>Ga0187843_10001514_pt1 | contig 14582 bp, 8 predicted proteins | sample SpaLakP09_SKY_43_FD_134516 | JGI IMG/M metagenome (GOLD analysis project Ga0187843, IMG submission 134516) | Oligotrophic lake water microbial communities from Sparkling Lake, Wisconsin, USA - SP09_SKY_43 | ecosystem: Environmental > Aquatic > Freshwater > Lake | place: USA: Sparkling Lake... | reverse complement strand
TTGCGCCTGGACCTGCAGGAAGTGGCACTGTCCAACGAGAACATGGTCAAGCGTGCGCGCGAAACCTTGCTGGCCACACTGGGCCACGACCTGCGCGATCCGCTGCAGGCCATCATGATGGCCGCGCGCATGATCGAGGTACGCGAGCATTCGCCGTCGAGCTCGAACCTGAGCAAGCGCATTTCGTCCTCATCGAGCCGCATGCATCGCCTGATCTCCCAGGTGCTCGACATCAGCCGCCTGCAAAGCGGCATGGGACTGGATATCCAGCGCCGTCCGCTGGATGTGCGCAAGATGGTCACGGAAATCGTCAATGAAGCGCGCATGGCCTATCCGGACAACGAGATCATCCTCGAAGCCGAAGACTGCGGTGAGATCGAACTCGATGGCGACCGCATCAGCCAGGTGGTCTCCAACTTGCTGTCCAACACGCGCCATCACGGCGAGATCGGCAAGCAGTCGACGCTCATCGTGTTCCGCCGCGAGGATGTCCTCACGATCTCGGTCTCCAACCACGGCCCGGCCATTCCGGCGGCGGTACGCGAGCACATGTTCAAGCCCTACAAGAAGGAATCCATGGGCAACCAGCGCAACGCGCGCGGCCTGGGCCTGGGGCTCTACATCGTCAGCGAGATCATCAACGGCCACGGCGGCAAGATCGCCGTGAACTGCGACCATCACATCATTACCTTCACGGTCACCCTGCCGATTTTGCCCGGTTGAATCCGGCCCGCCTGCAAGGCGCTCCCACCGGGGCGCCTCAGGCGGCCAGCGGAAGACGCACGAAGAAACTTGCACCCTGCCCGGGACCGGCGCTGGCCGCGCGCAAGCGGCCGCCGTGCAACTCCACCAGCTGGCGCACGACGGCCAACCCCAGGTCCAGTTCAGCCGCGCTCCCCAGGCTGCCTGCGCAGGGGCCCGGCTGCGGGAACAGGCGCGCCAGTTCGGCGCTCTCCATACCTTGGCCGCTGTCGCGCACTTCCACTTCGATCTCGCTGCCCTGCCGGTGCAGGCACAGCAGCACCCAGCCACGGGAGGGCGTAAAGCGGATGGCATTGCTCAGCAACTTGCCCAGCACTTGTCGCAACCGTGCGGCATCCCCCACCACGGTGCCTTCGGTAGGCTCCGCACGCAGCGCGATCTCCTTGGCCGCCGCCGCGCTCTCGGCGGCCAGCACGGCATCGCGGATCAGTTCGGCCAGCGGTACCGGTTCGGCCACCAGGTGCAGCGTGCCGGAGAAGATGCGATTGGTATCGAGCAGCGCTTCCACCCGTTGCGCCTGCAGCCGCGCATTGCGCTCGATCACTTGCAGACCCTTGCTGAGTCTGGCGGGATCGCTGGCATCGCGCAGCAGATATTGGGTCCAGCCGAGGATGGCATTGAGCGGCGTGCGCAGTTCGTGCGACAGGGTCGCGAGGAAGGCTTCGCGCGCGCCGCGCAGGCGGGCGATTTCCGCTTCGGCGGCGCGGTGGGCCGCCAGCAATGCATCACGCTCCTGCTGCAGTTTCTGCAGACTCTCCCCTCCTTGCCCGTCCGGCCGCGCCTGCGCTTGCTGCTCCAGTACGCGCTGCACGATCTGCGGCAGGTGATCAAGATAGTCGCTGGTCTTGGGCAGCACGTCGGCCACCCCGGCCCGCAAGGCTTCGATGATGCGCAATTCGTCGGAGACGCCCGAGACCATGATGGCGGGGATCTCCACCCCCGCTGCGCGCAGGCTGCGGAAGAAATCCAGGCCGCTTTCCAGCGCCTGCAGGTTGTAGTCCACGATCAGCAGGTCGGGACGCTCCTGCTGCACCGCCGCCTGTGCAGATTCGGCATCGGCCACGGCGGTGACACGGTGGCCCTGCTTGGTGAGGACACGGCGGGCCAGCGCCAGCAGGCCTTCGTCATCCTCCAGCACCAGCACGTGGGCAATGGGCAGGGTCATCGTGATTCACTGTCCCTGGCCACCGGCACCGGTGCCGGCAGCTTGACCACCTGCAGGAAGAAGCCCAGGCGCCGCACGGCTTCGATGAAGTCTTCGTACTCCACCGGCTTGGTGATGTAGACATTGCAGCCCACCTCATAGCAATGGGCGATCTCACGCGGGTCGTCCGTGGTGGTGAGCATGATGACGGGAATGGCGGCAATGGCGGCCTCCTGCTTCATCCGGCGCAGCACCTCCACGCCATTGACGCGCGGCATGTTCACGTCCAGCAGCACCACCAGCTGCTGCAGGTCGGCCCGGGCCAGGTCGCCGCCAAAAAAATAATCCAGCGCTTCCTGTCCGTCGCGCAGCCGCTGAAAACCGTTGACCAGGCCGGCTCGCCGCAGGTTCTTTTCGACCAGCAAGGCATGGCCGTCGTCGTCTTCGACCAGGATGATGTTGACGCTCTGCTCTGTGGCCATCTCGCTCTCCTTGTCTATGGATTGATTGCACCGCCTGATGGGCTGTGTGCGGTTTCAAAACACCGGCGGGCGGGCCGGCAAGGCGACGTAGAAACAGCTGCCCTGCCCCTCCACCGATTCCACCCAGATACGCCCGCCATGCCGCTCCACCACCCGCTTGACCAACGCCAGGCCGATGCCCTCGCCCTTGGCAACGTTGCCATGCAGGCGCTGGAAGGCGATGAACATCTTGTCCATGTAGGCTGCCGGGATGCCCAGGCCGTTGTCGCGCACGAAGTAGGTCACCAGGCTGGGTGCGGCCACCACGCTGTCGGCCTGGGGCACGTGGCCGATGCGGATATGGCCGGGCCGGGCCGGATCCAGGTAATTGACGGCATTGCCCACCAGGTTGCCCAGCACCTGTTCGACCGAAGTCGGATCGCCATAGGCCGGCGGCAGGTTGGCCTCGATCTCGACCTGGGCCGACTTGGCGCGGATGCTGCCACTCATGGCCGCGACGATGCGCGAAGCGATGGCATGCATGTCCAGCATGACCGGCTGGTATTCAACACGGCCGGCACGGGACAGTCGCAACATGGCGTCAATAATGCCGGCGGACCGGGTCACCGCATTCTGGATGAAGCGCAGCGATGTATGGATGTCCTCTTCGACAAGCGTGCGCAGGCGCTGGCGGTCCGGCTCGGGCAGCGCGAGGCGATCGACTTCGTCCAGCAGGTCGCCGGTGGCGTGGGTGATTTCCTTGCTGAAGCCCTGCAGGTTCACCAGCGGCGAGCGCAGGTCATGCGAGACGCTGTAGATGAACATCTCGTTGTCCTGGGTCTGCTGGCGCAGGTCGGTGTTGACATCGGCCAGTTCGCGCGCCCGCTGTTCAAGTTCCTCGCGGTAGCCGCGGGCCTGCAGTGCGGCTTCGGTGAGGCGTTCGCTGCTGCGATGCAGGGCATCGTCGAGCTGGCAGATCTCATCGTTGCCGCCCACCCGCGCGGCCAGCGGCTGGCCCTCGGAAAGGCAGCGGGCATTGCTGATCAGGACGTTCACGCGGGCCCCGATGCTGCGCGTAAAGGCCAGCGAAGCCAGCGCTGCAGTGACGATGGAGCCCAATACCGCCAGGATCAGCAGCCAGGTCTGCGAACGGCGCGCAGCCTGGACGCGCTCGCTGCGCTCGGCACCGAGGCGCCGCTCTTCTTCCACGAACTTGTCGAGCTGGTTGAGGAATTCCGAGAGCCGGTGCGCGCCCTGCTCGTCACGCAACTGGCGGATCACATCGTCTCGCTGGCCGCGCATGAGCCGCTCGCGGGCGCTGTCGTCCCATTTGCGATAGCGCGCGATGGATTCATGCACCTCGCGCACGATGCTGCCCTGGCCCGCATTGTCGGCCACCAGGCGCGCCAGTTCACCGGCCTTGACCTCGATGTCGGTCCACATCTCGCTGCGGCTCAAGGTATCGGGCTGGTCCAGCAGGACGGCATTACGGATGCGCGCAGCTTCCAGCAGCATGGGTTCGCGCAACGCGGCGGCCTGGTTCATCACCTGCAGCGAATGCGAGGCCCAGCGCTCGGCGTCCTCGGCATCGGCCTGCGAGTTGAACAGCGCGCCCAGCAGCAGTAGTTCAAACAGGCTTGGTATGGCAACGATCAGCAAGCCCTTGGTCAGCAATCTCATGTGCGTTCGCCCGCTTCATGATCATTCTTACGGTGCATCGCCATCGGTCAAGCGCCGTCCTGGCTTGACCTGCAGTGCGCCCCCTCGACATTTCCTTGTTGTTCTGCCCTGCGCACAACCTTGCTTGCGGACCGGTGCGATGTTGGCGTGCCATCCGGCCCGTGCGTTTCTGGTAATCAGTTATTACGCACGATTATAAACTCACAATATGCACGCACGTGCAGGCCGTGGCAAGCACCAATGCGAAAGCCCGGCAACAAGGTGCCGGGCTTCGGGGTACTTCGCTGCAACGCACTGCGCGATCTCGCTTATACGCGCTCATCCACCGCCTGCGGACTCGACAGCGGATCAAAATCGACCCAGTCGCCTTCGCGGATGCTGCCCTCGGCGCGCTCCAGTTCGCTGGCCTCCAGGCCGCGCAGAAGACGAATCACCGTGCTGCCCTGCTGCTCATCCTCGATGGCCACGGCCACCATCATGCCGGCCACGCGGCGCGGCAGGGGCTCGTCGTCCGTGGCGGCGAGGCTGCCGACCAGGCCACCGAGATGGCCGCCCACCAAGCCACCAAGGGCCGCCCCGAGCGGGCCGGTCACCGGCGCCGTGGCCAATCCTGCCGCCGCGCCTGCCCCGGCCCCGGCGGCCACACCGGCAGCGGCACCGCGGTCGGTCTCCTCGGCGCCGGGTGATTTGTCGCGGTCACCGCCCACGGCAAAGCGGTCATGCTGGCCCGCCGGATTGACGAAGAAGCTGCTGATGCGCCCGCGCGCAAAGCCCGCCTCTTCCAGCACCGAGACCGCATGGGCGGCCTCTTCCTGCAGATCAAAACGGGCGGCGATGATGGTGCTCATGGCTTCTCCTGCACAAGGGTGGGCAGCGTACTTTATCGGGTCGTCTCAGTGGCAGCTGCGATAACGGCGAATCAGGGCATTGGTGGAACTGTCGTGATGCAGCGGTTCGGCGGGATCGAGCAACTGGCGCGCGGTACGCTTGGCCAGTTGCTTGCCCAGCTCCACGCCCCACTGGTCGAAGGAATCGATGTTCCAGATCACGCCCTGGGTGAAGACGCTGTGTTCATACAAGGCCACCAGCGTGCCCAGGCTGTAGGGGGTGAGCTGGTCGACCAGCATGCTGTTGCTGGGGCGGTTGCCAGGGAAGACGCGATGCGGGGCCAGTGCTTCGGGCGTGCCCTCTTCGCGGACCCGCTGCGCATTCTTGCCGAAGGCCAGCGCCTCGGCCTGGGCAAACATGTTGGCCATGAGCAGCGCATGATGCTGGCCCAGCGATTGAACCGGCTGGCAGAAGCCGATGAAGTCGCAGGGAATCATCTGCGTACCCTGGTGCAGCAATTGGTAGAAGGAATGCTGGCCGTTGATGCCGTTGTCGCCCCAGTAGACCGGCGAGGTCTGGTAATCGACGGCATCGCCTTGCAGGGTCACCTGCTTGCCGTTGCTTTCCATGGTCAGTTGCTGGAGGTAGGCAGGCAGGCGCTTGAGATACTGGCTGTAGGGCAGCACGGCCTGGCTGGTGGCGCCGAAGAAGTTGGTGTACCACACCGTGAGCATGCCGAGGATGGCCGGCAGGTTGGCCTCCAGCGGCGCCGTGCGGAAGTGCTCATCCATGGCGTGGAAGCCCGCCAGCATCTCGCGGAAGTGCAGCGGCCCGATGGCCATCATGGTGGACAGGCCAATGGCGCTGGTCATCGAATAGCGGCCGCCGACCCAGTCCCAGAAACCGAACATGTTCTGCGGATCGATGCCGAAGCGGCTGGCCTCCTCGATATTGGTGGTCACACCCACGAAATGGCGGGCCACTGCCGCTTCCTCGCCCAATTGATCCACCAGCCACTGCCGTGCAGCCTGCGCATTGGTGGTGGTTTCGAGCGTGGTGAAGGTTTTTGAGCAGACGATGAAGAGCGTCTCCTCGGCGGGCAAGTCACGCACGGTTTCCAACAGGGCGGCCCCATCAACGTCCGAGAGGAAGTGAAGACTCAGGTCAGATTGGCCATAGGGGCGCAAGGCCTCGTACGCCATCATCGGACCGAGGTCAGAACCGCCGATGCCGATATTGACCACATGGCGGATGCGGCGGCCGGTGTGGCCGGTCCACCGGCCGTTACGCACCTGCTCGGCGAAGGCCTCCATGCGTGCGAGCACCTGCTGCACCTGGGCAATCACGTCTTCGCCGTCGACCACCAGGCGTTCGGTGGCGGGCATGCGCAAGGCGGTGTGCAGGACCGAGCGCTGCTCGGTGGAGTTGATGCGATCCCCCCGGAACATGGCCTCGATGCGATCCTGCAGACCGCACTGGCGGGCCAGGTTCATGAGCAGGGTCATGGTCTCGGTGGTGACCAGGTTCTTGGAATAGTCGAGATAGATGCCGGCGGCTTGGGCCACCAGCTTTTCGCCGCGCTTGTCATCGGCGGCGAAGAGGCGCTCCAGCCGGAAGTGGCGGGCGTTGTATTGATGATGTTCCTGCAGGGCGATCCAGGCACTCTTCTCGGTCAGCGACTCGCGCTGGCCATAGGTAAACAGCGGCAGCTGCAGATCGGCGGCGGGCAACTTGGTCATGCGCAGACTCCTTGTACGACAGGGCAGATCCGGACGGAATGCCGGTATCGCGCCATGGTAGTAGTGTGCAGCAGCGGCATGACATCGGACGGCGGCACTTTCCCATGTAGGAAAAGAGGAAACCGTAAATCATTTGGGCGACAAGCCGTCAGCCACCGGAGCATCCCCGGGCCGGAACAGCCCGGGGATCCTGCCATCGACGCTCAGCCCAGATGCAGCACCAGCAATTCCACCGGCAGGCTGCCCAGGATCTCGGCCACCGCGATGCTGCCCCCGCGTTCGCCATCGGCCATGGCACACTCCTCCAGCCCGCCCTGCCCGCTGGTGAGCACGCTGCGCCACTGGCGCAGGCCACTGCCCGCGTGTGACAACACCTGCGGAAGAGTGATGCGGGTATCGCCCCAGGCCTCCGCCGAAACCAGCGGCAAGGCTTCTTCCCGTCTCCCTTCAAAGGACAGCAGATGTCCCGCCAGGCGCGTGCAGATCACCAGCGTCGCCGCGAACCCGTACTCGTCGCCCTCTTTGGCCGGCAACAGTCGCGCAAAGGCGATGACGTGACGCGCCAGCTTGCCGTGCGTGCTCAGCGGCAGGTACTGGCCGCTTGCAAACAAATCCGCATGATCACGCCGGTACTGCAGCACCGCGTGGATCAATTGCTGCTTGGCGCTGCCACTCTGCCAGTCGCGCAGGGAGACGGGACGGCTGACGGTATCGGCCAGGCGCCGTTCACGCAGGGCAAAATCGACCGGACGGCGATTGTCCGGATCCACCATGCTCAGGTCCCACAGTTCACTGCCCTGATAGAAATCGGGCACGCCCGGCGAGCTCAGCTTGAGCATCGTCTGCGACAGGCTGTTGACTGCGCCCAGCGGAGCCAGCCGCCGTACGAAATCTTCCAGCTCGGTGAGGAAAGGATGATGACGAGGATCGAGCCCCGGATCGCACAGCAGCGCCCGCGTAAAGCGCTCGCAGGCCGCCTCATACTCGGTTTGCGGCACCACCCAGTCACTGCGGCGCTTGGCTTCGCGCAGGGCCTTGCGCTGCCAGGCGATGACACGCTCGGCCAGTTCCCCCAGTGCGGCGAGGTCATCGTCGCCGGCACGCATGCCGTCGGGCCAGGCGCCCACCAGGGTCTGGTACAGCATGCATTCATCCACGGCATCGATGCCGCCTTGCTCGCCGGCAGTGGCCGCGACGATGGGCGCGTTCAGCTGGTGCCAATGACGCACGACCGTGGACCACTCCTCGGCGATCTCGGACAACGCCGCCAGGCGCATGCGGGCATCTTCGCCGCGCTTGTGGTCATGGGTGCCGGTGGCCAGAAGGCTGGCGGGCGTCTGGCCGGCGCGCCGCGCCGCCAGTTGGTGGAAGTGCGCCACCGGCAAGGCCAGATGGTCCGGCTCGGCGCCGACTTCATTGCGCGAAAGCAGGCGCCCGTAACGGTAGAAAGCGGTGTCTTCCATCGACTTGGCCGTCAGCGGCGGCGTCAGTTGCTGGAAGCGGGCGATGGCGCGCAGTTGCAGCGCGCGCCGATGCTGGTCGCGCCCATCCTGCAGCAGGTCGCCGCCCAGCCAGCCTTCCACTACGTGCAGCGTGGCATGGTCGGCCGCATGCAGGCTGGCCGCCGCCTGCTGCACGGTCTGTGCCAGCAGTTCACGCTCCTGGGCGGGCATGCCCTGCGCATTCGCATAGGTGCGATACACCGGGAAATGCACCAGCAACTCGGCCACCGCACGGCGGATGGACATGAGCGTCAGGTCGCGGGTCTGGGTGGCGCTGCGGGCGAGCTGGTGCAGGCACAGCGTCAAGGCGTTGAATTCGGCCGCAAAATTGCGCACGAGGAAGCTGCGCCGCGCTTCCTGCACGATGGTCGGGAAATGGCACAGTTCGCCCGGGCCGTGGCTTTGGAGTTGATCGGCCGTGACCGGCAATTCGCCGACGATGTCGCGCCAGAGTTCGTCCAGCACCGACTCGCCTTCGCCATCGTGCAGCACCGCCGCGCACTGGTCCATGAACTCGTAGCCGGTGGTGCCGTCGAGCTGCCAGCCCGGCGGCAGGACCTCGTCACCGGCGAGGATTTTCTCGGCGATCACATAGGGTTCATGATCCGGCCGCAGGCCGCGCAAACGCTCGCGCAGGCGCAGGCAATACGTGGCGGGATCGGTGAGGCCATCGATGTGATCCAGGCGCAGGCCATCGATGATGCCTTCGGCGTAAAGACGGAAGATCTCGGCATGCATGGCCTCGAAGACATCTTCGCGCTCTACCCGCATGCCCACCAGCTCGCTGACCTCAAAGAAGCGCCGCCAGTTGATCTCGTCGGCGGCATTGCGCCAATAGGCCAGCCGGTAGTGCTGGCGCTCCAGCAGTTGATGCATGGCGCTGCGGCCGTGTGGCTGGCTGGGCGAAAACGCGGCCAGCGCGGCATCGATGTCGGCCAGTGCATCGGGGTCGGCAGCAAGATGGCGTAGTTGCGCGCGGGCTGCAGAGGTGCGGGCCTCCTTGTCGGCCTGGGCGGGGTCGAGCGCGGCAAAGGCCGCAATCACGTCGCCCAGGCGCGCACTGCCTGCGGTCTCCAGCACGGCGGCGTAATCGGTCGGTGCAAGCGGGAAAAAATGATCGTGATGCGCGATCTGCAGCTCGCCCTGTTCCGTGTCGAATCGCAGGATGAGTTCGCCCGCTTCCAGTGCTTCAGCATAGGGCTGGCCGAGGAAAGGCAGCAGGACCTTGTCGGTCAGTGCGGGGTCGGGGCTGTCCCAATGGATGTCGAACCATTCGGCGTGGCGGCTGTGGCGGCCCCAGCGCAGGACGTCCTGCCACCAGGCATTGTGATGGCCCACGGCCATATGGTTGGGGACGATGTCGACCACCAGGCCCATGCCCTGCGCACGCAGGCGCTGGTGCAGTTGCCGCAGGCCGGCTTCGCCGCCCAGTTCGGGATTGATGCGGGTAGCATCGACTACGTCGTAACCGTGGGTCGAACCGGGGCGCGCCACCAGGATGGGCGAGAGGTAGAAATGGCTGATGCCCAGCCGGTGGTAGTAATCCACCGTCGCGGCCGCCTGTTCGAAGCGGAAATCGCGGTGCAATTGCAGTCGCGCGGTGGCGCGCGGGATGCCGCTGCGCGCCGGGTGGTCTGGCGATACAAAATGGGCTGGCATCAAATCTCCTTGGCGTTGCCGCCGCGCGCACGGCGCAGACGCTCCAGCCTGGCCTTGGCGGCATAGGCGGCGAAGAGCTGCGGCGTGTCTTCGGGCAGGCGGCGGCGCCAGTTGGGGTGAGGCTCGGTCATGCCGGGCAGGTTGGGTTGCTGGGTCAGGCCCAGGATGTCTTCTACCGGGACCACGGCCAGCGGTGCCGGGGTGGCGGCCACATAGTCCAGCGCGGCGTCAACGGCGATGGCGCAATCCTCCAGCGACACCGGCAAGGTCTCCTCTGTGTCCGCGTCGATGGCCGCTGGCGCGACTTCGGGTAGCGGGCCACTGGCATGGCCCTGCTGCACCAGCGCCTGCCAGAGCTGGCTGCGCTCTGCGCGGCGCTGTTCCTGTGCCACAGTCAAGTCCTGGCCCAGCTGGCCCAGGCGCTCGCGCCAGGCCAGGTCGGCACCCGACCACCATCCCGCTACCGTCGGCAGGTCATGCGTAGTGGTCACTGCGATCGCCTGATGCGACCAGTCCGACGGCGGCAGGAAGCCCTTCTTGTCGCGCTGGAACCAGAGCACGCGAATACCCGAAACACCGGCCTCATCGAGCACCGTATCGAAACCGGGCGGCACCGTGCCCAAGTCCTCACCGATGACTACCGTGCGATGGCGCCACGACTCCAGCGCGATCAGGCGCAGCAGGTCCTGCTGCGGATAGGCGACGTAGGCGCCGGCGTCGGCCTCGCGGCCTTGTGGCACCAGCCACAGGCGATTGAGGCCCAGTACGTGGTCGATGCGTACACCGCCGCCCTGGGCGAAGGTGGCGCGCAGCATCGCCAGGTAGCCACGATAGCCGGTGCGGCGCAGGGCCAGCGGCGAAAACGCGCCCAGCCCCCAGTTCTGGCCTTGCGGGGCCAGCCGATCCGGCGGCGCGCCTACGGTCAGGCCGGCGGCGATCTCCTCCTGGTGGCTCCAGGCCTGGCTGCCGCCATTGTCGGCGCCCACGGCGAGATCGGCGATCAGGCCGATGGGCATGCCCGCCTGGCGCGCATTCTCTTGCGCCTGGGCCAGTTGGCGTGCGGCCTGCCACTGCAGGAACAGGTGGAAATCGATCTCGCCCGCATGCTCGGCCGCGAAGGCCTGCATCTCGGGCCTTTCCGGATGGCGGCCGGCTTGGCCCCACTGGCGCCAGTCGCAGCAGCCGTCGACTCCTTGGCTGCTCAGGTGATGGCTGTAGGCTTCGAACAAGGCGTGAGCGCGCAGCGCAGCGCCTCCGTCCAGCTGGAAAGCGGCAAAGGCCGCCTCCTGCTTCACGTCGCCTGCATGTTCCGTGCGGTACAGGGCATAGAGGCGGCGCAGCAGGGTCATGCGATGGGCCCCGGCGCGCGGCCAGTCGATCAGATTGGCTTGCTGCAGGCGCTCATGGGCGGCGATCATTTCCGAGCCGCCCTCGGCCAGCACCTGGGCCTGGGCATCGGCGCCGAGGATACCGGCCGGGTCGATCAGGAAAGGATTGAGGAACAGCCGGCTGGAGGGCGAATAAGGGCTGCTGCGGCCAGGGTCGGCGGCAAACATCGCATGCACTGGCGACATGGCCAATGCGGCGGCCCCGTATTGCGCCGCCATCGGCGCCAGTTCTGCCAGGGCGCCGAAGTGGCCGAGGCCGCCGTCGCCGTAGACCTTGCGCTCCTCTTTGAGGCTGTCGCTGCGCAGGCCGTAGACTTGCGCGGCCAGTGCCCAGCCGCGCTCGCGTCCCTGCTCAGCCAGCGCATCGGCGATGGTGTAGCAGCGCGGCGGCGCGATGGCCAGCGTCAGGATATGGCCTGCCACCAGCAGCCGGTGATAGCCCGGCACGTCGATGGCAGGCAAGGTTGGCGGCTGGGTCAGGTCGGACGAAATCAGCAGCGTCAGGCGCGCGCCGTTGTCCAGCTCCACGCGGCAGGACAAGCCGTGCAGGCGCGAGTGCGCCGGCAGCTGCACCGGCTGGTGCTGCACACCGGTGAGCAGCGGCGGCAGGTAGCCCACCGCATGCTCGCGATCAAGCTGGGCCAGGCTGGTGCGGCAGTCTTCGGGACTGTCGCAGGGCAGGCCCAGTGCAGCCAGGATGGCGCGCAGGGCATCGTCCTGCACCACTTGCGGTTGGTCGTAGGCATCAATCCAGTGGACTGCAATGCCGGCACGCTCTGCCAATCGATATAAATCGTTTCCACCAGGGCGCATGCTCACCGCAGCCGAAGCGGCCGGTGCGGCCTCGCCGGCACGCTGACGCAGCGCGGCGTTCATGCTGCGCTCCCGGCTTCGCCTGTAGCGGGCGGCGGCTCTCTCAACGCCAGGATGGCATGGCCGGGGAAGCTCCCGGTAGCCAGCGCCTCCAGTGCGCCGCCGCTGTCGAAGAGCACGTCGGCCCCGGCAGGCTGGGCCAGGTCTTCCAGCGCTTCCTGCAATGGCGCCTCATCAAGGTTGACGGTGATGTTGAGCACGCTGCCATTGGCCAGCTGCCAGCGCGCATGCACGGCCTTGGGACCGATGGCGCGTGCACCGAGCGCCTTGGCACCGCGCAGGTAGGGCGCGATATGCAGCTTGCGGATGTGCAGCAGTTCGGCCGCTCGGCGCAGGCATGCTGCTGATCCGGGAGCCGGGCCGGGCTCGGGAATGGAGGAGACGAAAGTGGCGAAGCTGTTGGGGTCGGGAATCTGTTCCAGCAGCTTGGGATCGGCAAATTGCGGGAAACGTGAAAATTCACGGCGGCGCCCTTCCCGCACGGCCTTCACCAGCTCCTCATCGCGATGGCTGGTGAAATACAGGAAAGGCTGCACGGCGCAGAATTCTTCTCCCATGAACAGCATCGGCACCTGCGGAGCCAGCAGGATCAGGGCCTGTGCGGCATGCAGGGCCAGCGGATGCGCCAGTACCGTCAGGCGCTCGCCAAAGGCGCGATTGCCGATCTGGTCGTGGTTCTGCAGGAAGTTGACGAAGGCCGTCGGCGGCAGGTCGGCACTGGGCTCGCCGCGCGGCTCGCCCGAATACGGCGAGACCTCGCCCTGGTACACGAAACCCTGTTGCAGGCAGCGGGCCAGCTTCTCGGCCGGCGCCTCGGCGTAGGCGCTGTAATAGCCGCTATCCTCGCCGGTGAGCAGCACGTGCAGGACGTGATGGGCGTCGTCGTTCCACTGCGCGTCATAGACATGGGTGGAGCGCTCACGCACCTGGCCGATCTCGCCCACTCCAGCCTCGGCTTCAACGGCCGCGGTATAGCCCAGCAGGTGCGCGGCATTGCCGTCATGTTCCAGCACCAGGTGAACGTGACGTTCGCTGCCGATCTCGGCGCGCACGCGCTGGCCCAGGGCCACCAGCCAGCCGGGCTCGCAAATCGCGTGCACGGCATCCAGGCGCAGGCCGTCGAAACGATATTCCTGCAGCCAGTACAGGGCATTCTGGGTAAAGAAATCCGCCACTTCGGGGCGACGGAAATCGATGGTCGCACCCCACAGCGTATTCATGTCATGGCGGAAGAAATCCGGCGCATAGCTGTGCAGGTAATTGCCGTCCGGCCCGAAGTGGTTGTAGACCACATCGAGGAAGACCATCATGCCCAGCCCGTGGGCGGTATCGATGAGGGCCTTCAACTGGTCCGGGGTACCGTAGCTGGCATCGGGCGCGAACGGCAGCACGCCGTCATAGCCCCAGTTGTGAGCACCCGGGAATTCCGCCACCGGCATCAGCTCGATGGCCGTAATGCCCAGCTCGGCCAGTTCGGCCAGGCGCTGCTGGATGCCGGCAAAGCCGCCCAGTGCGCCCGGATGCAATTCGTAGAGCACGGTCTCTTCCCACGGGCGGCCCTGCCAGTTGGGGTGCTGCCAGAGGTAAGCGTCTGGATCGACCACCACGCTGGGATCGAAGACGTCACCGGCCTGCCCGCGCGAGGCCGGGTCCGGTGCGATGACTTCGCCCTGCTCGCGGGTCTGGAACACGTAGCGATACAGGGCGCCCGGATCGCACTCGGTCTCCAGCACGTACCAGGCTGGTGCAGCCGGGTCCTCGGCCGTCATCGGCAGGCGGCCGCGTCCGACGATGTCCACCGCCACCGCCTCGGCGCCAGGCGCCCAGACCCGAAAGCGCACCTGGCCAGATGCCGTGATCTGGGCGCCAAAGGGCAGCTTCACGGAAAAGCGGGCACTCATGCGCGTTCTCCCCACTCATTGCGTTTGATCCACTCATTGGCCGCCAGCGGATAGATGGCCGAGGACAGGTGCAAGGGCCGGTTGGCAAATACCTGCAAGGTATGGGCCTGGACCTGAACGCTGGCGCTGCCATCGATCTTGACCTGCCCGCTTTCGCCCTCCGGCATGCCGGTGGGCTGGGCACAGTCCAGCAGCAGGAAATACTCGCCCTCGGTGCGCGGGAAGCTGAATTCGATCGGTTCGTGACCGGCATTGACGAAGATCATCAGTACATCGGGCGGCACTTCCTGGGCCTCGCCGGGTGCATCCGCGCCAGTACCGGCGGCGTCATGCAGGCGTGAACTGAGCTGCTTGTGCGGTTCCGGACGCTTGCCCGCCAGTTGCAGGGTGATGGCGCGCGCCACCGGGTTGTTCCAGTCCTCACTGGTGACCGGCTGTGCCGATTCGTCGAACCAGGCTACGTCCGGCAAGCCGTCGGCCACCATCTGGTTGCCATGCAGGAAGTAGCTGGCGCGCAGGACATCGAAGTCGCGCCGGATGGCGGTGACGCGGCCGACGAAGGCAGTCAGCGCGGTGCCCTCGGGCGAGCGCGCCTGCTCCCAGTTGATCCAGGAAATCTCGTTGTCCTGGCAATAGGCGTTGTTG
>Ga0187843_10001513_pt1 | contig 14586 bp, 19 predicted proteins | sample SpaLakP09_SKY_43_FD_134516 | JGI IMG/M metagenome (GOLD analysis project Ga0187843, IMG submission 134516) | Oligotrophic lake water microbial communities from Sparkling Lake, Wisconsin, USA - SP09_SKY_43 | ecosystem: Environmental > Aquatic > Freshwater > Lake | place: USA: Sparkling Lake... | reverse complement strand
CTGGGCCGAGCTGCCGTACAGCCTGCTCAAGCGCACATCGGGTCGCATCATCAACGAGGTGCGGGGCATCAACCGCGTGACCTACGACGTGAGCAGCAAGCCGCCGGCGACGATCGAGTGGGAATGAAAGAAACTCGGTTTGCACCGTTCAAAATCGTTTGCAAACCGGCTAGATTCCCTAATTAAAACAAGGGCTTGGCGTTCATTTTCGTTCACCGTCGTTCATCGCAAGCCAGCGTTTAACGACGGTACGGGAAACGGTTAAAGATCGGCTGCACATCACCGTGGGTTTCGATACCGTCAGAGGGTCTGACGGTACGGACTGACGGTAAGGAGCGCACCGTGCTGACCGATACCAAGTTCAAGAGCCTCAAGCCGCAAGACAAGCCTTACAAGGTCACCGACCGCGACGGGATGTATGTGGTCGTTTCGCCCGGCGGCAGCATCAGCTTCCGCTACGACTACCGCCTGCACGGGCGGCGCGAGACTCTGACGATCGGGCGCTACGACGCCACCATCAGCGCCAAGGCGGCCCGGGAGCTCGACGTGCTCGACTACGGCATGACGCTGTCACTGGCAGAGGCTCGTCTGCTGTTGACCAGGGCGCGCCGGTCGGTGGAGCAGGGGCTTTCGCCGTCCAGGGCCAAGGTCGAAAAACGCTCTGTCGCTGCCGAGGCGCTGACCTTCGCCGGCTGGGCGGCCGCCTATTTCGAAAGTGCTGACCTGGCCGACAGCACCCTGGCCATGCGGAAGTCCGTCTATGAGCGCAACCTGAAGGAACCCTTCGGACGCCTCAAAATGGAAGAGATCACGCCGTCCATGCTGATGGCGCTGTGCGAGAAGATCGCAGACCCCAAGGGCCGCAACGCGCCGGCGCCGGCCATCCACACCCGTGAGATCGTGCTGCTGGTGTTCCGCTACGTCCAGGCGCGCGGCGTCAAGATCGACAACCCAGCAGAGGCCATCCGGCCCAGCGCCATTGCGACGTTCAAGGCGCGCGATCGAGCACTGGCCCCGGCCGAGATCCGCACGCTTTTCAAGGCCCTAGAGCAGGTGGCCACGCTGCCGACGCTGCGCCTGGCAGTTAAGTTCATGCTGCTGACGATGGTGCGCAAGTCCGAATTTACGGGGGCGAAGTGGTCGGAGATCGACTTCGAGACCGCCACCTGGACGATCCCCGGTTCGCGCATGAAGGCCAAGCGCCCGCACCATGTGTACCTGAGCCAGCAGGCGCTGGACATCCTGGTGGCCCTGAAGACCTGCTTCTCTGCCAGCGAGTACCTGCACCCCGGACGGTACGAAACGAAGCAGCCTCTCAGCAGCGCCACCCTGAACAGGGTGCTGGATGCTGCTCAGAAGATCGTCGCCGCTGACGGTATTGATTTTCAGCGCCTGACGGTACACGATCTGCGCAGGACGGCCTCGACGCTGCTGCACGAGGCGGGCTTCAATTCGGACTGGATCGAGAAGTGCCTCGCGCATGAACAGAAGGGCGTGCGGGCGGTGTACAACAAGGCCGAGTACGCTGAGCAGAGGCGCCACATGCTGCAGGCCTGGGCCGATATGCTGGACAGCTGGATCGGCGGTGCTCAGGTGCTGCCGTTCGGCTTCGCACGCGCCGCTTGATTTGAAAACCGCGCCGGCCGGAAGCCGGAAAAAAGTCGGGCCAGCGAGGGTGCGTCAACACCCAAGCCGGCCCTAAACAGAACCCGCTGTAAAGGAGCGAATCGTGTCTACCTTGAATTGTGCCTCCCTTGAAACCGACGTCCACTCTCAACTAGGGGAGATGTTCGACGCGTTGACGCTGCTGCGCTGCGCTGAAGACCTTCTGGCCAGCGACATCGCCCCGGCAGAGTCCTGCAGTGGCTCGGTCATGTTGAGCCCGTGCTCGCGCCTGTCGGCGCTGCTGATCATGAGCCGCGAGAAGCTTGCCGGCGCCATCACCGTGCTTTCGCCCCACGTTTGAACCATGAGCGACGACATCGAGATTGGCCGAACCACGCAGCTGGCGATTGACGGTGACCGCACCGCATCGCTGGCGATGTGGGAGCGGGCGGCCCGCGGCGATTTCTGTACGGATGTTCAGGTGTGGCTGCAGCACGTTGCCGCAGCGGTGCTGGACGCCGACAGCAAAGACGCGGGCCGCCTCAGAGACTCCGCACTGGTGCGCGCGGTCGGCCTGGCGAACAAGATCGACAAGCACCGGGCCTTGCGCCAGTTCGTGGAGGCGCTGGATGCTTTCGGGTGCACCAGGCAGCAGCTGATCGCCGCCGTGCGGTCTGGCGCACCGCCTCCCGGGATCGTCTGCGGCGCGGTGGACCCGTCCGCATATGAAGCGCTCACGGACTCCGAGCTGGGCAAGTTGATCGACCGCGAGCTCAGCAAGCCCGAAACGTAGCGAGGTATTTGGATTACGGGGCGCGCCCGTTCTTTCACAGTCTGCGTCGTTCACTTTCAATCAAGGACGAACGTCATGCAGATGGAAAAACTACTTCGCCGGCCGGCTGTGTTGGCTCGGCTCGGCGTCTCGAAAACGACTTTGTACAACTTGGAGAAGTCGGACGATTTCCCCAAGCACTTCATGCTTACGCCCGGTTGCGCGGTCTGGGTGCAGGCCGAGATCGACGCATGGCTGGCTGCTCGTCGCAGCGCGCCGGCGCCGGTGGCCAAGGTGCCGCTGCGGCGAGCCATGTTGCCCGGCCAAGGGCGGGCCGCAGGATGAACGCCAAGCCCTTCGAGACCCTGCGTGCCAAGTGCGCGCTGGCCGGCGTCATCCTGATGCGCACCGACCCCGCTGACGGCCCTGTGCGGCTGCTGGCGGCGCGTGGCACCCAGGTGCACCTGCTGCGCGACGTGGACGATCTGGAGGCCCTTGTCGCCAGCTTAGCCAGGAGTGACTGATGGCGCCCGCGCCTCTTGTCCACCGGTCGCCTGATCCCGATGGCGACTGGCCGAAGACGCACGCGCCGGTTGTCGCAGAGCTCGGCCTGCCGCCGATCGCACCGGGCGAAGCGCCGGGGGATCGTGCGTGGCGGTTGCTGGTGGCCCAGGCGGCGAGTGGTGTGCATACCGTCGCTGATGCGTCTTTCAATGACTCCTGTCGACAACGACAAGGAGTCATTGAATGGACCAGACACTACTGACGGCGAGCCAAGTTGCGAAGCGACTGGCAGTGGCGGTGCGGACCCCGTACAAGTGGCATGAACGCGGCGAACTGCCCGCGGTCGTGCTGCCCGGGCGCACGCTGCGCTGGCGCAGCGCCGACATCGATGCGCTGATTGCTGGGAAGGGGGTGCTCCATGACCCGCCGCGATGAGACCGACAAGCTCTTCGGATGGGACAAGCCGAGCCCGTTGCGGCATCGCGCTGCATGGCTACCGCCGCTGCCGGCACCACCCAGCGTGATCAGCGCGGAGCTGCAAATCGATGCGCTGCTGAATCCAGACCAAGTGGGTGCGTTCGCCGCCCTCGCCGAGGCCGAGAGGGCGCTCACGAAGGCGATGAAGGGCCCTCACAAATGAACCATCCAAATGACGAAGCCCACAGTGGTGCAAACACTGCGGGCCCCAAAGAAAACACACTCGACACCTCGATTATGCCAACTGCCACAAAAAGAGGCAACACCCCGGGCGCCAGCCAGGCGCAATTCAACCTGGCCAGCGATGTGCAACGTGTGGGCGCCGGACTGTCTGTCCGGTTCACCCACCGCAGTGGTCAGTTTGAGGCGGAGTGGACGCCTCGCACACCGACGCGGCGGGAGATGAAGCGAATCGTTGGCCGCTACCGGGAGCACCGCGACGCATTTCTGGTCGAGCTGAGCGGCCGCCTGGGGGGCGCCGTCGCCGTCGTGGAGGTGCCGCTGTGACGGCCGGCGTCGTGTTTGCCGAGTACGCCGCTGCGGGCTGGGCGCTTTGTGCGCTGCAGCCTGGAACGAAGAAGCCGGCCGGGAAGAAGTGGACGACTACAGGAGCAATCCGCAATCCGGTGCAGGCTGCGCGCTTGGCCGCCGCGGGCCTTGTGCACGAGCAGTCGGGCACCTGCGCGGTCGACTTTGACGACCTGGCCGGTGCCCGCACATGGCTGGCCGCGCAAGGCATCGACGCTGATGCCTTGCTGAGCCATGAGCAGGCCGTGCACATCGACTCGGGCCGGGAGAATCGGGCCAAGCTGCTCTTTTGCGCGCCCAAGGGTTGCCCGCCGCTGCGAACGCACAAGGTCTGTGGCGAAGGTGGCGCGGTGCTGCTGGAACTGCGGCACGCTGGCGCGCAGGACGTGCTGCCGCCCAGCATGCACCCCAGCACTGGCAAACCCTACGCCTGGCGTTATGGCGAGCCGCTGGCCGGTTCCTGGTCGTGCTTGCCAGACCTTCCACCTGGCTTGTTGGCGCTGTGGCAAAGCCTGGATTCGGGGTCTGCCGTCGACGCTACCTCGCCACCCGTGCCAACCGGCGCGAGCATCGACACTCTGCGCCTGCACTTGGCGACCGTGCGCAAGTCAGCCAAGGACAACCGGGATGACTGGGTGCGCGTGGGCATGGCGTTGCACCACGAAACCGATGGCACCGATGATGGCTGCGAACTGTGGCGCGATTGGAGTGCCCCCAGCCACAAATACGACGACGCAGACTTGACCCGTGTCTGGGAGAGCTTCGGCAAGGGCACCGACCGCGCCTTGGTGACACTTAAGACGTTGCGCGACATGCATGACCCCAGCGACCCGGCATGTGAGGCTGCGCGGCATGCGCTGATCACTGCGGAATTTGACGACGTGACAGCGCAAGTGGCAAACGTGGCCACGCATCCGTGGGCGCGCTTCATCGACCTAGCCGGGGCACCCTCTGCGCCGCGCTTCGTCATCCCTGGTTTCATCCAGGAGGGGACGGTGCTCGTGTCCGGCGCGCCCGGTGCGGGCAAGACCACGGCGCTGGTGCCGCTGGCGCTGATTGCCGCCGGTCTGCACCGCGAGGGCGAGCCGCTGGCACCGAAGCACTGGCGCCACGTCTGCTACATCACCGAGGACGAGGCCCAGGTGCAGCGCATCATCCACGCGCTGGCAGGTTGCCCTGAATGGCGCGCCAGCCTGGGCATGATCAAGGACCGCTTGCACGTTGCCGTGGCGCAGCGGCTCAAGCCCGCCGAGGCGGTGCGTGCGGGCCGGGTGTTCCGCGAGCAGTTCACGCGCGTCGTCAACGGCACTGAGGTGCTTCCTTTGGTTGTGGTGGACACCACCGCCGCCGCCCTGGCCCTTGAAAACGAAAACGACAACAGCGAAGTCAGCGCGGCTGTCGCGGCGTTCAAACAGGGATTTGCCGGGCTTCCAACCTGGCTTGTTGGCCACACCGCAAAAGCAAGCTGGGGCCAGGCTGACACGGCCGCCATGAGCGCCCGCGGGGGCGGCGCGTGGGGAGCTGACGCTCACCAGCAGCTGTTCATGATCGTAGAAGGCGGCCGGCGCTATCTGCGGCTCGGCAAGACTCGTTTTGAGGCGCGATGGCCTGAGCTGGAAATCGGATCTCGAGCGGTCGTGATGCCTGTCGTCGACCCCTTCGGCGAAGCAGACTCGATGATGGTTCGGTGGGGAGAACCGAGCCCCGGGGATCTGGTCAAGGGGGCCGCCGATCGCAGCGACGACGACACCCGCGCCTTGCTGCGCCTGCTGGCGGACGCCGAAGCCGCGGGCAACCCCATCCCCACCGCAGAGGCGGGCGCGCACACAGCGTCTTGCATCCTTCGCGGCCAAGCGGGCTATCCAGCGCATCGCAAACCTGCAGAGATTCTGCATTTGCTGCGGGCTGCGGAAACTGCGGGCCTTCTCGCCCGCGCTGACCACCGGGGCGCAGACCGCCACTGGCGCGGGCGTTGGTCAGTCACCGAAGCCGGCCACGCCGTCATTAATGGTGTTTGAAAGTGCAAATGTTTACAAACAAGGTGCGTGCGGGCATTCACATCCCTAGGCTGCGCATGCATGCGCCGCAGCCTAGGGCTGGTTTTGTCGGTGCGGGAGTTGGTATGCCCGCACAACGCCCGCAGAGCCCGCATTTTCAACCCGTCCAAAGGTGTCCGCATGAAATTGCACATTGGCCCGCTGCCGCTCGACCCAGTAACGCGAGCGCGCATCGCACGCAGCAATCGGCTCGGCTTCCCCACCATCACAGCCGACGCTTACGCCGCCCTGGTGCGAGATGGAATCGACCCGCAAAACCTAACACCTGAAAAAGTGGCGCAACAGTACGCGCAGGCGCGCGAGGACTGTGATCTCGTCTGAGCTTTTTTGCAGAAAACTATTCATGAGCACAACCAAGGGCACCCTGCTGACTTCGCCCGAGCGCCTGGCCGATGTGCTGGCCCTGCTCGATGGTGAAGAGATCGGCCGCGACCGCGCAGAGGCCACGCGCGCAGCCGCCCGCGCTGCGCAGCGGCCCACCATCACCTGGGGCTCGCCCAGGCCTGGGCACCACGTCATCGACGGCCAGCCGGTGGACTCCGATCTGGTGGGCCTGATGGCCGCGCACCTGGCCTTCCTGAGCCCCTGGCGAAAGGTGGTGCGCGCGTCAGACCTTGCAGCGCCTGGCGCCGCGCACGCCGACGATGTGGTCCGTAAGGCCCTGCGAGCAGCAGCGAAGTTCATCGGACCCCTGTCGCCCCGGGCGGCAGCTGCAGTGCGCTCCGTGCGGGTGCTCGATGGCTTCGTCTACTACGCCCCGGACGGCGTGCGGGACATCGAGGTGAGCTAGTCAGGTCGGTCTTAGGTCTGCTCGCATTGGTTTTTGCGCCGCCTGGCTGACAGTGCAGGCATGAGCACATTCCTTTCCACGGCCGCTGGTTCCACGACCACACCCGCATCCAGCGCGCCACCATCGACTGGCGTCGAAGCCCTGGAGCGCGTGGCCGCTGTCCTGTACCCCCCACCGGCGCCACGGCCGGTGGACCAACCACCGAATGCCGAAGTGGCCGCAGTGCGCGCCGCTGACCCCGCGCGCCAGATCTACCGGGACGAGGACCAGTTCGGCCCGAACGGCGGTGCAGTGCGCGACCTAGCCCTGGCGGTGAACCATCGCGGCACCGCTGAGCAACTTGCACAGCAGCAGGTGGCGCTGGCCAGCGTTATGACCGACATCGGCGCCGGTCGCGACGACGTGGCCCGGTTCGCAGGACTTGCCGGCGGGCTGGCCGCGAAGCCCCCCACCGCCGAGGAAAAAGCGGCATGGGAGCGCACTGCGGTGAAGGACCTGCGCGCCGAGTACGGCACCAACTTCGACAGCGCCATGCGTGACGCGATGCTGATGGTGCACCGCGATCCCCGATTGAAGCAATTCTTGGACGCGACGCACCTTGGCAGCCATCCGACCGTCGTAGTTCGCATCGTCGAGCTTGCCCGTGGTCAGCGGGCCAAGGGCCTGCTCAAGTAACCCCAACACCCAAAGGCAACACCATGATCTTTGACGCTCTCCTGCAAGTCAGCGGCGGTATGACTGCCGCCGGCGCGATGTTCGGCCAGGCGGTGGCCGGCACCAACACCAGCGTGCTGTCCACCAACACCATCGACATGGGCCCGCCCATGATGAACGGGGTACCTGGCCAGCTCGGCGACATCGGCTCGGGCGAAACGCTCGAAGTCAGCTTCACGGTGCTGACTGCGCCGACTGGCGGCACGTCGGTGCAGTTCCAACTCATCCAGGCGGACGACGCCGCCCTGAGCGTGAACGTCGAGGTGCTGGTGCAGACCGGCGCGATCCCCATCGCGTCGTTGCCTGCTGGCTCGCCCGTCGTGCTGCCTGCGGCCCATGCTGCAGCATACGCACCCCGTCGATACATTGGCACCCGCTACGTGCTCGTGGGCGCGATCGCATCCATGACGGTGTTCGCCGGCCTGGTGAAGAACGTGCAGAACAAGCCGCTGTTCAAGGGCGGTTACGGCATCGCCTGATGACCCAGCAGACCAGCCCTACCAAGACCCGGGGCCGCCCTCATGGCGCGGGCCCTGTTGCGCGCCTGCGCAAGGAACTGCTGGCAGACGGCAAGCTGGACAAGCTGTTGGTGAAGACCTACGAGCTCGCCATGGCGGGCGATGTGGCGGCCGTTCGCATCCTGCTGGACCGCGTGATCCCGCCGCTGCGTGCGCAAGCTGCGCCCGTGCAGTTTGCGCTGACAGGCAACACGCTGACCGCGCAAGCCAAGGCCTTGCTGGCTGCAGCAGCAGCGGGTGAACTGCCGCCCGATGTCGCAAGCGAGCTGATCAGCGCGCTGGCCCGGGTGGTGCAGATCGACCAGGGCGACGAGCTGCGCCGCCGCCTGGATGCCCTCGACGGTGGAGACCTCACATGATGGCCACATTTGATCAACGCATGCGGCGCGTCGAAGCCGAAGAGGCTTTGCGCGAGAAGCGGGCCATCCAGCGAATGACGGACAAGGAGCTTGATGCGGAACTGGCGCGGGTGACCGCGCTGTTGAACAAGTCCAGCAAGTTACCGCCGTTGAAGCTTGGCCCCGACAACTCGGATTTGATCTGACATGGCAACGCTGCATCACCGAATCAAGAAGCTGGAGCAGAAGGCAGTGCCCGTCGTGGACGTGGTGGCCATCCTGAACGCCGCGCGTGAACGCTGCGCGCTGGGCATCCCGCACCCGCCGCCTGAGCCGATCACCGGCACGGGCCCCCTGGCCGAAAGGCAGCGCCGAGCGCGCAAGCGCTGCGGCATCACCTAACCCTCACCTGCGAAAGGTAGACACCATGTCCGAACCCACCAACTTCATGGATGCCATGCGCGCTCCCGCAGCGCCGCCGATCAAGCAGCCACCAGCCAACTGCGTCCCGGTGGACGCACTGGCCATCTGGCACGCCGCAATCGGTGGCACCGCGCCGGAGGTAGGGCTCATGGACACCAACATGGCGGCAGCGAGCTGGCTGGGCCAGTTCGACCTGGCAAAGAACCAGAACGGAGGCCAATCGTGAGCTTCGGGTGGACGGCGGCAGTGTGGTGGCAAGTTGGCGCCGCAGTAGTGGGCGCAGGCGCTGCCGTCAAGCAAGCGGACACGGCTCGACGTAACGGCAACATCGCCAACGATCAGGCCATGGCTGCTGCCAAGAAGCAGCAGATGGCCAGCGACCAGGCCAACAACCGCGCTAACGCCAAAAGCCCTGACAGCGCCGCGCTGATGGCGACGAACATGATGGCCGCCAAAGGTGGCCAGAGCGGGACGATGCTCACGGGGCCATCAGGCATTGATCCCGGCGCGCTGACGCTGGGCAAGAATTCGCTGCTGGGCGGCTGAGCGCATCAACAGCACATGAGCAATGACTATCTGACCATGCTGCAGGGCGATGCCGCCGTGCCGGCCGAGATCGCAGCGCCGCAGAACGAGTACCTGGGCATGCTCCAGGCCGACGCTGACCAGCGCAAGCAGGCGATGGCGGGCACCCTCGCGACTGCAGTCACCGTGAACCCCGACCAGTACAGTGCCAAACGCAAGATTGCGGGCTACTTGGGCTACCCGGTGGCGGCTGTCGATGCAATGCCGAAGCTGACGGAGCAGGCACAGGCCAAGCAAGTGCAGGACGACGCGGCCAATGTGCCTGCGCTCCGCAGCGCATTCACCGATGCCGACTTCGCACGCCTGGCACACGACGACAGTGCAAACCTGGGCCTGTTCGGTACCCTGGCCAACAGCTTCAGGCGCGGATGGCCGAGCCTGAAGCAGAACGCCAGCGCCACCGCGCTGCGCAGCAACGCCGCCAGCCTTGAAAACCTCGACCTGATCGAGGCCACGCTACGCCAAGGCGGGCGCGTGCCCGAGATGCTCGACCCGGCCGGCGTGCAGTACATGACCCAGGACCAGCGCCTGAACTTCCGCGCGCAGATCCAGCACGCTGCTGCGGGCAATGCTGAATCCATCGCTTCAGCCCAGGCCACCAAGGCGGGCCTGCCGTCCCCGCCGGTGGTGCAACGGGTTATGCAGGCCAAGGGCTTCGGCGAGGCGCTGCAGGGCTTCATGTCGGACCCGATCAAGTTCATCGCCAGCATCGGCCCAGAGTCGCTGGTGCAGAACGCGCCCGGCCTGGTGGCTGGCGCGCTGGTGCCAGGTGGCGCGGCTGCGAAGGCGGCCACGATGGGCGCGGGCAGCTTCGCCACCGACTACGGTTCCTCGTTGCTCGAAGCCATCGGTAGCGAGGGTGTGGATCTGAACGACCCCGCAGCGCTGAAGGCGGCAGCAGCCAACCCGGCACTGATGCGACGCGCTGCGGCCCAGGCCATGGCGCACGCTGGCATCGTCGGCCCGGTCGATGGACTGTCGGGCGGCATGGCCAGCAAGCTGACGCTGCCGGCCAAGACGCTGGCCCGGGCACCGGTGGCGCGCGAGCTGGCAAACCTGATCACCCAGACCCCGATCCAGGGTGTGATGGGCGGCGTCGGCGAGGCCGGCGGGGCGCTGGCCGCTGGGCAGGACCTGAGCCCGGGCAAGATCCTGGCCGAGGTGGTGGGTGAAGCATTCACTGCGCCGGCCGAAGTCGCTGGCATTGCTGGCGGCAGGGTGCGCGAGCGCATGGCCGAGGCCCAGCAGGCCAAGGAGCACGCCGCCGACATGAGCCGCCTGCTCAATGCGGCAAAGGCCAGCAAGCTGCGCGGCCGCGATGCCGACACCTTCGCCCAATTCGCCAAGAACGCGTCCGACGATCAGGAGGTGTTCATCGACGCCAAGACCTTCGCGCAGTCGATGACACCCGAGATCCTGGGCAAGCTGCCCGAGGAGATCACCAGTCAACTGCCCGAGGCGCTGGCCGCCGGTGGCGACATGGCCATCAAGATCGGCGACTTCGCCGCGCACCTGGTCGACGTGCCCGAGCTGGCGCAGCACCTGCGCGCCACGCCCGACGCCATGTCAGCGGCCGAGGCCGAGACTTACGCGCCCGACGAGCACCTGCGCGACGAGGTGGACCAGATGATGACCGGCCAAGTCTTGCCGGGTGACCCGAACACCGAAGCGATCGGCCGCGCTCGGCAGACCGTCTCCGACGCGCTGACCGCAGCGGGCCGATTCACACCGCAGGCCAACGCCCAATACACCGAGCTGATGGGCGCATTCATCAGCGCCATGGCCGAGCGGGGTGGGCTGGACCCGCAGGCCATCCAAGGACTGGCGCCGCGCATCGTGTCACAGCTGGAAGCACAGCGCGCCGGCGGGCTGTTCAATCAGCCGGGTGCGTCGGACTCGCTGGGCGCGTACGAACCCAGCACAAAGACCATTGCGCTGCTCAAAGACGCAAACCTCAGCACGCTCCTGCATGAGGGCGGGCACTTCTTCCTCGACGTGATGGGCGACCATGCGGCGCGCGACGAGGCACCTGCACCGATCAAGGCCGACACGCAGACGCTGCTTGATTGGTTCGGCGTCAAGGACGTGGCCACCTGGCGCGCCATGAGCATCGACGAGCAGCGGCCGCATCACGAGCAGTTCGCCCGCGGCTTCGAGCGATACCTGATGGAGGGCAGGGCGCCCAGCAGCGAACTGGCCGCAGCGTTTGCGCGCTTCCGGGGCTGGCTCACGGCGTTGTATCGCAAGCTCACCGCGCTCAATGTCGAGCTCACGCCCGAGGTGCGGGGTGTGATGGACCGCATGCTGGCCACGGACGCCCAGATCGCAGAGACCACGGCACGGCGGGGCTCGCGCCCGCTGTTCAACAGCGCCGAGGCCGCCGGTATGACCGCCGAGGAATTCGCCGCCTACCAGGCGCAGGGGCAGCAGACCATCGAGGACGCCGCCGCGACCCTGCAGTCAGCAAGCATCCGAGATCTGCAGTTCATTGCCAATTCGAAGTCGAGGGCGCTGCGCAAGATCAACGCTGAGGCGCGCGCCAAGCGCAAGGCCATCGAGGAGAAGGTGACGGAGGAGGTTTACAACCTGCCGATTTACGCCGCCTGGCGCGACCTGGCGCGGGGCCACACCGAGGACGGGCACAAGATCCGCCTGTCGCTGCCCGACGTGAAGCAGGGCCGCCCTGAGCTGGTCGAGAAAATCCCCCACGGCATGGCGACCAACGACGAGAACGCCATGCCGGCCGATCTGGTGGCGGATGCCTACGGGCTGAGCTCGGGTGACGAGCTGCTGAAGCTGCTGGTGACGCTGGACAAGCCGGCCGCGGTGATCGAGGGCCGCACCGATCAGCTGATGATCGAGCAGCACGGCGAACTTGCTGACCCTGCCGCGGTCGAGCGCGCTGCGCACGAGGCCATCGCCAACGATGCCCGGGCCCGGGTGCTGACGACCGAGGCCAACGCGCTGGCGCGCGCCGTCGGCAGTCCGCAGCTGATGGCGCGGGCGGCGCGGGAATTCGCCGCTACCGCCGTCGCACGGCGCAAGGTTCGCGATCTGCGGCCAGGCCAGTACAACGCCGCCGAGGTGCGTGCGGGCCGGGAGGCGGCCACCGCCTTCAAGAAGGGCGACCTGGCCACGGCCGCCAGCGCCAAGCGTGCGCAGACCCTGCAGCATGTGCTCGGCCGCACGACGGTGGCCGCGCTGGCTGAAGTGCAGCGCGCCGTCGAGTACCTGGCCAAGTTCGACAACGCTGCTACCCGCAAGGCCATCGGCCCCGAGTACGCCGATCAGATCGACCAGCTGCTCGAGCGGGTGGATCTGCGCGTGGGTCAGTCGCTCAAGGCGATCGACAAACGCAAGTCCCTGGCCTCATGGGTGGCGTCGCAGGAGGAGATCGGGTTTTCACCCGCCATCGACGACCGGCTGCTGAACGAGACGCTGCGCAAGTCCTTCAAGGACATGACCGTCGAGGAACTCCGCGGCCTGGTCGATACGGTGAAGAACATCGAGCACCTGGGCCGCCTCAAGGAGCGGCTGCTCACGGCGCGCGACAAGCGGACCTTTGCCGAGACCGTCGACACGCTGGCCAGCAGCATCGTGGCCAACGGCGGCGAGCGCCGGCCGGTGGTGCTGGAGGGCGAGAAGGGCGTGCGTCCCTGGCTGCAGGGCATGGCCGCCGCGCACCGCAAGATCAGCAGCCTGATGCACCAGATGGACGGTGGCAAGGACAACGGGCCGCTGTGGTCGGCGCTGGTGCGGCCGATGAACGACGCCGGCACGCGCGAGCAGATGATGATCGAGAAGGCCACCATGCGCCTGGCCGAGATCTACAAGCCGATGCACGCGCTCAAGGGCGGTGTGACCGGCGGCAAGCTGTTCATTCCCGAGATCGACGCAAGCCTGACCCGCGCCGGCCGCCTGTCGGTGGCGCTGAACTGGGGCAACGAGGGCAACCGCCAGCGCCTGCTGGATGGTGACCGTTGGACGCCCAACCAGGTGCACGCCATCCTGCAGACCTTGACGCCGGCCGAATTGGCCTTCGTCAACAACGTGCACGAGTACATCGACAGCTTCTGGCCCGAGATCCAGGCGCAGCAGCTGCGCGTGTCGGGCGTGTCAGAAGACAAGATCGAGGCCACGGCCTGGACCGCCACGGCCAGCGACGGCACCCTGGTGCAGATGCGCGGCGGCTACTACCCGGCCAAGTACGACACGGCCCGATCCGCCAAGGCTGAAAGCCACGACGCCGCCCAGGTGGCGAAGGACATGATGGCCGGCGCCTACGTGCGCGCCACGACCCGGCGCGGCTTCACCAAGGCCCGGGCCGAGGAGGTGACCGGCCGGCCACTGCGCAAGGATCTGGGCGTCCTCACCCAGCACATCACCGAGGTGACGCACAACCTGGCCTGGCAGGAGTGGCTGGTCGACGCGAACCGGCTGCTGGGCAGCAAGATGGTCGATGACGCGATCCGAGGCCACTACGGCCCCGCGGTGATCCGCACCCTCAAGGAGGACTTGCAGGGCATCGCTACGGCCGACGTGGTGGGTGGCACGGCCATTGACCAGGCGCTGCTGCACCTGCGGGCCAACGTCAGCCGCGCAACCATGGGCCTGTCGTTCACCACTGCGCTGCTCCAGCCCTTCGGCCTGACGCAGAGCATGGCGCGCATCGGCGTGGCACCGGTGCTGCGCGGCATGGTGCGATGGGGCGGTGACGCCACCCGTATGGAAAGCTCGATGGCGTGGATCAGCGAGAAGTCGGACTTCATGCGGCTGCGCGCCAAGACCTTCAACCGCGAACTGACGGAGATCTCGGGCCGCGTGGGCGGCAAGTCGCAGACGATGCAAATCATCGACACCGGCCTGTTCTACCTGACGACCAAGATGCAGCAGATCGCTGACGTGCCGACCTGGATCGGCCGCTACGAGCAGGGCCTGACGCAAGGCCTTGACGAGGCCACTGCCATCGCCCAGGCCGACCAGGCAGTGATCAGCAGCCAGGGCGGCGGGCAGACCAAGGACCTGGCCGAGGTGCAGCGCAAGCACCCGATGCTCACGCAGTTCTACAGCTACTTTTCCGTGACCCTGAATCTGACGGCCGAGAAGACGGCCGCCACGGACTTCAAGAGCCCCAAGGCGGTGGCCGGCTGGCTGGCCGACATGGCGTTCACCGAGCCTGAGATCCTGGCCGCGCTGCCGCATGCGGTGATTGCCACGCTCGACCTCGACATCGACTGGATGCACACGCACATGCCGCAGCCCGACAGCTTTCTCG
>Ga0187843_10001512_pt1 | contig 14590 bp, 15 predicted proteins | sample SpaLakP09_SKY_43_FD_134516 | JGI IMG/M metagenome (GOLD analysis project Ga0187843, IMG submission 134516) | Oligotrophic lake water microbial communities from Sparkling Lake, Wisconsin, USA - SP09_SKY_43 | ecosystem: Environmental > Aquatic > Freshwater > Lake | place: USA: Sparkling Lake... | reverse complement strand
CGCGCCACCCAGGCCGAGCTGGCCGCCGTGGCCAACCTCTCGCGCCAGACCGTCAACCAGCTGCTGCAGCAAGCGCAAGCCGAAGGCCGGCTGCGCTGCAGCTATGGCCAGCTGCATCTGCGCATCGTGAGCTAGCTTCGACAGCAGGCCGGCAGCCAGGTCAGCGGCGCCGTGCCAGCAAACAGACCCAGGCGCGCCGGCGCTTGGCCCGGCCGGTGCACAAAGCTGCCCAAAAGCTGGTCCCACAAGGGAATGGCCGTGCCGTAGTTGTGCGCCTCGGCCTCGACCACACTGTGGTGCCAGCGGTGCAGCTCGGCGCTACCAATCAGCCAGTTCAGCGGCCCCAGGCTGCCGCGCAGATTGGCATGCACGGCCAGGCCTTGCACCTGCAAAAACAGCGCCGCCCACAGCATCACCTCGGCGCTGAAGCCCAGCAGCAGCCAGGGCAGCAGGCGCGCCGCCTGGTTCCACGCCACATTGAGCGGATGGGCCAGCACGGCATTGGTGGCGTTGAGCCTGGTCGGCTGGTGGTGCAAGGCATGAAAGCGCCACAGCCAGGGGCTGTGATGTGCCCAGCGATGCAGGGCGAAGGGGCCCAGCTCCCCCAGGACAACGGCCAGGGGCAGGGCCAGGCCGGGGTGGAGATCCGCCGCGAGCCCATGCCCACCCAGGACTGAGCGCAAGGCCAGGCCGCTCAGCAGCAGGCCGGTGAGGCTGTCCACCAGGGCATTGAGGCCGAGAAAGCCGCCATCACGAGCCAGCTCCGGGCCGCGGGCCTGCCAGTCCTTGCGCAGCGGCCAGAGCCGCTCGGCCAGCATCAAAAAAGCCAGGGAAGCCAGCCCCAGCAGGGCCAGCACCTGTTCGGGCGGCCGGTCGCGCAAAGCCCAGGCCGCCGGCGGCAGGGCGGCCAGCAAGAGCAGATGCGGCCAGTTCACGGTGTGCAAGCGGCGCGGCACGCTGGTGCCCGTTTTCAGATCGGTGTTCATGGGAGTGCATGCTGGGGCCGCCCGGCGCCCCATGCATTAACCTCGGTTCATGCCACGCCCCGAGATCGCCGAGAGCCCTGCCCCCTGCCCGATTTGCGGCGAGGCCTTGCTGGCCCAGCTGCAGCAATCGCCGGCACGCCTGGCGCGCTGGGCGGCGCTGCCGCGGCTGCCGCTGAAGCGGGGTCAGGTCTTGCTGCGTGCCGGCGACACACCGGCGGCACTCTGGTGGGTGGAGCTGGGTCTGCTGCGCGCCAGCCTGCTGGACGCGAGCGGCCGCGAGCGCAATCTGGCGTTTTACCCGGAGCAGCAATGGCTGGGGCTGCCGGGCGCGCCACAAGCCAGCGCAGTCACCCTGGAGGCGCTGGAGCCCAGCCGGGTCTGCGTCCTGCCCTATGCCGAGCTGCAGCGCTGGCAGGCCGAGGAGCCGGCCCTGGCCGAGCTGCTCTGGCAGGGTTTGAACGCCCAGCTGCAAGGCCAGCTGCGGCGGGAACAGCAATGGCTGATGCTGGACGCGAGCCAGCGCTATCTGCGTTTTCTGGCCGAGCAGCCCGCGCTGGCCCGGCGCCTCAAGCAGCGCCAACTGGCCAGCCATCTGGGCATCACCGATGTGGCCCTGTCACGCATCCGGCGGCGCCTGCGCGATCAGGCCGAGGGGCTCAAGCCTTGAGCGCAGCCTCGATGTCGGCGCTGATCTTCTCGGGCGCGTCATTGGGCGCATAGCGCTTGATCACCTGGCCATCGCGGCCGACCAGGAACTTGGTGAAGTTCCATTTGATGCCCTCGGTGCCGAGCAGGCCGGGCTTCTCGGACTTGAGCCACTGCCACAGGGGGTGGGCTTCGGCGCCGTTGACCTTGACCTTGGCCATCATGGGAAAGCTGACGCCGTAGTTCAGCTGGCAGAAGGAGGCGATCTCGCTGTTCTCGCCCGGATCCTGGCCGCCGAATTCATTGCTGGGAAAGCCCACCACCACCAGGCCCTGGTCGCGGTAGCGCTGCCACAAGGCCTCCAGGCCACCGAACTGGGGCGTGAAGCCGCAGGCGCTGGCGGTGTTGACGATCAAGAGCACCTTGCCGCGCTGGCTGGCCAGGTCGGCAGGTTTGCCGTCGATGGAGAGGGCCTGAAAGTCGTAGACGCTGGCGGCCATGGCGAGGTTCCTTGTGATTCTTTGGAGGCGGAAATTCGCCTCAAGCCTGCATGGTAGCCGGGCTGGCCGGCGCTTGCTGAGCCGGCTTTTGCGAGCGCTCCAGGGCCGAAAGCAGGGCAGCCGCCAGGATGCAGGCGCCGCCCACCGCGGTCTTGAAATCCAGCTGCCCGCCGCCCAGCCACAGCGCCGACAAGGCCGCCACCGGCACCTCGATCAGCATGACGATGGCGGTGACATTGGCCGGCAGACGCCCGGCACCGTACTGCAGCGAGAGGTTGGACAGACAGAACAGCACGGCCATGCCCGCCAGCGGCAACAACCAGCCGGCATGCGGCAAAGCCGGCCAGGCCACCAGGCCCGCGCCTGCCATGGCCGCCGCAGCGCCGCCGGCCACAAACACCCCGCCGCTGAACATGGCCAGGGCCCGGGCATGGGCACCGCGGGCCGCCTCGCGGCGCAGCATCACATTGTTGAGGGCAAAGCAGAAGCCACCGAACAGGCCCAGGCCGTCGGCCAGGCTGCGCGGCCAGGGCAGGCCGCCGCCCTCGGGCGCCAGCACAAAAGCCGCGCCGCCCAGGGCCAGGGCCATGCGCAGGCCGGCCAGCAGGGTCAGGCGCTCACCCAGGATCAGGCGCGCCAGCAGCACCGCCCACAGCGGCATCAGATAGAAGAGCAGCACCACACGCAACACATCGCCCAGGGCCACACCCCAGTTGAAGGCGGTGTTGGTCAGGCCGGCCGCCAGCATCACCAGCCAGAGGGAGGGCGTGCCCAGGAACTCACGCCAGGCCTGGCGCTGGCTGAAAGACACGGCCAGCAAGGACAGCAGGTAGAGGCAGACCGTGGTCCACAGGGGGTGCAGGCCGGCCGCCTGGAACTGGCGGAAGGGCCACCAGGACAGGCCCCAGACCAGGGCGTTGAACATCAGGGCAAGAACGGGCATGGCAAGGAGAGCGGGCCGCGGTCAGGGCGGCCGAGACGGGTCGGAATGAGGGCGAGGGAGGCGGCCGCGGGCGCAGCTTTCATGACAAGCCGGCGACGCACCGCGGCAAGAGGGCCAGGCGAACACAGGCTCGGTTGGGCGGCCGCAACAGGCCGGGAAAAAAGGACTGGAAAGCACCGAAAACAACTGGCACGAAGCGGCCCGGCCAGCCAACAATGCCCAGGGTTTATAGCATGGCGAAACAAGGCCGCCTGGCTTTCAATCGCAAGCAATCTGCAGGGGGCGCTTAACCCGCTTGAAGCCACCGTCTGCCCGTCCGCAACGCTGAGTTTTTCTTGTTGTTGTTCGCTACAAAGGGAGAGTCTTCCTTGGATCATCTGGCCTGCTTCAAGCCGGGGGACCTGTCGTCCACCTCGGCGCCCGACCTGACAAGCTACCGCTGGCGCCTGCTGGCCCAGGGCGACTCCTGGTTCTCCACCTCAGCCGCCAAGCTGAACGCCCATGCCAATCTGCTCCAGGAGATGGTCTTCAAGGCCCCGGCCTGCGCGATCAATTGCGCCGGCTCGGGCGAGGCGCTCAGCCATATGGTGGACCTGGAATCGGCCGCCGATTTCGTCAGCCTGCTCAGCGACGATGGCGCGCCGGTCTGGGACGGTGTGCTGCTTTCGGTCGGCGGCAATGACCTGATCGCTGCCGCCCAGACCCCTGCCCATGCGGCCGACGGCAGCGATGTGCCCCTGCACCTGCGCCTGATCCGCCACCAGACCGAGTGGGGCGCCCCATCCGCCGGGGTGGCCCGTTATTTTTCCGAGCCCGGCTGGCAGACCTACAGCGACTACCTGCGCACCAACGTCCGCCACCTACTGACCCTTCGCGACCAGGGCCCCTCGGCCGGCAAGCCGGTCTTCATGCACTGCTATGCCGTGCCCATGCCGCGCCCGGCCGGCGCCGACGACAGCGGCCTGGGTGCCTCCGGCCCCTGGCTCTACCCCGCCCTCAAGGCCTATGCCCTGCCCAGCGCCGACTGGGCCGCGGTCAGCCGCCTGATGGTCTTCCACCTGGCCCAGCTGCTCAAGAGCATGGCGGCGGACAAGGAGCAGTTCCCAGGCCTGCATGTGTTTGACTCGACCACCGTGCCCCTGGCTCCGGCAACACCCGGCACCAGCGGCAGCAGCGGCGACTGGCACAACGAGATCCACCTGAACCACAGCGGCTGCTTCAAGATCGCCCGTGCCTGGTCGGAGCACATTGAGGCCGTGCTCAGCGGCGTCAAGACCGTGGAGCCGGTGCGCAAGCGGACTTGATCCTGGTTGCCCCAGCGGGGCCCAAAAAAACAAATCCCGCGGCAGGCGAAGCGCTTGCCGCGGGATTGTTCTTTTGGAGCTCAGCGTCGTTTCAGCGAGGGCTCAGTGGCACTCGTCGCAACGCGCCAGCACCAGCAGGCGCTCCACCTCTTCGCGGTGCTCGACGCAGTTGCGCTCATGCCAGCGCTTCACCAGCCACATGGTCACCGCCACGATCAGGCCGAGGATGGAGATGGCGATATAGGCCGACAAGCCGACGCGGGTCATGCCGGTGTAGAGCGCGCCCAGGCCGAGGATGCAGGCCTGCTCGTTGAAGTTCTGCACCGCGATGGAGCGGCCGGCTCCCATCAGGTTGTGGCCGCGGTGCTGCAGCAGCGCATTCATGGGCACGACCAAGTAACCGCCGATCATGCCCAGCACGATCAGGAAAGGAATTGCCGCCCACAGATGCGTGATGCCGTTCAGCACGATGATGAGCACGCCCATCAAAATGCCCAGCGGGATGACCTTGGTCGCACGGTCCAGGCGCATGTAGATGGAGGCCACCACGGCGCCCACCGCCGTACCCACCGCCACCACGCCGCCCAGATTGGAAGCCTGCGTGGTGCTGTAACCCAGGGCCAGCGCCGCCCACGAGAACACGATGATGCGCAGATTGGCCGACACACCCCAGAACAAGGTCGTGGTGGCCAGGGAGATCTGGCCCAGCTTGTCCTGCCAAAGACGGGAGTTGCAGGAAGCGAAATCACGCACCAGCTCCACCGGGCTGTGCGCCAGCGGCTGCAGCGGCGCCTGGGTGCGCGGGATGCTCAGATTGAAGACCGCGGCGATCACATAAAGAATCACCAGGCTGCTGATGGCGGCCTCGGGCGCGGTGTCGATGCCGGTGGTGATGAAGGGCATGTCCAGGCCCAGCAAGATGGGCGACAGATGCGGCCCCACCAGCTGTCCGCCGAGCAAAATGCCCAGGATGATGGACGCGATGGTCAGGCCCTCGATCCAACCATTGGCCTTGACCAGCTGCGAAGGCGGCAGAAGCTCGGTCAGGATGCCGTACTTGGCCGGCGAATACGCCGCCGCCCCCAAGCCCACCACGGCATAGGCCAGCAGCGGGTGGGCGCCGAACAGCATCATCAAGCAGCCGAAGATCTTGATCAGGTTCGAATAGAACATGACCTTGCCCTTGGGCACCGCGTCGGCAAACGCCCCCACAAACGGCGCCAGCACCACATAGAACAGCGCAAACATCGGGCCCAGGGCTGGAATCTGCCAAGCCGGCGCTGCCGTGCTCTTCAACAACTCAATGGCGCCGACCAACAAGGCCTGGTCCGCCAGCGAGCTGAAGAACTGCGCCGACATGATGGAAAAGAAGCCTTTTTTCATGAACCCAATCGGTACTGCGGGGAAATGTCGAGCAATGAGCGAGACGACGGATGCACGCCGGCGGTCAAGCTGGGACGGTTGATTCCGGGTTTTCCCCAGGCTGCGGCCACGCCCGTGGCCGCGCCCGGTTTATAGCACGCAGCACTTTCACCGAACTTTTGCCATCCCGAGAAGCACAGGCGCGGGTGCCACAATATCGGGCATGCCACGTCCGATCGAAGCCCTCATCCACCTCCCCCACCTGGCCCACAACCTGGCCCGCGCCCGCGCCTGCGCGCCAGACGCCCAGGTCTGGGCCGTTGTCAAAGCCAATGCCTACGGCCACGGCATCGAAAACGTCTTCGAGGCCTTCCGGGCCGCCGACGGCATTGCGCTGCTGGACCTGGACGAAGCCCAGCGCGTGCGCGCCCTCGGCTGGCGCGGGCCCATCCTGCTGCTGGAGGGTTGCTTTGAAACACGCGATCTGGAGCTGTGCTCTCGCCTCAAGCTCTGGCACGCCGTGCACTGCGAGCAACAGATCGACTGGCTGGCCATGCACAAGACGCACGAGCCGCACCGCGTGTTCCTGAAAATGAACAGCGGCATGAACCGCCTGGGCTTCACCCCGCAAGCCTTCCGCGCCGCCTGGACCCGGCTCAACGCCCTGCCCCAGGTGGACGAGATCTCGCTAATGACCCACTTCTCCGACGCCGATGCCCAGCGCTTCGGCCAGGACGGCATCGCCCATCAGGTGGCCGCCTTCCAAACGGCTACCGCCGACCTGCCTGGTGAGCGCTCACTCTCCAACAGCGCCGCCACCCTGCGTTACAACCAGCTGGGCCATGTGCGGGCTGACTGGGTGCGCGCCGGCATCATGAGCTACGGCGGCGTGCCCGATTACCCCGAGCATGACGCCGCACACTGGGATCTGAAACCGGGCATGAGCTTGCGCGCCAAGGTCATTGGCGTCCAGCAATTGCAGCCCGGCGACACGGTCGGCTACGGCAGCAGCTTCACCGCCGACAAGGCCATGCGCATCGGCACCGTGGCCTGCGGCTATGCCGACGGCTACCCTCGCCATGCCGGCACCGGAACGCCGGTGCTGGTCGATGGCCAGCGCAGCCGCACGGTCGGCCGGGTCTCCATGGACATGCTGGCGGTGGACCTCAGCGATCTGCCCCAGGCCGGCTTCGGCAGCGAGGTCACGCTCTGGGGCCAGAGCAGCCGTGGCGCCGTGCTGGGCATCGACGAGGTGGCCAAGGCCGCCGGCACCATCGGCTATGAGCTGATGTGCGCGGTGACCAAACGCGTGCCCGTCACCGTGGTGCACGGTGACTGAGGCCCACCAGGCGGGGCAGCGATGAACCTCGCCTGGACACCCGCCGACTGGGAGCTGGATTTCAGCTTCATCCGCGCCAGCGGCCCGGGTGGGCAGAACGTCAACAAGGTGTCCAGCGCCGTGCATCTGCGCTTTGACATCCAGCGCTCGAGCCTGCCACCGCTGATCAAGCAGCGCTTGCTGGCTCTGTCGGACCAGCGCATCAACAGCGAGGGTGTGGTGGTCATCAAGGCCCAGGACTCGCGCAGCCAGGAGGCCAACCGCGCCGAGGCCGTGGCCCGCCTGCAGGAGCTGGTGCAAAGCGTGGCCCACACGCCCAAAGCCCGCAGGGCCACCAAGCCCACCTGGGGCTCGCAGCAGCGCCGCCTGGCCGGCAAGGCCTTGCGCAGCGGCGTCAAGGCGGGGCGGGGGCGGGTCCAGGGCGACTGAAACCTAGGGTTCACCCTCGGTGTGTGCAGCTGGGTCGGCGCAGTTTGCAGTTCGTCGCAGCCCTCTGGCTCGGGGCGGGCTGCTTGCGCACACTGGCTCCCATGGCAGCTCGCCATGCAAGCAAGACCGGAGCCCACCATCATGTCCCTCAGCAACGAACTCGAACGCCTGGCCGAACTCCATCAACGCGGCCAACTGTCCGACGAAGAGTTTCAGCGCGCCAAGGAGCGGCTGTTGCAGGGTCAGGCGGCCAGCCCCGAAGCCGCCGGTGCCCAGAACCGCAGCTCGTCCGCGGCCGACGCCGGCCTGGGCTCAGCCATCAACCGCCTGCAACGCAGCCGCGAAGAGCGCTGGCTGGGCGGCGTCTGCGGTGGCCTGATGGCCGTCAGCGGTACCGCCGCCTGGATCTGGCGCCTGCTCTTCCTGGCCTTGCTGTTCTGCCACGGCGCCGGCCTGATCACCTACCTGGTGCTCTGGCTGCTGGTGCCCGAAGCACCCAAGCCCGTCCCGGGCCTGGGCTGACACAACGACGAGGGCACTCGCAAAGCGCCCTCGCTCTGAGCCCCGACTCACTCGACGCGGAAGGCGAACTCCTGCTCGAAACGATGGTTGCCCGGGCAGACGTAATGCTCACGCAGCGTGCCATCCACCGCCGCCATCAGCAGGCGGCGGGTCTTGGCATCCATCGCGCCGCGCGCGACCAGCACTTCGGTGGCCACCACCCGGCCCTCGCGCACGGTGGCCAGGATCTTGAACACCGCCTCACCCGTCCAACTGACGGCCGGCAGCTCGGGCCGGGCCATCTGGGTGCAGACCATGCCGGCCTGGCGGATCGCCGGCTCGGCCACCGGCGGGTTCAGCACCGGCTCGACCACGGCCGGCCGCGGGCTGAAGTCCACCACCGGCGGCCCGTCGTAGCGGATCACGATGTCGTTGGGGCTGGGATCGCGCTGGATCACGAAGTCGGGTACGGGCACCTGGGGCGGCAAGGGGACGTCACGCAACTGCTGAGGCAGATCGACCTGCACCGGCTGCTGCACCGGATCGGGCGGCTTGGGCGTGTCGATCAGCACCTGCACATCGGTCTGGGCCGGTGGCTTGGGCAGGCCGGGCCGGGCAAAGCCCTGGATCAGACCGACGACCAGAGCCACGTGCACCAGGGCCGCAAAGCCCAAGCCGGTGTAACGGGCCAGACCGGGCTGAGGCTTCAGCCCCGCGTCGAACACCGTCAAGGTGGAAGAGGACGTAGAAGAGGAAGAAGAGGAATCGAACTGCGGGGCATGCTGCGGAGTCATGAGAGCCATCCTTTCGATCAAAGCAAACGCGTCTTCAAGCCAGGGCCGAGGGTCTTCGGAACCGCCGGCCTGAACCCAGGCTAAAGACCCGCCCGGCCCGGCGTCAACGGCGAAAGCGGCCGTGCGCTGCGTCTGTGGCCGCACACAAACAAGCGTGGCCATGACCTCCGGGACCCTGGCGCCTCTGTGCCAAGCTCGGGGGTGCGCCGCTCTCGCTTTCGCTGCCGCAAAGCCCGTGGCGCCCATTTCTGGAGCGCCCACCATGCCCGACACCCACACCTCAGCCCAGCGGCTTGAGCACGACAGCTTTGGCGACATCGCCGTGCCGGCCGATCACCTCTGGGGCGCGCAGACGCAGCGCTCGCTGCAGTTCTTCGCCATCTCCACCGAACGCCAGGCCCCCGAGCTGATCCATGCCCTGGTGCTGGTGAAGAAGATCAGCGCCCGCGTCAATGGGGAGTTAGGCCTGCTGAGCGCCGACAAGGCCGCGGCCATCGTCACGGCCGCCGATGAAGTGCTGGCCGGGCGCTGGGCCGAGGAGTTTCCGCTCTCAGTCTGGCAGACCGGCTCGGGCACGCAGACGAATATGAACGTCAACGAGGTGCTGGCCAACCGCGCCAGCGAGCTGCTCGGCGGCGTGCGCGGACCGGCGCGGCGGGTGCACCCGAACGACGAGGTCAACCTCGGCCAGTCCTCCAACGATGTCTTTCCCACGGCCATGCACATCGCTGCCGCGCTGGCCATCGAACATCAGCTGATGCCGGCCCTGGACGAGTTGCGCAGCCAGCTCGACCTCAAGGCCCAGGCCTTTGCCGACATCATCAAGATCGGCCGCACCCATCTGCAAGACGCCACACCGCTGACCCTGGGCCAAGAGTTCTCGGGCTATGTTGCCCAGCTGGAGCAGGGCCGCTTGCATCTGCAGGCCGCCCTGCCCCACCTCTACCAGCTGGCCCTGGGTGGCACGGCGGTTGGCACCGGCCTGAACGCCCACCCGGCCTTTGCCGCACGGGCCGCGGCCGGCATCGCTGAGGCGACCGGCCTACCCTTTGTCAGTGCGCCCAACAAGTTTGAGGTGATGGCGGCGGCCGATGCGCTGGTGCACGGCCACGGCGTGCTCAAGACGGTGGCCGCCAGCCTGATGAAAATTGCCAACGACATCCGCTGGCTGGCCAGCGGCCCGCGCTGCGGCATTGGCGAGCTGCAGATTCCGGAGAACGAGCCGGGTTCCTCCATCATGCCGGGCAAGGTCAACCCGACCCAGAGCGAAGCGCTGACCATGATCTGCTGCCAGGTCTTCGGCAATGACGTGGCGCTCAACATCGGCGGCGCCAGCGGCAATTTCGAGCTCAACGTCTTCCGGCCCATGATGGCCCACAACTTCCTGCAAAGCGCCCGCCTGCTCAGCGACGGCGCGCGCAGCTTCGCCCGCCACTGCGTGGCCGGCATCGCGCCGCGACGTGCGCGCATCGAGCAGCTGCTGAACGAATCCTTGATGCTGGTGACGGCGCTGGCGCCGCACATCGGCTACGACCGGGCCAGCGCCATCGCCAAGCACGCGCATGCGCATGGCCTGAGCCTGCGCGAGGCGGCCCTGCAACTGGGCGAACTCAGCGGCGAACAGTTCGACCAATGGGTGCGGGTCGAGGACATGGTGGGGCGCTGAGCTGAAGCGAAAAAAGGCGAGCCGCCCGTTCCGGGCGCTCGCCTTGTGGCTTTCAAGCGGCAGAAAACGCCGCAGGCTTCTCTCGCTCAGGCCGCAGCACTGGCGCCGCGACGGCGGCGGCTCAACGCACCCAGCCCGGCCAGACCCAGGGCCATGTAGACGTAGGTGGCCGCTTCCGGCACGACCGTGACGGAAAAGTTGATCGGGATCTCGATGCCCTGGCCGTCGACCACCTGCAGGTCGAAATGCTGGCCCTCGAAGAAATAGACGTTGAAGTGGCCGGTGTCGCCGCCGCCCACATCGAACAGCAGGCCGGCTTCGCTGAAGTAAGCGCCATCGTTGACGAACTTGTTGTCGTAGAGGAAGTTGCTGTCTTCCCCCAGCGGCACCAGGCCGAGGATGGTCTGGCCATTGCGCGTGCCGCTGATGCTGAGGATGTCCTCAGGCACCAGAGCGGCACCAGCGGTGGTCAAGGAGCCGGATGCGGTCACGCCCGAGCCGCTGTAGGACCAGGCCCAGACCGTGTCCGCGTGGGCCAGGCTCGAGGCCAGCAACGCGGCACCACTCAGCAGCAGAGCTGCGGCTTGCTTGAACAATCTCATGACTTTTCCTTTGTTTCAAACGGCCTCACGGCCCGTGAGCACTCAACAAAAAACCCCGGTCCCAAGGTAGGCCGGGGCTTGGACATCGTCAAGCGGGCAAAGCCGGAGAGGGCTTGCCCGGGGGTCTGCGATCAGCCTTCGCGGCGGCGGCGGGCCATGAAGCCGAGCACGCCCAAGCCCGACAGCAGCAGGGCATAGGTGCCCGGTTCCGGCACTGCAGCCACGGTGGCCAGGGTCAGGTTGTCGGCGGTGGGCCACAGGAAGCTGCCGGCCGGCTGGGTGGCGGCCAAGGTGGCGGACAGCAGCGGGCCGTCGGACACAAAGCCAAGGAAGCTGCTGGTGGTGGCACCGGTGATGGACTGGGTGTAGGTGCCGCTGGCATCGGTGGCGGTCAGCACCACATCGCCGGCTGCGAACAGGCCCGAAATGTTGGAGCCGAAGAAGTTGCCGCCGAAGGCGCTCACGCCGCCGGTGAAGTTGTTGAAGGTGATGACGTCGGTGGCGGTGTTGGTGGACAGCCAGGGATTGGCCGTGGTGCCGGCGCCGAAGAAGGAGGTGGTGGTGACCGAGGCGGTGTAGCCGTAGGCGCCCGCATTGCGGGTGATGGGGCTGGGCGTGGAGCCGGTGATGGACAAGCCGGTGAAGGTGTCAACGCCGGGGGCAGTCACTGCGGCCAGAAAGGCGGCCTGCGAGGTGTAGACGGTCACAGAGGCTTGCGCGGCGCCGGCAACGGCCACCAGTGCGGCCAGGGCCAGGGGCTTGATCAGGAATTTGGAGGTGAGCGACATGGACAGTTCCCTTGAAGTCATTGCGTGGTGTTCGCGATCCGAGGCGTCACAGGCAAGCGGCGCTTCGTGGCTTCAGTGTCAGCAGCGTGACAGGCGCTCACAAGACTGCGAGCTAGGGGGAACTGTCCCGGTCAACAGGCTCGGGCCAACCCTGTGTGCCAGAGTGGCACGAGCCGTTCAGCGCACGGGTCGGGTGGCCAGATAGATGCTGCCCAGGCACAAAGCCATGCCGGCCAGCGAGAGCAGGCTGGGCGCCCAACCCTCCAGCGCCGCCGAGATCACCAGGGCGATCACCGGAATCACCACCCCGGTCAGCGCAGCGCGCGCCGGCCCTTGCAGCTGCGCCAGCTTGAAATACAGCACAAAGGCGGTGACCGAGCCGAACACCGCCAGGTAGAGCAGGCTCAGCACATAGGGCGCATGCCAGTCGAAATGCAGGCCCTGGCCGCTGAGCAGCGACATCAGCAGCAGAAAGGCTGCGCCATAGCCCATGCTCCAGGCGAGGATGGGCACCAGGGGCAGGCCGCGGCGGGTCAAGGTCAGCGTCAGGACATTGCCGACGCAGGCGGCCAGCACCGCCAGCAAGCCCAGGCCCAAACCCAGAGCGGCTGTGGGGCGCGCGCCGGTCTCGGCGATCTCGGGCCAGAAAATCAACACCACGCCGACCACGCCACCGCTGGCGCAGAGCAAGAAGCGCCGCGTCACTGTCTGACCGAAGAAAACGCGGCCGCTCAGCGCATTGCCAAACACCATCAGGCAGAACAGCACCGCCACCAGGCCGCTGGGGATGTGGCGCTCGGCCTCGTAGACCGAGTAGTAGTTGCCGCTGTACTGCACGATGCCGGTGGCCAGCATCAGCAGATGGGCCGAGCCCGGCATGGCCAAGGACTCGCGCCGCCAACGCGCCAGCGCAAACAACAAGGCCGCGGCGATGGCAAAGCGCCAACCGACGGAGTTGAGCACTGGAACGCCGCTCTCCAGCTGGTAGAGGATCACATGCCAGGTGCTGGCCCAGATCAGCGTGGGGCCCCAGAACAGCCAGCGGGTGGAAATCGCAGAAGTCGACATGACAGGTCGCCCAGAAAAGCAAAGGCCGCCCGGAACAGGCGGCCTGGAGAAGATAGAGAAATCGAAGGAGGCGCAGCTCAGGGCTGGCGCAGCGCCTCAGACGCTGCGCTTGAAGCTGGCCAGCAAGGCACCCGCCACCACAAACAGGCTGCCGAAGGTGCGGTTCATGGCCTTGATGTGGGCCGGCGTGCGCAGGGCCGAGAGCACCCTTGCGGCCAATACCGTGTAGCCGGCCATCACCACCAGATCGGTGAAGCCCAGGGTGGCGGCAATCACCAGGTATTGATGCAGCAAGCTGGCCTTGAGATCCAGGAACTGCGGCACCACGGCGAGCAGGAAGACCGTGCCCTTGGGGTTGACGGCGTTGATGGCCCATCCGCGCAGCACCAGTTGGCGGCGCGTCACCTGGGCTGCATCGCTGTCGGCCGCCACCATGGGCGTGGCCGGCGCGCGCCATTGCTGGATGCCGAGGTAGACGAGGTAGGCCACGCCCAGCCATTTGACGATGGCAAAGCCGACGCTGGAGGTGGCGATCAGGGCGCCCAGGCCCGCACCCACCAGCAGGATCTGGGTCAGGATGCCGAGGATCAGGCCGAAGGTGGTGAAGTAGCCGCGCCGGAAGCCGTGGTTGAGGCCCGAGCTCATGGCCGCGATCGCGCCGGCACCCGGCGACAGGCTGATGGCCCAGGAGGCGGCAAAAAATGCCAACCAGGTCGAAAACTCCATTGACTGCTCCTTCGGGCCTGCACACGACGTCGGCCAGTCCGACATTCTGGCACCACGGGCCAGCGCCTGCTCGGGGCGAGCATCGCCCGCGCGCGCCACCAGCACGGCGACGGTGAACGAGGACAATCGCCCCATGGCCAAAGAAAAATCCATCTACACCTGCTCGGACTGCGGCGGCATCAGCCCCAAATGGCTGGGCAAATGCCCGAGCTGCGGCGCCTGGAACACCTTGATCGAAGGCGTGGCTGAGGCACCCGGCTCGGGCGGCAAGAACAACCGCTACCAGGCCCTGGCCAAGAGCCAGCCGGTGGCGACCCTGAGCGAGATCGAGGCCACCGATTTCGAGCGCACCCCCACCGGGCAGGACGAGCTGGACCGCGTGCTCGGCGGCGGCATCGTGGCCGGCGGCGTGGTGCTGATCGGCGGCGACCCGGGCATCGGCAAATCCACCCTGCTGCTGCAGGCGGTGGAAGACTTGTCGCAGAAGCTGCCCGTGCTCTACGTCACCGGCGAAGAGTCGGGCGCGCAGATCGCCATGCGCTCGCGCCGCCTGGGCCTGTCAGGCAACAAGGTGCGCGTGCTGGCCGAAATCAGCCTCGAAAAAATCCTGGCCACGCTGGAGGCCGAAACGCCGGCCTTTTGCGTCATCGACTCGATCCAGACCCTGTACTCCGAACACCTGAGCTCGGCCCCCGGCTCGGTAGCCCAAGTGCGTGAATGCGCGGCCCAGCTGACCCGCACGGCCAAGGCCAGCGGCTGCGCCATGGTGCTGGTCGGCCATGTCACCAAGGAAGGCTCACTGGCCGGTCCGCGTGTGCTGGAGCACATCGTCGACACGGTGCTGTACTTCGAGGGCGACACCCACAGCAGCTTCCGCCTGGTGCGGGCGATCAAGAACCGCTTCGGTGCCGTCAACGAGATCGGCGTCTTCGCCATG
>Ga0187843_10001508_pt1 | contig 14615 bp, 11 predicted proteins | sample SpaLakP09_SKY_43_FD_134516 | JGI IMG/M metagenome (GOLD analysis project Ga0187843, IMG submission 134516) | Oligotrophic lake water microbial communities from Sparkling Lake, Wisconsin, USA - SP09_SKY_43 | ecosystem: Environmental > Aquatic > Freshwater > Lake | place: USA: Sparkling Lake... | reverse complement strand
TACGGCGATGTTGATGAGCAGTTGCTGCGTGACATTTCGAGCCCACCAGATGCCGAAGATTGGCATGGTTTACAGCAATATCAGCAAGCGTTGGTTGAATCCAATCGCCGAAATGCCATTGCCGTGGTGAAACAAACCTTTTTCTACCACACGCAGTTGGATCCGTTTGAGCACTTTAGCCTTGAAGGCATGTTGGCTGAGGTGATTATTTACCGCACCATTTGCAGTAACGGCAAAGTAAAACAAGATTTAAAACAGCGTATTCGCCAGATTGAACTGCAAGACCGCTGGTTTAGCGCCGATTATCTGCTGTTACAAACCGAGTCGGCACTGGCGGAATTGCCTGCCGGCATCGCCAGCGCTATTCGCCAAGACTTGGGCGATAACTTCGGCAAAGCCATGCTGAAAACCCTTGAGTTTGCGCGAAAATATCGCGGTTTAGCGCTAGAAGATGCATCGCCAGAAAAACTGGATGCCTTTGAACATAAACAAGGTTTGCAAAACCCACTGCTGGGCTGGCCGCAATATATTGATATGTAAATCTGTCAGTTGCGGCAGCTAAACACTTGCGGGCAACACAGAAAACCCACAAAAAAGCCCACCATGGCAACATCGGCGGGCTTTTTCATTCGAGTCTTTACAAGAAGAGTTTTATTGCGGCGTTGGCGCTAATGGCGGCTTTACTTGGTACTCTTTCACTAGCCGCTGCCAAGTCTTCGCCATTTCCGGCACTAAACTTTTAAAGGCCGCTTGCTCCGCTTTTTTCCGTAAATCATCGACTTCACTTTCCTCGCTCCACACCGAAGACATTCCGCTTTGTTGGGCTGTGCTTTCTGCGACGCCATACAAAAACTCGGTACGTACATCAAATAATGCCGCAGATGCAGTGGTGGTTACTCTGACTTCTTTGTTTTCTAGAAACCCTAAGGCAATCGCATTGAGTGGCGCGAAATGCTGGGAGCCTACATGAAAGCTGGTGTCAAAGGTATACACCAACAGCATATCGGTTTGTAGACGTGCCGCGGCGAGTCGTAAGTCTTTGATCGACAACAATTGCGCAGGCAGTAAAATTCTGTTGAGTGGCGCAACACCGGCAACGCCTTCCATTTGGCCAAGCTTCATAAAGTCCGCTTCGCTTTCCATTTCTCGCGCTGTAACCACACTAAATGCCCCATTGCCATAACTTTCCGTACCGTAAGCCGAATACCCAGAAGCTTGCACTCGGGTAAACGCAATCCGCGCTGGGAATTTTGCCGCGGGCTGCTTGGCCATCAATTCATTGATATCGGCATCGGCGAGTTGCGTTATCTGCACGCCGGCGCCCGGAGTGGTATAGGTGGCGCAACCAGTTAACCAGCCCGCCAACAGCATGGCACTAAGCAGCTGAAAACGGCGATGAGTACGCGGGAAAATGGGGCGAGTGCTGGGTATAAAGTTCATTCAGGTTCCTATATTAAAGAAGGTTAATTAACCCAAACTACAAGCACGGCCTGAATTTTAAATGAACTAAACGTCAGTCAGATCAGTGTGGTACTAGCCAACCAACTGAAAAGTACAGTGATCAAACAGATAAATGCCAGTCAGTTACACTGACTGGCATGTTGTTTTGGCAATTGCGAATAGAGACTTTCGAGTCGGTATTCGGCAGCTTTATCGCCGTATAGGTTACAAGTTGGTCACTAAAGCCGCAGAGCTACCAAACTCAAACTTATTGAGTTTACCGCACTGCGCTAAGTGGTTTTTACTGGCATAAGGCGGATTAGCCTGATTAATGTCCCCTTCCCAACCTTGGCCATTTTTGACAAAAGCTTTCAGTTCAAACCAACCATTCAGCGTTTTACTGCAATCCATATCGACATCGAGCATCCAATAATGCTGGCCGAAGCGGTTCAGTACTTCTTGCCCATAACCATCCACTGGCACCGTACGCAGCGCTCCCCAAGTTGTTGGCCACAGATTGGTCGTCCAATCGAGCGCAGTTCCTTCAGCAGTGGCGCTTTGGCTCGCTTCGCGACCATACCAATCAAGGAAGTTGTCATTCGCTTTCCAAGGCGCTGTAGTGATATTTTTTAAGTTACGATGACGAATTGGCATCGCGCATAAAAAGTTAGTGGCGGTGCAATTTAAGCCTTTTTGCGTCAGGGCAACTTGGTGATCTAATCCACCGCGCACAAACATATCTTGGCCACTGAGGGTTTGCGCTTGGATAAACACCACAGTGCGTTGCCAATCAGCGCCCGGCGTGCCGCCGCCAGCGCTCAGCTTGCTCTCTTGGTGGATGGCAAACGCATCCCACGATGCCACATTCGCTTGAATACGACCATCGCCACCTACCGTTATCACCTCACCGCTACAAGACTTTTGGTCGCTGCTGCGCTTGCCTTTGAGCACATTACAATATTGACCCGGCGCCATACTTGTCGCCAAGCTAGTGTTCAGTGCATAACTTTCTTTGTTAATGGCCACAAAACCGGCAGCGCCACGACCAAAGGCGATTTGGTTATTGCCATTATCCCACCAATTGGTGACGCGCCATTCGTTGACGGTGTTATTGCGAAATTGCACAGCACCCGCGATATAACCCCAGCGATGCTCACATTTCCAGTCAGTGCCGAAACAGTTCAACTGACCATTTTGATGGACTGGGATCCCTGGACCGCCAGCGTCGGTATCGCCTTTGTAGTCGTAACTCGACATGACTTGGGTGTAGCCGTAGGGGAAAGCCAGCATAAAGACGTTGGCTAAGTCATACATACGACCATCTTTGTAAGTCACCACATTGCCTGCGCCACCATGGCCGCGTTGGTTATCATGGTTGTCGACAAAGACTACGGCTCGGCTACTGGGTAAAAAGCCCCAACCTTCGCCGAAGTTACGTAAAGACGCCAACCGGCCAGTTTTAAACACATTGCCCAGCTGCACGCTGTATTTAAACTCGGTAACTAAACCTTGGCCGGTATATTCACCGGCGGTGATGGCCTCACCACCTTGGTCAATCACTTCTTGATAAATCAAGGGCGCGCCAGTGAGCTTGCCGCGGATCGCAGCGATATCCTCAACCGACATATGTTTGGCGGCGTCTAAGCGGAAGCCTTTTACCCCTAAACTGGTGAGTTCATTCATGAATGCCGCGATGGTGTTTTGCACATAGGGTGTACCAGTGTTTAAATCCGGCAAACCAGACAGTTCACAGTTCTGCACACGCCAGCGGTTGTTGCCGTAGTCAGAACCGTTGATGGCACAAGCCGCATGAAAATCTTGGCCCGAATAAATCGGATATTGGCGATTGCCATAGCTACTCCCCGCAGTGCCGACGCCACCGCCATTCGCCATATGGTTAATAATTGCATCGACATAAATCGAAACACCCGCCGCATTACAACGCTGCACCATGTTGATAAACGCCGCGCGACTACCACCCCGACTTTCTAATTGATAACTGACGGGTTGGTAACGAGTCCACCACTGTGAACCTTGGATATGCTCGTTCGGCGGTGAAACCTGCACCGCAGCAAAACCATTTGGCCCTAAAAATGTTTCGCATTCTTGCGCAACATCACTCCAACGCCATTCAAATAAATGCACAAACGTAGTCGGTGCCGCCGCAAAACAGACATTACTCGCCGAGGCCAACAGCAATGCTGCAGCCGCATGTGTAAGTTTCATAATTTGTCCTTGCCATGTTGAATTGTATCGTCTTTACCGGCTCTTGTTGTTTGCTGGCCGGCTGGGTCTGAACATAGATGACATTTTTTGTACTGACGAATGAATTCGAATGCAGAAGCTTTACAGTTGCAGAAAATTTAGGCAGCTTTGTAAGCTGGCACTGATCAATAATTTCACTATTTTGTCACTATAATCGCGAATTATTTGCGCAGTTGCGGCTAAATGGCTACCAACCAAAGGCAAATGTGCTGAACACAAATGTGTTAAACAGCAATGAGGTAAAAGAGATTACTAAACCGCAGTAAAAACGGTCACAGTGACGCTGCAATCGCAGCCGCCAATTCGGCTGCACTATGCGCTGAAACTTCGTTAAAAACTCGCACCGATACTGAGTTTTTGCCGAATATCTTTGACATCTAACGGGAGCACAGTGCCATCACTCAGCACTAAATCAATACCGGACCAATCATGCTGAATAGACCAACTGACCCGAATTTTATCGGTTAACCAATAGCGAATACCCAATTCGTTATGCCATTCGTATTTAAAGTTAAGTAACTCAATAGGTTGATCTAACATTTTCAAAATCGAACCTTTGGCATACCACTCCAAAGATGTCTCTGTCGGTTGATATTGGTAGTCATAATCGAGTGAAGTAAAACGAAAACTAATGGAATCGCGATGACCGAGTAATGCTAGTAAAAATTCGTCACCACGAAAATAAGCATTTTTCACACCGACCAAAGTCATTAATTCTAAACGTAATTCGGCTCTATCTTTGAAGAAACTAAAGCCTGGCCCCAGACTGACATCGATATTTTTATAGTCGGCAGCTAAATAGTTGTAACTGTAATCAAGTTTGGTGCGACCAAAGATTTGTTCATTATAGAAATAATCGACGCCGGGATTGACGGTGTATTTATGCGTCTTACGCACATTTTGCTTAATTTCATAATCATATTCGATGCCAGTGCTATAGCGCCATGCGAAGTCTCGCAGTTCCCAGTGACTGTTGACACTTAAGCTATCTGATTGCTCTTTACCTCGACGAGTACTCGCACTGACATCAACATCCAATTTCCACTTTTGCTCGGACTTGGCGTTTGCGGTTTTAGCGGGAATTACAACGGTAGATGTGAGCGCTGCGGTACTGACATTTTGTGGCTCTGGTGGCGATTGCACTTGGCTAATTTGGCTTTTATCTAGGGAAAGTACAGCAGCGTAGGAAGTTTTAATTTGCAATTGAGTCGCCGTTTCAGCAACTAACTCGCCAGTGACACGGTCACCATTTTGCAGTAACACCTGCACAGTTTCAGCTTGCAGTGACGCACTGAAAAAAGCTAAAGCCAATGACGTTGCAAAACGTCGGCAGACGGTATTGTTGAATAACACCCTCGGGGAACATTGAAAAGTACAGCTTTGCTGCATTAACCAAAACTCGAATTAAGCAATGAGTGATGTTGCCAGTATCACACAAAAAAGATTCGATGCAATAAGCCAAGCACCATCATACTCAGACCGCCGAACATTAAAGTCCGGGCGATGAAGGCTTGTTTGTAAGCGCTAATGCCAAGCTGCTGAACTTCTTGACTTGAGGATTGCTCAAAACCACGTTCGAGCAACCAGCTAAACACTTCAAAAGTTTTGCCATGATCTACCAATGCATACCCACTCGGTGAATCCAGCTGTAACCATAATGCTTCATCTTGCTGACGCAGCACTTGGCAAAAATGTGGGAAACGAATGAGCAACATGCCCGCGCATAAAATGAACCAACCAATTAAGATCACCAGCATAACAACTCCCTTTCAGGTACATCCGTTACTTTTTTGTTTAAGATAGCATTGCTCGAAAAAAAGTCACGCAGGTTCGCGGAGAAAATCTTGTTAATTTGTAATAATGTTGAGGTAAGTCGTATTTTCCAGCATATTTTATCGTCAAAGCATCCTAACATAACCTTGCTACCCCCTTTTTGAGCTCCCGCTGACACGACGTCTTCCGGCAAAACCTAGCTGAGATCTTCCGACTTGCGTGGTGGCCATATAAAAAAATAGCGCCGATCTAATCGGCGCTATTGATTACGCAAAAGTTAAAGGTTCGCTCTGGCGCTTACTTCACCGCAGGGATGCTAGTAACGCCCATATTCCATAAAGTGAAGCCCCAAGTATCCGCCGTTTGCTCAACCAGCTTCGATACTGGCGTACCTGCACCATGACCGGCATTGGTTTCAATGCGAATCAACTGTGGATTGTTACCGCCAGCTTTTGCTTGTAACTCTGCGGCAAATTTAAAGCTATGCGCAGGGACCACACGGTCATCATGGTCGCCGGTAGTGACTAAAGTTGCAGGATAAGCCACAGTCGCTTTCACGTTATGCACTGGTGAGTAACCTTTGAGGTAAGCAAACATTTCTTTCGATTGCTCAGCGGTACCGTAGTCATAACCCCAACCAGCACCAGCGGTGAAGGTGTGGTAGCGCAACATGTCGAGAACACCAACAGCAGGCAACGCGACTTTGATAAGTTCAGGACGTTGTGTCATCACTGCCCCAACTAACAGACCGCCGTTCGAACCGCCACGAATGGCTAACTTTTCACTGGAAGTGTATTGATTGGCAATCAAATACTCGCCAGCCGCGATAAAGTCATCAAACACGTTTTGCTTGCGCTGCTGAATACCAGCATCGTGCCAAGCTTTACCGTATTCACCACCGCCGCGCAGATTTGGCACCGCATAAACGCCACCCATCTCCATCCACACTAAATTGGCAACACTGAAGCTTGGGGTCAGACTGACGTTAAAACCACCATAGCCATAGAGCATGGTTGGGTTGCTACCATCGAGTTTGATGCCTTTTTTCGCGGTGATAATCATTGGCACTTTAGTGCCATCTTTGGAGGTGTAGAACACTTGCTTCGATTCATAATCGTCGCTGTTGAACTTCACAGCAGGCTTAAAGTGAACTTTTGAGGCACCATCTTGCGGATTAAACGCATAGATTGAACCAGGCGTGCTGTAGTTGGTAAATGTGAAGAACAGCGTGCTATCTTTGGCTTTCCCCTCAAAACCGCTTACAGTACCAACGCCCGGTAACGTGATATCGCGAACTAATTTACCTTCATAGCTGAACTGCTGGACTTTCGATACCGCATCAACCATATAAGTCGCGAAGAATGAACCGGCGCCTTTGCTCACCGATAACACGTTGCCAGTTTCGGCTATCACATCCTGCCATTTGTCTTGGCTTGGATTTTTCATATCCACGGCAATTAAGCGTTTATTTTGCGCTTTAAAGTTGGTTTCGAAATACAACACATCGCCAGCGCTTTCCACTAAGTTGTAATCAGCACTGCCTTCACCATCTAAAGTCACAAAGGCACTAGCTGGCTTGGTTAAATCTTTCACTAACAACTTATTACCAGAGGTGGCGTTGGCCGCTGAAACTACTAAATATTTGCCATCGTCGGTGACTGTGCCGCCAACATAGCGATGCTTTTCTGCTTCAGTTGCGCCAAATACCACCACGTCATCTTTCTGCGCAGTACCTAACTTGTGGTAATACAGTTTGTGTTGGTCGGTTTTGGCCGATAGTTCACTACCAGTTGGTTTGTCATAGCTAGAATAGAAGAAGCCGTCTTTGCCCTGCCAAGAAATGCCGGAGAACTTCACATCAACCAATTCTGGTTCAAGCTTTTGCTTTGTTTCCGCATCAATGATAATGACTTTACGCCAGTCGCTACCGCCTTCAGAAATGGCATAAGCGGCAATTTTACCATCTTCAGTAAACTGCAAATCTGCCAGCGAGGTGGTGCCATCTGCCGAGAAGGTATTTGGATCTAAGAATACTTCAGCCGCCGCCTCGGCTTTTTGCCGATACACTACGAATTGATTTTGTAAGCCATCATTTTTATAGAAATACGTGTAATCGCCTTCGGTGGTTGGCGCACCGATTTTTTCATAGTTCCACAGCGCTTCTAAGCGTTGTTTGATTTGCTCGCGGTAACTAATTTGCGCCAAATAATCGAAGGTTACTTTATTTTGTGCTTTCACCCACTCGCCGGTTTCTACACTGCGATCGTCTTCTAACCAACGGTAAGGATCAGCAACTTGACTATCGAAATAAGTGTCAACGACTTCGCCTTTGGCGGTAGTTGGATAAGTGAGTTTAGTCGCTTGTACAGCAGGGGCAGCTGCAGTCACCGCATTCTCCTCAGTCGATGGTTTAGGGCCACAGGCCGCCAATAGTGAAACTGCGACTGCGGTTAACATAAAACCTTTAAGCGTCGACTTTCCTTGAATAGGCATAACAATAAACTCCAGTCAGATTGGCAAAAATCCAGCATAACAAAATTGTTACCAGCTGCCATCCTCCAAATTCATCGGAATGCGACCACCTTAAGCACGGCTGCGACTAAGCTCAGCTGATTGCTTGGAATTGTCGGTAGATTAAAACTGCGGTAGTTGCGCCAAGGCTTTACTGACAACTAGCGCATGATCTGCTGGGATATCGATATGTTGATGTGCAAATGGCTGTGGCGCATGCTGCCACCAGCCGCCAGCCCGCGCCACCCAGTTAGCAAAATTAGGTTTAGTGTCGGCAGCTCGAAAATTCAGCCAGTGCTGGCAATGCCGCGAAATATTGTGCATCGCTACTGGCTGCCATCCGACCGGATCTAAGGTAATCAACACATTCACGGCATTCCCTTTGGCGACAAGCTTTGCCGCAGTACTTGCGCCATAACTGTGGCCGATCAACACTATTTGCTGTGCTGGGTAACTCTGTAGCAATCGCCGCAAGCGCGCAACCTCGAACCATTGCACGTAATGCTGATGGGCGGGTACATGTCGAGCCAATAACCGAGTGTGGTCGTCTAAAGCACCGCCAACCCAAATAAATTGCGGATTAATTGGAAATTTCAGCATCTAAGGTCCAGCCAAACTCGGCTAAAATGGCCAGATGAGCCGGTGAACCATAAACCTTTGCCCAAGTCTGTTTTAAATGTTTTCTCAGCGGCTCAGGCACACCCTCGCGACTGGCAACAATATAAACTGGTGCACGATGCAAAGTCAGCGATATCTCATATCGTTGTGCCAGAACCGGATATTGTCGATTCCATTCCATAAACTGGGTCTTATCTTCGATACTACCCAATACTCGCTGACGCTTAAGCATGTTAAGTTTTTGCGTTAAGGTATTGGTGTATAACAAGTAAGGTTGAAAATTTACATCCGCCTTAATTTTTTCAAATTCCTCGCCATAATACGCATCACGCAACACGCCAACAAACCCTGGCAAAAGCACAATATCGGTAAGCTGCCGAATTCTGCCGGCATATTGTTTATCGAGGACTAAGACTGATTCTTCCATGTAATGTACGCCAATAAAATCGGCGAATTGATTACGCTCATCGGTATAAGACACGGTCAACATCAAGTCGATATCGCCACTTTTTAATAAGGTTAGCGAACGTGACCATGGACTACCGACCACCTCTAAGGTACAACCCGCTTCATCGGTGAGAAGGTGTAAAATACGTTGATGTAGGTCAAACCAACGCGGCAGAGTTAAGCCCTCAGCTTTCGCCGTTGCTGGCGTTTCATTCAGATGCGCGACTAAATGGCAGGGAGGATTTGGCGCAGGAGTCTGCACAGCCACGGCCTTTAACGGCAGTAGCATCAGCAGTAACACGCCGACTATTCGTCGGTGACTCCAGCGTTTATTATTGATAATTCAACCCCTTGTGGTAACTCCAACTGCGCTTTTTCCACCAATTCGGCGGACAACTCGGTTTTTACTGCTACACCGAGATCTTTAAACTCCGCAGCTTGTTTAATTAAGTTCCCTTTCCCACTGTACAATTGCGCCAAGGCTTTATCGTAACTTTCCCGCGCTTTATCCAGTTGCTTACCAACCCCTTGCATACTTTCTAAGAACGCAGTGAGTTTACTGTAAAACCGCTCGGCGCGTTTTGCCAGCTCAGCACTGTGCTGGTTCTGCTGTTCGAATCGCCATAACTGCCGGACAATATTTAAACTAGTCAATAAAGTGGTCGGTGTTGCCACTAACACATTTCGTTCAAGTGCTTTTTGGTACAACAATGGGTCATGCTTCAGTGCTTCGACATAAGCAGACTCTATTGGAATAAACATAAAAACCACTTCCGGCGAGTTCAAACCGCTGAGCTGGTAATAACTTTTATCGGCCAACTCAGTAATTCGATCACTCACAGCCTGACAATGTTCTTGTAAAGCGAGCCGACGCTCGGCCTCTTGCTCGGCATTCACATAACGGGTATAGGCGATTAATGAGGTTTTTGCATCTACCACCAGATGTTTTTGCTGCGGTAAATCAATAATAACGTCGGGACGACGCCGCCCCTCGTCGCTGTTAAAACTGACTTCTCGGCGATAATCAACGCCTAAACGCAAGCCTGAATTTTCCAATACATTTTCCAGCATCAACTCACCCCAATTGCCTTGCAGCTTTTTTTGGCCTTGCAGCGCATTGGTGAGTTGGCTGGCCTGATCCGTAATGGCCAGATTTAATTTCTGCAATTGCACTAACTCGGTTTTTAGCTCCGAGCGCTGCTTTAATTCTTCGGTATGAATGGCTTCGACTTTGTCGCGGAAGCCTTTTAACTCAGCCTGCACCGGCGTTAGCAGTTGCTGCAAGGTTTGCGTGCTTTGCTGCTGAAATTGCAGGCCTTTTCGCTCTAGGATCTCATTCGCCAGCAATTCAAACTCTTGTTTTAATTGCTGTTTATGCTCTTGCAATAAACTCAATTGCTGTTGAAACTGTAGTTGTTTCTCCGATAAAACCACCTGCAGACGATCATATTTTTCTTTCAGCTTCGAATATTCGATTTGTTGTTCTTTGCAATCCTCCGCTTGAATATCCAATTGATTGCGCAGTTCCTGATTGTGTAGATCCTGCCCCTGCAACTGCGTTTGTGCGCGCACCAGTTCGATGGCTAAGTGCTGCCGCTTTTGCATTAAATACCCACAAACCGCCAACAGCAACAGCGCAAGGCCACTCAAGCTGACTTCAACAATCGACATGGCAAACTCCTGATCTTCAACCATATTTCTTTATTACTGTATCAGTATACAGTAATACTACCAACTGCCATAAGCCAAGACTCATACTGACCCTTGTTTTTTCCTGCTGTGCCCCCTATAACATGCTAGCAATTAGGCAACGAGACTTCATCATGACCGAACACTTTGATTATCTAGCGATTGGCGGCGGCAGCGGCGGCATCGCCAGCGCGAATCGTGCCGCCAGTTACGGCCAAAAATGCGCAATTATCGAAGCGAAAGCGCTGGGTGGCACTTGCGTGAACGTCGGTTGCGTACCGAAAAAAGCCATGTGGTTTGCTGGTCAAATCGCAGAAGCACTGACGCTAGCGCCGGATTATGGCTTTAACATTCAAGCGTCGAGTTTAGATTGGGGCACTTTGCTGGCCAGTCGCGACGCTTATATCAGCCGCATTCATGGCTCTTACGATCGAGTGCTCGCGAAAAACAATGTCAAAGTCATTCAAGGCTTTGCTCGGTTTGTCGATGCAAATACCGTTGAAGTCGATGGCAAACTTTACAGTGCAGATCACATTTGTATCGCCACTGGCGGTAAACCAGATTGGCCGCAGATCCCTGGCGCTGAACTTGGCATCGACAGCGATGGCTTTTTTGCACTGCAGCAATGCCCGAAACGAGTCGCGGTAGTTGGTGCTGGTTATATCGCGGTGGAAATCGCTGGCGTGTTGCAAGCGCTTGGCGCGCAAACACATTTAGTGGTTCGACACGACAAAGCGCTGCGTCATTTTGACAGTATTTTAAGCGATACTTTGCGCGAGCTCATGCAGCAACATGGTTGCCAATTACATCCGCACAGCCAAGTCAGTCGCATCGAACAAGCGCTGGATGGCAGTTTGTTAGTGCACTTGCAAAATGGCTTCGTATTAGAAGTAGATTGTTTAATTTGGGCAATAGGTCGGACGCCGCATACTGCCGAATTAAATCTGGCTGCAGCTGGCGTACAAACCGATGCGCAGGGCTTTATTCCAACGGATAAGTACCAAAACACCAACGTCCCCAGCATCTATGCAGTAGGTGATAACACCGGTCGTGTGGCTTTAACACCGGTGGCGGTTGCCGCTGGACGACGCCTTGCCGAGCGGCTATTTAACAACAAACCAACGGAGCACTTAAACTACGATTTAGTGCCGACCGTGGTATTTTCGCATCCGCCCATCGGCACCATCGGCTTAACCGAAGCGCAAGCGCGCGAACAATTCGGTGACAGCGTAAAAATTTACCAAAGTGAATTTACTGCGATGTACCGCGCGCTAACCTCACATCGTGAACCAACTCGAATGAAATTGGTCTGCGCCGGCAGCGATGAAAAAATTGTTGGTTTGCATATCATTGGCTTTGGCGCCGACGAAATGCTGCAAGGCTTTGCGGTTGCCATCAAAATGGGCGCAACCAAAGCCGATTTTGATAACTGCGTGGCGATTCACCCAGCTTCGGCTGAAGAGCTGGTGACGATGCGTTAGGGGCATATACCCTTAGCAAAAAACCGCAAGCGTCATGGCAGCCGACATGACGCTGTTTTCACAAAAGACGCTTACACGCATCGAAACATTACAGCTTCGCCAATAACGGGGAGCCTGGCACGCCGATGTCAGGTAGCACTGCCGCTTTTTTGGCGATGGCTTGTGGCAACTGCTCTTTGATTTTTGCTAGCTGCGCCCCATCATTTTGCTGGGTATAAATGTAATATTTCAACACGTTCGTAGTCGTGTGGTCTTGAACTACCGGATGCTCCAGTGCCGCAAGCGCCTTCGCATAATCACCTTGTTGAATGTATACCTTCGCTAATAACTGCAAGGAACCTGGGCGAATATCATTGCCGATCTCAGCTTGCAATATCGCCAGCTCATTGAGGGCTTGGTCAGCTTGGTTTAGTTGCAAGTACGACAGCGCGGTAATATTGCGCAGAAAATAAGGCACCTTAGTTCCTTCCGGATACCAAGTGGCAAAATCGCTAATAACATCTTGATACAAGCCTAATTTGTGCTGGACATGCGCCAACAAACTAAAGGCTTGCAGCTTTAACATCGCTTCTTCGCGGCCAATTAATGGCATCCGATTTTTTTGCCAAGCGTTGATGTTGGCAACCACCTGAGTTAATTCCACAGGCTGACCACTTTTGGCGTTCACAGCGGCTTTTAATAATGCCGATTCCTGTTGGTTAAATGCCGCACTAAACTTTGCTGTGTTGCCTTGTACGCTAACCGGAGTTGGCGCAGCACCACTCGCCGCGATGGCTGTTGCGGCGACTGAACTGATGGCTACGCTAGCGATAACGATTGCTAAATGTTTCATCTTCATAACTTTTTCCTTGTTTAACATTTTGACTCTTTGCACATTAAAATCTTTGTTGTTCACCATATTTAACACTTGCGCACAGTACCGAGGCTGGTCTGTTGACACTGCGAGCGGTTGTAGCAATAAGCTCGCTAAATCTAATTGGTACTGCTGTTTAAGCTTGGAATAACACTGCTCGTCACAGCTCAGCTCTAACTTTTGCCGCGCTTGTGCTGCTAATAAGCGGCATAGCGGGTTCCACCAGAACAAACTTTCCGACAGGCAAATTAGCCATATCCAAAGCAGATCGCCCTGTTTAATATGCGTAGCCTCGTGCAAGAGAACCGATGATAATTCTTCGCGCTGCAGTAACTGACTATCGACCCAGATAGTCGGCTTAAAGATGCCGGTGGCGATAGCTGGTGTGAACAATTGCGTCACTTTGACCGGATAAACCATGCCTTCGAAGGCATTCTGGTCTTTTTGCTCATCGCTTAGATCCTTTTGCATGACGCTATGCTGCAAGCGATTGATTAGCCTCACGTAGTTCAACAATCGCCAAGCAAATAAAGCAGCCCCAAGACTAAACAACACAGCAAATAGATGGCCCCAAGTCAGCAGATAAAACCAACTACTTTCAGTTGGCGCAGACTGCATGGCGCTTGCTGCGGGTGCCAGCAGTGGCGTTTGCAGGGTGACGGCGTTAAGCAATACAAATACATCGGCATTTGTGTTTGGCAGTATGGTGTCAGGCATCAACTGCCAAGGCACAAACCAACTTAGCAACGCAAAGGTCAACAGGTAGAAACCGACCCTCGCTGGCGCCTGTTTCAAACCCCATACCGCAGCCAAAGCGCATAAGCTAATGGCCACACAGGTCATTAAATAATCCATCATAAAATTGTCCTTACTTCGCTTGTTTTTTATTCTTAAGTAGGTTTTCTAAGTAGCTGATATCGTCTTCATTCAGTTCTTCCTGCTGAATAAAATGGGCAATTAAACTTCTAGAATCACCACTAAAAAAGCGCTGCATAAAACCGGGCGTCACTTGGTCTGACATAGTGCTTTGTGCGACGAGCGAGCGATAAATAATAGAGCGACCTTGTTGCCCAACCCGCTCCACTGCGCCCTTTTGCTCCAGCCGATCGACAATAGTTTTCACCGTGGTATAAGCCACCTTTTTATTGGCAGACAAATATTCATGTAATTGCGCCGCAGTACTCGGTTCGTGCTGCCAAAGCAACTGCATCACATCAAGTTCAAATTCACTGAGTTTCATCATTCACCTCATTACTACGTTTGTAGTTTTAATTTCTACAAATGTAGTAATGGTGGGGGTTTTTGTCAACAACAAAAATTGAAATTGTTTGGTGTCGAGTCGGCTTTGTTTTGACTTGCAGTCAGCATGCCCTTGGAAGGCGTTACTTTCTTTCATGCCAAAGATTGCACGTTTTAGCCGTTACTTTCTTTGATGCCAAAGAAAGTAACCAAAGAAAGGCACCCCTTTCCCGCTCGAAAGCCCGCTGGAAAATTGCCGCTCTGAGGCGAAAACGGAACTCGCTTGCTGCTAACGTCAG
>Ga0187843_10001507_pt1 | contig 14618 bp, 15 predicted proteins | sample SpaLakP09_SKY_43_FD_134516 | JGI IMG/M metagenome (GOLD analysis project Ga0187843, IMG submission 134516) | Oligotrophic lake water microbial communities from Sparkling Lake, Wisconsin, USA - SP09_SKY_43 | ecosystem: Environmental > Aquatic > Freshwater > Lake | place: USA: Sparkling Lake... | reverse complement strand
GTTCTACACCCGTGATCAGCACAGGGTTCAAATTGGCGCGGGCAGCATACACAGCAGCAGAATAGCCTGCAGGGCCAGAGCCAAGAATTAAGACGCGAGCATGTTTGGGTGTGGACATAGCAGTGATTAGAATAGTATGAATTACAATGCAAAATGACGCGACAGGTGAGCAATGAAACGCTCCGGTTCGAGGTAGCCTATGATGCGGCTATCTGGCACTTCCTTGCCGTTTCGGTCAAACAGGATAATGCCTGGTGGCCCAAACAGAGAGAAGCGCTTCATCAGGGCTTTTTGCATATCGCTGTTGGCGGTCACATCCACTTGCAGCAAACGCAGTTGCTTGAGCTGGGCACTGACTTTGGGTTCAGAGAAAGTAAACCTCTCCATTTCTTTGCAGGATACGCACCAGTCGGCATAGAAATCAAGCAGCACAGGCGCATCCGCCTTGGCCAGAGTGGCTTCAAGTTCAGCCACGCTTTGTATGCGTGTGAATTTATTCTCGGCATGATTTGCCGAATCCACAGCAGCACCAGCCAGCTGTGCAGCATTTTCTGTCGCACGCAAATGCGCCAAAGGCTGCAGGGCGTCTTTGCCATTGCTGGCAGCACCTATCAGCTCGAACATACCCACCAGCAGGAAGGTAATTCCTAGTGCTTTGGCAAAATAAAGGCGCAACTTGGCACCAGCTGGTATCTGATCAAACACATGCAGAAATACTGCGCACAGTATCGCGAAAGCACCCCAGACAGCCATCATGACCTTGACCGGAAACACCGGCGATACCATCCAGATGGCGACTGCAATCAGCAACAGGCCAAACAATTTCTTGACATGATTCATCCAGGCACCAGCACGTGGCAACAGGCTGCCAGCAGAAATGCCTGTCAACAGCAAAGGCACACTCATGCCCACCGCCATGGAGAACAAGGCCCAGGCACCTATCATCACATTACGGGTCTGGCTGATGTAGAGCAAAGCACCCGCCAGTGGCCCGGCCACGCAGGGGCCGACGATCAATGCAGACAAAGCCCCCATGACAAACACGCCAAGGAATTTGCCACCACTGAAACTGCTACTGGTTTGACTCAAGCGGCTTTGCAAGCCGCCAGGTAATTGCAATTGATAGACATCAAACATGGACAATGCCAGACCCACCAGCAAGGCACCAAATGTCAGTAAGACCCAGGGCTTTTGCAAGGCTCCGGCCAAGCCTTCACCAGCCAGGCCTGCAGCCACACCCAACAGGGTATACACCATTGCCATTCCCAGGCAATATGATAGAGCCAGCATGAAGCCACGGCCACGCGATACATTGCCCTCACCCACAATGATTGATGACAGGATAGGTACCATGGGCAATACGCAGGGAGTAAAAGACAGCAGCAAACCAAATACCAAGAAGGCCAGGCCTATGCGCCACAGGCTGCCGCTTTGCAAGGTGCGCTGTGCCAGCGAACTGTCATCTTCCGGGGGCTTGACATCCTTGGAGGCAGTCACTGTTTGAGCAGGGGCACTGGCCGCTGCGACTTGCGCGATCTGCTCTGCGGGCACAAGGCTCAACTTGCCGGGTACAGAGGTATCAACCTTATAATGTTGTTCTGCGGGCGGATAGCACAAGCCAGCATCGGCACAGCCCTGATAGCCTACCTTCAAAGTGAAAACCTTGTCCGCTTTGGCGACAGGCAATTCCACCACCAGTTTATCATTATAGGTTTCAACTTCCTTGTTGAAGGTGGTATCGAATTTGCGTATGCCATCCGGCAAGCGCGGTTCAGCAAGATTGATGCCCTGCTCTACTGCATTGAAACTCAGGCGCTCTTTATACAGATGATAATCCTTGGCGATTGCCCATGAGAGTACCAGTGTTTTCGCTCCACTGACATTGCGCAACTCTGCCTGCAACTGGAACGCGCGCTCTGGCTCCAGAAAATCATCGGCATGGGCAAGCGGATGCAATAGAGTTGCTATCAACAACACCGGCAATAGCGACAACAGCCGCAAGGCAGAAAATAATTTATAAAAATACTGTTTCATATGAACTCCTGTTTTTTAGCAGCAAGACTGCTACCACTGCTTGCTGATACCCAGTTGTATGCTTTGCGCCTTCAGCGCTGCAAGACCGGGGCTACCCTTGTGGAATAGTCGCCAGTTACCGCGCTGCTCATAGTTTTCCAGCTTGATATCTACAGTCCAATCACTGGTCAATTGCTTGCTCACTTTGAAGCCAAAGGTCAATGCGCCAAAACCCGACAAGCGCTGGTCAGCAGAACTGGGCTGGGTAGAAGCAAACTGATAGCCTGGCGGAAAAGGTGCGCCGAGTTGTGCATCATAGACAGGGTCAAAATAGAAACTGGCCGCACTTTGGCTATACACACGCAGCGACGGCGTGATTGTCCAGCCTTGCGAAAATGGCTGTACGTACTCTGCTGTCAGGGTATGCGCCTTGACATCGTAAGTGTCGCTGTAGTAGCGATAGCTGAAGCGGCCTGTGCCACCCGTGCCCAGGAAGTGGTGATTCCAGCGGGCCAACAAGGTAGTCTGATTACGCTCTCTAGGCCTGCGATCCAGCGCCTTGTAAGGGTCAGAGAAATATCCCTCCCCTCTGCTATGACTGAGCGTCAATTGGGCGATGTCTTCTGCGGTCAATATCTGCGTGACACCTGCCATGATGCTGATCGTCTTTTTAGTCTCGTTTTTAACGATCAGGTTGGTAGGATTGATACGGTCATGGCTACCACCCAGGCCAACAGTCCAGGTGGTATTTTTATCTTCTGAAGAAAAATTCCCGGTTGCAGACAAGGCACGCGACTCGTAATCATGCTCAGTTGAATATGCGGTACCGACCGTCAGGCTGGCACGCGGGAAGTAACGGGTAAACGCCACATCACCGGCAGTGCGCTGGTCATTCATGCGCGATGCACCAGAGATCGCGGTATGGTAACGCGGCGAAGCACCGGATACGTCGTCTGAAGTCAGAGTAGCATCCAGCGACCAGTCTGCACCCAGGGGAGTAGTCAGTGAAAGCGAAGGCGAGTTTGCTGTAATACGTTTCAGGCCCGCCTGTTTTTCTTCATAGTTAAGATACTTGAGGCTGAGGCTGGCATGCTCAGGCGGCGTCTCGGCCTTGACAACACCAGGTAGTAACAAGGCGGCAGTCAGCAATGCTGCACCTATGGTTTGCATATCAGATGAAGCAGGCAAGGTTTCAGGTCCGGTCGAGGTAATAAGAGGAACTGAAGTTATTTCAATAATTTTAGTCATGTCGAAATTCTCTGATTAATTGCAACCACAACCGCCGCCGCCCACACCGGCACCACCAGAAGCTGATTCGCGGCTGGTGTAGATGTGTTCGCCATAACGGGATTCGAGCCTGTCGTTTTCAAAGGTCATGGCTGTTTTCGCCAGATTGCCTTTTTCCCAGGGCTGTACGGGTTTGATCGTGCCGCAAGCAGACAACGCCAATGCAGCGCTGGCTATCAATAACATCGTCGTGGTTTTCTTTACGATGACCTTCATTTGATTGCTCCCAACGAGGATTTTATTTTTTCTTCCAGCGCCGCCCTGTCTGCTTCCTTGAAGCCTGCATGCTCAAAGATGATTTTTCCATCCGGACCTATCAGCACGCTACTCGGCATGCCTTTCACGCCACAGCTACGGGGAGTCGCGCCAGCAGGGTCAAACGCCACCAAAAAGCGGGCCGGTGTGGTCGTCAAGAATTGACGGGCATCTTCATTTTTTTGATCGAGATTGACACCGATGATCTGCAAACCCTGCGCACCGTATTTCGATTGCAGCTCATTCATCCATGGGAAAGACTGGCGGCAGGGGCCGCACCACGAAGCCCAGAAATCCAGATACACCAACTTGCCTTGATACTTGGCCAGATTGATATTGCCTTCCACACCCTTGAGGTCAAATGCCGGGGCGGTACTACCTTTATCCAGCGCCATTGCTGAGGTTGCCATGAGCAGCGCAGCAATGCCCAGTGCAAAGCGTTTTTTGTATATATTCATAGAGAATTTCATATTCTTGGCCCTATCGTTTTCATATTCTTAAACCTGAAAGCCGGACCGCAGCCCGGCTTTACTGATTAATCCTGTACCCTGGCCTGACGTGTCTGCTTCCTGCGCCAGATGATGACTGCCACAGCGAGCATGACGAGAACCGGCAGCATGGGGTCATTGCCATCGCGGGCAACCGAGCAACCACCGCCACCTTCATTTCTTGGTGCATTGGCTGTCACCGTAGGGGTGACGGCATTCACCGCAGTACCTGAGAAGGCTATGCTCCAGGTTGTGCTAGTGTCAGAAGAACTGATGCTGACGCTGCCGTTATTAGTACCTGCATTTGTTGGTGCATAACTGACCACCAGTTCGCAAGAAGTATTTGCCTGCAAGCTGAATGGGAAGCGTGGGCAGGATGAGCCATCCACCACCGCTGCATAGGAGCCACTAAACGCAGCATTTGTCAGCGCAATCGCAGCGCTGCCCGGGTTAGTCAGCGTGAAGCGTTTTACCAGGTTGGCACTGCCTATCGTGGCAGAACCAAAGTCAAAGGATTGCGGGTTGATATTCAGCGTAACAGTCTTGACAGGGATGGCTACGCCAGTGCCCGCCAGCCCCACACTGAGTTGCGCACCGCCATCGGTCACTACCAGGACGTTTGCAGTTTTACTGCCTGCGCTGCCAGGCTTGAAGCTAGTATCGATGGTACAACTTGCTGCCGGGCTCAGCGTGGCATTTGTGCTGCAAGTACCGGCCAATATAAAGTCATTGAGCTGGCTGCCATTCAAGACCAGGCTGGTGATTTTCAGCGCTGCAGTGCCGGTATTACTCAGCGTGGTTGTATGCTTGTCAGAAGTAGCGCCGACCTGGGTATCGTTGAACTGCACAGTGGCGGCATCTGACAAGACCGGTTTCGCAACCGCCTGTTTGGTCGCCGTGCCGGTAATAGCTACCTGCAAAGGCGCAGCATTGGATGTCACAGCCAGGCTGGCGCTGACATCACCCTCGACCGCCGGTGTGAATACCACGGGTACATTACAGCTTGCACCAACTGCGAGGCTGCTGCTACAAGTGTTACCGGCACCCAGCGTAATTGCAGATGCACCGCTGATCTTGATCGCTGTGAAAGTCAGTGCGACATTGCCGGTATTGGATAAACTGATCTGTTGTGTCAATGGTGAAGCGGCTACCGTCTGGGCTCCAAACGCTAACACACTGGGGGTTGCGGTAATGGCCGGTGAAGCTGCCGCCGCACTGCCCGCGAGGCTGACGACGGCATTGCCGTTCGAGGCATTGCTGGCGATATTCAATGCTGCCGCAAAAGCACCTGCAGTGGCTGGTGTTGCCTGCAAGGTGATGGTGCACTGGCCACCTGCGGCAACCGTAGTCTGCGTACTACAGGTGCCACCAACGACAAAGATACCTGCATTTGCTCCAGTCAAAGCAATGGAACTGAAATTCAAGGCCGCCTGGCCGCTATTGCTGATGTTAACAGTCTGCAGTGCAGACGCCGCATTCACCAGCAGCGTACCAAAGTTCAGGCTACTGGCTGACACCGTCAGGCCAGCCTGGGCAGCGGCATTTCCGGTGCCGCTCAGCGTAACCAGACTAACACCGCCGGTTGCATTGTGGTTGATACTGATATTGGCAGTACGACTGCCTTGTGCAGTTGGTTTGAATGTAGATAACACAGTACAACTGGCACTTGGCGCCAGTGAACTGCCGCCTGCGCAGCTACCACCTGCGAGATTAAAGTCCGTAGCGGATCCACCTGTCAGCGCAATCGAAGTGATATTCAATGCGGCAGACCCGGTATTGCTAAGCGTGGCACTCAATGCCGTGCTGGTCTGGCCTATCGTGGTTCCGGTAAACACCAGGCTGGCAGGTGAAACTGTAGCTATAGGCCCGGCTACGACGCTGGGGTTGCCGATGAATGCAGCAAGGTCAGCGATTTCATCTGCGGTGAATTTATTCCTGTATAAATTTCCCATGCCACCTTTATTCTGGGCAAAGGCATTGCTGATTTCTGTTGGATTATTCGCTCCACGCAAAATACCGTTGACGTTATTGGCAGGGGTAGCGCCATGGCAGGCGGTGCAACTGGTGCCACCGCCTGTTGGGCCATTCAGATACAGGCTTTTGCCATTCAGGGCATCTGCTGCATGAGCTGCTGACATGCCAGCAAATAACACAGTCCCCAGCACACTGAGCTGCCGTAGCGTGCGCGTAAAACGAAAATGCAAGTTCATCATAGTTCCCTTCAATGATTAAATTTTTTACTGCATGCAAACACCAAGAGCCATTCCATTGAATACGGCATGGGTCAGCGCGCATAATCTCCAGTCACGTGTCGCCTGGTACAGCATCGCCAGCAGCAAGCCTGGTAAAAAAACAGCCGACACTACTGCCCAGCCAGATGCCAGATGCAAGCCGCTGAACGCCGTCGCAGACAACAACACCGGCATCAACCTTGTATGGCTACCCGGCTCATAAAACCGGTCTATCAGGTATTGCTGCAAACCGGCACGCACGACCAACTCTTCCAGAACCGGTGCCAGCAGCAATAGCCGCAACAGGGTTGCCATATCCACTGACCACAACTGATTTCCACACATCGCTTGCTGAACAAAAAGAGGAGAGATAAGGTTCATCGATAAGCAATGCGGGTGGATTAAAAGAGATTTTCTTCACATGAAAAAAATAGACCTCTTCGTTTGTTTCAAGCGGTTAATACGCGAATCATTGAAATTGGTTCAAAGAAAAATGAAATATTTTTTTGATGCGAGAAAAAACATCAGCAATTTGTGAATTTGCAGACGTTTTTTCTGATGACAACTTGAAGAGAAAATACGAAGGAAGAAGATAAAAAATATCATCATGGCGATACGCTACAATCATTTGCGAACGCTTGGACTGAGCAAGATATGGCAGATGACTGTTTGACCAGAAAGCACTATCATTTAAACAACAATCCCTCATCAGGCTAATGCCAAATATTTTTTACGCCGACATGAACCTTTTCCACCTGAGCAGGTATTAACAGCTAATCGAGGAGAGTGCAGGCATGTTTGAGAATTGGGGATGGCGAGGTAAAACTGACAAGAAACGTCCAGATACCCCGGAAGCGCAGGAAGTTGAATTGATCACTTTGATAGCAAACGCCGATCGCCAGGCGTTTGAGGCCTTGTATCGTCTGTACTTTGGCAGGCTGGCCAGGTTTCTGGACAAAATGACACGCGATACACATCTGATAGAAGAAATAGTCAACGATACAATGCTGGTCGTCTGGCAAAAAGCGCCCAGCTTTAACCATACTTCCCGCGTATCCACCTGGGTATTTGCGATAGCCTATCGCCAGGCCTTGAAAGCCATCAACAGTTTTGATGAAGCAGTCGAATCCGATTTTGAGCATCATGCAGCAGAGACCAGATACGAGCCAGAACAACAGATGTCAGCCCAGCAGCTTGATGCCGACCTGAGCCGCGCCCTGCGTGCCCTGCCCATGGAGCAACGCGTAGTCGTCAGCCTCACTTATTATCATGAGATGGGATACAAGGAAATCGCTGAAACCATGGAATGCCCGGTCAATACCGTCAAGACCCGGATGTTCCACGCCAGACAGCGTTTGAGATTCATGCTTTCCGACAGCATGGAGGAAATATTATGAACACGAAAACAAACCAGGTTCATCAATCTGATGAGTCTGACCATAGCCAGGTGCAGGACTTGTTGCCCTGGTATGCCAACAATACCCTGCAAGCTGATGAACAGCAGTTGGTGCGAGCGCATTTGCAAACCTGCACTGCATGTCAGGATGACCTGCAATGGCAACAAAAGCTGAAGGCTGGTGAACCGGCGGCAAGTACAGTTCCCAATGTGGACAGAGCCCTCGCCCGTCTTTTACCAAAGCTGGATAGGCAAGTACAAGCAGCCAAAGTTAACAATACCAATAACTTCATGGCACGCTTGCGGACGCTGTTTACTGCGGATGGCAAGGCTCCTGCGCGTTGGGGAATGGCGGTCATGGCATCACAAACTGCCGTCATTGTCGGACTGGTCGCGTTTATGGCGCTGCCCAGGCAGGACGACAGCAGTTATCGCGTACTTGGCAGCGGTGAGCGTTCTTCCGGTAATATTGTGGTTCTATTCAAACCAGAAACCACAGTCAAAGATATACAACGCATCATGTCCATCAACGACGCCCGCATCATCGATGGCCCGACCGTCACCAATGCCTACCTGCTCAATGTCGATGATGCCAGGCTAGAGCAAAGCATCAGGGAACTGCGCTCTGAGGCGGGCATAGAGCTGGTTGAATCCCTGGGTTCGGGAGCTGCAAAATGAAAGCACGCTGGAGTAATCGTCTGAGTCAATTCGGTCTTTGCCTTTTCCTCACATTGACAGCGCTATCCGGTGCCAGGCTGGCCAGTGCTGACACTGCCGTCGAACAGGAGCAGAACACAGCAAAGGAACCTGAAGCCAAGCGCCGGATACTGGTCATGCTGCACTTGCCTGCCCCGCATTTTCGCCCGGATGTCAGTTATAGCGGTGGTTACAGCAATGATGTCAGCCGGACCGCACGTCGTCGTATCGCTGAAGAACTGGCGCGCACCCATGGCCTGAAACTGCTGGAAGACTGGCCCATGCCAGTGCTGAATGTGGATTGCTTTGTCATGGAAGAAAGCGATGCCCTACCTGAAGAACAGACCATCGCCAGCCTGAGCAAGGACGCCCGCGTGGCGTGGGTGCAAACCATCAATACCTTTGATGCACAGGCAAAAAGTGACCCGCTGTTCCCGGTCCAGCCTGCCAACAAATACTGGCAGCTTGATGAGATACGCAAGATTGCGACTGGCCGCAATGTGGTAGTTGCCATCATCGACAGCGGGGTAGAAATCAAGCACCCTGATCTGGCCGGGCAAATCTCGCTGAATCAAAACTTCATCGATGGTAATCCTTATGTCGGTGAAAACCATGGCACAGGCGTGGCGGGCGTTATCGCCGCGCGTGCTGGCAATGGTGTGGGTATAGAGGGCATCGCTCCGAATACCCATGTCATGGCCCTCAGGGCTTGCTGGCAAGAGCCAGAAAATAAGACCAGGTGCAATAGCTTCACCATAGGCAAGGCACTTAATTTCGCCCTGACGCAGGGTGTGCAAGTGATTAATATGAGTTTGTCTGGCCCGCCTGACCGCTTGCTGAAGCAATTGCTGGATGCTGCCATTTCCCGCAATATCAAGATAGTCGGTGCCATGGATCCCAACCGTGCAGATGGCGGCTTCCCGGCTTCACATCCCGGTGTGTTTGCGGTAGCGGACAGCAAAACCAGATTGCTGACGAATGACATACTGGTAGCACCAGGGCGTGATATTCCTACGACTGCGCCGGGGGCACGCTGGAGCTTTGTTTCTGGCTCGTCTTATTCGGCCGCGCATATCTCAGGCATGATGGCCTTGCTCAGTGAACTGAAGCCATCAGCCAGCCTCACGCAAATACGCGCTGACATGGTGGTTAATCCTGTGAACCAGGGTGATGCCAACATCAGCGGCCAGGTTAATCTGTGCGCTACTCTGAGCAAACTGACGAGTAAATGTGCATGTTCATGTCATTTGACGGCCGCTTCGGCAACAGCTGTCAATCAGCCATAGAAGGCATAAGATGTATCCCTTACACCCTCATTAAGGAGTGGTATTGCTTAAATATTGCGTGATTCTGGTCATTTCCATCTTTGCTATTGCTGGCAAGGCATGCGCACAGGTCAGTGGCAGTATCACGCTTGCTTCCGACTATAGCTATCGTGGTATCTCGCTGAGTAATGAGCAACCAGTGGCACAATTGAATCTGGTTTATGACGCCCCAGACGGCTGGTATGCTGGTGCCTTTGGATCAAAGGTAAAGCTCACTAGTAGTGATAGTGACGGTGAACAGATTTTGCTGTATTCGGGATTTTCCCGACGGCTGCGTAGTGGATTGATTTGGGAAGCTGGTGCTACTGCGGCGCTTTTCCGTAAAGCTAACGACCTCAATTATGGCGAAGTGTTTGCCGGCCTTATGTTCGACAATCTCAGTGCAAGGATTTACTACTCTCCAAATTACATTGGACTCAATAGCAAGACGCTGTATATGGAAGCCAATGCAGACTATCAACTACAAGAACATCTGGACCTGTTTTCCCATATAGGCTGGCTGGTTTACCCAGATGGTAAAGTCGGGCTAGTCAACCGTAATCGCGTGGACCTGCGCGTAGGTGTGGGCAGCAATTTTTCCTCCTGGAAGTTGCAACTGGCTTATAGCATCACCAGGCCACAATATAGTTACAAAACAGGAAAGTATCAAAACAACTCCCGCAACAGTCTGGTATTCAGCGCCAGTTATTTATTTTGACAAGCCTGCCACGTTAGTAAGGTAGATTCGAATAGGCAATGCCTCCTCAACTTTTTCATCAATAGAACTTTATTTTCCGAATAAATATTGCGATGCAAAAATAATGCTTACAAATTAAGCAGGCTAGCGATAGAATGCGTTATTGACAAATAATGCTGCATTGCGCCATTTTTTACAATATGCTGATTCAATTGGCGTCTATCTTCTTGATGCTTCAATTTCCCTACTCTGGAGAGTTTCATGTCTTTGCTTACTGAACAATTATCATCTGCTGCCCAGACTCAATTGGCGAAACAAATTACCGTTTTTCAAGCCTTGTCGCAATTAGCCTTTGGCGGCCTGGAAAAATTGATCGCCCTGAATTTCAATACTGCCAAACAATCCCTGGAAAACGCCAACAGCGTGACCCGTGAACTGCTTGCCGTCAAACAGCCGCAAGAACTGCTGGATGTGAGCCGCACACATAGTCAGCCACAAATTGAAAAATTTCTGTCCTACGGGCGTGAGCTGGCCAGTATTACCAGCAGCACAAGGGCAGAAATATGGCAAATCGTCAGCAAGCAAGCCCCATCTGTTACAGAAACGGCAGTGACTGAGACCAAAACCGCTCCAGCGTCCACGACCAAACCAGAGGTCAAAAAGCCTGTTGCTGCCAAGCCCATCGCTGAGACCAAACAATTAACTTTGCTGGCAGAAACAGAAGCCAAACCTGCTAAGGCACCATTAAAACAAAAGCCTTCGGTGGCAGTCACAGAGAAAGCCACAGCAAAACCAGTGGTTAAACCTGTGACTAAAACTCAAATAGCCAAAGTTGAAGCAAAACCTGCAACAATCAAGGCAGAGATAAAAAAACCGCAGACTAACAGCCCTGTTTCGACAGTTGAAGTCAAACCAGTAGCTCCAGAAACCATTCCAACCACAGTACCAACGCCAGCAGCAAGCAGTGCAACTGCCGCGACTATACCAAAAGCATCTGAGAAAAAAACCGTGTCTACAAAACAAACTGCAGCAAAAGCGGTCACCAAAGCCAGCCCTGCTGCAAATGAATCGATTGAAACTACAGAGAAAAAATCTGCTGTAAAATTCCCATTCCCAGCCACGTCCAATTTGAAGAAGACATCTGGATTTCCAGCAAATAGCGGAAAACCAGCCTACAAGGCCAAATCCAGCGCAGCCACTGGCGCCAAGAAGCCAGTACGCCAATAAGCCATCGCAAGAATAAAAACAAAGCCGCAGTGCAGATCAGCTTTGATCGGCACTGTGGCTTTGTCCTATCTGCGGCATGAATTAAGCTTTGTAAACCAGTCAAGATCAAAAATGTGTCTCTGGAGCAAAAAATGTGGATATTCCCGGTCAATTGCCTCTGAAAATCCCGTCCAATCGCATTGGATCACTTAGAATGAATTAAACATTCAGTGACAATAAAATGAATCTTTACCATTTAGCCTGCGTGGTGTGTACGGCGAGCATATTTCTAACAAGTCAAAATACGCTTGCACAAGAGACTATGACTGTCGCCTGGCGCATCAAACCACCTCATCAGTACCTGGAAAATGGTGTGGAAAAAGGCATATTACTGGAGCGAGCCAAACAGGTTTTAAGCACTGCACAAATCGCCCACCGTTTTGTGGAGGAACCAGCAAAACGCATCTGGAGTAATTTTTCTGGTGGCACCAAGAATTATTGTTCATTTGGCTGGTACAGAATCGCCGAGCGAGAAGCACTTGTGCAGTTTTCTGAGATCTTTCATACGGACCCGCCACATACCTTATTGGTTAGTCCGGCTGCGGCGAAACAGGTCGCCGCACATCGTACCCTAAAGTCGTTAATGTCCGATCCCAATCTGACACTGGGTGTAGTCGATGCAGTTTCTTATGGTCCAGAACTGGACGCCATGTTTGCCACTACCAAAAACAAGGTCGTACGCAGCACAACCTTGCCCATGATCATGGCACGCATGGTCGCCGCCAACCGCGCATCCTATATGCTGATAGACAGGGAGGACTGGGAATACCTGAAGGAAAAGGAAGAAAGCCTGAGTCAGACTACACAAATGGATTTGCAGGGCATGCCTTCAGGCTTGAATCGCTATATCGTTTGCAGCAAGGATGTGACCGTTGAACACATGCGGAAAATTAATACCGCGCTGCTCAAGATTTATACCCTAAAGAAGTGACGATAAATAAACTAAGCTGACTATGCCAGCTTTTCCCACTCATCTCTAAGCAAGGCATACATGGCAATATCACTATGCTTTCCACGCGAAAAAGCAGCGCCACGTGCGACACCTTCCTTGAGAAAACCGCAATTGATCGCGACTTTTTCTGAGGCAATATTATTCACGTTCATGTGAATTTCAAGGCGATTGATCAGCAAGGTATTGAACAGATAATCCCTCAACAACTTGACAGCCTCGGTCATGATGCCTTTGCCATGCAGGTTTTTGACAAACATGCCGTAGCCGATTTCGCGGGAATTGAAGTAAGGCACGGTCTTGAAATGAAACACGCGCCCTATCATTTTTTCATTTTCATCGATGATCAAGAAAGTCTCGAATTGCTCTTTGGAGCGTGATTCATCTTCAAATTTTTTCTCTGCCACACCTGGCAACATCAGTTCCTGAGATAAAAAATCACCCTTGGCATCCGGGTGATTCATCAACTCCAGCATGGGCATGACATCTTCATTTCTGATGTGGCGAAGGTGAAAGCAACTTCCTTTGATCATGCAGATCTCCTGTACTAAACAATTGTGTGATGGGTTCACCAGTGTTCAGGATTGACAAAGACTGATGGCAAGAGTTCCCGGAGTCGCAAGGAATATGCAAGAACACCTAGGTTTCCAGCAAACGCCTTTGCCTTTCCTTTTCTTCAAAGATGGCTGATTCTATTTCTTCCATGACGGCACCCAGATCGACGGGGCGAGTATCTTGCACAACGATGCCTGTCAATACCGTTTCCGGTGTCAGCAAGCCTGCGGTAAACAGCTTCCAGATTTCCTTGCCAAATTTGCTGCCATTGAGCTCTGGTGCAAACTGGCCGAAATACGTCGCCAGATTGTTCACGTCGCGTTCCAGCATGACGCCTGCTTCGGTATTGCTGGCGGCATCGATCGCCTGTGGTAAATCAATGATCACTGGCCCTGCTTCATCAACGAGAATATTGAATTCAGACAAGTCGCCATGGATGACACCGGCGCATAACATCAGGACGACCTGATGCAATAACTGGGCATGGTATTTCCGTGCCAATTCCGGCGTCAACTCCACATCGTTGAGGCGGGGTGCGGCATTGCCATCAGCATCTGTCACCAGATCCATCAGCAATACGCCTTCATGGCAAATATAAGGCTTGGGAACTTTGACACCAGCCGCAGCCAGGCGATACAGGGCATCGACTTCGGCGTTTTGCCAGACTTCTTCCTGCATCTTGCGGCCATAGCGCGTGCCTTTTCCATGGCGCGAGCCTGACGGCTATTCTTGACCTTGCGGCCTTCCTGGTAAGAGGCAGCGTTCTTAAAGCTGCGCTGACTCGCTTCTTTATAGACCTTGGCACAACGAATCTCTTCGCCACAGCGCACGACATACACGGTGGCTTCCTTGCCACTCATGAGCTGGCGCATGACTTCGTCGATCAAACCTTCTTCCTGCAGTGGTTGCAGTCGTTTTGGTGTTTTCATTGATGGGGACGGCTCAGGCTTTGCGTGGCTTGCCGCCAGTTTTTACCAGCTTGACTGGTGCATGGCCGCGTGACTTGTTGCGCATATCATAAATTGTCTTGGCATCGTGCTCTGCCCGTTCTTGCGTGCGCATTTCAGGAACATCGTCATGCAAGCTAAAAAATTCAGCGGCCTGGGCGCGCATCACATGTTTGATGGCTTCATCATCACTGAGGTCAAATCTCTCTGTCATCAAAGTGGTGACTTCATCCAGATATTCTTCATAGGTCATCATGCTGGTTTTTCCTGTCTGTCATGAAGTGCGTTTGGAAACTGCGGCTGTAGATGCATTGCATCCATGGCAATTCTTATAACGAATTTGGTCAATAAAATGGGCTAACTCCATAGCGCTCATTATGCTCACTACGCCTGAAAGATTACGCCGAAAGACCAGTATTGTACACGTGCTACCCGCTGACAACGGTGTTGCGGTGGTTCTCGGCTACAATGCCGCCTTCCCCGAAAAATTCCAGCCTGGATATAATTGTATGAGTATCATCATCCATGAGGCCC
>Ga0187843_10001506_pt1 | contig 14627 bp, 14 predicted proteins | sample SpaLakP09_SKY_43_FD_134516 | JGI IMG/M metagenome (GOLD analysis project Ga0187843, IMG submission 134516) | Oligotrophic lake water microbial communities from Sparkling Lake, Wisconsin, USA - SP09_SKY_43 | ecosystem: Environmental > Aquatic > Freshwater > Lake | place: USA: Sparkling Lake... | reverse complement strand
CTAAAGGCCCAGCTAGAGGCCCTAGTAAAGGTAGTGCGTCTTCGTAAAACAGCTGAAGATGTATAAAAAAAGCCCTTGTCTTATGACAAGGGCTTTTTTGTTGGCGGAGCGGACGTCTGCCACTCTAGAACCTCATCCAGAGACACCTTGTGAAATAAAAAACAATATAATCAATTACTTAAATGGAATAGTTGCAACCTATAAAGACATAAAGTAACATAGAATCTTACATTTTATGATATGTAGGATGGTATGCCAAAAATAGTTAAACCCTTAACGGCTTTAGCAGTATCCCGAATAAAAACCACTGGCTGGCATGCCGTAGGAGGCGTTGCTGGGCTTCTACTTCAGGTGCGGGAAACAAGTCAACCAAATGCTCCAGATGCGAAGTCTTGGATTATGCGTATCAAGATTGGAAGTCAGCGAGTACCACTGGGACTTGGCTCCTATCCTAATACATCCCTAGAAGTGGCAAGGGAACAAGCTCGAAAAATCGCCTTAGACGTTAAAGATGGTACCGACCCAAGAGCAAAAAGAAAAGCAATTAAGAGCGCAGCCCTACTTTCACAGGTGAAAAGTAAAACATTTAAAGAGTGTGCAGAAGCTTATTTACTCGCTCATGCAGCTGACTATTCAAGCGACAAACACCGCAAACAATGGGAAACAACTCTAAGAACGTATGCATACCCCATAATTGGCAATCTTTTAGTAGCAATATAACCATGCAAGATGTTAAGAAGGTCTTAACACAGCAGATTAAAGACATAAAAACTAAAAAAACAATTGGCACACTTTGGGAAAAAAGAACCGAAACTGCAACAAGAATCCAAGGAAGGATTAAATCTGTATTTGACTATGCAATAGTTAATGAATATAGAACAGCTATTAATCCCGCTGTTTGGACAGGCTATCTTGAAACACAATTATCTGCTCCCAATAAACTTCAAAAAATCACACATCAACCAGCAATCCCATATAAAGATGTTGGTGACTTCATTACTAAGCTAAAGTCTAAAGACAGTATTAGCGCAAAAGCCTTACAGTTTTTAATCTTGACTGCGGTAAGGTCTGGTTCAGTTCGTGAAGCCGAATGGCAAGAAATTGATTTTGAAAATATGACTTGGAATATACCAGCCGAACATACTAAAACAAAGCAAGAACATCGTGTGCCATTATCGGCTCAGGCTATAGCCCTACTAAAGAAAGTTCCAAAAATAACTGGCAATAAAAAGATATTCCCAAGTCCAAAAGGTAAGAGCCTTTCTGACAATACACTTTCCAAACTTATGCGTGACATGAGAGCTACTGGGGACTTAAAAATACACGCAGTTCCGCACGGATTCAGAAGTACCTTTAGAGACTGGGCTGCAGAACAAACTGCTTATCCTGATGAGATTAGGAAGGCAGCAAGTGGGCATAGAGTGGGCGATGCGGTACAACAGTCATATCAACGTACTGACTTGCTAGAGAAGCGCAGAAAATTAATGGTTGAATGGGCAAACTTCTTGGATAAACCAAGTGCGAAGCAACAAGCAAAAGTTCTTAAGCTAAGGACAAAGGTAAGTGCCTAGAAAAAAATATCCTAAGCCTGAACCCCTTGAATCTTTCCCATTAGGTAAAGGCATATTAGGCATTTATACAGTTGAAATTTGGGATAACTTTGCGGATTCAGGAGAAAGAGGCTCTTGGCAAAGAAAAAAAGCATGCGATGCATTAAACATCCTGATAAAAGCATATGAAAATACATTACTTAGTCCATACAACGCCCCAAATGTAAGCGATATTGCTTTAAGACGCTTACTTGGCGATAGGCAAACGTCCAAGTTGGTTGTTGATATCAAACCTATACTTAAACGAAAAAACATCACACTACAGAAAACTGCACTATGGCTAGTTGCTAAAGACCTGCAGAGCACGTTCCTCGCATTAAAAAATGCCACCATAAACAACCAAAACAACCTTAAACACTTACCAGTTAACTCACAAGAGTATTTGCTGCGTCAAAAATTCCTAAAAGGTACGTTTTAACGGAAATTTCTCGTTTTACGATTCTATAAATGGCAGAACATTTCATTATATGCCACGAATCAGAATGGAGAAATTAATGAATATAAACGCATCAATTGAGGGCTTCACAAGAGTCGAAAAAGTAGCTAAACGCTACGATACAACTACAAAGAGTATTTGGCGGTGGGCTAAACAAGGCACCTTCCCTAAACCATACAAGCTTCTGCTGGGGTAACTGCTTGGAAAAATAGCGAACTTGCGGAGTGGGAAAAGAATCGCACAAACGCAAACTTAAAGGGGTCGGCATGAACTCCATCTGGAAAAAACTCAAAACTGATAGTATTTTTGGTTATGAGCTTGACATTGCACAAGATAAAAGTTGCCATATTTTTTTCAAGCCCCACCCTATTTTTGAATGGATTTCCAAAAACAATGCCGAAGATAAGCTTTTCAAAGCATTAGACAAGCTTTGCCCCCTAAAACCACTAGAAAGCCATAGGGGCGAACCGGGTCTTTATTTATCAGCACCTCAATCAGGTTTAGACAGCGCTGTTTTCATCGTTATCGGAAAGGATTCATCTAACAAATTACGAGTGATTGGATGTAATTGGATAAATCCAAGTTTCCGCACCTTCAAAGCACATCAACAACTAAAGAATATTTATAGTGTTTATGACCAACTTCAAAATGATGTGGAGCGCGAAGAATTAATACGTTCGGAAGTATTTAGGAGTATGACGACAATTGAATTAGGCTTGCTAAACAAATTCAAAGAAGAAGCATTTAAGTACGGGACTGCAGTAGTTGTAATTATGGTCGTAGATAACAGCAATCGTTTATTCGCTATAGACACAGCCCTAGTGAAAACTGTTAGCTCAGGAGACTTTTCTCAGGAATTTGTTGGAGAAATCATATGAAGCTAACCCTTTCAATCGGAACCAACAAGTTTGATAACTGTCCCAAGCAAATAGTTGTTAATGACTTTAGTTCATTTAAAGAGCTGATAGGTCAGCTTAGGAGCCTTAATAAAGGTTCTACTTACTTTACCTCAGCATTTAATAAGGGTAGGCATAAGGATACAAAAAAATATCCAGACGTTGCTCATTATCGAAGCAAAGACCTAGCACAACCCCGAGCGTTCATAGCTTTTGACTTTGATTGGGTTAATTCACCAGAAACATACCAGCAACTACTCAAGCTTCTAGCGAAATATCATGGATTTGGTTATGAAACATGGAGCCATACGCCAAGCAACCCAAGAGCTCGGGCAATACTCGCCCTAAGTCGAGCAGTTAATGCAGAAGAAAGCGGGATAGTTTGTAAACAGATTCAGAAAACGATTGAATTGCGTATTGGGCTGGGGAAAATTAAGTTTGACGAGTCGGCTTACAAACTTGAACAACCAATCTATACGCCACCGAAGGGCGCAGCATTTTATGATTTTGATGGGGAAATAGTTGATGTAGAAAAAACACTGTCTCAAGCATCCACTCTTTCCAGCATTAAGAAATGTCCACTCTACAGAGTAGTTTTAGCAAAAATACCACCAGACGAAACACCAAGAAAAATTGCTGAACTAAAAGAGATGCTCCGTTTTATATCCGCCGATTGTTCATATTTCGTATATCGACGAGTTGTTTGGGCAATCTTGAGTACCGAATGGGTTTGTGCTGAGGATATTGCATATGATTGGAGTAGAACATGCTTAGAAAGATTCAATGAGCAGGTGTTTTGGGATTTAGTTAATGGGTTTGACTTAACTAGACCCAACTGCCCTTCAATTGGAAGTATTAGATATCTTGCAGAAGATGGGGGTTGGCGTGGGGCTTAAAGACCTTCAAAAACGCTTTGCGCTGTTTGATTCATCTGGTGAAATATGGTTGATAGACCTTGAGCAAATAGAAAAGATTAAATCAGGTGCTTCAAATGAGGATATCTCTTTCTATAAAAAAGGACCTGCTGAGATTAAAGTGAGGCGTTTTTTAGAGGGTTTAGCAGTATCTTCAGACCCAAAAACTATCATCAGCCAATTTTGGATAAGCCCCAACACAATTGAATACAAGTGGCTTGCATTTAGCCCATTACCGACACCACCCACAACCTTAAACTTTTGGGTAAACAGTCTTATAGAACCAAAAAAAGGTGACTGGTCTCAACTTCGATTGTTTATTGAACAAATTATCTGTGATAACTCAAAAGAGTGCTCGGAATACCTTATATGGTTCTTGGCACATATGCTTCAGTACCCCGAGAAAAAACCGGGAATCATCATTGTTCTTCTCGGTACTCAAGGAACAGGAAAAGGTACCTTCTTCAACTTACTTCGAAAAATTTGGTCTAGAACAACTCTTCAAGTAAACGATATTGACCATGTAGTGGGAAATTTTAACGCCGTTCTTGAACAAAACTACGTAGTTTGTATGGACGAAGCGCTATTCGTCGGTGAAAGAAAAAAACTTGAGCGTTTAAAGTCACTAATTACTGAACCCATGCTTCGTATCGAACAGAAATACCAACCTTCAAGAACAATCGCCTCTTTCCATAGATTTTTTGCGGCCAGTAATAGCGACCAGTTCGCTCATATCGAAAAAGATGACCGTAGGTTTGTATTTCTAAAAATTGCCGACAGCCAAAAATGTAATCCTGAATATTTTGATGCAATTCACAAGCTCTTAGATGATGAAGTTGTTATTAGTGCAATGGTTTACGACCTACTACAAATTGACCTATCAAAATTTAACCCTAGGCTAAGACCCAAGACTAATGAGCACATAAACCAAAAACTACAATCATTGGACGGTTTTGAAAGATATTGGTTCGAGGTTCTTCACTCTAAAAACCTTGGCTGTATAGAAAGTTCATTTAATGATTGGAGTGATGCACGATTCGTAACCACTGAATCTCTTATATCAAACTACAAAACATTTAACAAAAACGCAGAAAAATATGGGGCATTTCAAAGTAGAAACATCGCCAAGAGCCTAAAAAAACTTTGTCCAAGTGCTATAAAAGATAAGGGGAAGGCACAACATGGCAAAGAAGCCAGAGGGTACTCATTGCCTACAGTCGAAGATGCTAGAAAAGAATTTGAAGGGGCAATTGGTGGGGTAATTGATTGGGGGGATGGGTATGGCTATGACGAATAAAAGACACATAAGACGAGCGGTCGACAGATTGACATCTAAAATAAATCAAATGAAATCATTCTTTTATAAGATTCGGACAGATAAGACACTTATTTTTAAAAAATAAAATATACCCGTAAAGAGGTCTGAAAATACTACGAAACTTTCTTGAAATTATCTGTCTTTAGTGTCTTTTTCTTCTTCAGGAACAATCCGTTTGCATAGGTATAGCGTTTAAAGAAAAAATCGCCCTCAAAAGACCCCCTACATATGGTGTAACTTAACCTAAGGAACTATACAAATGCCACTACCCTCAGTTGTCAATGGTGCGGCGCGATGTGCTGTTAAATGTAAAAGAACTGGTACCCGATGTAAAAATCCAGCAGCCTTTGGTTGTAAAAGCTGTAGGATGCATGGCGCTCACAAGTCACGCAACACTTTACAAGGCGTCAACCATCCGCAATATAGGCATGGTCAAAAGACGAAAGAATCAATTGAGAAAAACCAGAAAACACTACTGCGGTTACATACACTAGAAGAAATCGGTCATCACATCAAGATGTTTAGTGAAGGCTCGCCACGAACTCGAGGTCGAAAGCCGACTGGCTGGGAAGCTCTCGACTTAAATGACCCAACTCAGCTTGCTATGGCTGTACTAAAATCTACCAAAGGAGATTGAACCTAATTGTTTAAACCTACAAATCATACTCGTTCGGATTTACCCAATTAGGGCTGGGAATTAGGATTTAGTGCTATTTCTTTTTCACGGGCAACTATTTGAGTAACGTCTGCTTGATTAAGCTTTTCGATATTTCTCTCATGTGCCCATGAGGCAAAGTTATGTCCCGTCTTATTTTTTGCATAAAGAAGCCACGCATTTCCCTCTACAACATCTTTTTTGGTGCCTATACCCTCGGTAAGTATGTATCCATAAATGACAGGACCATAAATAAAACTTCTTCCTTTTTGGCTAAATCAAAACACTTCGAGTTGATTTCTGGAGAAGCGGTTGCTTTACAGTAATAATTAGCCATGAGAGCCGACAAAGCAGCTGAAGCTGAAGGATTATTTTTGTACTTATCTTTAATCCTTTTCGCTTTTTCTAGGTCAATCTTCTCATCTTCGTAAAGCGCCACTAAAGCTGCATCCGCTCTTATATCATTAGATTTGGATGCAAGCATTAGATAATTCTCTGCTAAATCAATATTTTTTGTAACCCCATAGCCATTTAGATAGAAATATCCCAAGGCAGTTTGACCATCTTTAACACCTCGCATAGCCGCTGCCTTTGCATAGTTGAGCAAAGTCGTTTGTTTAGGTAGCTCACTATCGACCTTGTTCTGCCATTCGCGTGGAAAACCAAAAGATTGCGTCATAAATGCTGACACCGCTAGTGTTCCCATCGATTGCGCTGAGCCTCTCTCTGATGCTTCCTTATTAAGGGCTATTATTTTGCTAGTGTCAACCTGACCATCATTACCACCCGCATACAATACAATATAGTTGTGCATTGCCAGACCAGAGCCCTTCTCACTCGCTTGCTTGAAGTATTCAACCGCTTTCTTTTTATCTACCGATACGCCGAGCCCAAATTGATACAAAACCCCTAAATTATTAGCACAAGCCATCTCACCAGATTTTGCGCACTCTTCGTAATGTATTTTTGCAGTAGCGTAATCATTTTTACTAAACGCAATTGCACCCGCTTTACTAGCTTCGGATTTAGGAAGTTGCCTTTCTCTATCTTCATCAATTTTTCTATTAAGCGCCTGTAGCTCAGGAGAGCTTAAAAGCTCAAGATTTTTATATTTACCATATAAATCTGCGACCATCTTGGCAGAATCAATTCGTTCCGAAGGATTAGGGTGACTATTTAAAAATGGCACAAGACTATTTCCAGTTTTTTTCTCAATTGCGGTAAATAATCTAATAGCACCATTCGGGTCAAACCCAGCTTGAATAGCCCATATCACCCCCTGCTTATCAGCTTCACTCTCCTGAGGGCGGGTGTATGCCCCGCTGATACCTGAACTAAGTGCGCTACCAAGATTTGCTCCAATACCCACAACGCCAAATCTCCCAATAAAAAAAAGTTCTAAGACATTTCCAATCAATATCCCTGCAGCTTCTGCATTAGCGTTTACCTGTGCGCGAGCATCACTGTGTTTAAAATATAAATGAGCCATTTCATGCCCTATTAATGCCGCTGCTGCACCTCTATCTTTAACTAGTAGGTCATACATTGGCTTATCAATAACTACTAATGGAGTTCCATCATTAAAGTAAGCAAATGCATTTAACTCTTTAGACTGCCTTAAATATACTTTTGGATAGATGCCAGATAAGGCGCTATATTTATCTACTATCTCGATAATTGCTTTAGCTTGACTTACCTGAATATTCAGATATGGAGTTTTATCTGATAGCGTTAAGGATAAATTTGTGTTGTTTGAATTAGCAATTCCTCTAATATCCCAATATGCTTGGGCATATACAAGGTTACAAAAAGTAAACAAGACAACTACAGATAGAATCCTAAATTTAAGCATATATCCTCTTTAAGCCTAATCGTCGTTGTAACTTAACACGATTAAAGAGTAATTCAAAATTCTATGACTAAAATAGGCTAAATCAACTAAAAAGCCAAAAATGTCAGAAGAACAGCGTAAACAGTTACAGACCCAGCTATGGAATATCGCCAACACTTTACGTGGCAAGATGGGTGCTGATGAGTTCAGGGACTATATCCTTGGCTTTATCTTTTACAAGTACCTATCCGAAAAGGTTCAGCGCTTTGCTGACGAACAGCTTAAACAAGAGAGCCTTAAGTATTCTGACCTAAAAGAAGGTAAGGATAACGAGTACATCACTGCTCTGGAAGATGCCTGCCTTGATGAACTTGGCTATTTTTTAAAGCCATCTGAACTTTTCCACAACATTGCAACAAAGGGAAGCAATCAGAACGACTCAAACAATGAAGGTACAAGTCACAACTTCATCCTAGGTGACTTAACCAAAATTCTAAAAAACATAGAGCAAAGCACTTTAGGTACAGAAAGTGAAGACGAGTTTGCAAATCTGTTTGAAGACCTTGACCTCACGTCATCCAAACTAGGTAAGACAGAAAAAGAAAAAAATGACCTCATTTCCAAAGTTTTGGTTCACCTTGACGCAATTGACTTCAATTTATCAGATGCAACTGCTGACGTACTTGGCGACGCATATGAGTACTTGATTGGTGAGTTTGCTAGTGGTGCAGGTAAAAAAGCTGGTGAGTTCTATACCCCACAACCTGTATCCGCCCTTCTTGCCAAAATCGTAACAGCAAACAATAAAAACTTAAAGTCAGTTTATGACCCGACGTGTGGGTCTGGCTCATTGTTATTGAGAGTGAAGAAAGAAGCGAGGCAAGTTGGAAAGATATATGGTCAGGAGCTAAACAGAACAACATACAACTTAGCACGTATGAATATGATTCTGCACGATGTTCACTTCTCTGACTTTGACATTAAGCAAGAAGACACGTTAGAAAAGCCCCAACATTTAGGTCTGAAGTTTGATGCAATCGTAGCAAACCCACCATTCTCGTCAAAGTGGAGTGCCAATCAATTATTCATGAATGATGACCGTTTTAGTGCTTATGGTAGATTGGCTCCAAAAGGAACTGCAGATTTAGCTTTTGTTCAGCATATGGTCTATCACTTGTCTGAAGAGGGCACTCTAGCTGTTCTTATGCCTCATGGTACTCTATTTAGAAGTGGTGCTGAAGGACACATTAGACAGTATCTAATTAAAGAACTGAACTGCTTAGATGCAGTTATCGGTTTACCTGGAAAAATTTTTTACTCTACAGATATTGCAACATGTATTTTAATCTTTAAGAAGTGCCGCAAGAATCCAGATAACATCCTATTCATTGATGCCAGCAATGACTTTGAGAAGGTTAAAACAACAAACATTATTCGACCAGAGGATACTGTCAAGATTATTAATGCCTACTTAGCAAGAAAAGACATCGAAAAATATGCCAGGGTGGCGAGTCTTGAAAGAATTAAAGCCAATGATTACAACCTGAACATCCCTCGTTATGTTGATACTTTTGAAGCCGAAGAACAGATTAATCTTGAAGCGATAGCGCGCGAACTCAATACACTTGACGTTAGTGGGGTTGAAACAGATAAAACTATTGCATCGTTCTGTAAAGAACTTGGAATTGAACCACCCTTTGAGGTCAAGTAATGCAACCAAGGTTAAGATTTAAAGAGTTTACTGACAACTGGGAAGAGAAAAAACTTGGTGATATTGGTGAAAATATTATCGGCTTAACCTATTCTCCAGAAGATATTACAAAAGATGATTTGTTCCCAATTGTATTGCGTTCGTCAAATATTCAAAATGATAGATTAGATTTAACTGATATTGTTAGAGTCAAAACATCAATCCCAAAAAAAATATTTGTTCAAAACGGTGATATTTTGATTTGTACAAGAAATGGCAGTAAACGGTTAATTGGTAAAAATATTAGGCTAAGAAGTATCGATAACCCGATAGTTTTTGGTGCATTTATGTCCATCTTTAGAAGCCAAAATAACGGATTTGTTGAACACCTATTTAGAACTGAAAAATACCATGAGCAAATTCAAGTCAATCTCGGCGCAACTATTAACCAAATAACTACTGGAAACCTTAATAAATTTTTATTTAGTTTTCCAACCCCAGAAGAACAACAAAAAATCGCATCTTTCCTGTCGGCCGTAGATGAAAAAATATCCCAGCTCACTGAGAAAAATAATCTCCTAACTAAATATAAAAAAGGTGTGATGCAGAAGATATTTAGCAAAGAGCTTAGGTTTAAAGCTGATGATGGCATTGATTACCCTTCTTGGGAAGAGAAGAAATTAGAGCAGATTGCATTCATAAACATGGGTCAATCACCTAACTCTTCTTCATATAACTCTGAAGGAAATGGGACGCCATTGATTCAAGGTAATGCTGATATAAAAAACAGGGTAACAACTCCCAGGACCTGGACTTCGGAACCAACAAAACATTGCAGTGAGAATGACATTATCCTTACTGTAAGAGCACCAGTCGGCGCAGTGGCAAAGTCAAATATTCAAGCATGTATCGGGAGAGGCGTTTGTGCAATAACTCCAATGGCGAATACATCTAAAGAGTATCTTTATCAGCTTCTTGTATGGTATGAATCATTCAAATGGCTATCAATTGAACAAGGCAGCACCTTTACCGCCGTTAGTGGAGCTGATATTAAGGGGATAGAATGCCCCACCCCATCGACATCTGAACAAACCAAAATAGCCAATTTTTTGTCAGCTATTGATGAAAAAATAGAAAATAATCAATTACAACTACAAGCCATCAAGCAATATAAGCAAGGCTTACTACAACAAATGTTTGTCTAATGAATACACAATCTGAATACGCACTAGAAGAGTCATTGCTTTCCCAGCTAGAGGGGATGGAATATTCACGTGTAGTCATTGATAACGAAGTTGGCATGCTCGCCAACTTGAAAAGTCAGTTGGAAATACATAACCGACTCACATTCACCAATAACGAATTTAGCCGTATATTGAATCATCTTAATACTGGCGGAGTATTTGAAAGAGCCAAGGTTCTTCGTGACCGTTTTGCACTAAAACGTGATGACGACTCTGTTGCATATGTTGACTTTATTAACATGGATGACTGGTGCTTAAATGAGTTTCAAGTTACCAACCAAATCACCATCGATGGCAAGAGAAAGAACCGCTATGATGTCACCCTCCTCATTAATGGCTTACCGCTTGTACAGATTGAATTAAAACGAAGAGGTGTAGAACTTAAGCAGGCATTTAATCAGATACAACGCTACCATCATGACTCCTATGACGCTGGGTACGGTCTATTCCAGTATGTTCAGGTCTTTATCATCAGCAATGGGGTCAACACTAAGTACTACTCAAATAATAAAGTAGCCTCATTCAAGCAAACCTTCTTCTGGACTGATAAGGAAAACAATCGCTTCTCCAACTTAAACGAGTTCAGTGAAGAGTTCTTAAAGCCTTGCCATATAGCCAAGATGATTACGCAATACACCGTTCTCACCGAAGAACAAGTCATCAAGATACTTCGTCCATACCAGTTCTATGCAACAGAGGCGATTATTGAAAAGGTCAAGGTTAGTAACGACAATGCTTATATCTGGCACACAACAGGCTCAGGTAAGACTCTTACTTCATTTAAAGCTAGTCAGGTCATTAGTCGTATGCCAAAGGTTCACAAAGTTTTGTTTGTGGTTGACCGTAAAGACCTAGACTATCAAACTGCACGTGAATTTAATGGGTTTGCTAAAGGTAGTGTTGATGCAACGACTGATACCAGTTCCCTAGTTAAACAACTCAACGACCCAAGCACTAAGCTAATACTTACAACTATTCAAAAGCTTAATAACGCCATTAATAACCAACGGTTCTTACCTCAGATAGCGCATCTCCAAGAGCAGAAAGTAGTATTCATATTTGACGAATGCCACCGCAGTCAGTTTGGTGATACCCACCAGAACATAAAAAACTTCTTCAAAAACTGCCAGATGTTTGGCTTTACTGGAACTCCAATCCTAGCTGAGAATGCTTCAGGTAGTGTCGGTCATCAAAGAACCACAAAAGACTTATTTGGCGAATGTTTACACAAGTACGTGATAGTTGATGCGATTAAGGATGAAAACGTTTTACGGTTTGCGGTGGATTACGTAGGTAAATATAGCCGTGTCAACTCTGGTAGTGAGTTAGATATTGAAGTTGAAGCAATTGATACCAAGGCGCTACTTGATAGCCCCAACCGCCTAAATAAGATTGCCGAATACATACTTACTAACCATAAGAATAAAACCAAGCACCCTGACTTTACTGCCATGTTCTGCGTCAGTAGTGTCAAAACATTAATCGCATATTACGAAATCTTTAAAGAACTTCAAGCTGAAGTTAAAAAACCGCTCAGGATAGCAACAATCTTTAGTTATGCAGCGAATGAAGAAGACCCTAGCGCAAACGGCATAATTGCTGAAGAAAATCCAATGATTGAAGGTCCAGTCAATCACTATAGTAGAGATAAGCTTGATACATTTATCCAAGACTACAACGGTATGTTCAAGACCAGCTACTCAACAAATGATAGTCAGTCCTTTTACAACTACTACCAAGATATATCCAAACGTGTAAAGAACGGTGAAATAGACATATTGCTCGTTGTGAATATGTTCTTAACTGGATTTGACAGCCCTCGACTTAACACTCTTTATGTTGATAAGAATTTGAAGTATCACGGCCTAGTACAAGCCTTTTCAAGAACTAACCGTATTCTTAATGAGAAGAAATCGCAAGGTAACATTATTTGCTTCAGGAACCTTAAAGAAGCTACGGATGAAGCCATCGCCCTTTTCTCAAACAAAGATGCCAAGGAGGTTGTTCTATTAGAGCCGTATGAGGATTATGTTGCCAACTTCAATAGGGTTACTGAAGAACTTTTATCGCTAACACCCACCGTTAGTAGCGTTGATGACTTACCAGACGAGAATGCAGAGCTTGCATTTGTAACTAAATTCAGAGAAATGCTTCGTATTAAAAATATCATCACTAGCTTCTCAGATTACCAGCCAGAAGACCTCGGCATTAGCGAACAATCTTTTGAAGATTACAAAAGCAAATACCTAGATATCTACGATAAAGTTAATAAGCGAGATAAACCTGAGGAAGCTTCAGTTCTTGAGGAAATTGATTTTGAGATTAGTCTTATCCATCGTGATGAAATTAACGTAGCGTATATCCTAAACCTACTGGTAAGTCTTGATAAGCTTGAGCCTGATGAAGCTAAAAAACGGCAGAAAGAAATCCTTGACCTTGTTGCTGGAGAAGTTCAGTTACGAAGCAAGCGTAAGCTAATAGAAGAATTTATTGAGAAGACTCTGCCAGCACTTAAAGCAAACGAAAACGTTATTTCAAAGTTTGAAACTTACTGGGGTGAACACAAGACCTCTGCATTTAAGAAGCTTTGCGCTGAAGAAAACATTGCGCCAGATAATCTTGAAAAAATTATTCATGAGTATGAATTTGCCAATAAGTTTCCGAGAAAGAACGTTATTAAGAGCGCATTAACTTATCAACCAAGGGTCATTGAGAGTAAGTCGATTGTTGAACGCATTGCAATTAAGATACGTGATTTCTTAGATACGTATATCGAGGGTATGGGCGGAAGCACTTAAGCTCTGTATTTAAGGAGAAATTATTGGAGTTACTTAGAGGTATTTGGGCTGTAATGGGGCACTTTCCAATCGCAAAGTGGATTGCATTTATTGGGTTTGGTTTCTTTTTATGGGGAAATGGGGTAATCAAACAACTCGGCAGTTATCTCTTAATTGGTGATGCTATTTTTATAGCTGTGGTACTCATTGGTGTCTGGAGCCTAAACGAGGATGAAAAAGACCGAGCAAGGAAATCTTATAGATATAAATTTCATCAGTCACTTAAAAAAAATAAGACAAAGTCAGAGACTTCTTTTGATAATACGTCTTACCCCTCAACCAATGAATCTATAAAGCAACCTGAAAAAGTAAATCAACATCTAGCCCTGAAGGAAGTTCGTAAGATAACTACCTCAGCCACACTTCCTGATGGACATATAAAGTGTGGGAGTTGCAAATATCAAAATTCACCAAATAATTTTTTAGAAAGCTCAGCTGGAGACTTATATAGAAAATGTCCGCAGTGTAGTGCGCACACTCAATTTTTAGATTACTTAAAATCTGATGGTAAAGAATATTACTGCCCAAGTTGTAAATTAAGTGGGGGTAAGAGTTCGTTTTTTCCAAGCTCCGCAGGTAGCAATTATCTTTGCTGCCCAAACTGCGCAACACATTTCACATAAATATATGTCAAATATTAGACACTCATCATAAAAAATTTCAATCGTTTGAACAGATTAGTGTGTATATCAAGATTAGGTACCATCAAACCAATTTGGGGGGGGTGGGGGTACAGTGGGGGTCGAGTTAGCGTAAATCATCATGGGGTACCCCACTCTTTTGAATTCAATAATACTTGATGACGAGCTTCGTCTAAAGGCTTACATCCATCTCTCACAAGCCACTCATTGACTTGGCTAAGATTTGAAATATCAAGCCCTTGGTCTCTATAAAATTTAAACCTATGTGCGTTATTAATTTGTGCAACATAAACATCTATCCAGCTATCAGTATCCATGGTTTGAATCCCTATAGTTATTAACCAATGATACCCTCAGGAGAGAAAAGTCTAATACATGAAAATGAAACTCTTTGGTATGTTTTATGGTATGTAAAAGTAAAAAAAGCCCCTGAGGGCTTTAATTACAACAACGTTGGCGGAGCGGACGGGACTCGAACCCGCGACCCCCGGCGTGACAGGCCGGTATTCTAACCAACTGAACTACCGCTCCAAAACTTGGCGTCCCCACGGGGAT
>Ga0187843_10001505_pt1 | contig 14629 bp, 12 predicted proteins | sample SpaLakP09_SKY_43_FD_134516 | JGI IMG/M metagenome (GOLD analysis project Ga0187843, IMG submission 134516) | Oligotrophic lake water microbial communities from Sparkling Lake, Wisconsin, USA - SP09_SKY_43 | ecosystem: Environmental > Aquatic > Freshwater > Lake | place: USA: Sparkling Lake... | reverse complement strand
CCTACCCGCCAACTCTGCGGAACCACATCAACGTTGGCCTACTTGGTATTGCTGCGCGTAGAGATTGCCCGTTTCACCCAACCACAACACCGAAGTGATGGGGTTGACTCGTCTCTGTTGCTCTGATCCTCACCTCGCGGTGGAGAGGTATTACCTCCTACGCCGTCCTGTGCAGTCCGGACGTTCCTCCAGTGCGACATTTCTGTCCTTGCACCAGCGACGGCCTGGCGTGCTTCACGGTGGGATTATCCGTTGATAATCACGATCATCTACCAGCCCTTGTCCGATCGCCACGGACCGCTTGTCATGATTCGACTCTCTGAGCTCAAGCTGCCCCTCGATGCAGCTTTCGATCCCCCCGATCCGGCCGCTTCCCCACCACTCTTCACCCCCGCGCTTGAACCGCTCATCGCCCAAACCTTGGGGGTCCGTTTGCAAGATATAGCGCATTGGCATGTGTTCAAACGCAGTTTCGATGCGCGCAAAAAACTGCTGGTGGTCTACATCGTTGATGTGCAATTGACCAACCCCCAGCAAGAAGCCGCCTTGCTCAAACAACATGCTGGCCATCCGCATATCCAAGCCACACCAGACATGCAATGGCACCCGCCGGTTCAAGCACCCGCAGATGGGATGCGGGACGTGCCGCGACCGGTGGTCGTCGGCTTTGGTCCTTGTGGTATGTTTGCAGCGCTCGTGCTCGCGCAAATGGGCTTGAAGCCGATCGTCATCGAGCGTGGCCCCGCGGTGCGACAACGCACCAAAGACACCTGGGGTCTGTGGCGCCAGTCGGTACTGAAACCCGAGAGCAATGTGCAATTCGGCGAAGGCGGGGCTGGCACGTTTTCCGATGGCAAGCTCTACAGTCAAATCAAAGACCCGCGTTTTCTGGGCCGCAAGGTGATGCACGAGTTTGTGCGCTTTGGTGCGCCCGAAGACATCCTGTGGGCGGCCCATCCACACATTGGCACCTTCAAACTGGTGAAGGTGGTGGAAGGATTGCGGGCGGAGATCATCCGCTTGGGCGGCGAGGTTCGGTTCGAGCAACGCGTGACAGACATGGCGTATGACGATAGACGTCAATTGCAAGCGCTGCAGATCTTGAAACAAGACACAGGCGAACGCTATGAATTGCAAGCCCAACAGGTGGTGATGGCATTGGGGCACAGCGCACGCGACACCTTCACCATGCTGCATCGGCATCAGGTGGCCATGCAGGCCAAGCCCTTTTCCATTGGCGTGCGCATCGAGCATCCACAAAGCCTGATTGACCGGGCCCGCTGGGGCGTTCATGCGGGTCACCCGATGCTGGGTGCGGCCGATTACAAGCTGGTGCACCATGCCCGCAATGGGCGTGCGGTGTACAGCTTTTGCATGTGTCCCGGTGGCACCGTGGTGGCGGCCACCAGCGAAGTTGGCCGCGTGGTGACCAACGGCATGAGCCAGTACTCGCGCAACGAACGCAATGCCAACGCGGGCATCGTGGTCGGCATTGATCCATCGGACTACCCCACTGATGCGTTGGCCTTTGAAGAAGCGATGGGACAAGAACTGGGCAACGCCGTGCGCTTGGATACCTTGGACACCACGGATGGGTTTCACCCCCTGGCGGGCATGGTGTTGCAACGGCAACTGGAAAGCTTGGCCTATGTGGCGGGGGGCCACAACTACCATGCACCCGCGCAATTGGTGGGTGACTTGTTGGCCGACCGCGCGTCCACCGCCTTGGGTGGCGTCGAACCCTCTTACAAACCCGGTGTCCAGATGACCCACATGAACCAGGTCTTGCCCAGCTTCGCCGTGCAAGCCATGCGCGAAGCGCTGCCGGTGTTTGGTCAAAAAATCAAAGGCTTTGATTGGCCAGAGGCGGTATTGACCGGCGCAGAGACACGCACCTCGTCGCCACTTCGAATTGATCGGGATCAGCAGATGCAAAGTCCCAATATGCGCGGGCTTTATCCTGGCGGTGAAGGTGCGGGCTACGCTGGCGGCATTTTGTCGGCGGCGGTCGATGGCATCAAACTGGGCGAAGCCGTGGCCCTTCAACTGTTGCAAAATCCGTCCTCTACCCAGGGAGTACCGACATGAAAGCCAACACCATTCTCGACACCATTGGCAACACGCCCCACATCCGCATCAACCGCTTGTTTGGCAATCAACACCATGTGTGGGTCAAGTCGGAACGCAGCAATCCCGGCGGTTCGATCAAAGACCGCATTGCCCTGAGCATGATTGAAGACGCTGAAAAAAGTGGTGTCTTGAAACCCGGCGGCACCATCATCGAACCGACCTCGGGCAACACCGGTGTCGGCTTGGCCATGGTGGCTGCGGTCAAAGGCTATAAATTGGTTTTGGTGATGCCCGACAGCATGTCGATTGAACGGCGGCGATTGATGCTGGCCTACGGCGCCACATTTGACTTGACGCCGCGCGAAAAGGGCATGAAGGGCGCCATCGCCCGCGCCGAAGAACTGGTGGCGGCCACCCCCGGCGCTTGGATGCCGCAGCAGTTTGAAAACCCCGCCAACATCGCCGTGCATGTGCACACCACGGCACAAGAAATCATCGCCGCCTTTCCCGAAGGTTTGGATGCGCTCATCACCGGCGTGGGCACCGGCGGTCACCTCACCGGTTGCGCACAGGTGTTGAAAGTAAAGTGGCCGCAGTTGCAAGTGTTTGCCGTCGAGCCCAAAGCCTCGCCCGTCATCTCTGGCGGTGCACCATCGCCGCATCCGATTCAAGGGATTGGTGCCGGTTTCATTCCAAAAAATCTGCACACCGAATTGCTGACCGGCGTGATTCAAGTCGATGCCGAAGATGCGCGTGAATATGGCCGTCGTGCGGCGCGTGAAGAAGGCATGTTGGTCGGCATTTCATCGGGTGCCACGCTGGCTGCCATTGCACAAAAGCTGCCCGCGTTGGCGGCTGGTGCCAAGGTGCTGGGCTTCAATTACGACACCGGCGAGCGTTATTTGTCGGTTGAAGGCTATTTGCCTGTTTGATTTGACCGCCCCCGCACACGCTGCCAACACGCCAGCCCCGCTGCGTGTGCTCAGCGTCATTCCCCCGATGACGCAGCTCAACACACCCTACCCGTCGACCGCCTATCTCACGGGCTTTTTGCGCAGCCAAGGCGTCGACGCCGTGCAAGTGGATTTGGCCTTGGACCTGGTGCTGGATTTGCTGACGCCAGAAGGTCTGTGCCAAGTGCGTGACCAAGCCTTGCAACAGCCGCTGGAAGAACGCAGTGCAAGCGTCAATTTTTTCCTGGATCATTTCGGCCGCTACGAACACAGCATTGCGCCCACCATCGCTTTCTTGCAAGGCCTTGACGCCACCTTGTGTCACCGCATCAGCGGGCGTGGCTTCTTGCCCGAAGGCCCGCGCTTTGCCGCGCTGGACGCATTCGATGACGACAGTGACGACCCCTTGGCTTGGGCCTTTGGAGCCTTGGGGCAACAAGACCGCGCACGGCATTTGGCAACGCTCTACTTGAATGACATCGCCGATGTGGTGCGTGATGCCGTGGACGAGCGGTTTGAATTCGTGCGTTACGGCGAAGCCTTGGCCAGCAGTCAAGCCAGCTTCGAACCGCTGGCACACGCCTTGGCTGCTGCACCCACACTGCTGGACCGCTTGCTGAAAACACGCACCTTGCAAGCGCTTGAGCAACACCAACCCTCTTTGGTGCTGCTGTCTGTGCCCTTTCCGGGCGCCATGTATGCCGCGCTGCGCATCGCCCAAACCATCAAGGCGCATGCCCCACAGATCACCATCGGTTTGGGCGGCGGCTATGCCAACACCGAATTGCGGCAACTCAGCGAACCGCGCTTGTTCGACTTTGTCGATGTGGTGACCCTGGACGCCGGTGAACGCCCCTTGCTGGCCTACATAGCCCACCTGCAAGGCCAACGCTCACAGCAGCGCTTGGTGCGCAGCTTTGTGCGGGTCGATGGAGTGGTGAAGTACATCAACTGGTCCGAACCCGACGTGCCTTTTGACGACGTGGGCACACCCACATGGGATGGACTGCCCCTTCACCGTTATTTGTCCTTGCTGGACATGCTCAACCCAATGCACCGTTTGTGGAGCGATGGCCGCTGGAACAAACTCACCGTGGCGCATGGTTGCTATTGGAAGAAATGCAGTTTTTGCGATGTCTCGCTGGACTACATCTCGCGTTATGACGCAGCCTCTGCCAGCACACTGGTCGACCGCATGGCACGCATCGTTGAAGAAACCGGACAGACTGGTTTTCATTTGGTGGACGAGGCCGCACCACCCAAGTCTTTGAAAGCCATGGCCGAAGAAATTTTGCGACGCCAACTGCAAGTGACTTGGTGGGGCAACATCCGCTTCGAGAAAACCTTCACGCCTGAGCTGTCTGAACTCTTGGCTGAGAGCGGTTGCATCGCGGTGTCCGGTGGTTTGGAAGTGGCCTCAGACCGACTGCTCAATCTGATGCAAAAAGGTGTTTCAGTCGCGCAAGTGGCGCGGGTCACCAAAGGTTTTTCAGAGGCCGGCGTCTTGGTGCACGCCTACCTGATGTACGGCTTTCCCACACAAACTTTGCAAGACACGGTGGATGCGCTGGAATATGTGCGGCAGTTGTTTAAAAACGGTTGCATTCAAAGTGGTTTTTTTCACCGGTTCGCATGCACTGTGCATTCGCCTGTCGGTCAAGACCCCGCGGCTTATGGCGTGCAACTGCTGCCATTGGCACCCGGCGGTTTCGCGCAAAACGATGTTGGATTCATCGACCCAACAGGCACCGACCATGACCTGCTGGGTCGCGGCTTGAAAAAAGCCATTTACAACTACATGCACGGCGTCGGCTTAGAGGCCGACGTGCGCAGTTGGTTCGAATTGCCCAAAGGCGCTTGCCCAAAACCGCAGGTGAAAAAAACGCGATTGCTTATGCCCTTCAATCCACGAACATTTGAATTTTCCTTGATTATCGTCTTTTAAATCCGAAATTATCATAATCATCTTCCGTATTTCACGGTATTATTCCGCGGATGACGGCTTTCCCTGCTTATCCACGACAACTCCGCAAAAGGGTTAAAGAGTCCATGTTGGACACGCCTGTGACCTTGCTGGTGGGACCACGCCAATCGGGCAAAACAACGCTGGCACGCCAAATTGCTGACACAGAGATGCGGTATTTGACGTTGGATGACGAGTTGAACTTGTTGTCAGCGAAAGCAGATCCCATGGGATTGATCCGCAGTTTGGATCGGGCCGTCATTGACGAAATACAACGTGCGCCGACGTTGCTGCTGGCCATCAAAAAAAGTGTTGATGAAGACAGGCGACCAGGTCGCTTTTTATTGACGGGTTCCGCAGACCTCATGGCTTTGCCGACGATGGCCGACTCGCTTGCAGGTCGCATGGAAACGCTGACCTTGTTGCCGTTATCGCAAAGCGAAATTGTGGGTGTTGATGCCAACTGGATAGACAACGCATTTGCCGGACGCATTCTCAAATGCGCGCAGCCCATCTTGGACGATCAGCTGATTGAGCAAGTTCTGCGTGGTGGTTTTCCTGAAGCACTCACCCGCACAACGGCGCGACGAAGAAAAGCTTGGGGCATGCAGTACCTTGATGCATTGATCAAGCGCGATGTTCGCGACATTGCCAGCATAGACAAGTCGGCGCAACTACCTCGGTTTTTACGCGCCTTGGCACAAACTGCAGGACAAATGTGCAACTACACCAAACTGGGTGGTGACGTGGGTTTGGATGGAAAAACAGTGGCGCGGTACATCGGTATTTTTGAACAGATGTACTTGCTCAAAAGACTAGACATGTGGTCGCGTAACCATCTCAATCGCATTGTCAAAACGCCAAAGTTGCAATTCGTGGATGCAGGTTTACTTGCAACCGTACTTGACATGGAACTCGCACAGGTTCAAAAAGACAAGTCGCGATTTGGTCATGTGTTGGAAACCTATGTCTTTAGCGAGTTGATGAAGCATGTGCACGCTGCAGACACTGCGTATCGATTGATGTCCTATCGGGACATCGATCAAGTTGAAGTTGACTTTGTGATTGAAAACCCTGCGGGTGAATTGATTTGCATTGAAGTGAAGGCTTCAGCCACTGTCAATGAAAGCGATTTAAAAGGATTGAAAAAATTAGCCGGCTTGGCTGGAGACCAATTCCAAATGGGCGTTGTGCTTTACAACGGTGAGGAAACGCTGCCCTTGGGCCCGCAGCTGTGGGCTGCACCACTCTCGTCGCTTTGGGGGCAATGAGACAAGCGTGGTGTTGAACTGACACCAGAAATTTAAGCCGATTGCAACGCCGCAATCCGCTCTTCCAGCGGCGGGTGCGACGAGAACATCTTGCCCAAACCGCCAGCGATTCCCATGGCTTGCAAGCTCGGTGGCAAGCCCTCCGACTGCATGTGCTGCAAACGGGTGAGCGCATTGATCATGGGTTGCTTGCGCCCCATGAGCACAGAGGCGGCGGCATCTGCGCGGAACTCGCGCTGACGGCTGAACCAGGCCACCACGATGCTGGCAGCGATGCCCAACACAATGTCGAGCACGATGCTGGTGACGTAATAGGCGATGCCGGGGCCGGTGTTTTCCTCATCGTTTTTCCGCAGGAAACTGTCCACCGCGTAGCCAATCACGCGACTCAAGAAGACCACAAAGGTATTGAGCACGCCTTGCACCAAGGTGAGTGTGACCATGTCGCCATTGGCAATGTGCGCCACCTCGTGAGCCAACACGGCTTCGACTTCTTCGCGCGTCATGCCTTGCAGCAATCCAGTGGAGACGGCCACCAAGGCTGAATTTTTAAATGCGCCTGTGGCAAATGCATTGGGCTCACCTTCATAAATAGCGACCTCGGGCATTTGCAAACCCGCACGCTCACACAGTTGACGCACCGTTTCGACAATCCAAGCCTCGTCGGCGTTTTGCGGTTGCACAATCACTTGTGCACCCGTGGACCACTTGGCCATGGGTTTGCTGATCAAGAGCGAAATGAACGCGCCGCCAAAGCCCATGATCATGGCAAAGCCCAACAAAGCGCTCAGGTTCAAGCCATTGGCCGTCAGGAAGCGGTTGACGCCCAGCAAAGAGGCCACCACGCCCAGCACCAGCATGACAGCCAGGTTGGTGACGATCAACAGAAAAATGCGTTTCATGTGTTCCTTTGAAACCGACCCGCCAGTGGGTCAGATGGCTCGAATGGTAAGGGCGAACAACTGAAATTCAAGTCCTGAAGACGTTTTTGTCCGCGTAGAAATCAGGGTTTTCATTTTCGGCGCACCAAGTGGGTATCCCCATGATGGGCAAGGGAATGAAAGGCTTGGTTTGCAACCAGTCGTCATGCAACAACTGACACAACCAAGTGTCTAAATCTGCATCATTCAACTGCGCCGGCATTGGCGCGTTCAACACATGAACCGTGATGCCTTTGTAGGCTTGCAGCAGTTTCTCCAAGGATGCATGGCCGAACAACATCAGTTGCGCATGCGTCCAATCGGTACGATGTGTCACAAACAAAGTTGGCCAATCTTTGGCTTGCAAGGCTTGCCAGAGTGCGGGCGTTGCCAACAGCAATGCCGCGTTTTCATCCAATAAAGTCAGCGCATCGCGCAGGGGGCCGCGCTGGGATTGCACGCCGTCGCGGGCAATCGCTTGGGCTTGCAACTGGTTCAAGCGACGCTTGGTGTGGGGAAAGCGCAGCCAGCACAAGCCATTGAAAAAGTCATGCGCGTTGTCACGCGTGGGCACTTGGCCGGTGTTGAAAATAAAGGCTTCGTAAGCCGTGCCTGCGGGCAAAGTGGCTTGCGGCACAAATTGAATGATCGGTTTTTGTGCATTCAAGGCCTGCGGTAAATGACCCAACTGCTGCCAAGCTTTCAAGACCTTTTCGCCATGCACCGCCCAAGGCGCAAACCAAGGGGTTTGCCAATCAATGTGCAGCACAACAGCGACTCAAACCAATTGCCAATGCAATTCTTCGCCACCGCGCAAAGGCTTCAAGCTGGCGTCACCAAGGGACACGCTTTCGGGCAGGGTCCAGGTTTGGCGTTGCAATGTCACCGTGCCCGTGTTGCGCGGCAGTCCGTAAAACGCGGGGCCGTGAACGCTGGCAAAGCCTTCGAGTTGGCTGAGTGCACCCACGCTGTCAAAAGCTTCGGCATACAACTCCAAAGCGGACAAAGCGGTGTAACAACCGGCGCAACCACTGGCGTGTTCTTTCAAATGTGCGGGATGCGGCGCGCTGTCGGTGCCCAAGAAAAAACGGTCGCTGCCCGATGTGGCTGCTTGCAACAAGGCTTGCCGGTGGACTTCCCGCTTCAATACCGGCAGACAGTAGTAATGCGGGCGCACCCCGCCCAGGAAAATCGCGTTGCGGTTGTAGAGCAAATGGTGCGCCGTGATGGTGGCGGCTGTGAAAGCCCCCGCTTGCGCCACATACTGCGCGGCCTCTTGGGTGGTGATGTGTTCAAACACAATTTTGAGTGCGGGGAAATCACGGCGCAGCGGTTGCAAATGGCGGTCGATGAACACGGCTTCGCGGTCAAACAAATCCACCTCGGCGTCGGTCACTTCACCATGAACCAGCAGCGGCATGCCAACACGTTGCATGGCGTCCAAGGTGGCATGGGTGTGGCGAATATCGGTGACACCGGCGCTGCTGTTGGTGGTAGCACCGGCCGGGTACAGCTTCACTGCCGCCACGCCCGCTTCAAAGGCGCGGTGGATTTCATCGGCGGGCATGTTGTCGGTCAGGTACAGCGTCATCAAGGGCTCAAATGCCAAGCCCGCTGGCAGTGCGGCCAAGATGCGTTGCTTGTACGCCAGCGCCATGGCGGTGTTGGTGACCGGAGGCTTTAAGTTGGGCATGACGATGGCGCGCGCGAACTGGGCGGCGGTGTGGGGCACCACGGTTTGGAGGGCATCGCCGTCACGCAAATGCACGTGCCAGTCGTCGGGCCGGGTCAGGGTGAGTGTTTGCATAAGAGCCGTTCAATACTTCCAGCCCTCATTGTCGTTTACTGTGCAGCAGGCTGATGTTCATCTCGGCCGACAAGGTGGACGCATAAAACTTCTCGATCATTTCAACCGAAGTGCGGGCGTTTCTGGCCAATGTGAGCAAGTCGATATTGCCGCCATAAATCAAACGAAACGTGATGGCGGTGTGGCGCAGGCTGTAGAAGGTGCGGTCGCCACCGTGGGGCCCAAGCTTCAAGCCCAGCTCTTTCAAGATCCAGCTGAACAACCAGCCGATGGTGCTCAAGGCAAATTGGCGATTGCTTTCTTGCGGAAAAAACACATAGTCCTCAGGGCCGCCAAAGCCATTGGCGGTGTTGAAAGCATGCACCCAGTTGTAGATGCCCACGGCCTGGGGCATGCTGACCATGGCCGAGCGGTGCCGCTTGACTTCTGGCGGTGTGATGCGCAGGTAGTTGTACTTGCCCAAAATCACTTCGATGTGTTTGTTCTTAAGCTGCCGAATATCCCCGGGGCGCAAGAAGGTGTAGACCATGAAGCGGATCAGCCAATTCATTTCAAAGGGCATGTTGCGGTAGCTCAGCCGCATGTGAAAACGTTTTTCGGGGCTGTCGCCCTTGCAGGCTTTGTAGCGCAAGGTTTTCGAGGCCTTGAGAATGGCCGCGTATTCGGTCAGGGTGAAAGCACCACGCGGGATGGAATTCATTTTCAAGCGCGGAAACAAGGGCATTTGTGCCAGTATTTTTTTGCGCATCAACAGCCGAATGACTTTTTTAAAATTTGATAAATAACCAATGATGGTGGGTGTGCTGAAATTTTGGGCGGTTAAATATTCGACAAATTCTTCGATGGTGTCGGTGTCTATTTCGGACATGACCTTGGTTTTAAAGAATTGATAAATATGGGTGTTCAGACGCACCGCATTGATGCGAAATGTCCCTTCGGTGATTTCATTGCGCAGGACTTTGGATTTTTCGGACGCAATGACCTCTTGAATCACAGGTTCAATATGCGCTTGATTTGAAACTTTATATTTTTGATTAATTTCAAAATATTTCTTATTTTCTTATTTTTAAAAATATACAGCATTTGTCGAACTATATTAAACTTTATTAATTAAATTTTTAAATATATATTGTTTTACGTCACTATATAATACTATATTTATAAGAACCCTCGTTGCAGTTGCTGCTTTAGCAGCTATTTCTGGCGCTTTTGCGCAAGTTTCTATCACTGGCGTGCTGGAATCTTCTTACAACCTCAACGGTGCTAGCAAAGGCATCACCACCGGCTTCAACGGTGGTTCAGAATTCCGTTTGGGCGGTTCAGAAGATCTGGGCAATGGCATGAAAGCAGACTTCTCATGGGCATTTGTGCAAAACCATAACAATGGCGCCGCATTTTCCCCAGCGACTGTTGGTGGCGCATACGGTACGACAGCCGGCGCAGTGACCAGCTACAACTCTTTCGTTGGCCTGTCTGGCGACTTCGGTTCAGTGAAAATTGGCCAACAATGGGCCCCATTGACCCTGGTGACTTTCGGCAATGACGCTGCTGGTGGCATTGCCACTTCTGGCAACTTGTCCAACAGCGTTGTCCAAGTGCCCAACAGCATCACTTATTCCAGCCCCTCAATTGCTGGTGTGACTTTGTCTGCGCAAACAGACACCGTTGCGACCAACAAAACAACCGGCTATAGCTTGTCCTACGGTGTTGGCGCATTCAACGCTGGCTACGATTACAGCTTGACAGCCGGCGGTGCTAAATCCATCAACGGTATTGGCGCTTCGTACGACTTCGGCATGGCCAAGTTGTTCGTGAGTTCGTTGACACAATCTGGCGCAACCACAGCCACCGGTTACGGCCTGACCGTGCCAGTTGGTGCCGCCACTTTGATCGCCAACGCTTCCAGCAAAGGCATTGCTGACAACTACACGCTGATCGCCAAATACAACCTGAGCAAGCGCACTGGTGTTTACTTCCAAAATGCCAGCGCAAGCAAAGTCGCTACCAACTCCGTTGGTATCAGCCACGCTTTCTAATCTAACGCTGACGCAAGTCAGTTGAAGGTTTAAAAGCGAGAAACCCGCTGTGGCAACACAGCGGGTTTTTTCATGAACCATGCAATCTTCAGTCCAGCCGGTAGGTGATGCCAAAACCCAAGAAATTCATGCCGTTATTGGGCAACTTGATGTCCGCATTGCTGATATGACGGTAAGTCAAGTCCAAACGCAAGCGTTGTTTGGCGTCTGAAATACCCAAACCCATTTCATCCGAAAACTGGAAATTCGTGGATTTGCTTTTGATCCCGAAATTGGTTTTTGAAATCAGCGATGGGCCAAAACCAAAACTGGCATCCAAGACCACCGCACCAAGGTGCCAAGCAAATTGACCCACCGGCACCAAGGCGATTTCTTCATTGTGCAGCGCATAGTGACCGCTGCTTGCCCGCCATTTTGAGGCCAACACGGTGGGAATGACCGAAAAACGCAAACCAGACGGCAGCACATTCGGGGCATCCAATTCACACGTCCAAGGGCTCAGGCGCAGGGTTTGGGCGTGCATATCGCGCTCCGAGCCCGCTTGGTAGCCCAAGCGCCAGTCGGTCTCACAGGCTTTGAATTTGTCGCGATGGCTCATGGCAAAGGTATTGGTGACCAGGCCCGTCAAGATCACCGTGTTTTTTAATGTGTTGTTGTCCACCGCTTGGGCGGCGCTGGCAGTGACACAGAGTGCGGCAGCGAGAAGATATTTTGTTTTCATGGTGGATGAATATAAGCGCTAAGCCAGCCATGAAAAAAACCCACCTCGTTTCCGAGGTGGGTTTCTAACTTTTAAATCTTCAACTGACTTGCGTCAGCTTTAGATTAGAACTTGTGCTGAATGCCAACAAAGTTACCTTGGGTAACTGTTGAGCCGCCGTCATAGTTAACCCATCCCACAGAAGTGCGCTTGCTCATAGGGTAGATCAAGCCGATGTTGGCTTGATCGGTTTTACCAGATTGCTGGCTGCGTGAGTACACAAAAACAAAACCTGCCACTGGAGCAGACACGCCCAGTGAGTTGGCAGCAGTATCGCCTTGAGTAGTTTTAGACAAGAAGAAAACCTTGGCCATGCCAAAGTCGTAATTTGCTGAAATACCAGATGTATCAGTTGTTGCTGTTTTGTCAGCAGCGTAAGCAGCAGTGAAACCACCTGCAGCATATGTCACGCTGTAAGAGGATTCAGTATTTGCTGGGTTAACTTGGTAAGCAACGCTTGCACCAGCCATGGTTGGTGAGTTGTAAGTCACGGAGTTATAGCGGTGGCCGCCTTGAACAGCGCGGTTGAAAGTACCAGCGGCTTGACCAAAGGGGTCGCCAACGATGGCAGCAAAGAAGGCGGGTGAAAATTGGCTACCCAATTTCAAAGAGCCGAAATCGCCACTCAAACCCACGAAAGAGTTGTAAGTACGAACTGCGTTGTCAGCAGTTGTAGGTGATGCTGCAGTTGGTGAACCACTATCGCTGAGAGCAAACATATTGTTGACGATGGTCACGCTGGCAGAAGCTTTCAAGCCGCTGCCCAGATCTTCACCAGTAGCAAATGTGATCTCTGAACCGCCATTGCCACCGGAAGCCATTGACTGGGCGCCAGAGTTAGGGATCAGAATACCGGCTTCAACAACGCCAGAGACAGTGGCTTCAGCGTATGCGCCAGAGAAGGCAGCCAGGGCTGCAACTGCAACGAGGGTTTTTTTCATTTCAAAATTCTCCAAGGGTTAAACAAAGGGCTCCGGATTTGGAACCCCGGGCCAACCTCCATTTAGGAAGCTGAAGGTATTTGACCAGAGCCCGTGTTGTGAAGCCATGCTTTTCACCCATTAAAGGGGCATGTCGTTGTCGTGTGACAACAGGCTAAGTTTTGAAAATGGACACAACTGTTTTCTTTGATACTCATGCAATAAATAAATGACAACTTTTTGTTGTTTATGTTGCTTTTGATTGTTTTGTGTCGACATTTCAGGCGTCCAATGCTTGCCGGTCATCTTGGGTCACGAAAAACCCCGCTGTCTTTCGATCAGCGGGGTTGATGTGACTGCAACGCGCTTTCAGTAGCTGTAGCGCAAGCCCACAGCGGTGGTTTTGGATTCGCCAGTCACGCCGGAAGTAAATACCTGGGTCGTGGTGTTTGTGCCGCCGTTTTGCGCCGAGGTCGTGTTCACAGAAGGCGTGTTCTTGCCCAGGCTGGTTAACAAATAGGCCGTGGTGGATTTGTCGAAGTTGTAATAAGTACCCAAGGTGATGTCGCTCAGCTTGCCGGCAACGGTGGCGGTGCCGCTGTTGCCGTCGGCATTGGTGTAGCTGCCCATGCCCGCACTCAGGGCCAGCGTCCATTGGTCCAGCGGCACCCGAATACCCACCGTGTTGGTGATGACCTGGCCTTGGCCTTGGGTGAAGGCACCACCAAAGATGTAATTCAGCTTGGCCATGCCCATGTCGTAAGTAACCGCGGCGAACGCACGTTGCAGCGGTTTGCTGCTGCTCTTGGCGATCATGGTGGTTTTGTTCTGCGTTGTGCCTTTGCTGGACAACACGCCCACATTCGGCTCTCCTGGCAGGGCGTACTTCAGCTCTGTGTTGGACAAGGAATCCCACACGGCCTTGGCACTCCATTCTTCTTCCTGGAAATTCACCCCAAAAGACGTGAAGTCGCCACCCGCGTTCACTTCGCCAAAGCCGCGCATGATCTCCAAATTCACCGGACCGAATTTCGGCAAAATAAATTTGATGGCGTTGTTGGAACGGTCTTGCATATCGGAAGCCGCCAAGTACCGCCACAACTGCGGCTTGTACTCGGTGCGTCCATTGGCGTCGGTTGCAAACAAGACATAAGCGGGCGTTTCTTGAGTGCCCAAACGCACGCCGCCCCAGGTTTTGTCTTCCAGCCCAATAAAGGCCGTGCGGTTTTTAGCCGGCGTGAGGTCGGCTTCATCCGGCGTCAGTTCCTGCTCAAACTGAATCACTGCTTTCAGGTTGTCGTTCAGGTTGCGCTCGCCTTTGACGCCAAATTTACTGGTGGTCGCTGCCGCAAAAAAACCATTGTTTTTGTAGATCTTGGAGGCTGAATTGGCACTGGACACCGATTGGGTGGTGTAGGCTTGGTCAATCACACCGTACAGCTTGAGACCAGCGGCGACTTTCACGTCGGCATGGGCCGTCGCGGCGGCCACGGCCGCCAATATAAATACGTTTTTATTCATGTCCATCTCCAAATAAAGTCAGCAGCCAATGCTGTAAGTCGGTATTCGACATGAATGATAAATTCTTTAGCCCTTGACGCACAGATTTGACGATTTCTCTGACTTTAGCAGCGGGCAAGAAAAAACCCGCTGTGTCGCCACAGCGGGTTTCAAGTTTCACCCTTGGAGGGGTTGCTAACTCGTCAACTGATTAGAAGTTGATTTGGGTACGCATAGAAAGGACGTCTTCTCTCTTAGTGGAGCTGCCGTTGATGTTCGTATCCAAATATTCAACTTTTGAACCGAAGTTGGTGCGGGCAAAGTCAAACATCACCCGAGCATTGGAATTCAAAATCCAGTTCACGCCAACTGTGTGGGTCTTGGCAGATGGGCTATTTTGATACCGTGACTTTGCAGTTACAGCGCCAT
>Ga0187843_10001502_pt1 | contig 14658 bp, 5 predicted proteins | sample SpaLakP09_SKY_43_FD_134516 | JGI IMG/M metagenome (GOLD analysis project Ga0187843, IMG submission 134516) | Oligotrophic lake water microbial communities from Sparkling Lake, Wisconsin, USA - SP09_SKY_43 | ecosystem: Environmental > Aquatic > Freshwater > Lake | place: USA: Sparkling Lake... | reverse complement strand
TCCGGCGCCACCGGTCAGGGTGTCATTGCCGCTGTCGCCCTGCAGATAGTCGTCGCCGTCGTCACCACTGAGGCTGTCGTGGCTCGACTGGCCATACAGGCTGTCATTACCCGAGCCGCCGATAACGGTGTCGGCATATTCCCAGCCGCGCACGGAGTCATTGTCGGCCCCGCCATCGAGGGTGTTGCCGTCGGCGTAGTTGTAGCCCTGGATGGTGTCGTTGCCGGCCCCGCCGTCGACGCTCGCAGGCATCCAGCCGGCATTGTAGTTGGGGTAGTAGTAGATGTAGTCGGCACCATCGCCGCCCGAGATCGAGCCTGCGGCATAGATCGTGTCATTGCCCGAGCCGCCGTCGACGGTGTTGGAGCCTTCGCTGTCCTCGATATAGTCGGCCCCGTCGCCGCCGCTGAGGCTGTCGCCCTCGGCGTTGCCATAGAGGTTATCGTTGTCGCTGCCGCCGTCGATCGTGTCAGATCCGGCGTTGCCGTAGAGGGTGTCGTTGCCGTCGCCGCCGGTGAGGCTGTCGTTGCCGTTCTCGCCAGACACGCCGTCGGCGCCGGCCCCGGCGCTCACCGTGTCATTCCCGTCGCCGCCGCCGACGCTGTCATTCCCGTCGCCCGCGTCGATGGAGTCGCCGTCAGCGCCTCCGCCGATATTGTCGGCGCCGAGACCACCGATCAGGGTGTCGGCGCCGCCGGCCCCGTTCAGCACATCCCCGCCGTCGCCGCCATCGACGGAGTCGGCACCCTCGCCGGCCTCGACGCGGTCATTGCCTCCCAGACCGATGATCGTATCCGCGCCGGCGGTGCCGTCGAGGATGTTGTCGAGGTTGTCGCCTTCGATGAGCATCGGTCGTCCTCCTGATCCGCCGGGGCGACCTGGACGCCGTGATCGGGAACCGGAGACAGCGACCCTCGCCGCAGAAAACGCGCGGCCGGAGGCGGGCAACAACACGGCCCGCTAAGCAAAAATGGTCGATCTACCCCACGCCACTCTTCACGGTCGCGGCCACTTCATGTGCGACGGTACGCTCTAGCGTTAACAGCTTGTTAGCGGATCGACAATCTCGCTCACCGAACCGGGAACGACTTTAGTTCAGTCGAAACCGGCGCAATACCCGTCTTGAGCTAGCCTGCCGTCTGTTCACAGAAGTTGTCGCAGGCTCTCAGCCCTTGGGAAGAAATACTGGTTTCTGGCTGACACTCTCGATCAGGGCCAATTGCTTCTGAAGGCAGAGGGTCAGGTCATAGCGATCGAGAATAGTCTGTCGGGCCGCTTGCCGGATGGTTTCGCGGTCGGGATGGGTCAGGGCCATGACAACGTCTTCGGCGATCCGCGCCGGATCGAAGAAGTCCGTAAAGAAGCCGTTCTGACCCTCGATCAGCATCTCCTCGACAGGGGCCGTGCGGGACCCCAGGACGACGCAGCCTGCCGCGAGGGCCTCCATGAACGACCAGGACAGCACGAAGGGCATGGTCAGATAGACGTGCAGGGAGGAGATCTGCAGGGTCGCGACGAAACGGTCATGGGGGATCTTGCCCAGGAAGTGAACCCGACCGGGATCGACAGCAACTTCGCGCAGCATGACCTCGCGCCAGGTTCCGCCTTCAGTGGGCGGGGCACCGTAGCTGACCTCGTCGCCGCCCACGACCACGACCTGGGCACCCGGGCGGGCTTTCAGGATGGCGGGCAGGGCACGCATGAAGGATGGGAAGCCACGGTAGGGCTCCAGGTTGCGCGCGACATAGGTGATGACCTCGTCGGCGGGCGTGAGGATGCGGCCGTCGGGCAGCCGCAGTTGCGCGGCGGGGTCGGGGCGTACGGCGAAGGTGTCGATGCCGTCGAAGATCGTCTCGATCTTGGCCTGCTGCGCGACGGGATGCCGGGATTTCTGCCAGAGTGTCGGGCTCCAGCCGCGATCGGCGGCTTCGAGGCTCAGGCCCAGATGGGCATTGCGGGCCCGCGCCCGACAGAGGTCGTCGATGGTGGCCGGGGCTGCGGGGTCGAAACCGACATCAGCTCCATGGCCGGTATAGTAGAACTCGCAGTAGCTCAGGATCGGCGTGTTCTGGAACACGTCCTTGATGAACAGGCTTTCTCCCCAGCCCGGGTGGGCCACGACGATGTCCGGGATCCAGCCCTCGCGGACGAGGTCCTGGCAGATCCGCACCACCTGCTGGCCGTGCAGGACGCTGTTTTCGAACAGCCGGACATAGTGGTGTGTGGTCGGCCGCGCGGCACGAACGGGCGCATAGACGATCTTGCGCACGCCAGGGATCTCCAGGCCCTTGCGCTTGGTGATGAACACCACCTCGTGCCCGCTGCGGGCCATCAGAGGGGCCAGGTGCTTGAACTGGCCGGGCATGTTCTGGTGGACGAACAGGATCTTCATTGCCGGGTCGGTCCTCAAGGCCTCGCCCGCCTTCATCATGGCGTGACGCGGGCTTGTCCAGCGCGATGGATGCACAGCCTGTCGTCTTGAATCGCCGACGGTTGGAGCGGACGCCAGCCAGGATCTGGCCCGATCCTTGCGACAACACCTGCAAATGGGGGTTGTCTAAACGCTTCGGGACAGCCTCAATCCATCGCAGCGAGAGTTTTGTAGGCGCGCCGCAGCGCCAGATTGCCGTTGACCCCGAGCAGAACCACTGGAGCGGCCATGACGGCCCGGTTGTCTTGCCGGCCGGGCCGTAGAAACAAGACCGGAAAGACAGGGAACGATCATGGACAGCGGTTCAGGCAGCAGCGGCGTTCCTGAGGTGGGAACCTTCTCGATTTCGGCCAGCCAGACGGAGGCGACGGAAGCGGTCTGGGATCCGGCCGGCGGTCCCCTTGGCGGCACGGACTTTGTCTTCATCGTCTCCCGCAGCGGTGATGTCTCGGCCGCCGCGACGGTTGACTACACGCTGAGCGGCGCGGGCCTTGCGGCCGCCGATTTTCTCCTGATCGGGCCCGGTGACAGCTTTCCGGGTGGGACCCTGACCTTTGATCCGGGGCAAACCGAATATGTCATGGTCTTCAAGACTCTGCGGGACGGTCTGGTCGAGGGCAGCGAGACCCTGACGATCACGCTCAGCCAGCCCAGCACCGGTTTCGGCCTGGCCGTCGGATCGGCTCAAAGTGTCATTCTGGACGACGATGCACCGGTCCTCGTGGGCTCCCCGGGGGCCGATGCCTTGCTCGACCTGGTGGCGGTCCAGACGTTCGGACCGCCGGAGACGCGGTCTGCCCGCCTCTATGGCCTGGAGGGCAACGACACATTGGCGGGTCAGGGAGGCAGCGACAGCCTTTATGGCGGTGCCGGTGACGATGTACTGGTCGGCGGCGATACCTTCTTTGTCTCCAGTGGCCGCTTTGACGGAGCCTACCAGGGCTATGACGAACTGCTCGACGGGGGCGCGGGCTTCGATGTCGCCGATTATCGCGGCCATATCGGACTGTCGTCCTATCTGGATCCGGATCTGGGCCTGGTGCAGACGGAGACGGGGGTTACCGTCAATCTGTCGTTGCACGGCGCGCAGGCGACCGGCAGCGGTATCGACGTGCTGGTCGATATCGAGGGGGTCTGGGGCTCGGCCTATGCCGATCTGCTGACCGGCAATGGCGATGCCAACCTGCTGGCCGGGTTTGGTGGCGCGGATACGCTGAAGGGCGGCGCCGGCGACGACACCCTGGCCGGTGGAGCCGGGGATGACCTCTTGGAAGGGGGCGGCGGGTTCGACACCGCGTCCTATGCCGCCGCCGCCGCCGGGGTCACCGTCAGCCTCGCCCTGGCCGGGCCACAGAATACCGTGGGCGACGGGATCGACCGTCTGCAGTCGATCGAGGCGATCCTCGGCTCGGCCCATGCCGACAGCCTGACCGGCAGTGCGTCTCAGGATCTGCTGTCGGGCGGCGGCGGGGCCGACACCCTCGACGGAGGGCTGGGACGCGACACCCTGGCAGGCGGGTTTGGCGATGATCTCTATCGCCTCGACAACAGTCTGGACGTTATCGTCGAGGGCTTCGGCGGCGGCACCGACACCGCCGTGACCTCGGCCAATTACGGCCTCGCCGAAGGCGTCTCGATCGAGGTCCTGAAAGCGGCGACGGGCACGGCGGCGCTCAACCTGACGGGCAACGCCTATGCCCAGACCCTGATCGGTAACGCAGGGATCAATACGCTCGACGGCAAGGCCGGGGCCGACACGATGAGCGGTGGCCAGGGCAACGACACCTATTTCGCCGACAGCGCCGCTGACGTGATCACCGAACTGGCCGGGGAAGGCTTCGACACCGTCAGGACCACGGCCCCGGTCTATCGACTTGCAGCCAATCTCGAGGTCCTGACCTTTGCCGGCTCCGGCGGGTTCCGGGGGACAGGCAATGATCTGGCCAATGTCATCACCGGCGGCGCGGGGATTGATTTGCTGGACGGCGGCCTGGGTGCCGACCGTCTGATCGGCGGCCAGGGCAATGACACCTACATCGTCGACAACCTGGGGGACGTGATTGTCGAGAACGCCGGCGAGGGGCTGGATCTCGTGCGCACGGCCATCGCCAGTTTTGCACTGGGCGCCAATATCGAGAACCTGACCTATACCGGTTCGGGGGCGTTCCAGGGGTTCGGCAACGGCCTGGCCAATGTCATCACCGGGGGGCTCGGCAATGACACCCTCGACGGCCGGGGTGGTGCCGACCGGATGATCGGCGGGCTCGGCGATGACGTCTATTTCGTCGACAGTCTGGCCGATGTGGTCGTCGAGACTGCGGGCGAAGGGACTGACCGGGTTCTGACCACCCTCAATAGTGCTGTGGCGGCCGCCCATGTCGAAACCCTGATGTTTATCGGCAGTGGCAATTTCCAGGGCTTTGCCAATGCGACGGGCACGGCGCTCTTCGGCGCGGCCGGTCAGGACAGCCTGATCGGCGGGGCGGGCACTGACCTTCTGGCCGGGCGCGCGGGACAGGACGTCCTGACCGGCGGTGGCGGGGCGGACCTGTTCTATTTCGAGGGAGCAGGGCAGGGGATCGACCGGATCACCGATTTTGCGCCGGGTGTGGACCATATCGTTCTGCGAGGCACAGCCTTCGGCGTCCTGTCGCTCGCGGACCTCGACTTTGTGTCCGGCGTTGCGCCGGTATCAGCCGACGTCCGTCCGGCGATCCTCTACGATACGGCCACCGGGGCGCTCTATTTCGACGCCACCGGCGGCGACAGCACCGACCAGGTACAAATCGCCGTTCTTACCGGCCGCCCCGCCCTGGGCGCGACGGACCTGCTCGTCCTTTAGAGACAGCGTCGCCCGACCGTGATGTCGCCATCCGGTCGGGCAAGGCCCTAGACCAGCCAGAAATCGCCCGCCGTGAGGACGGCCTTGTTGCTCAGGGTGGCGATCTGGACCTTGTCCGCCCCGTCGCCGCCCGTGGCGTCGAAGAACAGAGCGCCGGTCGCCGTGTCATAGAGCAGGGTCGCGCGGGTATCGGTCGGCTGGGGCGCGACGCCACTGACAAAGGCCAGATCCGCCAGGCTGACGACGCCGAAGGCCGTGCCCTTGAGCGCGATGTGGTCAAGGCCGGCCTGGAAGTCGGTGATCCGCTCAAGCCCGCTGCCGAAGCTGTCGAAGCGGAACACGTCGGCCGAGGCTCCCCCGGTCAGCATGTCATTGCCCGACCCGCCGATCAGGACGTCAATCCCGGCCCCGCCGACCAGGGTGTCATTGCCCGCTCCGCCCGTCAGGACTGTGCCCGTGGCATTGGCATAGCCGGCGAAGTTGCCGATGCCGCTGAAGGTCAGGGCCTCGATGTTGGCCGAGGCGATGGCACTGGCCTGGCTGGTGATCATGGTGTCGAAGCCTTCGCCGGCATTCTCCACGACCGCGTCGCCGTCGACATAGTAGGTGTCGTCGCCGAGACCGCCCACCAGGCGATCGGTGCCCAGTCCGCCGTTCAGGGTGTCGTTGCCGACCCCGCCGGTGATGACATTGGCAAGGGCGTTGCCGGTACCGCTGAAATGGCCGGTGCCGGTATAGGTGAGGGTGTCGAGATTGTCGGTGAGGACATAGGCCGACAGGGCCGTCCTGACCGCATCGTAGCCTTCGCCTGCGGCTTCCACGACCACGGTCGCGGCATTGCGGACAATATAGATGTCGTTGCCGGCCATGCCCTTGAGGGTGTCGGCACCGCCACCGTCGTCCAGGGTATTGAGGCCGGCATTGCCCTCCAGGACCATGCTCAGGGCATTGCCCGTCAGGTTCAGGTACGCCGTCCCGGCCATGAAGATCCGCTCGATCGCGGAACCCGCCGTAGCGACCCAGGATTTGGCGATCTGGACGATGTCGAAGCCGCCACCGACGAGCTCGGTCACCACCTCGGCGCTGTCGTCGATGCGGTAGACGTCATTGCCGAGGCCGCCGACCAGGGTGTCGGCTCCTCCGGCACCGTCCAGGGTGTCGGCCGCCACGGTCCCGGTCAGGGTTTCAGCCGCCGCCGTCCCGGTGAGGTTGACACCCACCAGGAAGCTCGACGCCTGGAAGAGGCCGTCGGCGAACCGGAGGTTCTCGATCCCGGTCAGGACATCAAGACCTGCGGCCTGGGTGTCCTGGACAAAGAATGTACCGAGGCCGTCGCCGGTGACCACATAACGGCTCGCCGCGCCGGCATAGACGGCCACGTCGAGGCCGGCCCCGCCGTTCAGTGTGTCGCTACCGAGACCACCCTCCAGGGAGTCATTGCCTGCGCCGCCGGTGATCAGGTTGTCGAGGGCATTGCCCTGGCCGGTGAAGTCACCCGTGCCGATAAAGCTGAGGGTTTCGACATCGGCGGTCAGGCCGTAGCTGTTCAGGGTCGTATTGACGGTATCCAGGCCCTCGCCCGACGCTTCGGCCACCACCGTCGCGGCATTGCGCACGACATAGGTGTCGTTTCCGGCCATGCCCTTGAGGATGTCTGCTCCACCGCCGTCGTCGAGCGTGTTGAGGCCGGAATTGCCTTCCAGCGTCATGCCGAACAGGTTGCCGGTCAGGTTCAGGTTGCCGGCGCCCGTCAGCATGACTCGGTCAACCTGGGCGCCGGCCGTCACAACCCAGCTCGTCGAAGTCTGGACGGTATCAAGGCCGCTGGCGGCGGCCTCGACGATCGCGTCTGCACTGTTGTCGACGAGATAGAGGTCATCGCCCAGGCCACCGTCGAGGGTGTCGGCACCGATGCCGCCGTCGAGGGTGTCATCACCGCCGCCGCCGCCGAGGGCGTCGGCGTTCGCGCCACCGGTCATCCGGTTGGCAAGGCCGTTGCCGGTCCCCGAGAAGGCCGCCGTGCCCGTATAGATCAGAGCCTCAAGTTCAGCCCCCAGCGCATAGGTCGCCAGGTTCGTCCGTACGGTGTCGAAACCGCCCGCTGCCAGCTCCGTGATCCGGTCACCGGCATTGTCGATGATGAAGACATCGTCACCCGCCGCACCGCTGAGGGTGTCGGCACCGACGCCGCCGTCGAGCGTGTCATTGCCCGCCGCGCCGACCAGACGGTCAGCGCTGATGCCGCCGGTGACGGCGGTGCCCGTGACGCTGGCATAGCCGACGAAGGCTGCCGTGCCGATGTAGGTCAGGGCCTCGACATTGGCCAGGGCGATGGCACTGGCCAGGGTGGTGAGCTGGGTGTCGTAGCCTTCGCCGGCATTTTCAACGATCGCGTCGCTGGCGTTGTCGATAACGTAGGTGTCGTTGCCGAGCCCGCCGACCAGCCGGTCCGCGCCCACGCCGCCGTCGAGCGTATCCTGGCCTGCGCCGCCGGTGATGACATTGGCCAGGCCATTGCCGGTACCGCTGAAATTGCCGCTCCCGATAGAGGTCAGGTTTTCGACATTGTCGGTCAGGACATAGCTGTCCAGCGTGGTCCGAACCTGGTCCGCGCCTTCGCCCGCAGCCTCAACCACCAGGGTGGCGGCATTGCGCACGACGTAGGTGTCATTGCCCGCGAGGCCCTTGAGGGTGTCCGCACCGCCGCCGTCGTCCAGGGTATTGGTCGCGGCGTTGCCCTCAAGGGTCATCGCATAGAGGTTGCCGGTAAGGTTGAGGCTGGCGGTGCTGGTCAGCACGACGCGCTCGATTTCGGAACCGGCGGTGGCCACCCAGCTCTTGGACGTCTGGACGGTATCGAACCCACTCCCGACAACCTCGACCACGATGTCGCCGGAGTTCTCGACGATATAGAGATCGCTGCCCGCGCCACCGGCCATCGTGTCGATGTCGCCGGCACCGTCGATCGTGTCGTCGCCGTTGCCGCCGACCAGATTGTCAGCCGCTGCGCCGCCCGTCACCGACAGGCCGCGAACCGATGACCCCAGGCTTACCAGTCCATCCGAGAACAGGGCATTTTCGATATTGGTCAGGCGGTCGGTCGCCCCCAGGAGGGTGTCGCGCACGAAATAGCTGCCGGCCCCGTCAGTGGTGATCACATAACGGCTGGCCGCTCCAGCGTAGATCGCAATGTCGGTACCCCCGGCTCCGTCGAGGGTGTCATCGCCTGCGCCGCCGTCCAGGGTGTCGGCTCCGGCCCCGCCGGTCAGCTTGTTGGCCGAGGCGTTTCCGGTGCCGTTGAAGGTCGCGGCACCGGTATAGGTCAGGTTCTCAAGCTCGGTCGACAGCACAAAGCTGCCCAGGGTGGTCAGGACGGTATCGGTCCCGCCGCCTGAGGCTTCGGTGATCCTGTCGCCGCCATTGTCGACGACGAAGACGTCGTCGCCGCCGCCGCCCGTCAGGGCGTCTGCGCCCAATCCACCGTCAAGCGTGTCGTTGCCGGCAGCACCCACCAGGGTGTCGGTACCGATCCCGCCGGTGATGGCGGTTCCGGTGCCGTTCGCGTAGCCCGAGAAGTTGGCCGTGCCGCTGTAGACCAGGGCCTCGATATTGGTGGCCGCGATGGCGCTGGCCAGGCTGGTGACCTGGGTGTCGTAGCCTTCGCCGACGTTCTCGACGATCGCATCCGAGACCGAGTCCACGATATAGGTGTCGTTGCCGACGTCGCCGACGAGGCGGTCTGCCCCCGCGCCGCCGTTCAGGGTGTCATTGCCGGTGCCGCCGGTGATCACGTTGGCGAGGGCATTACCGGTTCCAGCAAAGGCTCCGGTCCCCGTAAAGGTCAGGTTCTCGACATTGTCGGTCAGGAGATAGGCCGACAGGTCGGTGCGAACGCTATCCACCCCTTCGCCGGCGGCCTCGATCACGACCGTTCCGGTCCCGCGCACGATGTAGGTGTCGTTGCCGCCCATGCCGGCCAGGGTGTCGGACCCGCCGCCGTCATCGATGATATTGCTGGCCGAGTTGCCCTCAAGCCGCGTGGAGAGCAGGTTGCCAGTCAGGTTCAGGCTGCTGATGCCGGTCAGGAACACGCGTTCAACGGCCGCGCCGGCCGTTACCGTCCAGGTCCGCGCGACCTCAACGGTATCAAAGCCGCCTCCGGCCGTCTCCACCACCACATCGTCGGTGTTCTCGACCTCATAGAGATCATCGCCGAGGCCGCCGACCATCCGGTCGGCACCGGCACCACCATCAAGAGTATCGCTGGAGGCGGTCCCGGTCAGGGTATCAGCGGCAGCGCCGCCGAGCAGCCAGATGCCGGGCAGGGGGCCTGACAGGTTGACCTGTCCGTCCGAGAAGCCGAGGGCTTCGATCCGGGCCAGGGTGTCGGTCTCGCCGGTCTGGGTGTCCTGAACGGTGAAGCCGCCGCTGCCGTCGGCCGTGATGCGATAGCGCGAAGACGCGCCGGCATAGATGGCCACGTCCGTCCCGCTGCCGCCGTCCAGGCTGTCATTGCCGGACCCGCCGTCGAGCGTGTCGTCACCGAGGTCCCCGATGAGGGTGTCGTTGCCCACGCCACCGGTAATCACGTTGGCAAGGCTATTGCCGGTCCCGGCAAAGTTGCCCGTTCCGGTATAGGCCAGCTTCTCGATATTGGCCGCCAGTACATGCGAGAGCAGGCTGGTCTGCACGAGGTCCGTCCCGCCACCGGCGGCTTCCATGACCACGTCGCCCAGATAGTTCACGACATAGGTATCGTTGCCGCCGAGACCCGTCAGGGTATCGGCGCCGGCCGTACCCGTCAGCGTATCATCGCCGGCCGTGCCGGTGATGTTCTGGCCATCGGGAAGGGCCGAATAGGCCCGGACATAGTCAACGTCGAAGGTCGTTGCTGCCAGCGAAACGGGATCTGCTGTTCCCGCCCAGGCCCCGACGGCCAGGGTGACCACGAGATACATCGGCACGTTCATGTCGGCCGGCGTTGGCAGTCGATAGACTTCCGCGCCGTCGACGTACCAGACGAGATAGTCCTTGTCCCAGAGCAGACCGTAGGTGTGGAACGCCGTGTCACCGCCCGGCGTATAGACCGAGGAACCGATCTGGGCGTTGGGATAGGAATAGTGGTGCAGGCTGGTATTGTTGATGTTGGCCAGCTGGCCGCGGGCCTCCAGGATGTCGACCTCAGTCATGTCGCCCGGGCGGCTCGACAGCAGCCAGAAGCAGGGCCAGGCCCCCTGGCCGGACGGCAGCTTGGCGCGCAACTCGAAATAGCCGTAGGTCTGACGGAACGAGCTGACGCTCGAGATCATGCCCGAGACATAGTCAAAGGTCTGGGTCGCCGAAGGCCAGAGCGCCGCCTTCTCAGCTGCGGTCGTGGGGCGCGCCTGGATCGAGAGCACGCCATTATTGACCGTGAACGGATTGAGCCCGAGGGCCGTGTCCGTGCTGCCCTTGAAGGTCGGGTCGACGAACATCTGCAGTTCGCCGGTGTAATAGCCGATATAGTGGCTGGCCTTGGTGCCGAAGCCGCCGAAACCGAACTCCGGAGCCCAGGTCCCGGTCGATCCGTCACCCAGGGTCTGCAGGCGCAGGGTGTCGAACTCGTCGGAGAAGGTCAGCTGGAACTTCTTTAGGTCGATCGGCAGCTTGAAATTGTCGGCGGTGAAGGCCGCGATGGTGGTCGAGCGGAAGGTGACATCGTCGGTTGCCGACAGTTTCAGCACCACGTCAGCACCGACTTGGGTCATGGCAGCCTTGACCTGGTCGAACGTGGTCAGGCCGTAACCCTGCAGTCGGACATAGTCCAGGCCTGCGCCCTTGCCCGCGGTGAAGTCGGTGATGACGTCGCGGCCCGAGCCGATGCCGAACACAAACATGTCCGACCCGCCGCCGCCGACCAGCACGTCGTTCCCGCCGAGCCCGGTGATGGTCTGGGTGTTGACGTCGCCGACGATCAGGTTGGACAGGGCGTTGCCGAAGCCGGCCGTCCCGCTCTTGGGCGTATAGCCGAGGATGTAAAGGTTCTCGACATTGTCGGGCAGGATGTAGTGGGCGGTGGTCTTGACCGTGTCGATCCCGCCACCGGCCGCCTCGATCACCTTGGTGGCGCTGTTCTGGACAATATAGGTGTCATCGGCCAGGCCCCCGGCCAGGGTGTCGATCCCGCCCGAAGCCTGGAAGGCATCCCGGCCCGATCCGCCGATCAGAGAGTCATTGCCAGACGTGCCCAGCACCAGCACCAGGGGGCCGAGGCTCTGGGCAATCGCATTGCCAGCGTAGTCAAGATAGATCGTGGCCACGTAACAACGCCCCCAGCAAAGACAAATCTAGACAGCCGAACCCAAAGTTTTGCGAGAGGCAGGGAGAGTCACAGCCAGGAATAATGCGCGAAATTCCCCCCGCACATGCAGCCCCGATGTTGAAAACAACCCTCAGGGGATTTTCGCAATCCCCAGTTGCCAGCCTCTCCCTTAACGCGCGCTCAGAACAGTAAGTCTATGATTAACCACCGTTAACGAATAGCCTGATAGCTGACAATTGCGACAGCCGACACACAAACTGGGGATCGTTTGCAAAGAATGCGCAGCGACCGGGCATCCGGGGTGAGGGAAGGCGCAGATTCCATCGGACGGCCGGTATCGGCCGTTGCCCGTCCCGCGCCGCTCCCGACAATCACCGCCTGTCCACCGATCCGGATGCGGACTGCAACTTTCCGTTAACCCTGCGAGCCGACTCTCCGGGCATGTCGACCCAGACCACCCACGCCTTCGCCCGGACCGATCGCACCGCGCTCGGACTCTGGTGGTGGACCACGGATCGCTGGTTGCTCGGGGGGACTGCCCTGCTGGTCACGGTGGGCGTGCTGCTGTCCTTCGCCTCCAGCCCGGCGGCCGCCCAGCGGATCGGCATTGACGACCAGTTCCACTTTGCCCTGCGCCAGTGTCTGTTCGCCGGGACCGCTGCGGTCATCCTGCTGTCGACCTCGATGCTGTCGCCCAAGGGCGTGCGGCGCGCGGCCTTTTTCATCTATCTGGCAGCGATCGCCGTCATGATCGCCCTGCCGTTCATCGGCCATAACGCCAAGGGGGCGACCCGCTGGCTGCAGTTTGCCGGTTTCACCCTGCAGCCGTCCGAGTTCATGAAACCGGCCCTGATCGTGCTGGTCTCCTGGATGTTCGCCGAAGGCCAGAAGGGCGAGGGCGTGCCCGGGGTTTCGATCGCCTTCCTGCTCTACTTCATTGCCGTCGGCCTGCTGCTGATCCAGCCCGACGTCGGCCAGACCGTGCTGATCACCATCGCGTTCGGGGCGGCCTTCTGGATGGCCGGGGTGCCGATCAGCTGGATCATGGGCCTGGGCGTCGCGGCCGTGAGTGGTCTGGTCTCCACCTATTTCCTGTTCGACCACGTCCATGCGCGGGTGCAGAAGTTCCTCAGTCCCGACCAGGCCGACACCCACCAGATCACCCGGGCCGCCGAGGCAATCCGGGCGGGCGGCCTGTTCGGTCGCGGTCCGGGCGAGGGGGTCATGAAGCGCCACGTGCCCGACCTGCACACCGACTTCATCTATTCGGTCGCGGCCGAGGAATATGGCCTGATCTTCTCGTGGGCGCTGATCGGCCTTTTCGCCTTCGTGGTGGTGCGCGGCCTCTACAAGGCCATGAAGCTCTCCGACGGCTTCGAACAGGTTGCAGCGGCAGGATTGTTCGTGCTGCTGGGCCAGCAGGCCATGATCAATATCGCCGTGAACTTGAACCTGATCCCGACCAAGGGCATGACGCTGCCGTTCATCAGCTATGGGGGTTCGTCAATGCTGGCCATGGGACTGACGCTGGGCCTGGCCCTGGCGCTGCTGCGCAAGCGGCCCGGGGCCTATGGCCATACGGGCGAGTTCGGCCAGAGCGGCGATTTCAACTGACATGAGCAAGCTGGCTGTCGTCGCCGCCGGGGGAACCGGCGGGCACCTGTTTCCCGCCCAGGCCCTGTCTGAAGCCCTCAGCGCCCGCGGCTGGCGCGTGGTGTTGGCCACGGACGAGCGCGGCGCGCTCTATGCCGACAAGTTTCCGGCCGAGGAGCGCCTGGCCCTGTCGGCGGCGACCGCCAAGGCCAGTGACCCCGTCGGTATGGTCCGGGCCGGGCTCGTGGTGCTGCAGGGCGTGATGCAGGCCCGCGCGGCCTTCAAGCGTCTCAACCCGTCGGTCGTCGTCGGCTTCGGCGGCTATCCGGCCCTGCCGGCCCTGCTGGGGGGCCTCAGCCAGGGTCGCCCGACCGTGATCCACGAACAGAACGCCGTGCTGGGCCGGGTCAACCGGTTCCTGGCCTCGCGGGTCACCGAGGTGGCCTGCGCCTTCCCGATCCTTGAAAAGGCCCCGCCCGCCGTCAAGGCCCGGGCCCATGTGGTCGGCAACCCCGTTCGTCCGCCCGTGCGGGCCCTGTTCGAGATCCCCTACCTGCCGCCCGAGGTGCAGTTGCGCCTGCTGGTGACCGGCGGCAGCCAGGGCGCGCGCCTGCTGTCGGAGCTGATCCCCGAGGCCGTCGCCAAACTGCCCGAAGAGATGCGCGGCCGCCTCAAGGTGTTCCAGCAGGCCCGTCCCGAGAGCATGGAACAGGCCCGCAAGACCTATCGCAACGCCATGGTCGACTGCGAGGTCGCCCCGTTCTTCCGCGACATGGCCGGCTATCTGCGTCAGGCCCATCTGGTGGTTGGCCGCTCGGGGGCCTCGACCTGCACCGAACTGGCCGTCGCCGGCCGGCCCTCGATCCTGGTGCCGCTGAAGATCGCCGCCGACGACCACCAGCGCTTCAATGCCCGCCTGCTGGAAGAGGCCGGCGGCGCGGCCGTCTGCCTGGAAGACGAACTGACCGTCGACGCCATGGCCGGGGCCCTGAACGCCCTGCTCAAGAACCCCGAACGCCTGGCCCGCATGGCCGACGGCGCGCGGAGCGTGGCGAGGCCCGATGCGGCCGAGGACCTGGCGGATCTGGTGGAGCGGACGGCGGGCCGCTGACGCTCTCAGAAGTTGCTATTTTGTTCTCATCGCGCTAGACTTGAGGGACGAGGATGGGAGCAGGGCGATGCGGCCGCCGTTCACCTATGTGCGATGGCCGCACCGGCCCCGGGTAATCGGACCAAGGTTCATTCCCTATCTGGACGCAGCGGGCGAGCGCTTCGAGGCCTCCGTCCGCATACGGATGGGCGCGCGCCAGTTCTGCACCTTCGCCCATGTCGAGGGCTATGAGCACGTCGAGCTGGATAGCCAGCTGTTGGGCCGGTTCTGGGTCGAGATCGACGGCCGGCGCTGGGCCGACACCTTTCAGGGCAGCGACGACATCCATCTGTTGCGGATCTGCCTGTGGTTCGCGGGCGACTGGCTGATCCGCACGGCCC
>Ga0187843_10001501_pt1 | contig 14661 bp, 11 predicted proteins | sample SpaLakP09_SKY_43_FD_134516 | JGI IMG/M metagenome (GOLD analysis project Ga0187843, IMG submission 134516) | Oligotrophic lake water microbial communities from Sparkling Lake, Wisconsin, USA - SP09_SKY_43 | ecosystem: Environmental > Aquatic > Freshwater > Lake | place: USA: Sparkling Lake... | reverse complement strand
TAAGTACTCTTCCGGCCAACGTCTGATCCCAGGGATCGAACTGCCAGCTGACGGCTGTAAACCAACAATTTCAATCGCAGGGTTTTGCTGTTTTAAGTAGGCCGAAGTGCCCATAATGGTGCCGGTAGTGCCCATACTTGAGACGAAATGGGTGAGTCGGCCATGACTTTGCTGCCAAATTTCAGGGCCAGTGCTGTTGAGATGTGCTGCTGGATTATCCACATTATTAAATTGGTCGAGCACAATCCCTAGGCCTTGATGTTGCATTTGCAGCGCCAAATCACGCGCGCCTTCCATGCCTTGGCTTTTGGTCACCAAAATCAACTCTGCGCCATAGGCTTGCATGGAGGCTTTGCGCTCAGCAGTGGCGTTGTCGGGCATGATCAAAATCATTCGATAGCCTTTAATGGCAGCCGCCATCGCCAAGGCAATGCCGGTATTGCCGGATGTGGCTTCAATTAAGGTATCGCCGGGTTTGATATCGCCGCGAAGTTCGGCCTGCACAATCATATTGAGTGCTGGGCGATCTTTCACAGAGCCTGCGGGATTATTGCCTTCAAGTTTTAACAGCACGGTACTTTGGGTATGCGCAGCCATCCGTTGCAAACGAACTAAAGGCGTATGTCCAACAAAATCGGCAACTGTTGGGAAATCAGCAAATGATTGGATCGAAGATGGTTGCATCGACATACGAAGCTCCGGCTGCAAGAATGGCGAGAATTGTACCGGAAGCCGCTGGGGCAAAGTAGTCCTTTGCCCCAGCAATTGCAGTTTTACAGTTTTTGTACGAGCTCTACGCGGCGGTTCAGCTGTTTGCCCGCAGCGCTGGTATTGTTGCTGGCTGGTGCGAATGGTCCAACGCCATGCGCTTCCAAACGCGAAGCATTAATTTGATGTTGCGCCGTTAATGCCTTCACTACCGCTTGCGCGCGTTGTTCAGACAGTTGCTGGTTCGCTTGGCTATTGCCGGTGTCGTCGGTATGGCCCACGACATATAACTTCAAGCTGGCATTTTGTTTCAGTAACGTGGCGATTTCAGCGAGTGCCGCTGTTGATTCTGTTTTGACTTCAGCTTTGCCAGTGTCGAAATAAATACCGTAAATCAAGGCTTTACCCGCGGTGTCAAGCTGGCGTTTTAACTCGCTAGCATCCGCTTTCACTAAGTCGGTTTGCACCGCTTTGGTTGATAAAATGACTTGCTGCACGCGCACGGTACTCTCATAACCGCCGATATAGAGCGCGACATAGTGGTCTTGGCCACCAGCGGTTAATTTTGCAACCGTATAATAGGCTTTGCGGTAATAGTTATAAACATCGTTGTGTTGTGAAACGGCATCGCCGACTTTTTGTAAGGCATCTTCGCCACCGCACTCATTGGGTTTACACAGCACGACTTGACTAAAACCGGCTTTTTTCAGCGCGTTTTGATAGTTTTCGAACACTTTGAGTGTCGATACTTGTTTAATATCATACGCATGCTGTGATAAATCACCTTGCAAGGTTAAGGCTTTTTGTCCCGGCACTGGGATGGTAAATGTCTCGGTATCGACCTTTTTCTGGCGATCTAAATTAGCGCCTGGATAACGCGAAAGCATTGGATGATCAAGTTCGAGATCATCGGCGTTCGCTGTGGCATCAGGCTCTGCACTGGTTTTTAATCCTTCGAGATTCACTTGAATCAGATCGGTTTTTAAGGTTTTACCTTGCACAATCACCTGATTAACCCGAGTTTCTTGGTTGTAGCTGGCAATGTACCAAGCCGCATAAACAGGGCCTTCCGGCAGATCTTTTTTCACTAAAAAATAATAAGGTTGATTGTGGTAATTGTAGACATCACCCGCGATAGCCAGTTGATTGCCTAGCAATCCACCATCCTCTGGACCGCACGCAGCGCCTTCACATTTAAATACCACATTGAAGCCCGCTTTGGTAAAAGCTTCTTGATAGTTTTTCGCCACCTGCATTGAGGACACTTGTTCAATATCGTAAACATGACGAGTCACTTCGCCAAGCGCAGTAATCTTACTAACTTGCTTACCGGTCACTGCGCCATTGGGTAACTCAAACTGGTCATAATCGATGCGTTGGTAACGGTCAATGTCTGCGCCCGGATAGGCAGAAAACAATGGATGATCTTCTTCTGCAATGGTTTGATAAGACAGGGTCGATAATACCAAAAGTGAGATTAAAGAGAGTTTGTTCATGCAAATTCCTTGTGGCATGTGGCTGTTAAAAATTGAAGATGATGCTTTGGCGCTGAATTTTTCCTGAACATTCGAAAGCGCCAAGCGTGCAAAGCGACAGCAATTAATGCGAAGTCGAGATGCGTTTGAGATTATCTACAATCACCGCGCAGGCGATGCCAACATTAAGCGACTCTGCATCGCCAAAGGCTGGGATCGTAATTCTTTGCTGGATATGCGCAGCAATTGCCGGGCTGATGCCATTGGCTTCATTGCCCAACACGACAAAACCACCGATGTTGCGCACGGGCAAATGATGCACATTGTCGCCACCTAAAAATGCCCCTAAGACCGGTTGCTTCGCGGCCTTTAGCCAGTTTTCTAAATCGCCATAATGTAATTGCACTCGCAAAAAAGAGCCCTTGGCACTGGCAATCACTTTGGGGTTAAACACATCTACGGTATCGGACGAGCATAAAATCTGCTGGATACCATACCAATCGGCGATGCGAATAATGGTGCCTAAGTTGCCGGGATCGTTGACGTTATCCAGCACTAATGTCCAGCTGTTAGCCGTTTCGATAAAATTCTGCTGAGCAGGGATGGCGACCACAGCCAAAGCCGCATTATTACTGGAGAAAGTACCAACATGCTCAAGCTCGCTGGCGCTGCACGGGTGGCTAACTTCAGCGGCTGCGCAGGCATCTGGATATCGGTCGAGAAAATCGGCTGTACCAAATAACGCTTTCACTTGCCAACTAGAAGCAAGCACTTCGAGTACTGCTTTTTCCCCTTCAACAAAAAACAGTTGCTCGGCTTTGCGGTACTTTTTTAACTGCAACGACTTTATTAATTTCGACCATTTCTGGCTAATCATAGAATTTGGGTACTCATCAAAAAATTCAGGTAAATATGCTGGCGATGCTGTGCCAGCGCCTCACGGATTTATTCTTGCATAGTTTTGGTTGGCGTCGATGCTGCCGCTAACTTGCCGCCGACATAAGTATTTAATACCTTGGTTTGCCAAATAAGCTTGGGCTCGATGGTAAAAATATCTTGGTCGAGTAGCAAAAAGTCGGCCCATTGCCCTTGGCTTAAACTACCCATGGCTTGCTCTTGATAAGCGCCATACGCCGCATCGACAGTAAAGCAGCGCAGCGCTTCCACTAAACTTAATTTTTGTTCGGGTAACCAACCACCAGCTGGTTGATCACTTTGATCTTGGCGAGTGACTGCGGCGTGCAGGCCATGAAATGGATTCGCCAGCTCTACCGGATAATCGGAGCCGCAAACGACGGGATTGCCCATATCCACCAACGTGCGCCAAGCATAAGCGCCACGTAAACGGGCAACGCCTAAACGATCTCCCGCCATATTTTTATCGGAAGTCGCGTGGGTCGGTTGCATTGATGGCAGTACTTGCAGCCTGGCAAAACGCGCTAAATCTTTTGGCGCTATGACTTGCGCATGTTCAATACGGTTGCGGCTTTTCGCCCGTGCGGCTGGTGTTTGTAGCAGCTCAAAACGGTCGAGCACTAAACGATTGGCTCTATCGCCGATGGCATGCACGTTGGCTTGAAAACCGCTCTCAAGGGTGAGTTTCATCACGGAGGTGAGTGCATCGGGCTGAGTTAACAACAAGCCCATTTCCCCCGGTTTGTCTTGATAAGCCGACAACAGTGCGGCACCGCGGCTGCCCAAAGCGCCGTCGCCGTAGATTTTCACCGAGCGCACATCGAGTATGTCTTGTGGGTCGTCAATGGGGCCAGCCGCGAGGCGTGATGCTAAGTTTGCATCTGTCGCTGACAGCATGGCATAAATGCGCAGCGGGATTTTATGCTCGCTGGCCATTTGCTGATACACCGCAAGATTGGCTTCGTCGACGCCGGCATCATGGGTACTGGTGATGCCAAGTGCTAATAAATGCTGATAAGCGGCATTAAGCGCCGCAGTGATTTCTGCTGGGTTAGCCTTGGGAATTTGTTTTTCGACCAACAACATGGCGTTGTCGATGAGCACGCCTGTTGGAGTCCCTTGTTTATCGCGCTGAATTTGTCCGCCTGGCGGGTCGATGCTGTCTTTGGTTATGCCGGCCAATTGGAGCGCTTTGCTATTGGCCCAACCGGCGTGGCCATCCACTCGAGATAACCAAACCGGCCGATCTTTTACCGCTTCGTCGAGCAGTTGAGTCGTTGGAAATTGCTGGCTTGGCCAGAGCACTTGGTTCCAGCCGCGGCCTAAAATCCATTGCGCTTGGGGTTGTTGTTTGGCAAACGCAATCACTTTCGCAACGGCATGTGCTTCACTGCTGGTATCGCGCAGCTCAACTTGGCTAAGATTTTGGCCAAGATTGAGTACATGACCATGGCCGTCAATCAGGCCTGGAATAACTGTTTTGCCTTTGGCATCGATGATCTTGGCATCAGCATATGCTTTCGCTAAATCGGCAGGGCCACGAGCTAACACTTTGCCGGTGGCATCATCAAACACTAAGGTCTGAAATTGCACCAACTGGCGTTTGTCATCAAAGCCGTAGCCTTTGGCGTTAGTGACAACAACAGGCTCAGCGAGCGCGTGGCTGATGCCATACACGGCCAGCGCAATACTGGCATATCTGCTGAATTTTTGTGGGGATGCGGTCCCTTTCCTTGTGAATGACATAAGATGCTCCTGAAATTCGGTAGGGCGGGGACAGCTTTGCAGTTAGCGATATTTTTTCTTTGCTTTCCGTGCCCGTTCTTTTTCGCGTTCGGCTTTTTCTTTTTCGATGCGCGCTTGCTCTAACTTAGCATCGGCTAATTCTTGTGTCACCATATCTGGCGTTTCTAAAGTGACCGGGCCAAACAAACCCGCGCGTAATTCGGTGATTAATATAGCGCCTGCTTTATTTAAATCGACCACACCGCCTCGCACCATACAACCACGGCGCTCGCCAATGGCATCTAATAAGGCGATATCGTTTTCTGGCTGTTCTTTTAACTGATAACGGGCCATCACTTGTTGTGGATAGGCTTTTAATAAATAGTCGGCAGCAAACATGGCGATGTCAGCGTAGTCAAAGGCGGTATCTTTAATCGCGCCAGTGATCGCTAAACGATAACCGCAACTTGCCGGACTTAACTTTGGCCATAAAAAGCCTGGGGTATCGGTCAAAATAACATTGTTGTCGAGTTTGATGCGCTGCTGGGCTTTAGTAACCCCTGCTTCATTGCCGGTTTTGGCGATGATGCGTCCAGCTAAGGTATTGATTAACGTCGATTTACCAACGTTGGGAATACCCATAATCATTGCGCGTGGTCCGCGCACGTCGAAATTCCGTTCAGGCAACAGCTCAGTACATAAATCCAATAAAGCGCGAATTTGTTCTGGGTTTTGCTGACTGATTGGAATGGCTTTCACGCCCGCCTGTTGCTCATAATGTTGCTGCCATAACGCGGTGATGGCTGGATCGGCTAAATCGGCTTTATTCAGCACTTTAATACAAGGCGTATCGCCACGAAGCTCTGGCACCAAAGGGTTTTCGCTAGAAAAAGGAATGCGCGCATCAATCATTTCGATAATCACGTCGACTTGCGGCATGACTTCGGCAATTTCTTTGCGGGCTTTGTGCATATGGCCCGGGAACCAGTTTATCGACATAACCAACCTGTAAAAAAGCATCCAATAATAGGGTTAGTTTACCTTGTTCGTTGGTTACGCCCCCGCATTTTTTTGGTCTACGGCGCAAAAAAAGCCAATTCACGCAGGTTTTTTCATGTTTTTGCCAAAAAAAACGTGAATTTGTTACAGTTATTTCGGTCTATGCCAGAGGAATATGCGTATTCTAGGGGCATCAGACCCCAGTCAATTCATTTTAGGGAGAAAATAATGTCCGGAGTTTTTCGAGCTTCTGCCGCGCTGCTGTCGGTTTTTGTCGCGCAGTTGCTTGTTGCCACCCCAACGTTTGCTGTGAGTTTTCAACCGAAAACGGTGCCATTAGGCCATCCGGCAAATGGCGATCTTGTGCATTTAGACGGGAGTACGCTACTTGCGGTCTCTGGGCACAACACCGAAAAACGGTGGTTAAGTATGATTGACGTGGCTACTGGCAAAGCGACTCCGATACCACTGCTTAAACAACTCCAGTTTTTCCAACAAGCAAAATTGGCCGGAACCGCACAAAATCAATTAGTTGGTTTGGCCACTGACGGATTATGGCGTTTTGATATCAGCGCACAAAAATGGCTGCCGCTAGTCAGTGGCAGTTCGATGTACCGAGTGGTCGATGCAAAACGGCTTTTAAGCTTGGAGTTTAGTTTTGATTTAAATGGCGATGGCTTGAGCGACTTTTTAGTGCCGGATTTTAATGCATGGCATCTTTTCTTGCAGCAAGCGGACGGTAGTTTTCTGCAGGACGATTTAGCGCTTGATAGCGAAATGATGGTGTTTAACGAACGTTCTAATTACGAAGCGAAAAAGCCACAAGTCGTTGACCTAAATGGCGATGGTCGACTCGATATTGCTTTTGCTGTTGACGACAGTTTGACTGTGTTTGCGCAATCGGCAGCAGGGCGTTTTACCACAAGTTATTCGTTACCTTTAGGTGTGGGTTTAACACCTGATGCGCAGGCGCAACAACGCCCTGGCGATGGCCGTAGTTACGAAAATCTGGTGTTAACACGGATGGAGCGTCTGGCCGATATTAATGGTGATGGCTTGATCGATGTCGTGGTGCAACAACAACACTACATCGATGCGATGGAGCAAAATTACAATTATCTAATTCATTACGGCAGCATGCAAAATGGCTGGGTTCGGTTTAAAGCCAAACCGGACCAACAAATTAATACTTCAGGCATTCAATTTGATGTGACTTTTGCCGATTTGGACAACGACAAACGCCTCGATTTTTACACGCCAGTCGCGAAAATTGGCATTGGTGCTATCGTGCGAGCCTTAGTCTCTGGCAGTGCCGATATTGAAATTCAATTCTACAAACAGCGGCCCGATGGCAGTTTCGGCGATAAACCGACCTATCGGCAGGAAATGACGGTTGAGATTAAAATCACCAGCGGTCAAGTGAATATGTCTGTCGCGACTGTGCTGAAAGGCGCTGATGGCAAAGCGAGTTTATTGCTTGCCGATGATGAAGATACCTTGCGGGTTTATGGGCCTGTTGGCGCCAAACTTTTCTCAGATAAAAGCGTCAAGCAAAGTATTGCACTGCCACTGCGAGGCATCGAAAGTTTAGTGGCTGATGTCAATGGTGATGGTAAAGAAGACTTGGTGCTGCCTTATACCAACCAAGAAAGTAAAGCGAGCTTAACTAACCAAGTTCAGATCTTGTTGCAACAATGACATGGTTGTTAGCCCGAGCTTACGGGCATTTACTGCTGTTGGGCTTGTGTGCGTGGGGATTGATGTCGCTGCTCTGTGGTTGGTTAGCGCAGGCGTTAGCGTTAGTGATGCCGATGGCTGAGGCTGTCGTCTGGAGTTCGCTCGCGGGCTTGCCCGTCGTTTTATTAGTTGGCTGGTTTGGCATTTCGCGTCGCGCGCTCAAGCAGATGCACCAATACTGGGGGCTACTGCTCATCACATTCGCAACCGTGATTTGGAGTAGTGGCACTGCCAGTTATTTTCGAATTGAATTAGATACTTGGTCTTTACCACAGGTGGCTCAAGCACAATTGGCTGCGCAGCAGAAGCGTGAAGCAGGGCTTGATGATGTTGCATTGCAAGCGCTCACAGACGCGGCATTACCCATGGTTCAGCAGCACTTGCAACAGCAAGCTGCAACCGCAAGCACTTGGTATATCCAGCTGCCCAGTGCTCGCGCTCAATATTTCACACTGAATTGGCAGAGCGTCGATCGCAGCATGCATCAGCAACTGCTTGATCGCAGTGGTAACGCCCTTGTTGCAGCAACAGCAGTGAAATGGTCGGATCCGCCGCGACTTGGCACTTGGTTTTTTCAACTCCATTACACTTTGCTTGGAGCTCTGGGCGACGTCAGTCGGTATGTCGTCGCATTCACTGCGCTATTGTTATTGTGGTTAAGTTTGAGCGGCTTACGTTTATGGTTAATAAGACGAAAATATGCAGGGCAAGCGAGTGTCGCTTCGCAGCTAAGCCAACAAGTACTCGCGCTGACGCCTGCTGTAGTCAAAGCTGATGTCGCTAAAGCTGCTGTCGTCAAAGCTGAGCGCTGGCATATTTGGTCTGGCCTTATTGCGTTGCCAAGTTTATTGTTGGTCAGTTCTAGTGCGTTAGTGACAATGTTGTGGCAGTTAAACACAAGTCCGCTGAACACCTTGTACGCTGAGAATAACGGCCAGTTTTATGCCGAAGTATTGCCTTGGCTTGGCGGCAGTCACGATGCTGTAGGCACGTCACCCGTGGTAGATTTGAAGCTTTTGTTAGCGACGCATTCTCGTTTTCCTGTTGGGAAAATTCAGGTCAATCAACCCGGTGCTGACAATAGTACCGTGCTTTTGACTCAGGCTGCTGAGAGCCAAGTTAGCAATCAACTGGCGCAAGTGGTTTATGACCGGCAGGGGCAAGTGCTGCAAACCAGCGACAGTCAAAGTCGCGCAGGCATGCAGCTACGCAGTTATTGGTATGGTCTGCATCAAGCGTTATTTGCCGGACCGTTGCTTCGAGTGTTGATGGCAATCGCCAGTGCATTGCTACTCTTTGTGATGTGGTTTGGGGTTCGTCAATGGCGAGCAAAAAGAGTGTTAGCCTGGTATTGGCAGGCGCTTGTGTCGACAATATTGCCCGGTGTGCCGCTGGTGATGTTAAGCATGGCTGTGGCTTTGCCGTTGTGGTCGCAATTAGCGCAAACGCCGTCAGCCTTGTTTACTGAGCATCCGCCTTATGCTGGGCAATGGCTAGTCGGTCTTGGCTTGTGCCTAATGATTAACTTATTGCGATTTAAGTTGCGTCGAGCCAACCAGCAACAATAAATCGCTGGTTGGATTAAAGCGTGGTGGCGCTTAAAAAATTTATGTTTGGCTGGTGATGTTTAAACTTGCGCAAAGCTTTGGCATCTTTTCGGCAGTCATGCCCTCATGCAAAAAACTATCCGTTGAGCTTAGGTTTGCGCGAGTTTTGTCGTCAGCGGCCATCACTTGATCTATCCAAGTGGCATGGTTCGAGACTCTGGTATAGAGCTCTTTAACGCCGTATTCGCCGACATCTTTAAACCAAGAATCGACTCTAGAACTCACACCGAATAGGTAATAACCATCAGATTTTGCTAGGAACGCTGGACCGCCACTGTCGCCGTTACCAGAGACACCCTCTAGTTCCAATGCCTTGTCACCCGCGTCGAAAACAAATTGCAGATCCGAGTCTGTGACAGCTGACACTTGATTTTTCGCCTTGCGCAACACGCCGTTGTTTTCCTTATAACCCACCGTTTCTCCTGTTAAACCATGGCCAGTGCCGCCACTGCCAATAAACCACAGCGTTTGCTGTTTCTCATCATGCTGGCGGTATAGTTTGGCGGGTTGAACACTCAATACTGGCTTAGCCAATTGAATTAATGCCAGATCATTTTGTCCGCCGAGTTTGTAATTTGGAAAACTGTAACGCGCTTGCACGGCTACGAATTCATTGCCGACTTTAATGGTTTGACCTTCACCTAAACAAAATACGGTATGGGCCGCCGTTAACACCCATTCTGGCGCGATTAACGTGCCGTGGACGCCTATGTTGTAGAAAGTTGCCAAGGGCGGAAAATCAGTGGATTTAGCAAGATAACTCTCAGCGGGTTTGTCGTGGCGAATAACAATGGCGGCCGCTGGAAAGACCCACAGCCCAATCAGCATTAAACTACAAGTACACAAGGCTCGACGTTTTGCATTTGTGTTCATAATGAAGTCCTTATTCAGTGATTTACTCATTTCAGACTGGCACAAAAAATTAATGGCTTTAAGTCTTTAAATGTAAGGGGATATGTAACTTTGCGATGCCCCAAAGCGGTAGCTTTATCACCTTTAGTTATAGACGAATACTTTTTGATTCTTTTTATTTTGACAGAAATCTATTAGGCTGCGAACTGTAGGATGTTCAGACGTCTGAATATCTATTCCGAGATGTTGCTTGGTAGCATGAAGGCGTTCTAGCACAATGATTGCAATAATCACCGAGTAACGGTGCAGATTTTAGGTGGAATGACATTTGGCGCTGTTTCAACGTAAACATAAATCAGTATTGCCAGGCTTTGGCCTGTCGATGGGGTTTACTTCTTTTTATATCAGTCTGTTGGTATTTTTACCGCTAGCGGCGTTGGTATTAAAAACCCTGGAATTAGATTGGGACAGCTTCGTCAAAGTGGTTGCCAGTAAGCGGGCTATCGCTAGTTATCAGCTGACCTTTGGCGCCTCGTTTGTCGCCGCCTTAATTAACTTAGTCTTTGGATTGTTGGTGGCTTGGGTGTTGGTGCGTTACCAGTTTCCTGGCAAAAAAATCTTAGATGCGTTGGTCGATTTGCCGTTTGCGTTGCCAACTGCAGTCGCGGGGATAGCGCTGACTGCGTTATATGCCCCAAACGGTTGGATTGGCCAGTACTTTGCCGAACTTGATATCAAAATCGCCTACACGCCGATCGGCATCACCCTAGCCTTGGTGTTTATCGGTTTGCCTTTTGTTGTGCGCACTGTGCAGCCTGTGCTGGAAGATTTAGAAAAAGAATTAGAAGAAGCCGCAGCTAGCCTTGGTGCAAATCGCTGGCAAACCTTTTGCCGCGTTATTTTTCCGGCGTTAATTCCTTCACTATTGACCGGTTTTGCGCTGGCCTTCGCGCGGGCTATCGGTGAGTACGGCTCGGTGGTGTTTATCAGCGGCAATATGCCGTTTCGCACAGAAATTACCCCGCTACTAATCATGTCGCGGTTGGAGCAGTTTGATTATGCAGGTGCAGCTGCACTTGGTACAGTGATGTTATTGATTTCATTTATATTGTTGCTGTTGATTAATGCCTTACAGCATTGGAGCCATCAGCGCCATGGAGGTGTCAAATGAAGACTGAAGCCGCAGTACAACTTCGTCGTGCCACCAGTGAACCATTATGGCTGCGGTTATTGTTAACTGGCTTAGCACTTAGTTTTTTAAGCTTATTTTTATTGCTGCCGCTGGTGATGGTATTTGGCGAAGCCTTTAGCAAAGGTTGGGATGTCTACATCGCCGCGATTACTGAACCTGCAGCTGCGCATGCTATTCAATTAACTCTGATTGCCGCCGGCATTGCCGTGCCTTGTAACGTGATTTTTGGTTTGGCTGCCAGCTGGGCCATCGCTAAGTTCCAATTTCGTGGTCGGCAATTGCTGATCACTTTAATTGATTTGCCAATTGCGGTCTCCCCGGTTATCGCAGGCCTCAGTTTAATGTTGTTATTTGGCGCGCGGGGTTGGTGGGGCGAGTGGTTAAGCGATCATGATTATCAAGTGATGTTTGCCGTGCCGGGTATTGTATTGGCGACCATTTTTATTACCTTCCCTTACGTCGCTCGGGAATTAATCCCGTTGATGCAAGAGCAAGGGCGGGAGCAAGAGGAAGCCGCGCTGACACTGGGTGCCAGCGGCTGGCAGACCTTTTTTCGCGTGACGTTACCTTCAGTGAAGTGGGCCTTGTTGTACGGATTGATTCTGTGTAATGCCCGAGCAATGGGTGAGTTTGGTGCGGTTTCTGTCGTGTCGGGCAAGATTCGCGAACAAACCAATACCATGCCGCTGCATATTGAGATTTTGTATAACGAGTATCAATTTGCCGCAGCTTTTGCCGTGTCATCGTTATTGGCGATGCTAGCGTTGTTAACATTAGTGCTAAAAAGTAGTTTGGAATGGCGGGCGGCCCGAGATCTGGTCGATGCGGCAAAAACGCGAAGCCTTGAGTAATTTTTAGCGAATTCAACAACATAATTTGTTTGAAAAAGGCAGCCTCGCTGCCTTTTTCAATTTCAGATATTGATGCTGTCTTTTTTGTAACTTCGAAATTCACTGTCCAGAAACTTTACACTGCTAATTGTTTCAATTTGTTAAATCATTGATTCATTGGTTTAATTTTTGTTGGCGTGTTTTTTGCTTATACGCGCAACTCGTTGCCAGGGAATTTGCTTAGAAATGAATACGCAGCGAGTACCCGCAATCTACTTGGATGAAAAGGATTAAATTTTTATGTTTAAATCAAAAATTGCCGCGGCCTTACTTGTCACTGCCACGCTGTTTGGTGCTACGCAGGCAAATGCTGGTGCAATTCATAGCACTGCAGAGTTCACGGACTTTACTCTTGCTGCAAACGATGATGGTTCAACTGGCTTGGTTAACGTTGGTTTTATGTTGAACTTTTTTGGCAGCAACTACGACAAGTTGTTTGTAAACAACAATGGTAACGTGACGTTCCGTGAAACTCTGGGTACTTATGTGCCATTTGGTCTGCAAACCAACATCTATCCAATTATTGCGCCATTTTTTGCCGACGTGGATACCCGTGGCACTGGCTCAGGCTTAGTGCAATATGGTCAAGGTACAGTCAATGGCCTGCAAGCCTTTGGGGTGAACTGGATTAACGTTGGTTATTACCAGAACGGTGTTGACCGTTTAAATAGCTTCCAACTGATTTTGACTAACCGTTCAGACATTAGCGCTGGCGATTTTGATATTCAGTTCAACTACGATCAAATTAAGTGGGAATTAGGAACGGCTAGTAACGGCGTTTCTGCGGTGGCTGGTTATACCGATGGTGGTTCAAATGACTTTGAATTTGCCGGTTCGCGGGTGAATAGCGCGCTGTTGGATTCAAATCTGACTGGTGGTCTGGTTCACGGCTCACGGAATTCCAATGTGTTAGGCCAGTACAACTTTAATGTGCGCAATGGCGAAGTTATTGCGCCTGTGTCTGCGCCAGGTACCTTGGCGATTTTAGGCCTTGGTTTAGCGGGTTTAGGGCTGGCTCGTCGTCGCCAAGCTAAATAATTCGTGGTATTTGCACTAATAAAGGCAGCATGGTGAATGCTGCCTTTTTTCTTGGCGGAGTATTGAAGCGAACAACTTAATTTAACTACTTAATTTAACCACTTAGGTTAAGTACTTAAGTATTGCGAGCAGATCAGCTGCGCTTAAACCGATAAGCCCCAATCTTCAAAAGCACGCCGAGCTAATTCTTCCCTAAATTGAGGTGCAGCAATAGCAATCAATGCCCGTGCGCGCTCGGTCAAACTTCTGGCGCGTAAACACGCGACGCCAAATTCGGTGACAACATAATGCACATGTGCACGGGTGGTGACCACGCCTGCACCGGGGGCAAGTAATGAACTGATACGAGATACAGTGCCATTGGCTGCTGTCGCTGGCAGGGCAATGATGGCGCGACCGCCTTCGGACAATGATGCGCCGCGCACAAAGTCCATTTGCCCGCCAACCCCAGAATAGATTTTGGTGCCAAGCGAATCTGCACAAACTTGGCCAGAGAGATCAACTTGCAACGCACTGTTGATGGCGACCACTTGGGGGTTTTTCCGGATCACCGCAGTATCGTTGGTATATTCCACATCTAAAAATACCACTTCTGGATTGTCATCAACAAAGTCATAAAGTTTTTGACTGCCCATGGCAAAAGTGGTGACGATCTTCCCCGGATGACGGGTTTTGTTGCGATTGGTAAAAACCCCTTTTTCCAATAGCGGTAATACCCCGTCGGAAAACATTTCGGTATGGATCCCTAAATTCTGGCGGTCTCCCAAACAAGCGAGGGTGGCATCTGGAATAGCGCCAATGCCCATTTGTAAGCAGTCGCCATCGCGAATAAGGCTAGCGACATTTCGACCAATTTGCGCCGTCACGGGATCTTGTGCTGCCGGTAAATGTTCCGGGATCACACTTTCTAACTCAACATAAGCGTCAAAGTCACGCAGGTGGACAAAAGAATCACCGTGGGTGCGCGGCATCAATGGATTTACTTGCGCAATGATGCGCTTGGCTGATTGCATGGCGGCCCGCGTGGCCTCAACAGAAATACCTAAGCTACAGAGGCCATGTTTATCAGGCGGTGACACTTGAACAATGGCGGTATCTAGCAATTGCTCTTTATTGCGGAATAATTTTGGAATTTCCGATAAGAACATCGGCACGTAATCAGCTAAGCCGCAATTAATCGCAGCTCTAGTAGGCCCGCCAACAAAAAATACCCTTTGGCGCAAATGGCCATGTAGCGCTGGATCGCATAAAGCACCGCTTTTTTCGGTATGTAAACTCAGCAACGTGAGGTTGTGCTTATCTCGCGCCACTTGGGCGAGAGCATCAAGCATTTTATAGGGCGTGGCCGCCATCGAGTGGCACCAAATGGTTTCGCCATCTTGAATGGTGGCTAGTGCTTGTTCTGGAGTTGCGTAGCGCATAGTTCGCCTTATTTGCTATCAGTTGCTGACTATTGTAGTGACAAAAAAGGCTGCTGTTGTGATACGGATCAAGGGAACTTCGTTCAGTGCTGGCTAGCCAGC
>Ga0187843_10001500_pt1 | contig 14663 bp, 15 predicted proteins | sample SpaLakP09_SKY_43_FD_134516 | JGI IMG/M metagenome (GOLD analysis project Ga0187843, IMG submission 134516) | Oligotrophic lake water microbial communities from Sparkling Lake, Wisconsin, USA - SP09_SKY_43 | ecosystem: Environmental > Aquatic > Freshwater > Lake | place: USA: Sparkling Lake... | reverse complement strand
TTGCGCCACAATCCGCTCGTTCACAGCAATGTACGGGAGCTTGTCACATGGCGCCTCACAAAATCCTCGTCGCCCAGGGCGGCGGCCCCACAGCGGTGATCAACCAGTCGCTGGTCGGTGTGGTGCTGGAGGCACGGCGGCATGCCGGCGTGGCCGCGGTTTACGGCGCTCGCCATGGCGTGCGGGGCATCGTCGACGAGGACTTCGTCGACCTGACGCAGGAGACCAGCCACAACCTGGAGCTGGTGGCGAGCACGCCCTCCTCGGCCCTGGGCTCCACGCGCGACAAGCCCGACGCGGCCTACTGCCACAAGATCTTCATCGTGCTGCGGGCGCACGGCATCACGCACTTCTTCTACATCGGCGGGAATGACTCGTCCGACACCGTGCGCATCGTCGCCGAGGAGGCCGCGGCTGCCAGCTACCCGCTGCGCTGCATCCACATCCCCAAGACCATCGACAACGATCTGGTCGAGAACGACCACACGCCGGGCTTCCCCTCGGCGGCCCGCTTCGTCGCCCAGGCCTTTGCCGGCGCCAACCTCGACAACGCGGCCCTGCCCGGCGTTTACCTGGGCGTGGTGATGGGCCGGCATGCCGGCTTCCTGACCGCCGCCAGTGCCCTGGGCAAGAAATTCGACGACGACGGGCCGCACCTGATCTACCTGCCCGAGCGGGTGTTCGAGCTGGCACGCTTTCTGGCCGATGTGAAGCGGGTCTATGCGCAGCACGGCCGCTGTGTGATCGCCGTGTCCGAAGGCATCCACGATGCGGCCGGCGCGCCGATCCTGGCGCAGCTCAGCCAAGCGAACCAGGAAATGGAGCGCGATGCCCATGGCAATGTGCAGCTCAGCGGCACCGGCGCGCTGGCCGACCTGCTGTGCGAGGAGATCAAGAGCAAGCTGCGGATCAAGCGCGTGCGTGGCGACACCTTCGGCTATCTGCAGCGAAGCTTCATCGGCTGCGTGTCGGATGTGGACCAGCGCGAGGCGCGCGAGGTCGGCGAGAAGGCGGTGCAGTTCGCCTTCCACGGTGATCGCGATGGCTCGGTGGTCATCAAGCGCTGCGGCTATTACGCAGTCGACTACTGGCTGCTGCCGCTGGCCACGGTGGCGGGCAAGACGCGGGTGATGGAGGATGAATTCATCACCGAGGCCGGCACCGACGTGACCGACGCCTTCCGCCTCTACCTGAGGCCGCTGCTCGGCTCGGGCCTGCCGGATGCGTTCCGGCTGCGACCCAATCCGGTCGCCAAGGTGCTGAACAAGGCGTAGCGCCATGCGGCCCACACCCCAAGGCTGGCCCCGCCTGTCCAGCTCGATCTATTACGACAACGCGGCGGAAGCGATCGACTGGCTGGTCAAGGCCTTCGGCTTCACGCTGCAGCTGAAGGTCGACGGCCCGGACGGCACGGTGGCGCACAGCCAGCTGAGCTTCGGCGAGGCGCTGATCATGGTGGGCGAAGGCGGCAGCACGCACGCACCGAAGTTCGGCGTGACGATGCGCAGCCCCCGCCACCTTGGCGGTGCCAACAGCCAAGGCATCCTGTTGTTCGTCGATGATGTCGATGCGCATTGCGCCCAAGCCCGAGCCGCTGGCGCGCAGATCGTGGCCGAGCCCGAGCTGCACGACTACGGCCCGGAGTACTGGGCCGACCGCAGCTATGGCGCGCTCGACTGCGACGGCCATCTGTGGTGGTTCACCCAACGCGTTCGAGACCCAATAATCTGATTGAAGGAGCTGATGCCATGGGCAAGATGATCGAATTCCAGCGCCCCGATGGCGCCCGCAGCGCGGCTTATCTGGCCGAAGCCTCGGCCGGCGCGCCAGGCCTGATCCTGATCCAGGAGTGGTGGGGGCTCAAACCGCATATCCTGGAGCTGGCCGATCGCTTTGCCGCGGCCGGCTACACGGTGCTGGCACCGGACCTCTACCGCGGCCGCATCGCCAGCGATGCCGACGAGGCCAACCACCTGATGGGCGAGCTGGACTTCGTCGATGCCTGCGACCAGGACCTGGCCGGCGCACTGACGCATCTGAAGGCGAGCTGCGCCAAGGTTGGTGTGATGGGCTTTTGCATGGGCGGCGCGCTGACGATCGCCGCCGCGGCGCGCCTGCCCGGCCTGGCCGCGGCCTCCTGCTTCTACGGCCTGCCGCCGACCGCATTGGCAGATCCGGCCCGGATCGCCATCCCTTTGCAGGGTCACTTTGCCGATCAGGACGACTGGTGCACACCGGCCGCGGTTGACGCCTTCGAGGCGGCGCTGACGGTGTCCGCCGAGATCCACCGGTATCACGCCCAGCATGCGTTCTTCAACAACAGCCGGCCGGAAGTTTTTGATGCCGGCTGCGCCCAGCAGGCCTGGGATAGAACCCTGGCCTTTCTAGGCCGGCATCTGAGCTGAACGCTTGGCCAGCAAAGCCCTGGCCACCCGCGCCACCGGCGGGCGACCCAGCGCCTGCGAGATGTAGGCGCTGGCGTCGATGAGCTTGTCGATGTCGATGCCGGTGGCGATGCCCAGGCCATTCAACATGAACAGCACGTCCTCGGTCGCCACATTGCCCGTCGCGCCCTTGGCATAGGGGCAGCCGCCGAGGCCCGACACGCTGGCGTCGAAGTGATGGATGCCCATCTCCAGGCAGGCATAGATATTGGTCAGCGCCTGGCCGTAGGTGTCGTGAAAATGGCCGCTCACCTCGACCAGCGGGTAGTGCTTGAGCGCACGCTCCATGGCGGCTTGCACCTGCCGCGGCGTGCCGACGCCGATGGTGTCGGCCACGCCCATGTGGTCGACGCCGATGCTCTTCATCAGCTGGACGACGCGCTCGACTTCATCGGGCGTGACCTCGCCCTGATAGGGGCAGCCGACCGCGCAGGACAGCGCGCCGCGCACCTTGATGCCGGCCTCATGGGCCGCGGCCACGACCGGCGCGAAACGCTCAATGCTCTCGGCGATCGAGCAGTTGATGTTCTTCTGCGAGAAGGCCTCGCTGGCAGCAGCAAAGACGACGATCTCGTCCGGCTTCGTCGGCAGCGCCGCCTCAAGCCCCTTCATATTCGGCGTCAGCACCGAGTAGCGCACGCCGGGCCGGCGGGTGATGGCCGCCATCACGTCGACGTTGTCGGCCATCTGCGGCACCCATTTGGGCGAGACGAAGCTGGTGACCTCGATCTCTTTCAGGCCAGCGTCCTGTAGCAGGTGCACGAGCGTCGCCTTATGCTCGGTGGAGACCGGCTGCTTCTCGTTCTGCAGGCCGTCGCGCGGGCCGACGTCGACGAGGGTGACTCGTGAAGGCAGCGTACTCATCTCAGGCCTCCATGCGCAGCAGCTCGGCGCCATCGCCAACCTGGTCGCCGACGGCAAACAGCAGTTCCGCCACGACGCCATCGCGCGGCGCGTTGATCGTGTGCTCCATCTTCATCGCTTCCATCACCGCGAGCGCCTGACCCTTCGTCACCTTGTCGCCGGGCTGCGCCAGGAAGCTGACCATCTTGCCCGGCATCGGCGCCGTCAGGCGACCAGCCTCGGCAGCGCCCTCGCCGGCATGGGCGATGGGGTCGATCTCGGTCACGATGGCAGATCCCTGCGGCGCGAACACGGCCATCTTCTCGCCCTGGGCGTAGACCTTGACCATGACGCGCTGCTGCTCCAAGAGCAGCTCATGCGCTTCGGTTCCGGTGGAGTTGACCGCGAAGGCGAAGGCATCGCCCTCGACCGTCAGCTGCATGCCGCCCTGGTGGCGGCGCGACAGCAACACCGTGTGATGCACGTCGCCCAGTTCCAGCTCGAAGCGCCGCGTAGCCGCGCCATACAGGCGCCAGCCATCGCGCTTGCTCCAGGGGTCGCTCGTCTGCTGCAGCGCCTCGACGGCCAGTGTGTGAGCGACGACCGCAGCCGCCGTGATCTTGAAGGGCAGGCCTGGCGCCTCGAACAGCGCAGCGCGCTCGCGTTCGATCAAGCCGGTGTCGAGATCGGCTTCGCTGAAGGATTTCGTCGCGGCGCAGCGGCGCAAAAAAGCCACATTGGTCTGCAGGCCGACGATGTGCGTGTCACGTAGTGCGGCGTCGAGCCTTGCCAGGGCCTGGGCGCGGTCCTCGCCCCAGACGATCAGCTTGGCGACCATAGAGTCGTAGTACGGGCTGATCGCATCGCCCTCGCCCACACCGGCATCGAGGCGGACATTGCCGCGCTCGAAGCTCACGTGCTCGGGCCAGCGCGCCACATGCAGCGAGCCGGTAGCCGGCAGGAAACCGGCCTCGGGGTTCTCGGCGCAGATGCGCGCCTCGATGGCGTGACCGGTCATGCGCAGTTCGGATTGCTTCAGCGGCAGCGGCTCGCCTGAGGCCACGCGCAACTGCCACTCGACCAGATCCTGGCCGGTGATCGCCTCGGTGACCGGATGCTCGACCTGCAGCCGCGTGTTCATCTCCATGAAGTAAAAGCTGCCATCCTGCTCGCAGATGAACTCCACCGTGCCGGCGCCGACATAGCCGACTGCCTTGGCCGCAGCCACCGCCGCATTGCCCATCTCGGCTCGGCGCTCCTCGGTCATGCCAGGGGCCGGTGCTTCTTCCAGCACCTTCTGATGGCGGCGCTGCACCGAGCAGTCGCGCTCGAACAGGTAGACGCAATCGCCCTGCATGTCGCCGAAGACCTGGATCTCGATGTGGCGGGGCTTTTGCACATAGCGCTCGATCAGCACCGCATCGTCGCCAAAGCTGTTGATTGCCTCGCGCTTGCAGGAGGCCAGCGCCGCGTCAAACTCTTCGGCCTTCAAGACAGCACGCATGCCCTTGCCGCCCCCGCCGGCGCTGGCCTTGATCAGCACCGGGTAACCGATGCGTTCGGCCTCGCGCTTGAGCAGGGTCGGGTCTTGATCGGCGCCGTGGTAGCCGGGCACCAGGGGCACGCCGGCCGCGTCCATCAGGCGCTTGGATTCGGCCTTCAGACCCATGTCCTTGATCGCCGAGGGCGGCGGGCCGATGAAGACCAGGCCCGCATCGGCGCAGGCCTGGGCGAACTCTTCGTTTTCGCTCAAAAAACCATAGCCGGGGTGCACCGCCTCGGCGCCGGTGGCCTTGGCCGCATCGAGGATGCGCTGCCATTGCAGGTAGGAATCGCGGGGGGCGGGGCCGCCGATGAGGACGGCTTCGTCACAGGCTTGCACATGCTTGGCGCGGGCGTCGGCTTCGGAGTAGACGGCGACGGTTTTGACGCCCATGCGTTTTGCCGTTGCCGCCACCCGGCAGGCGATTTCGCCGCGATTGGCGATCAGGATTTTTTTGAACATTTCTTTTGTCTCCTTCGTGGGCTGGATGGCAATCCGAGCCGGTCTTGATTCATTCATTTCCACCTGGGCTTCGCACATACATTGCGGCGATGCCCAGACCGCGCCGGGATTTGCCTTCGGCGAAACCTTCGTTTTTCGCCCCGGCGGGCGACTCCCTTTCTAGGGCGCCCAAGAAAGGAAGCAAAAAAACGCCCATGCAGAAGAGGCACATCCAAATACCGACACGCCTCGCTGCGCATCGGTTGGAACAAATGGCTAGGCTCGTTTCACACAAAGCCCGCTTTGATTACCCTTCCCATGGTCAGACGTATTTGTAGAGCGGAAGAACAACTGGTTGAGCCATAACGAATCCAACCATTGCGTAGTACGTACGCTTGCCGATTATTGAAACTAGCCACCGCTTGTCTTTAGTCTTGAGCCCTTTGAGTGGCCGCTTCGCTGTCACATAAACCAAGAAAATTGCGAGCAATAAATCGATAACAACAAAAGCCATGAGGGCGAGCGTCATGTAAATTTTCAATTTACTCATCGCGTCTGCATTGCGCATCTCCGCTGACCTACTTCAAGCAGGTAAGTGCCGCAAATGCGAAGTAAACCCCAAGCCGATACGCAGCGAGGCGTGTCGGTATTCCGTGGGCTCCCCTTCTGCATCGGCGAGGAGCGCAGGGTTGGTCGGGCGGCGCGCAGCGCCTTCAAGCACTGGCTTCGCGCCTCCTGCCTGAACGGAGCGTGGCGAAGTGAGTTGGGCGTGACCCGGCAAAGCCGAGCACCGCAGCGAACCCGAAGAGCCACGCGGCAGGGGCGGTTTGGTGTTCGCATCACTTCGCTTCGTGAAGTGAGCGACCCCCCTCTTCGAGAACTTTGCCTACTTTCTTGGGCGCCCAAGAAAGTAGGTCGCACGCAGGGGCGAAAAATGAAGGTTTCGCCGAAGAGAAATCCCGGCACAGGTCTCTGCAGAACAGCACCGCCCATTGAATCAGCCCCTCAATGCGCCGTGCATGCCTTGCTCTCACACCCGTCAGCCGGCTGCGAGAGCTGAGCCTCCGTCGCGCAATGCATCCCCAGCTGATCCAGCAGCGCACGGTCCTTCTCAGCCTGCGGGTTGCTCGTCGTCAAGAGCTTGTCGCCATAGAACATGCTGTTGGCGCCGGCCAGGAAACACAGGCTTTGCATCGCCTCCGGCATCTCCTCCCGGCCCGCCGACAAACGCACCATCGCCCGCGGCATCGTGATCCGCGCGACCGCGATCGTGCGCACGAACTCGAAGGGGTCGAGGGCGGCCACGCTCGCCAGCGGCGTGCCTTCCACCTGCACCAGGTTGTTGATCGGCACCGACTCCGGATACGGATCCAGATTGGCCAGTTGCACGATCAGGCCGGCGCGCTGGCGGCGGGTTTCGCCCATGCCGACGATACCGCCGGAGCAGACCTTCAGGCCCACGTTGCGCACGCGGTCCAAGGTGTCCAGACGGTCCTGATAAGTGCGGGTCGTGATGATCTGACCGTAGAACTCCGGCGCGGTGTCGAGGTTGTGGTTGTAATAGTCCAGGCCGGCGTCCTTCAATTGTTCGGCCTGGCCGTCGCCCAGCATGCCGGCGGTCAGGCAGGTTTCCAGGCCCATGGCCTTGACCTCCTTGACCATCTCGCCGATGGCCTCCAGGTGGCGGTCTTTCGGCGAGCGCCAGGCGGCACCCATGCAGAAGCGTGTCGCGCCATTGGCCTTGGCGGCGCGGGCGGCTTCCAGCACTTCCTGCAGCGGAATCAGCTTCTCGGCCTTCAGGCCGGTGTCGAAGTGGGCCGACTGTGGGCAGTAGGCGCAGTCCTCCTCGCAGCCGCCGGTCTTGATCGACAAGAGCGTGGACAACTGCACCGCGTTGGCATCGAAGTTCTCGCGGTGGATCTGCTGCGCGCGGAACATCAGGTCGTTGAAAGGCAGCTCGAACAGGGCCGCGACCTCGTTCACCGTCCAGGGCTTGCTGTTCTTGCGGTCGGCGTCGGAGGTGGGGGTCAGGGTCTGGATTTGATTCATGATCATGATGCTTCTTGAATGGCCGCGAGTGCCAAGGACACGTTCAGATGAGCGGCGATCGCCGTGTGAGTCGGATCGGTGAGGCGGGGCACATGGCCCCAGCAAGGCGCTTGCAGGCCGGCTTGCAGTGCGACGAGATTGTCCGCCACATGGGGCATGTCGGGGTCGACAGTGTTGGCGACCCAGCCGGCGAGCCGCAGGCCGCGGGCGCGAACGGCCTCGGCCGTCAACAAGGCATGGTTGATGCAGCCCAGGCGAAGGCCGACGACCAGCACGACGGGCAAGGCCAGATCGACGGCCAGATCTGCGGTGTCCCAGTGATCGGTCAGCGGCACACGCCAGCCGCCGACGCCTTCGACGATGCTGAGCTCGGCACGGGCCGCGCTGGCCTGGATGGCGGCAAGAAGGGCCTCGCGATCAATGGTCACGCCTTCCAGCCGGGCGGCGATGTGCGGCGCGCAGGGCGTGCGCAGCTGCAGCGGGCCGACCTCGGCATCACTGAGATCCAGATTGCTGGCCCCGCGCAGGCGCTGCACATCCTCGTTGACCCAGCGGCCCTCGACAAAATCCTGCCCGGCCGCCAGCGGTTTGATCGCCGCGACCTTGAGCCCGGTCTGCGCCAGGCCAAAAGTCAGGCCGGCGCTGATCGCCGTCTTGCCGATCTCGGTATCGGTGCCGGTGATGAACAAGCCCTTCATGACAACTCCTCGGCGGCCGCGCTCAGGGCAGCCAGCATGCGTTCGATATCGGCCGGCGTGTGCGTGGCGCAGAGCGTGATGCGCAGCCGCGCCGCGCCTTGCGGCACCGTCGGCGGGCGGATGCCCGGCACGCGCAGGCCTGCGCGCTCCAGGCGCGCGGCGAGCTGCATGACGGCTGCGTTGTCGCCGACGATCAGCGGCTGCACGGGCGTTTCGGATGCGGACAGCTGCCATCCCAGCTGCGGATGCGCGGCCAACATGGCCTCGATGCCGGCACGCAACTGGGCCTGCAAGCGCAGCAGATTGGCGCGCCGTTGCCGGCCGGTCTCGCCCTCGATCAGATCGAGGCTGGTCTGCAGCGCATGGGCGATGACCGGCGGCGAGGCGGTGCTGAAGACATAGCTGCGTGCGGCCTGCAGCAGGTAGGTGGCAATGGTCGCGTGGGCCACGATGAAGGCGCCGGAGAGGCCTGCGGCCTTGCCCAGCGTGCCCACCAGGATCAGCCGCTCGCTGCGCAGATTGAAATGCTCAAGCGCGCCACGCCCCTGGGTGCCCAGCACGCCGAAGCCGTGGGCGTCATCGACGATCAGCCAGGCGTCGAATTCTTCTGCCAGAGCCAACAAGGCGGGCAGTGGCGCCAGGTCGCCGTCCATGCTGAACACAGCGTCGGTGACGATCAGCTTGACCGCGGCGCTGCTAGCGGCCAGCAGCGCGCGCAGCTGGGCCACATCGCCGTGGGCATAGCGGCTGACCGGCGCCTTGGCCAGGCGGGCGCCGTCGATCAGTGAGGCGTGGTTCAAGGACTCGGAGAAGATCTCCGCCGACTCATCGCCCAGCGCCGTTACCACGGCCAGATTGGCCATATAGCCGGTGCAGAGCGTGAGGCAACGCGCCTCAGGGATGTGCGGCGCGAACCAGCTGGCCAGCCTTTGCTCCAGGCGCTCGTGCGCGATGGAGTGGCCGCTGATCAGATGCGAGGCGCCCGAACCGGCGCCATAGATTTCGGCGCCGTCGGCGATGGCGCGGGCCAGGCTTGGCTCGGCCGCCAGGCCCAGGTAGTCGTTGGAGCAGAACATCAGGAGTTCGCTGCCGTTGACCGTCTGGCGCGGCGCGGTGGGGCCCTCGGCCACGCGCAGCACGCGGGTCAGGTCTTGGGCGGCCAGGGCGGCGAGCTTGGATTTCAGGTGCTCAAGCAACATCGTTCAGCGTCTCGATCACCGCGTTGAACAGGAAGGCGGCCGTGGCCGCGTCGATCAGGTAGGGCGGCATCAGGTAGACGGTATTGCCGATCGGCCGGATTAGCAGCTCGCGTTCTCGAGCGGCAAGATGGAAGCGCTCAGAGAAGCGCTGGCCAGTGTTCTTCACATCGAAGGCCAGGATCATGCCGCGCTGGCGCAGGTGCTCGACGCGAGCGTGGTTCTTCAGCGGGGCAAAGGCAGCTGCCAACAGCGCGGCTTGCTCTCGATTCTTCAGCAGCGTTTGATCGCTGGTGAAGCGGTCAAGCACCGAGTTGGCCGCCGCGCAGGCCAGCGCGTTGCCGGTGTAGGAATGCGAGTGCAGGAAACCGCGGGCCACTTCCTCGCTCCAGAAGCTCTGGTAGACGGCCTCGGTCGTCAGCACCAGGGACAGCGGCAAGGTGCCGCCGCTGATGCCTTTTGAGAGGGTCACGAAGTCAGGCCAGCCCGCCTCTGCCTGCTCGAACGCGAAGAACGTGCCACTGCGGCCGCAGCCGACCGCGATCTCGTCGGCGATCAGGTGCACGTCGAACTCGTCGCACAGCTCGCGCAGCGAGCGCAGATAGGTCGGCTCATGCATCACCATGCCGGCGGCGCCCTGAACCAGCGGTTCGACGATCAGCGCAGCGATATGCCCGGCCCGTTCGGCCAGCAGCGCGCGCATGGCTGCCAGGGCCTCGGCCTCGTTGCCGAGCCGGCTGTCGGAAGCGAGCACCGTGTGGGCACGCATCAGCAGGGGGTCGTAGGCGTCGCGGAAGATCTGCACATCGGTGACGGCCAACGCGCCGATGGTCTCGCCGTGATAGCCGTTCTTCAGGCAGACGAATTCGCGCTTCTCGTCCCGGCCCCGGTTGCGCCAGGAATGAAAACTCATCTTCAGCGCGATCTCGACCGCACTGGCGCCGTCGCTGGCGAAGAAGGTGTGGCCCAGGGCGCCTCCCGTCAGCGCGCTCAGCTTCTCGGCCAGCAGCACCGCCGGCTCGTGCGTGCAGCCAGCCAGCATCACATGGGGCAAGGTGTCGAGCTGCTGCTTGATGGCGGCAATGATGCCGGTGTCCGAATGGCCGAACAGGTTCACCCACCAGCTGCTGTTGGCATCGAAATAGCGTCGGCCTTCATGGTCGTAAAGCCAGGCGCCTTCGCCGCGGGCGATCGGCAACGGCGGCACCACCGCGGCGCGGGCCATCTGCGTGCAGGGGTGCCAGACGGCCGCGAGGCTGCGGCGCTGCAGGTCATCTTGTACTGCTTTGGTGGACATTCAGTTCAACCAGCCGGCTTTGCTTTTGTTGAGGAAACTCTGCACGCCGTCACGCCCTTCGCTGCTGGCGCGGATGTCGGCAATACGGCGAGCGGTGTCGTCACGCAGCGCGGGAGTGATCGGGGCATGGGCCACGTCCTGCACCAGTCGCTTGCAGGCGCGCACGGCGGCAGGACCGTTGGCGACGATCGCCCCCGTCAAGGCAGCGACCCGTTCGTCCAATGCCTCGGCCGTGGCCAGTTCGTGCACCAGGCCCAGGCGATGCGCCTCGGCGGCAGAGAACCGCTCGGCAGTCACGAAGTAGCGACGCGAGGCCTGCTCGCCCAAAGCGCGCACGACATAGGGGCCGATGGTGGCCGGCAGCAGGCCGAGCTTGGCCTCGGACAGGCAAAACCCCGCCGTGTCCACGGCCACCACGATGTCGCACACCGACACCAGGCCCACGCCGCCGGCATAGACATCGCCCTGCACCCGCGCGATAACCGGCACCGGGCAGCTGTAGATCGTCCACAGCATCTCGGCCAGCAGGCGCGCGTCGGCATGGTTCTCGTCCCAGCTGTAGCCGGCCATGGACTTCATCCAGTTGAGGTCGGCACCGGCGCAGAAGGCCTTGCCCTCAGCGGCCAGCACGATGGCACGCAGGGTCGGGTCTTGCCCCAGCGTGGCAAAGGCCGCCGTCAGCTCGGCGATGAGCGCCTCGTTGAAGGCGTTGCGAACCTCGGGGCGGTTCAGGGTGACGCGGGCCAGATAGCCCTCACGTTCGATCTTGAGCGGGCTTGTCATGCGACAGCTCCTTTCAAGGGTTTGACCATCAGCACGCTGTCGTAGGTTTTGCCCTCCCAGCGCACGGTGCCGACCTCGACATAGCCGCGCCGGGCATAGCGGCGTTGCAGATGGGTGGCCGGCTGGGCCGTGTCCAGCGCCATCTGCACAAAGCCCTGCACGGCCGCCCAGTCCTCGGCCGCGTCCATCAGGCGCTCGCCGAGGCCCCGGCCCTGCGCAGAAGGGTCGACGGCGAACTGCGAAAGGATGGCCGTGTCGGCCCGTTGATACAGCGGTGTGTCCAGGCACCAGGCGTCGAGCTCGGGGCGGTAGGGGCCGCGCACCATCACCGTCCCCAGCAGTTGCCCGCTCTCATACGCCAACAGGCATTGGCCCGTCGCCACCCGCTTGGCCGTCACCTCCACGCTCTGATCCACGGCAGTGAAGTTCCAGCCCTGTGCGCCCAGGGCGGCATAGGCCTTGTGCAGCAAGGCGGTCAAGACTTCGATCGAGTCGTCAGGCTGCAGCACCCGGATCGCAACGTTCATCGCAAGCTCCCGCACACCTGGGCTGCATCGACTGTCTTTTGCAAGGCCTTCAATTCATCAAGTGATAGCTCATAGCGAGGCTGCAAGCGCGGTTCGGCCGGCACCAGCGCCTGCCCCCGGCGCAACAGTCTGCAGAACTCACTGGCTGCTGCACGACTGGCGCGCGACCGTTGGGCCAGGCTAGGATGCGTCGCATTGCTTTGCCCGTTTTCCCAACCAGGCAGGCGATTGGCCTTGTCGCGCCACAACAGCGCCATCTGTTGAACGGGATAACCGGCCAAACCGGCGAAGAACAAACCCAGCTTGTCAGCGTCGAGCTCAGCTGCCTTTGGATCCGCCGGCGTGTCTTCATGCGGCTCGAGCTGATACTGCTCGACCACCGGCAACAACATGGCATCGGTGCCGCCGGGCTTGCTCGCGGCCGCCATGCGCATGAAATGGAGCTGGTGACTTAGCACGAGGTGCGCGAATTCGTGACCCAGCACCATGGCCAATTCGGCTTCGGACAGGGCAGCAAGAAGCTCGCCTGTGATCGAAGTTCCACCGAAGAAGGCATAGGCATTGGCTGCGCCAGCGGTGCCCCAGTTCTCGCTTTTGATGACGCAACGGCGCCGCCCGTCGGCATCGAGTTCGGCCAATTTTCCGCACCAGGGCGCTCCTGCTTGCCGCAGCTTGGCGTTGACGCGATCAAGGTCGACATCGGTGGCGGCGGCGCTCAGCACCGTGCCAGCGAGACAGATGCCGAACATGACATGGCTTAGGCGTCGGTGCATCTCAGTGACCCATTGCGCTACATATGAAACCGCTGCGGGGCTGGTGCCTGACCGGCACTCGCCTGGCGCGCAGGGGATGACCACAGCGGGCCGAGCGCCGGACCGCTCCCAAGCCGGCCCGCGCTGGCGATGTGCTTGCCGGTCAAGCTGGCAAGCATCGCCGCCCCCCCGAGGGACCGGCCAAGGTACGCCATGGACGAGAGGCTTCATTTCAATGCTCCCAGACCCGCAACCCGCGCCGCGCATTCAGCGCGTCGAAGTCGCGGTCCTTGTGCAGCAGCGCGTAATCGTTCTCGATGCAGAAGGCGGCAACCAGCACGTCGGTTGCGCTGCGCACCGTATAACCATGCGCGCGCAGATCGCGGTAGTGGCCGACGGCAGCCAGTGCCAGGTCTTCACCCGCGCAGGACTCGATGCTCAGCGCCTGCATCAGCAGGCTGGCCTGGCGCAGGTCGCGCTCGTGCCGGAACCCGCGCAGCACTTCGAACAGCACCAGGTCCGGCACCACCAAGCGAACCTCGCCCTGGTCGAGGAGCTGCGCCAGCGTGTCGACGGCCGGATGCGGCCGACCCGAGAAGAACTCGATCCAGACGCTTGAATCAACGACCAGCACGGCTGTTCTTCCTCTTGACCGGCGCGGCCTCGCGCACTTCCGGCACCTCAGATTGCGCACCATGCTGCCAATCGACCGACTCACCGCCCTCCCAGACCAGCTTGCCGCGCCACTTGAGGATCTCACGGTAGGCGGCCTGGCGGGCCAGCAGCTTCAGTCCGGCCTCGACCGCGTCCTTCTTGGTCGTGTATGGGCCGGCCTTCATGGCCTGAGCCATCAACTCATCATCGATATCGATATTGGTGCGCATGATGTGTTCAATGAACTGATTTTTTACACATTTTACTCACTACATGCGAAACACACCAAACTTGGTTTCTGCGATCGGCGCGTTCAGCGCTGCGCTCAGGCCCAGGGCCAGCACGCGGCGGGTGTCGGCCGGGTCAATGACGCCGTCGTCCCATAGGCGGGCGCTGGCGTAGTACGGGTGGCCCTGATCCTCGTACTGCTGCAGGATCGGCGCCTTGAATGCCTTCTCTTCGTCGGCCGACCACAAACCGCCCTTGCCCTCGATGCCGTCCCGCTTGACCGTCGCCAGCACGCTGGCCGCCTGCTCGCCGCCCATCACCGAGATGCGCGCGTTGGGCCACATCCACAGGAAGCGCGGGCTATAGGCCCGGCCGCACATGCCGTAATTGCCAGCACCGAAGCTGCCGCCAATGATGATGGTGAACTTGGGCACCGCGGCACAGGCCACCGCTGTCACCATCTTGGCCCCAGCGCGGGCGATGCCCTCGTTCTCGTACTTGCGGCCGACCATGAAGCCGGTGATGTTCTGCAGGAAGACCAGCGGAATCTTGCGCTGGCAGCAGAGCTCGATGAAGTGCGCGCCCTTGTTCGCGCTTTCGGCGAACAGGATGCCGTTGTTGGCGACGATGCCCACGGGCATGCCTTCAATGTGGGCGAAGCCGCACACCAGCGTGGCGCCGTAACGAGCCTTGAACTCGTCGAACTCGGAGCCGTCGACAATGCGGGCGATGACTTCGCGGATGTCGAAGGGCTTGCGCGTGTCGGTCGGGATCACGCCGTGCAACTCGGCCGCATCGAACAGCGGGGCTTTCGGCTCCTGCGTCAGCAGTTCGCCCTGCTTGCGCCAGTTCAGCTTGCCGATCGATTGCCGCGCAATCGCCAGCGCGTGGGTGTCGTTGTTGGCCAGGTGATCGGCAACGCCCGACAGCCGCGTGTGCACGTCGCCGCCGCCCAGATCCTCGGCCGTGACCACCTCACCAGTGGCGGCCTTCACCAACGGCGGGCCGCCCAGGAAGATCGTGCCCTGGTTCTTGACGATGATCGTCTCGTCGCTCATCGCCGGCACGTACGCGCCGCCGGCCGTGCAGGAGCCCATCACCACGGCGATCTGCGGGATGCCCTGGGCGCTCAGATTGGCCTGGTTGAAGAAGATGCGGCCGAAGTGGTCGCGGTCAGGGAAGACCTCGTCTTGATTGGGCAAATTGGC
>Ga0187843_10001498_pt1 | contig 14672 bp, 12 predicted proteins | sample SpaLakP09_SKY_43_FD_134516 | JGI IMG/M metagenome (GOLD analysis project Ga0187843, IMG submission 134516) | Oligotrophic lake water microbial communities from Sparkling Lake, Wisconsin, USA - SP09_SKY_43 | ecosystem: Environmental > Aquatic > Freshwater > Lake | place: USA: Sparkling Lake... | reverse complement strand
CACGACGGCCGACTGAAAGAGGTCGGTAAAGGCCACCGAAATCATGCCGCCCCAGACGGTGTACATCAGGACGACACCAGCGCCGATCAAAATGCCCTGATCAATCGAGACCGCGCCACGGGTGAGGATATTGGTCATCAGGCCAATGGCGGTCAGCTGTGCACTGGTCCAACCGACATAGCTGGCAGCGATTGCAAGGCTCGTCAACACTTCCACCGATTTGCCGTAACGCTTGCGATAGAAGTCGCCAATGGTGAGCAGGTTCATCCGATAGAAGTGCTTGGCAAAGAGCAAAGCCACCAGCAACAAACACGTACTCGCGCCGAACGGATCGGCAGGGATTCCGCTCAGGCCATCGCGGGCTGCGGTGACCGAGATCGACAGCACCGCCTCGGCACCGTACCAGGTCGCGAACACGGTGGTCAGCGTCATGTAGGTGGGCAAACTGCGGCCAGCGACAAGGAAATCCGCGGATCCGCGCACTCCCCGTGCGGCAATCAAACCAATTGCAATCGTTACGACCAAGTAAGCAATCACCGCCGTCAACAGCATGGCAAAAGGACCTCCGGTTATTTCAGGAATGCCAGCACAACAATAGCGACCACCAGCAACTGAATCCAGCGCCGGGAGCGTTGCTGCTCGAGTGCCATTTGCTCGAGCAGCGCCCGCAGGGCGGCATCGTGAGCGGGGGCGCGCCCTGAGCGCTCAAGGGCGGCATGAGTCAGGCGCGGCAGCTCCGGGAGGATCGCACTCCAGCGCTCGCCTTCGCGTTTAACCCGATCGACAAAGCCACGCCAGCCCACTTGCTCGTGCATGAATCGCTCTAGCAGCGGCTTCGCGGTCACCCAGAGATCCAGATCAGGATCGAGCTGCCGACCCAGCCCTTCAATATTCAGTAAGGTCTTTTGGAGAAGAACGAGTTGGGGCTGGATCGAGACATCGAATCGGCGCGACGCCTGAAAGAGCCGCATCAACAACATGCCCAACGAGATCTCTTTGAGGGGACGGTCAAATACGGGTTCACAACAGGCCCGGATGGCGCCCTCGAGTTCTTCAATCCGGGTCGTTGCGGGAACCCAACCACTTTCAACATGGAGCTCTGCCACCCGCCGATAATCGCGCCGAAAGAACGCCAGAAAATTCTGCGCGAGATAATTCTTATCAAAAGTGGAAAGAGTTCCAACAATGCCAAAATCAAGCGCGATATAGCGGTTAAAGTCCGCGCCCGAATCACCCACGAAAATATTACCGGGGTGCATATCGGCATGGAAGAAACCATCCCGAAACACCTGGGTGAAAAAAATCTCCACTCCCTCACGGGACAACTTGGAGAGGTCAATCCCGGCCGCTTTAAGTGCATCGATCCGCCCGATCGGGATGCCATGGATGCGCTCCATGACGATGACCGAGCTCGAACAGTAATCCCAGTGCATCTCGGGAATGCGCAATAACGGACTCCCCGCAAAATTGCGGCGCAGTTGATTCGCGTTGGCTGCCTCGTTGATCAGATCGAGTTCGTCATGCAAATAATGATCAAATTCATCAATCACTTCGATCGGACGAAGCCTGCGTGCATCCGCTGAAAAACGAACGGCGAGCGAAGCCGCCGTCCGCAGCAAGGCGAGGTCCTCGCCAATGACCTCAGCCATGCGCGGGCGCAAAACTTTGACCGCGACGTCGCGCCCGTCGTGAAGTCTCGCAAAATGCACCTGGGCGATCGAGGCGCTGGCAACGGGCTCTGTCTCGAACACCTGAAAAAGCGTCGCCATCGAGCGCCCAAGTGCGGACTCGATCTGGGCGATGGCCAGTTCCGACGCAAAAGGCGGCACCTGATCCTGTAACAAGGCCAACTCGTCTGCGACGTCGGCTGGCAACAAATCCCGACGGGTCGAGAGAACCTGACCAAATTTCACAAAGATCGGACCCAGCGCTTCGAGGGCCATTCGCAGCCGCGCACCCCGCGGAATGGTGTCCAGGCGGGCCTGCCTGGGCCCGGCGCTCAGGCGCTGCAATGCGGTCAGGATCCACTGCGACCCCACCGTGCTGGTTGCGCCCTCGACCAGGAGTTCGTCCAGCCCATAGCGCCAGGACACGGCCAGAATCTTGCGCAACCGAGCTGCCCGGCGACCCGCGGTCAGCAGGGACGCCAAGGTGGCCATCACCGATCCGCTGTTCGCCGACGATCCGGAGCCCGAACCACCGCCCGAGCGCGCCGATACGGGGCTGGGACGTTGGCTGCTCATGACATCCAGACGACGGAAGGGGCCGGCGCCTCGTCGGGATCAAACGCTCGATCGCCTTCGGGATCCGGAATCCCGTTGGGCACCAGACCCACGAAATCAAACAAACTCCGATCCAGCAGATGGGAGGGCGACACCCGTCCGAGGGCTGAGAACATGGTCTCGACTCTTCCGGGATACTGACGTTGCCAATCCCGCAGCATTCGGCCAATCTCCTGGCGCTGCAAGTTCTCCTGCGAACCACACAGGGTGCAGGGAATGATCGGGAAGGCTTTCCACTCGGCATAGGCCACGAGATCGGCCTCTTCAACATAAGTCAACGGCCGGATTACGACGTGGCGGCCGTCATCACTGACCAGCTTGGGCGGCATGGATTTGAGACGACCGCCGTGAAACAGGTTCAGAAAAAACGTCGCAAGGATGTCATCGCGGTGGTGTCCGAGTGCGATGCGGGTCGCGCCAAGCGCCTCGGCCACCCGGTACAAAATGCCGCGCCGCAGCCGCGAACAGAGCGAGCACATGGTCTTACCGTCCGGAATGTTGCGCTTAACAATGCTGTAAGTATCCTGATTTTCAATATGAAATGGGATGTCGCGCCCGCTCAGATACGCCGGCAAGACCTCAGCCGGAAAACCGGGTTGCTTCTGGTCCAGATTCACAGCGATCAGCTCAAAATCAATCGGCGCACGCTCGCGCAAACTCAGGAGCAGATCGAGCATCGCGTAACTGTCTTTGCCGCCCGACACACAGACCATGACCCGATCGCCCGGGCCGATCATATTGAAGTCTCCGATCGCCTGACCTACCAAACGGTGCAGCCGCTTGGAGAGCTTGTTGCGCTCGCGCTCGATGGTGGCGCTCATGATTGCGCTCATGCAGGGGTGCTCCAGCGCGTAATTTCGACCGTGACGGCATCGACATCCGCAAAGGCCTGTGGCTTGTCGATCGCCACCCGCACACAGCGCACGGGCAGAGCGGCGAGAATGCCCGATGCCATTCGCTCGCAGGCACTTTCGAGCAAGTGAATATGTGACTCGGTCAGCGTCTGAATCGCAATCCGACGCAGACGGCCGTAATCGATGACTTCGTCGAGCCGGTCCTGCGTCGACGTACAAAATTCGGACGGGACCCAGACATCGATATTGACCCGGACGGGCTGGACCGACTTCTTTTCGTGTTCAAAAACGCCGATCGATACATCGATCGCAAGTCCGCGCAAGGCGAGGCGAGTGCAATGGTCCAAATTCATGGCAGGAAGCTCACGTCGCGACCCATTCGCAACAAGTGCTGGCCGCCATCGACCACGAGATTTTGTCCCGTAATGGCTGGATTGGCGACTAAGGCCAGTATGGCGCCAACGATATCTTCAGGGCGGCTCGATTGGTCCAGCAGTGCGGTGTCACGGTGGGTGCGGGAAAACTGCTCGGGCGTTTGCCAATGACTCGGCAGCGTAAGGCCAGGCGACACACCCACCACCCTGAGCCGGGGCGCAAACGCCATCGCTTGCATGGGTAATGCCGCCGCCAAGGCCGCCTTCGTGAGCGTGTAAGAAAAAAAGTCCGGATTCAGCGCTGCCAGCTTCTGATCCAGCAAATGCACGACGACGCCCCTGGCGTCCTCAGACATCGATTGATAGAGGCGCGCAGACAGTCTCAGGGGTGCCATCAGATTGGGCCCGATGTGTTGATCGAGTCGTTCGGCCGAACAGGTCGCCGGGGTGTCATGCTCGAACAAAGAAGCGTTATTCACCAGACACCGAGGCATACCGAGTTCGGTAATGACCGCGTCAAGCAACCCATCGCACGCGCTCTCAAGCGACAGATCGGCTTCAAAACACGCAGCCCGAACACCCAGCGCGTGCAGTTCTGAAACAGTCTCGTGGGCTTCGTACGCTGAACGACGGTAATGGACTGCGACGTCCCAGCCGCAGCGCGCGAGTCCGAGTGCAATCTCTCGTCCAAGCCGGCTGGCTGAACCGGTCACCAACGCGACCGGACGCAATGATCCCGCTGGGCCATTCGCAGCGGTATCAGACTCGGAAGGATTCAAGCGGGTCATTCGGGGATGCAAAATATGGAGTCATCACGAGTGCGACTGAGTTTAGCCCAGGCCCCACTCTACAATCGCTCCCATGCCTAATTGCCTGACACGGATTACCCATGCGATCGATCAAGCCGGCGGCTGGCTGCGCTTTGATCACTATATGGCGCTCGCGCTGTATGCACCTGGCGTCGGTTATTACGAGAGGCGGGATGACCAACGGACAGGCGAATCCCGCGGCCCGACCGGCCCCATTGGCCCAGCTGCGCGCGGGGGAGACTTCATCACGGCGCCGGCGCTGACGCCGCTCTTCGCGGGTGCACTCTCGGCCCAGCTTACTCAATGGTTCGAATGCGGTCCCGCACAGGTTCTCGAGTTCGGGGCCGGAACCGGGCAACTCGCTGCCGACCTCTTGGTGGCGTGCGCGCAGGCTGGGCGCGCTCCTGAAACCTATGCAATCCTCGAGGTCTCGAGCGCCATGCGCGAACGGCAACGCGCCACCTTGGCTCGGATCCCGGCTGAGCTGGCCGCACGAGTCCGCTGGCTCGACCATCTGCCCGAACAGATTGACGGCGTAGTGCTTGCCAACGAACTTCTCGATGCCCTGCCCGTGCGCCTCTTTGTGGCCGACCGTGGCCGAGTGTTGGAACGTGGGGTCATGCATGGGGTCACGCGTGATGACACGGTAGCGGGCCCGGATGCCGCAGGCCAAAGTCCGTTCGTCTGGTCCGATCGAGCGGCGGATCCGGAATTCGCACAAGCCGTAACGCAAGCGATCGAAGAAGCCGGATGGTCCGTCGCGGATGCACGGGGGTACTTGAGTGAATGGCCCGAACAGGCGCTCGGTTGGGCGGCAAGTGTTGCTGAGCGCATTCGACACGGCGCGCTCCTGCTGATCGATTACGGTTTCCCGCGATCAGAGTTCTATCACCCCGCACGCCACACCGGTACGCTGATGTGCCATACCCAGCATCGCAGTCACCCGGACCCACTGCTCGACCCCGGTCAGCGCGACATCACCGCACACGTGGATTTCAGCGCGATCGCAGCGACCGTGCTGGGCACAGGGATGCGCTGTGCCGGCTACACCAGTCAAGCCCGCTTTTTGCTCAATTGTGGATTGTTGGACCGACTCAGCGCCCTGCCACCCGCCGCCATACGAGAACACAGCGCCCAAATCGCTGCCGTCCAACTGCTATTGTCCGAAGCCGAAATGGGCGAGTTGTTTAAAGTCATTGCGTTCACACGCGCAATGCCGGAAACGACTCCGCTTGGGTTTGGCCAGGGTGATCGCACCATGTCGCTGGAACGTCGATCATGATCCGTTGGATGATTGTTACGCTTCTTGCTCTCATTCTTTTTTCTGGTTTGACACCATTGCTGCGTCGATTTGGAATCGGCCGCCTGCCGGGCGACTTCACCCTGAAGCTCGGGCGTCGGGAAATTCCGCTACCGCTTGGTTCAACCATTATGCTGAGCCTGATCGCAGCTGGTTTAGGTCGGCTGCTCTAGGCCACATCAGACCAAATCAGGCCAATCCTGATCGGATCAACGCAGGCTCAGATCACCATACCAACCGATCGCCCTTGATTCGGTGTGATCTGCGTCGACGAACAAGGCAATGCCTTTCAACGGCCCTGGTTGCTCGCCAAACACTTCGGCAAAATCCGCGGCAACGTCCCGACGAGTACGTAACCAGGTGCGCATGGGGGTCGTTTGATTGCCAACGACAATCGAACGAACTCGACTAGTTCTGGGATCAATCACGATCTCACCCAACTCCCGCTCCGGTGCCCAGACGTAGACGAGGGTCGCGTAGGGGATTTCGTGTCCGGTCAGCACCTGCGACAAATCCGACAGCATCAGCTCACGCGCCGGCATCTGCGACCGATGGCCATTGAACGACAACGCCACCCGCATCGCACTGTCTTCACGCGACCGATCACCGGGATCCGCGTCGCTCGGTGGCAGATCAATCCGCCAATCCCATTGCAAGCGCTCGTGAGGTGCGATCGTGCGACCAACCGGATGCGCGATCCCCGAGGCTGCTTGGTCAGCGTCCCCGCGCAGAGCAAGCGCGGGGGAACGAACTGGGTCAGGTCCGGCGGTGTTAGAGACCCGCCTTAACTCTTCGCGCTCTGGCGCAGACCCACCCTGCGGCAATGCTGGGGGTCCATCGACCGTCCGCAACCATTTCCGGGCCATCCCCGGCGCGGTATCCAGAGCAGCATCCCAGGGTACCGGGGGCTCGATTCGCCAGCGCGTTTTCTTCTTGGTCGGGGTCAGCAGGAAAGGCTGCCACTGACCTGGCAACCCTTCACCGGTTCGGGCGGACGAAAACGCGGTGATCGCGGAGTCCGGTACGGTCACGGTCAAAGGGGCCTCGCTGGCCTGAATGGGCTCGGACGGCAGATGACCCGTTAAAGCACAGCCGGTCAGTGCGAGCGCTGCACCAGCGGGCAGAATCCTTCGAAAGGTCCAGAAAAACACCATCCTCATGTTGCCAAGCTCCGGGCAATCGCGCCCTCCCGGGCGCGCTGGACGGCCAGACGAATCCGCTCCGCGATCGATCCGTCGGGTGAGATCCCCTCCGACGATTCGAGCCCCGGGGGAACACTTCGGGCCACAGACCCCGCATCAACACTCCGGGCTGCGTTCAATGCCTGCACGAAACGCTTAGCCTCAGGGTGCGGGGTTTGACCCCCCTGCGTGGGCGAGTGTGTGGAAGGGTGCATGGAAGGGTGGATCGCCCGGTGCACATACGAGGATGCCTTGAGCATTCGCAAGAATCGATCGGGTCGGCGGATCCCGTCGGAGCGCTCGATGATTTTCAGCATGGCATCGGCTGACAGACCGAACGCATGCTCAACTGACCCGTATTCGCGTGCAAGCAACTGCGCCATGGCGCGCAGTTCCGCCGGAACGCGGAGACGCTGCGCCAACGCTTCGGCGGCGGAGGAGTCCTCGGCGCTGGTCAGGTCGATCGTCAACAAGGCCCATCGCACATCCAGGGGTTCGTCGTTCAAGGCGGCAGCGTCGATCAGTCGCCCTGAGCGATCGTTCCATACACGGTTGAGTTCGGGCAAAAGCCGCGCCAGCGCGCCGCACCCGTGCAACACCTCGAACAGGCGCGACGGCTGTCGCTCCATTAAGCCCCTGGCTAATTCCTGCCAAACCCGTTCGGGGACCAGTGCGTCGACTTCACCCGCCTCGACCATCGTGCTCAGCAGCTTCTGGGTCTCTGGATCAACGCTGAAGTCCCCGAAACGGGCCGCAAAACGCGCCAGTCGCAGAATTCGTACAGGATCCTCGGAGAAGGCTGGTCCGACATGCCGCAAGACCCGATTGGCCAAATCACGTTGCCCACCAAACGGGTCAATCAAACGACCATCTGCGGCCCGGGCCATCGCATTGATGGTCAGATCGCGGCGCTCGAGATCCTCCTCGAGACTGACATCTGGGGCGGCGTGAAACACAAACCCTCGATACCCGGGAGCCGTCTTACGCTCAGTACGGGCCAGGGCATACTCCTCACGCGTTTGCGGATGCAAAAATACCGGGAAATCCTGGCCGACGGGCTTAAAGCCCGCTTCAATCAGTTGTTCGGGCCGGGCACCGACAACGACCCAGTCGCGATCAGCCCCCTTCAAGCCGAGTAGCGCGTCCCGAACGGCACCGCCCACCACGAAGACCGTGGCCCCGTTAGGCAATACGGGTGCCACCGCCCCACTCATCGATTTCTGCGCTCGCGCAGATTGACATAGTGACCGACGCCGTGGCGCGACTCTGCATTGGCCGCCAACCAAGTCGGCGCGATTGTCGAAAGCGTCACCGGACGCACACCCAGTTCGGGGGGAAAACAGGCCAAATCACCGCTCGCGACGTTATCGACGGCCATCGAATCGACGTTGTCGCGCGACATGAGGGTGGGGCCAGGCAAATGCTCGAGAAACCAGGCTTGGCATTTGCCCAAACCCGTTGAGATCGGAATGATCGGCCTTGGGTGACCACTGACCCGGCCGACCCAGGCCACGAGTTCTGACAGGGTAAAAATCTCGGGTCCAGCCAGTTCAATGGTCTTGCCAATCGTGCTGGCTTCGTCGAGGGCCGCCGCAATCGCAGCGACCACATCACCGACATAAACCGGCTGAAAACGACACGAGGCGCCTGCGAGCGGCATCATCGGGGCCAACCGGAGTAAGCCGGCAAACAAGTTCAAGAACTGATCATCGGGTCCGAACAAGACCGACGGCCGCAAGATGGTCCAGTCGGTGAGTGACTGCTCGATCGCACGCTCACCGTCCGCCTTTGAGCGCAAGTACATGGATGGCCCCCTCCGGTCGAGTCTGACTCCAAGCGCACTGACGTGGACGATTCGGCGGATATTGACGCGTCCGCACGCCTCGACCAGGCGCCGGGGCAGCGCGACATGGGCACGCGCGAATTGTTCGCCATACGGGTCACCGGGCTTGTCATGGAGCACACCGATTAAATTGACGACAGCGTCACTGCCCGCAAGGAGTCGCGTCAGCGCCGCACTGTCATGCAGGTCCGTCTCAACGATTTCAACCGTTGGCAGGAATTTCAGATCCCGACCGTGCTGACTGCGCCGCGTGGGTACAACCACGTGACAGCCCTGCGCCACAAGGCGGGCCACGAGATGACGACCGATGAACCCCGTTCCACCAAGCACAACAATTCGTTCGTGGCGCATGGCGTTTTCATCCTGAAATTTGAGATTTCAGGATTCTACGGTGCCTCGCCGGGGACTGCAGCCCTCGGAGCAACCTGACCGAGGCGCATTTTGAGCGAAGGCAGGCGTTGCAGGCTCGATCCACCCTCGAGCAGGGCCGCATAGGCGACCGAATTGGCCAACACCTTTTTGACGTAATCGCGGGTCTCGGTAAACGGGATCGTCTCCGCAAACGCAGCCCCTTCGACGCTCACCGGCAGCGAAGCCCGCCACGCCTTGGGCCGACCCGGCCCGGCGTTATAGGCGGCAGCGGCCAACATCGGCGAGCCATCCAGCTCATCCAACACTCGGCGCAGGTAAAACGAGCCAAAACGCAGGTTCAAATCGGGCTCGTGAATTCGCCCCGGCGTGAACCCATCAGCACCGACCTTGCGCGCCACCCACTTCGCGGTCGCTGGCATCAACTGCATGAGACCCGCCGCCCCCACCACCGAACGAGCCTCGGCTAGGAACCGCGACTCCTGACGAACCAGTCCGTAAACAAATGCAGGCTCGAGCGACTGCGACCGGGCCGCCTCGCTGAGGAGATCGCGGTAGGGCGTTGGAAACCTTAAACCCGCGTCGTGCGTCGTGACTGTCCGTTCAGCCACGGCAATCGATCGATCATGCATCCCGCGCCGGCGCAGCCCTTCAGAGAGCGCCAAAATCTGCCGATCAGTCAGGGTTCGGACCGTAAATGCCATTTCCTTCACAGACTCTGTCCGCAGCGCGAGGTCCGAGAACTTAAGGGCCCGAATGACGCCGTTCTGACCCAGAACCTCTGCGATCTCTTCCTCGGTCGCCAGCGGCGGGCGCAGCGGCAGGGCCTGAACCATACCGAGTTCTTCAGCCGCTAGAAGCCCGTAAAAGTTCCAGGGCCCAGCGATCGCCCGCATCTGCTGATTCGCCTCTTCAGTACGACCTTCCGCAAGCACCGACTTGGCCCACCAGTAACGCCAAGCAGGATCGGCCCGACCGGCCTCCGTCATTCGCTCGATCGCCCCGCGCACCAACTTCCAGTCCCGATTTCGCAAGCCTGCGCGCACCAGCCAGCCCAGGGTTTCATCCGACACCGTCCCCAGGGGAACGCCCGCCCCCGCCACAATCGCCCCGCGCTGAGCCCATTGCGCTGCCTCCGGGTGGAGTCTGCGCGCACCCGCAGCGGCGACCTGAGCCCAGACCCAAGCACGATCCTCATCGCTCAGTCTGGGTCCGTAACGCATCAAGCGCTCAGCGGCCTGCAGCGGCTCATTGCGAGCCTGCCGCGCCAGCGCAATCACGACCAATTCCCGAAAATTCGCATTGGGCGCGACCAACACTTCGGATTGAGGTTGGTCGAGAGCGGCGCTGAGCGCGCGACCCTCATCAAAATTCGGCAACAGGGAGGCGAACTTGCGCACAGCAGTCAGTGCGCCGCCATCGACGGCTGCGAGAAGTCGACGCCAAATATCCGCCTGGGAAAGGACGCCCTGCCCCGCCAGTTGTTCAAGAAGGGCTAAACAGGCTTCGCCCAGTTCGCGCCCCAATGGCAGCGCTTCGCGCGCGGCCGCCAAGGCGATCGGGTCCCCGGTCATCGCGCGGTGCCTTGCATCCGCACAACCGGGCTGTGGATCATCGGACCCCCGTGCCGGCAAACGCTGGAACTGCTGTTCAAATTCGGGCCAGAGACCGCGCCGCGCAAGCGAAAGCACCCAGTCCCTGCGCACCCCGTCCGCCGCCAGCGTCCCAGCGAACCGATCCAGAAAAACCCGCACGCTGGCATCTGCATCGAGCCGCGCCTCGTTACGGGAGTCACTTCGGGAATCACTGCGGGAATCGTTAAGCTGTAACCGCAACCGCCAGGCATCGACGTGAACGCGCAACGGGTGGGTGGATTCGACGGCCGCGGCAGCGACATTGAGCCGATTGAGGTCATTGGCGACAAAAGCGTTGCGGGCGCTGACGACCGCATCATCGCCGGGCAGAGGCGGCAACTGCGCCTTCGCCGCACGCAAGACGGCGGGGGCTGGTGAAGGGGAAGGGGCAGCGGTCGGGGCTTGAATGGGAGCAACGCCTGGGGACTGCGTCGAGGTTGAAGGTGGAATCGACGATGACGGCGCGCTCGGGACGTCTGCCGCAGGCAGCGCTGGCGCAATCGCAGTAGCCGGAATCGCGGCACCCGATCGCATCTTTGATCTTGAAGCTTGGGCATGCCGGCCCGACACCGTACCCGCCGCACGCGCGCTCGCGTGCTTGGCAGGGGGCTTAGTAGTCTGCTTAGTGGATGCCTTGTTGACCGGCTTGGTGGAAGCCTTTTTGGCCGGCTTATCGGCTGACTTAGCGTCCGATTGAGTACTGGTCGGGCTCGCTGCCTGCACGGAATCGATACCCACCAGAGCGCCGAAACAGACCGCGACAACCATCCAAAGGAACAGGTCCGCGAGCCGATTCAGGGATACGATAGCGTGACGAAGAGGACGAATCGAGACAGTCATGGCAGACGGCAATCTAGCATGCTCACGGGTGACCCCAATTGAACGAGCTGAGGTACGGCAGCAGTTACTCGCCGCACGCAATGCGCTGTCGGCAAGCGATCGAGCGGCAGCCGATGCCGCACTGATTGAGCAACTCGACCCGATCATGGCCCAAGCCCTAGATCAAGCCCAAGCCCGACGGACAATCCCGCGCTCTGAACCCGTCCTCGGGGTCTATTGGCCAGTTCGAGGAGAACCCGATCTGTCGGTCTGGTACGCCCAAGCTCGTCTTCGCGGCTGGCGTTTAGCCTTACCGCGGACCATGGCGCATCAACCCCTGGAGTTCGGGCTCTGGCTGTCTTCCGGCCAACTCGTCAACGGACCCTGGCAGATCCCGTTGCCGAATCCATTTGTGACCGTTCAACCCGACATCCTGATTGTCCCCTGTTTGGGCTTTGATGCACGCGGCTGGCGCCTGGGCTACGGCGGTGGGTTCTATGACCGCACCCTAGCCGCCAATCGCACCCCGGCGATCGGTGTCGCCCGAGCCTGCGGCCAGATCGGTGAACTGGTCCCTGAAATCCATGACATCGCCCTTGACGCAATCGTCACCGAACGCGTTCAGTTCAGGGTATCGACCGGTACGGATGCGGGCTGAAGACGGCGAATTACTTCATGACATAGTTCTGCATGGTTCAAGGTGTAGAAATGAATCGATGGCGCACCGCCGGCGAGCAGGCGATCGCACATGGCACTCACCAGATCCAGCCCGAACGCCCGCACCGAGGCGTGATCGTCACCGTAACCCTCCATGCGGCGTGCCACCCAGCGCGGCACTTCGGCACCGCAGGCTTCGGCAAAACGGGCCACCTTAAAATACGCTTGGATGGGCATCACACCCGGCACGATGGGCGCATCAATGCCGCGGGCGCGAACCGCGTCAACAAAGGCAAAGTACGAATCGGCGTTGTAAAAAAACTGCGTGATCGCGGAATTTGCACCCGCGTTCATCTTGGTGACAAACGCATCGAGATCGGCCTGTGCATTGCGCGCCTGCGGGTGCACCTCGGGATAAGCTGCCACCTCGATATGGAAGACATCACCCGTGGCCTCGCGAATAAAACCGACCAGGTCCGAGGCAAATCGGAAATCGCCACCCTGAACCATCCCCGAAGGTAAGTCGCCACGCAGCGCCACGATCCGGCGAATCCCGCGCCTGCGCCAATCCTCGAGGAGCGCCCGGATGCCCTCGCGACTCGCGCCAATGCAAGAAATATGCGGTGCAACCGTCTGGCCAGCAGCCGCAATCTCGAGCACGGTCGCTTGGGTCTTTTCTTGCGTCGCGCCCCCGGCCCCATAAGTCACGCTGTAATACTCGGGTCGATGGCTATCGAGTGCGGCTCGAACGCTGCGTAAACGCTCGGCTCCCGCTGGTGTGTTGGGCGGGAAAAATTCAAAGCTGACTGGAATCATCACGTCCTCTTTTTTGCGCGATCAACAAAAATTCCCGATTGCCATCCTCACCCCCCGCCCCCCCAGTGAGCGGACTCTCCAGCGTCTCCCGAACCCCACAATTCAGACCCGCACAGATCGCCGCGATCCGCTCGAGCAGCGGTCCATACAAGGTCGCATCACGAACGATTCCGTGACGGTCGCGAGCGGTCGGGCCGAGCTCGAACTGCGGCTTGACCAGGGCCACGAGCCATCCACCGTCTCGGATCAAGGCCACCACCGGCGCCAACACCGTATCGAGGGCAATAAAGGACACGTCGATCGTGGCCAACCCGAACCCCTCCGCCGGCACGGAATCCTCCAACATCGTGGCCTCGAGGGCCCGCGCGTTGATCCCTTCAAACGTGCGTATTCGGGGATCCCCCGCGAGGCTCGGATGGATTTGCCCATGACCCACGTCGACACCGACCACGCGCTGCACCCCATGTTGCAGAAGACAATCGGTAAAGCCCCCGGTCGACTGACCTACATCAAGTGCGACGACTTCGGATGCTCTCAATCCCAGGCTCAGGAGCCGCTCCAGAGATGGCTCGAGCTTGAGCCCGCCCCGCGAAACATAGCGTAGGGCGGGGTCAGCCACATTGACCCCGACGGCTGTGTCGTCAGCGATCCGTTCGCTCGCGCGGGTCACGGTACGAACACCGCTTCCCGAATTCACCCAAACGCTGCCCGCTGCAATCAGGCGTTGCGCCAAGGTGCGGGATGCGGCCAGGCCACGTTCGACCAAGACCGCATCGGCACGCATTCGCACCGCCTCAGACCCTCAGGGATCAGTCGCCCCGCCAATCAGTAGCGATAGGTATCGGCCTTGTAAGGACCGTCCTGCGCGACACCAATGTACGAGGCCTGCGATGGACTCAGTTGCGTGAGCGTCGCGCCAATCTGCTTGAGGTGCAGGCGAGCGACTTTCTCGTCCAGATGCTTGGGCAGCACATAAACCTTACCGCTCTCGTACTGATCAGGATGCGACCAGAGTTCGATCTGCGCGATGGTCTGGTTGGTAAAGGAGGCCGACATCACAAAGCTCGGGTGCCCAGTTCCACAACCGAGATTCACCAGGCGGCCTTCCGCCAGCATGATGATGCGATGGCCATCCGGGAAAACCACATGATCGACCTGGGGCTTGATGTTGATCCACTGGCATCCCGTGGCCTCGCCTTTGATCGAAGCAATATCAATCTCGTTATCGAAATGACCGATATTGCAGACGATCGCCTGATTCTTCATGCGCTCCATGTGCGCGCGGGTGATGACATCCTTGTTACCGGTTGCCGTCACGAAGATGTCAGCTTTGTCGGCTGCATATTCCATGTCGACAACCTTGTAGCCTTCCATCGCCGCCTGCAGCGCACAGATTGGATCGATCTCGGTAATCCAGACCTGTGCAGACAATGCACGCAAGGCCTGGGCGCTGCCCTTGCCCACATCGCCAAAGCCGGCCACGACCGCGATCTTGCCGGCGATCATGACGTCGGTGGCGCGCTTGATCCCATCCACCAAGGATTCGCGACATCCGTACAAATTATCAAATTTGCTCTTTGTCACAGAATCATTCACGTTAATTGCACGAAATTTGAGCTCGCCGCGACGACTCATTTCGATCAGCCGATGAACCCCGGTGGTGGTCTCTTCCGTCACGCCAACCACGCTGTCGAGCTGGCGCTGATACCAGCCCGGGTCGGTGGCCAGACGCTT
>Ga0187843_10001496_pt1 | contig 14683 bp, 17 predicted proteins | sample SpaLakP09_SKY_43_FD_134516 | JGI IMG/M metagenome (GOLD analysis project Ga0187843, IMG submission 134516) | Oligotrophic lake water microbial communities from Sparkling Lake, Wisconsin, USA - SP09_SKY_43 | ecosystem: Environmental > Aquatic > Freshwater > Lake | place: USA: Sparkling Lake... | reverse complement strand
TGTACGGGCGCTGCCATACGCCGTTGATCACCTCACCGCTCTTTGTCTTAACCGGCCCGATGAACACATCGGTGCGCCCCTTCAATCGAGCAATAAGGTTGCGCGGCAAGTTGCCATACTGGTTGACTGGCGACGCCTTCGGGTTCAAGACCGCACGGCCGTTGACCTTCTGCACATCGCCGCTTTCATACGGCGCAAGGTAGCCGGCCGCCTTATCCTTGACGTACACCACTGCGCGTAGATCACTCTTGCGCGCGGCCTTGACGCCGACCGCGTTGAGCGTGAATGGCGTCGGACGATCCAGCACACGGCTGAACTGCTTCTTCTCGTCCGCCTGCACATGCTTGCCCAGTGCGGTCAGCGCCGTCGCCGTGGCGAACGGCAGCTGCTTATCGATGAACGCGCCGAACTGGCGCTGCACCTGCCGCAGATTCGATTGCACTGAAATGTCCATGCGCGCCCTTGTGCAGACGTCTGCACTGCTGGAATAAAAAAGCCCGGCGAACCGGGCAAAGGAGAAACGTAGCTTGTATCCACCGCTTTGGAGCGGGTCGAGACAGATCACCACCTTTCGTCGTTGAGAATTCGTGTACTTTGCGTTATAGCCCAACATGCCACAATTTCGTGCTTTTCAATGCAGCCCGGTACAATCGACATCTAATCCGCTAATTAGAGAGATCGACTTGCTCAAAACATTTGGACGCTGGATCGCGTCGGTAATCAAGGACTCGATATCGAAATCAGTATCAGCGCTAGTCATAGCTGCTTTAGGCGCGCTAGCCACGGCTCACTGGTGGTCTGCCATCACTAACGCCGTTGCTTCATGTGAGAAGTGGGTACGGGCGGAGGTCGTCATTGACCGGTGGCAACTGATTCTTCTTCAACTATGCGCTGCAACCTTGTGTGGTGTGGTTTTGTTCTTCTTGTGGTTGGCGCTTAGCAGTAAAACAAAGCTAACCAACAAGGACTACTGGGAGGATCGATTCCACGGTTTGATTTGGCAATGGCATCTAGATAGCAATTACAACATCAGCCGACTGGTCCCGCTGTGTGAAGAGTGCCTGTCCGAGGTCCGCTCTGAGCACCTGTACGTGGCACCCGCGCGCATGTCGTTCACCTGCCTACACTGCGGCCACAAATCGGACAGCATTAGGGGTGACGCAGATTACCAAATAGCCGAAGGCGTAAAGGTTCAGATCCGGCGTAAGCTGCGTTCAGGCGAGTGGTTTGAGGCAGTGAAAGCTATGAATAAAAAAAGCCCCACGACGAGATAAACAGAATAAGTGCGCTTTTCGTTATCGCCCAACGCCGCCGTGCTTAGGCTACGGCCGATCTGAAACCAGGTACAACTTGCGGCCGTAAACGAAAAAACCCAGCGGGCTAGGCTGGGCTTTTGGGTTCCGGTTTCTATTGGCGCAACTACGCCTCCATCAAGGAAGCGTCAGTTTCGACAATAGGCACGGGACACCCCGGCAGGCAAGTTGTAGACCGAATGGTAGCCGGGTCACCAAAGCGTTTCAAGACCCTTTGCAAATTTTTCTCAGCCTTAGCGATCACCAGCGGTACGTGGTGCCCACGTACACCGCGCAGAAAGCGGCGGATCTGTGACGCTGGCCAGCTCTGAACGTATAGGCACTGCAACGCCTTACGTTCGTTGTAGTCGCCCAGTGTGCGCCAAGCGGCCTCAACTATCCATGCGTCCAATTCGTGCGCCGAGACCGTGGCGCTGAGCGGCTTGATCTTTTCTTCCAGCAGGTCCTGCGGCGGCGCGGCCTCGCTGGTGCGTAGGTGGACGTACAGCTTCGCCCAACCAGCGCAATACTGGGAATGGCCGCTTGGCTTGACCGTACCATGCACCACACGACGCCAGTTGTCCATGCGAGCTACGAACGCTTGCCGCTCCAGCACGCGCTCAAATGCCACCTCCACTTGAGACGCCCTCTGCACCGGCGGGCGGTGAGTAGGTGCGCCCGCATCCTCGACAAAGGTCACGCCATCAACTTCGATAACTGCCTGATTTCCCATCCGCGCCTCTACGTTGTTCATCAAAATCCCATTTCTATGTTCTGGACAGTGTTATTACAGCCTTGCGCTCTACCCTGATCGCTTGAAACCCTCATGAATACTGACGTTTACAGGGTTAACAGGGTTATCAGGGATGGTAGATACACGCAGGAATAAAATTTTTCTCTAATATGCTTGTGGATATGTACTCAAGTTATGCACACGCGCGCCCGCGCTGCAACCCTGTTAACCCTGATAACCCTGTTAAGCCCGCATCCACACTGGCTTTCCGGCTTACAGGGTATGAGTCGAACCCTGTTAACACCCTGTAATCTCGCGTCGTCATATCACCGCCTTGATGTCGGCAAGCTCGCGGAAGCGTTCGATGCGCTTCTCCAGCGACTCGTTAGGGTCGTCGTCCTCTTGCGGCGGCACATGAATGATCGTTAGCAGCTTCTTCTTTTTCAGGCCCGGCCCGACCCACTGGCGGTCCTTCTTCAAGATGCTGCCCATCAGCTCGGCAAACTTGGTCAGCGACTGGCCTCGCAGCTTGTACTTGCTGCAGTAGCGGTCATATACCGCAAACAGGTCGGTGGACAGGCAAGAGCAGAATGGCGCTTCGAGTTCGCCCGACGACCAGGCGCGGTAGAACGCCTCCCAGTCAGGCAAGCCGAAGTTGATCACGCGCTGCTTCGCATCCGTCATCAGCGGCTTCGTATGCGGATTGAAGTCACCCAGCGGATACTCCAGCAGGAAGGCATAAAACGCCTCGATCAGTCCACGCTCAAGTACCGCAGAGATGCGCGCCAGCAGATCCGGCGCCAGATCGTTGCGCACGTCGACCACCAGGAAGCGCCTGTCGTCAGGCTCCAGCGGCACAGCTTGAAACTCGTTCGACAGCATGACCGTGTTCAGGTGATTGGCCTCCGTACGGTCGTCCTTGAACTTTTGGCTGATCGCCTGATCGCGGCCAGTGATCATGTGCTTGATCAGTCCGATGCCGGCATACTTGTCCTGCCGCGACAGAATCTCCTCAAACAGCACGAACAACTTTTGCGACCGCCACATGGTGTAGCTCGCGTCCAGTTGGTTCTGGCCGCCGGTGGCGCCGTAGCTGCCATAGATCGGCTTGACGATACCCTCGAAAAACAGACTTTTACCGGTGCCCTGCTTACGGCCAAAGAACAACATTGCCGTCTGCATCTTCGCGCCCGGGTGCTGGAGGGGATAGGCCAGCCAGCACAGCACCCAATGCAGCAGCGCAGCCTGCATATCTTCCTCGGTCGACAGCAAGCTCATCAACAGTTCCACCGCGAGGCTCGCCAGTTCGTCGTTGGCCTTGGGCTTCAGCGGAAAGCCTTCGAACATGTTGATGTGGGTCGAGAGGTCAACCTGCTGCGTCGGATCGAACACCAGGTTTTCCAGGTCGATTTCACGTCGCATCGGATGCTCCAGCCAGCGCTCCGCGTTGAACTGGCCGCGAGATAAGGACATCGCGTCATAGCTCACCACCATGCGCTTGTCGTGGTCCCACAGCGTTTTCGTCGGGTACAGCAAGGTGTAGCGCTCCAGCAGGCTGAAGAGGACATCACTCCCCTTGCCCCCCTCAACTGCTGCGATGCCACGGACCAGCTCAGGTAGTGCGCGCGGGCTGATTGCGCGGCGCTTCTCGCTCGATTCCCAGGCTTTTGCGGCATCCTTGCCGACCATCATGGTGAACGCCTTGCTCTTCATTCGCACCTGATTTACCGAGTCCCACACATCGGTCGTGCCCTGAATCAGTGCGCAATGGGAGAGCGCCCACTCCAGCGACACCAGCCCCGATGCGGGCGCGACCTCTTCCCCTGGCGCCGCAGTCGCATCAAGGGGGGGCGGGGGAAGCGCGTCAACAGGCATCCCGCTCTCGGCTCCGCAGTCCGCAGGAGAGGGGGCGGGAGAGGCGGCCGTATCCGGCCCGCCGCCCAAGGGCGGCATATTGTGCGCCGCTTGCGCGGCGAAGGAAGGGACGTATACGTCGGCTCCCGCAGTCGCAATGAGGGGGTGCGGGGGAGCATCATCAGCACCCGCTTGCGCGGGAATGTTGTGCGCCGCTTGCGCGGCGAGGGGAACGGAAAAGACGTGTCCCGTTGCCTCCAGCTTTGCGACCAAGCCCGCCATCAGCCCCGCAGCGTCCAGCGGCGCCGGCTCGCTAAGAGTATGAATAGGCTGCTTCGCAGCAGGATGGAACGAGAAAAGCTGCGCAGCCGCGATCTCCAGCGACTCCTCCACATGCAGATCGTTCCAGTCCGTCCATTTGCGACCAGCGCGATCCGCAAACCGTGGGATAGCCAGGATCGAGTTGCCGACGAGCGCGGCCGCAGCGGTCGACTTGGCCAAGCCGGCGTTCTCGTACTTGAGGATCTGAAACCGGCGACCTTTGCGCACGTCGGCCTCGATGAACGAGATTCCGTGTGCATCGTTTCGCCAGCCTGCGGTTACTCGCACCTCATCGCCATCGTCGGCCAGCACCAGGTGCTCGGCGCCGTCGACCGGGACCGAGGCGTGGACGTCAAAGTCGCTGGCCAGGCGCTCGATGAAGCGCTGCTCCTGCAGGTAGTCGTCATCAACCAGGAAGATCAAAACGGCTGCCGGGTACAACTGGCGAAGGATCTTGGCCACGTGCTGCAGGTTGCCAGCATCGAATGCCCCAACCGCCGGCACGTCCAAGCCGTGGATTGCAAAGCCCATGCGCGCCGTGCGGCACGTCGCATATCCCTCGCCTACTGCTATCACCGCAGCACCGTCGAGCTGGCCCAGCGCAAATGCGGCGCCGATCTTATCCATACCGGTGCTGTAGCGCTTCTCGCCTGCTGCGTCGATTTTCTGCAGGCCGACCATCTGGCCGGCGCGCATCATCGGGATCAGCAGTTCGCCTTTGTCGCCAACGCGGACGCCTTCAGGCGTGATCTGTTTGCGTACTAGGTAGTCATGCTCCACCACGCAATCAACGGCTTGGCGCCACTGATCGCGCGCGCGGTTAGCCGCCAGCTGGATTTCCCGTTTGCGGTCTTCGGCCTCTTTCGCCTCATGGGCGCGCTGCTTCATCTGCATCTCGGCGCGCTCGGCATCAGTCATCGATTCGGCGTCGACCTTGACGGGTACAGTGTTGCGGTTCTCGCCCTGGAAGAAGCCAAACGCACCGGTAATAACCTCCCGGCCGGTTTTCAGTGTCATCTTACGCAGGATATACCATGCCTTTTTCTTCGGGCCAAACCGCTTGTATTTGCCATCTAGAATTGGATGGTTCGGCGGCAGCTGCGGCATATCGTACTCCGCCATCTGCGCCACTACTTGGCCGACATCACTCATTACTGCGTTTCTCCAGCGGCACCAAGCGCGCCCTTATAGCTGACCACTTCAGCGCCCATGCGTGAAGGAATGTTCTGGTAGTCCAGCGCGCCAGTGCGGATCGGCCCGGCAGAACGCAGGCGGCGAACATCAAGCTCGCGCATCGGCGCCACGTAGCGCGACGCGACCGGTACCCCGGCGACAGGAACGCTTGCAACTGGGATGCCCATGTACTGCCGACCAGCGTCGGAGACAGTACACATCGCACCCACAACATTAATTAGGCCGCAGCGCTCCAGGCGGTCAATGACGTCGCGGCAGAAACCGATCTGTGTGCCGCGCCAATCCCGCACTCGCATGATTTCTGAGACAGCGGCCACGCCGCCGATGTTCTGTAGCGCACGGAGGGCAAGGTGCGACGCGCTTTCGCGGCGTGGCAGTTCGCGATTAGCCATGGTTGCCTCCCCGCACATTGCGCTCAGCCATAACCTCCAATCGCGCCACCATCTGGTGTGCGGCTTGCACCATGCGGTACACCACAGCTTTAATCGATTCAATCTCGTTCAAGTCGATGACGCCATCTGCCAGCGCCTTGTGCACCTCTGCCCCAACGTCACCATTGCACATCCAAACCTTAGTGACAGTCTCCAAAATCGCGGCCTCATTAGCAGTCTCCGGCCCTTCCAGCGAAACGCACACATAGCCATGGTTAGCTGCCAATGCGTGAAGAACACTCACGTCACCAGTCAAACCGATGATTCGATCAACTTCATCCAGCGTCGGTTTGTTCGTGATTGAATTCGGGTTTGCCTTATTGCGCAGGATTACCGGAGACATGCCGAGCCGAACCGCCAGGGCCGTATGCCCACCCGGTGCACCGTGGACCGTTTTGTGTAGGGCGTCTAAAACACTCATGCAAAACCTCTTAAAAAGAATGATGAAAAAGCAACTGCGATAATTTAAACTAGACTCAATTACTTGCTTTCGTCAGCCGCTACCGCTACAGCAGTGCAACAGCCGCAAGTGCCGCGAAGAAAGGCCCAATCAACATCTGGCCGGAGAAACTCGCATAGCACCTGCCGCTTCGACTCTCGCTCTATACGGATGCAAAGGCTCTCTCCGAGCTGCTGATTTATAGACACTGCTTTGCGCAAATACCGTTCAGAAGTGTCACAGGCAGTGCAGAACACCAAGCGTTCCGGCTTTGACAAGCGGTTTAGAAATTTAAGTAATTTTTCCATTCGCAAATATTACTAAACGGTAATGACTTGGTCAATACCGTTTGGTTATTTACTGAACGGTAATTGGCGGGGAAAATGACACTATGCAAATACAAGACATACGCCGACAAAGGCTTCGCCAACTTATCCGGGATAGCTACGGAGACTCGCAGGCGCGGTTCATCGACGAGACTGGTGAGAACCAAGGGGAAATTTCGGGCCTGTTGCGGACGAAATCTTTTGGGGAAAAGAAGGCTCGCAATCTTGAAAAGAAAGCAAAGCTTCCCACTGGGTGGTTAGATCAAGCCGTAACCCAGATGGATGAAGTGGCACCTTCTCAAGAAGCGCCTCGAGGCCCGAGCGTCGGCACCCCGCTAGTGCCAGTGCTACCACTTGCGCCAATTGAAAAGGGCAAGGCGGCGTTGGTGTATGTAGACATGGCCGAACTTGAACTGCTTACAAACTATCGCCAAGCAACAGACGTCGGACGTAGCTCGATCATGATTGCTGCTGAAGTATCAGAAAAACGATTTGTTACCGTTGTTGGAAACCAGTCGTAATACGGCTGGCCGCTCAGCAGGGTGCTGCGCCGCCAACCCTTCTGCAATTCTGATCAACTGCTCTCTGGCTTCCAGGTTCATTGCTAAATACGCATCTGTAATCCGGCGTACGTCAGGCGTGATTGTTCGGGGCATAGTGTTACTAATTGTTCAAAGTAAATGGTAAATATATCTCAAAAAGAATGATTGGATCCGCTAGGCAATATTTTTGGCGGACTAATTCTGATGGGGATAGATGATGACGAGGTTCGATGTGCCGCCAAAGTGGCGGCACTTTTCCAACATTTTACACAAACGCGCGACAATCGCGCGATGACCCTAGCAAAAAAACAAAAACCCCTACGCGTTAAGACTGCGCTTCGGATACCCGAGGAGTTGCATCGTGAGATAACGTTGGCAGCGCAGTTGAACGACAGATCCTTTAATGCAGAAGTCCTATTGCGGCTCGCGCAATCTCAGACAAAGGAATCATTGGACACGCTACACACCGACAATGCCGAAATTAAGGCCGTCGCCCAGGAGATCCTCAGACTCGTCCGCGCTCGCTGAAAACGTCTATCGTCTTCTGCTAGCAACAAGATAGTTAGAAATCGGCCTCGCGCCGATTTTTTTTCGCCTTAAAAATCAAGAAACGGTAATTTTTTAGGTACTTATTACCGTTTGGTATTGACTAATAAATTACCACTTAGTAATATCCACTCCGTCATCTTTCAACGGAGCGGCAATGAACTGTTTATTCACCAGATCTACCCCATCTGACGAGTGCGAACTCGGCCCAGTCCGCGTAATCGCCACGGCGATTGATAAGTTTCATGGACTCAAAGGCCATGATTACATCAAAGCACGCAACCTTAATCCGCCAGTAAAGCGTGTGCAGACGTCTGCACACGACAAGTCGGCTGTACGGATAGAGGTCTGCCAATGAACTCCCTACCGTTCACCACCCTTGACGCCAGCCACGAAGACGGCGCCGCCTCCCTTCTGATCAGCTTTGACCGCCTGAGCGTCGCCGCCAAGGATGCCGGCGACCTGCTCCAGCAGTCTGGCCTTTCAGGCTTTCTCGGTGACACCGCAGATACCTTGCGGACGGCACTGGCGGTGCATGGTCATCTGCTGCAGCAGTATGTCGTGAAGATCCGCACGAGCGCCGGAACAAGTGCAGACGTCTGCACAGTTACCGCCCACACCAGTCAAGGAGCGTATGCAGCCGCAGCTGAGCGCCAGGGCGATGAACCTTTCGGCATTTCCGTTATGCCGGCGGCGCATGTCGATCTGGAAGCCGCGCATCGGGCGCTAAGGATCAGCGGATCGCTCAACGATGCCCTGAAAGACAAGTCACTCAGCATCGCCATCAGATCCTACGCACGTAACAAGCAGCGGCGCGCCATGCCTACTGCCGATTTCAAATCCCTTGCGGCCAACGACCGCGATTAACTGGAGCACACCATGAGCAACTTACAAGCGCAGCTGGTGCACGAATTGACGTGCGCCGAAAAAATCATCTTAGCCATGCTGAAGCACATGACCGTGGCGCAAAAGTGCGCGGCCGGCGTTGAAATTGAAGAAGCCGGCATCGCCGGCGAAGGAATGACGCGCTATCACGAGCGCAACGCAGTATTGGCGTCAGCAGCAAAAAATGCCGAGCCTGATACAGCGACACCCGTGTTCTGCAAAGACTGCAAACACTACGGCGCCGGCATCTACCCACGATGCCACGCGCCAGCGCTAGCGCGGATCGATGTGGTCACCGGGTACTACGGCCCCAGGTGTCGCGACGAACGCGCTCCCAGTAATGTTGATGGGTGTGGACAGGACGGAAAACTGTTCGAAGCCCGACGTCCTAAGACTCAGCTCTTGCCATCACCTGCAGCTTCGGACAACAACCGTTCATCGTTGAGCAGCAAGAATCTGGACTCGACTGCGATGTCAGATAGTACCGATGCGACAACAGCGTCCGGAACTTCGCGCCCGAATACCGAAATGCAAACTTCACGCGCCAGTACGAGCCTTTCGTGAGTGTTCAAAACAGCATCGCTTTCATGTGCCGTTAGGCGCCGCGCGTGATCAATTTCATCCAGCCTTTTTTTGAAGTCCATGTGCTGATCCTTGGGTCGAAAAAAGGCATTTTGCCATAAACACTACAGTTCCTTAAGGTAATTTTTATGTCCCAATTAGTAGCCCTCCCCGCGCCAGTAGTGCCGGCACCCGCCAACCAGGTAATCAACGTCGCCGACCTTACACTCGACGGCTATCGCGACATTCCCACGCACCTGATCCGTATCTCGTACACCAACCGTACTCGATTCAACTTGGAAGCGCTGCAGCAGCTCTCCGAGAATATCGCTGAGGTTGGTATCCTGCAGCCGATCCTCATGCGCCCGGTGACTCCGACTGCCGAGGCACCACAAATCTTCGAAATCGTCGCCGGCGAAAGGCGCTTCCGTGCGGCATGCATGGCGTGCCTATACGCTGTGCCCGCCAGCGTCAGAACTCTGACCGACAAACAAGCTGCCGAGATACAGCTCTTGGAGAACATTCAGCGCGAGAACCCACACCCGCTGGAAGAGGCTATAGGATTCGAACAGCTGATGCTGAAGCACGGCTACAACGCCGACCAACTTGCCGCAAAGGTCAAGCAAAGCCGTTCTTATGTGTACGGCCGCTTAAAGCTCTGCGCACTGTCGCTGAAAGCGCGTGAGCTGTTCCTGGACGATATCAAACGATTCCCGGCTTCGACCGCACTGCTGATCGCACGGATTCCGACACCGGATCTGCAAGACAAAGCGCTCGACGAAATTATGAAGCCCCATTATGGCGGCGAGCCGATGTCGTACCGCCAGGCCGCTGCTTATATCTCAGGCAGGTACACGCTGGAACTGGAGGACGCCGTCTTTGACACCAAGGATGCGAAACTGCTTGCCGACGCGACGAGTTGCGTCAAATGCCCAAAGCGTACCGGGAACCAACCTGAAATCTACGCCGACTGCACAAACGCAAACGTGTGCACTGATCCAGACTGTTTCGCCGAGAAGAAGGCTGCGCACTACAAACGCATTGAGATCATCGCGCACAAGAAAAACATTCCCATTCTCGAAGGTGACGAAGCACGCGCGCTCGTCGGCAATACCTGGAGCCGTGATGGTGAATACGTGACGATCGGTCAGCACCTCAGCACGTTTGACCGCGTGGCGCCCACAACCGGGATGAGCGGCACTGTAGAGAAGCATCTGCTGCATGATCTGCTTCCGGCAGTCAGCCGCTACGTTAGGGACCGCGACGGGGAAATGAAACCTGCCTATCTGCGCTCCGATATCCAAACAGCACTGGAGGAAGTGGGTGCCTGCGAGTCGGTTAACGCACGCGCTGCGCGGCTGGCGGAAGAAGCGGCCGATCCAAGCAAAGCAGCAGAACTGACGGCAGCACAGAAATCCGAACTCGCGCGCCAGGAAGAGCGCGAGAAAAATCAGGAGCGCGCCGCCGCCGTAAGCGCTGAGCGAGCCGCAATCTACCGCAAGCTGCGCGCACGAGCCAGCGGAGGATTCTCGCTAAACATGCTTCGTGAGCTGACGAAGCTAATCGTCCGCGACTACAACGAATATAGCCTGCCGGATGACGTGATCGGCGACTTGTACACGTTCAACCGCGACGACGATTCTGTGTGCGCCTATATCGACAGCGCGGACGCCAACCAGGTGCAGCAGCTGCTGATGGATCTGCTGCTTGGCGAAGCCTTGGAAATCCCATACCACTGCCTTGATGATGACCCATCTTGCGTCGACGACGCGTTTTCCACGCTGGCCAAACTCGAAGGCGTGGAAGCCACGGCCGCAGACATTGCTGTCGAGCGGATTGATGTATCGCTGCTGAACAATCCTACCGACGTCTATGAAGCGCTCAAAGACAATATCGAACACCTGACCGAGGTGTCTAAGTTCATTGTGGCGCGCGCCCCGCATCACTTGGGCAATGTGGTTGCGGCCGCCAATCAGCTGGACTATCTCTACAACAACGGTGAGTGGCAGAAGAAAGAAGCCGCAGCCGCTGTGCCGGTGCCGGCCGCTGACGCCGGCGCCGACGTCGACGCGAAACCGAACACGCACGTGCACGAGGCAGCGCCAACGCCGGCACCACGTGGAAAGATAAAGTTGAAGGCAAAGCCGAAGGCAGAGCAGCCGGTAGAACAGGCCAGCGGGACTGTGGTGACGGTGAAGAAGACCCGTGTAGTTCCAGCAAGCGCTTGGCCCTTCCCTACCGAACCTCAAAAAATGTAAAGACTGAATATGGACCGCAACATCATCGCAATCAATCACCACTACGCCGACCTTGAAGCAGCTGCGGCAGTCGCGTGCTATTCGGCAGCGGCACACAATGGTCTGGCAAACAGCCAGGCCGACAAGTGCGACGACGGCAACATGGCCTGCCCACAGTGCCCATTTATCAAAAAACCGGAGGCAAATTGAGTAACTATAAGAAGCCATTTACGGATCTGGTCGACAGCAACGGCAAACCTAAAATCGCGCCGGTCCAAGGCTATGTGCAAGGCATTCCGTGGTCCTTGCATCTCGAAGCATACGATGCGTATTGCAAAAAATGGAGCAGACAAGAGGCCCTGATCGACCTTGAGGGACGTGGCTGTCGCGGTGGATTCAGCACAGGCGAACTCGATAGCTTTATCCCAGGCTGGCGGGACCGCGTAAGTGAAATCACGGCCCTGCGCGCTGCGCTCAATGACGCACAAGGGAAACTGCGCCGTATCACGGTCGCGGTCACTGGCTCAAGATCCGTCAGCTTCGATGAAGTGATTCACTGCATTGATCACTTGGTCGAAATTGACACGGACCTGTTTTGCAAGGCGTACATCGAGCAGCAAGCCAAAACAGAGGTACAGGCATGAGGCATCTTTTCCTGGTACTGGTTCTCGCCGGCTGCAGCGACGGCACGCATCTCGACAGTAGCCGGTGGGTCTGTACCAAAATCGGCGAGTACACCGAGCGAGAGCTTGTGCAGGTGTACCCGGCCATGGAAGCGCCTGTACGCCGAACTGGCTGCGTCCAGTGGACGCGGATCACCGCAGCAGCTCGATAAATGCCGGCACCAACGAAATTGAACTGGCCACTATTCGGCACCATCGCGTTGCTCGCGCTTGACGAGACGGTGGTGGCCGTTTTGTATTACCTGAACTGGAACATTTTATGAACAAGATCGAAACCAACATGGCCGATGATGCAAGCGGCGCACACAAAGCGCGGCCAGGCATCAATGCCAACAGCCGATTCTTTGGTGCAGCCGAGGGGGATACGACAGCCGCACTCAATGCAGTCGACATACTGGGCACGATACTGCAGAGCTGCAGCGAATTGAAGCTCAGCTTCCATCGTGACCGCACAGTGAAAGCAGTCCGCCTGGTATGCAAACCATCCGTTGAGACGTCCACGGGATTTCAGAAGGAAGTCTTGAAGGCATTGATTTCTCTGCAAACCGACAGGGCATGATATGAGCGCTATGTTTGAACTGCACCTCGCATCCGAAACACTCGGCGCCGATGAAGTAATCGACATCACCGGTTGCCACCGTCGTGGCGACCAGGTCGAATGGCTCGACCGCAACCGTTGGGTGTACCACACCAACAAAGCAGGCATGCCGATCATCGGCCGCATGTATGCGCGTATGAAGATGGCTGGCATCAATCCGGCCTCGCTGGCCCAACCGGCCGCAACGGGCTGGCAACTTGATTTATCGAGCGTAAGGTAAGAACGATGCGTCCAAAGACCACTGGCTACAAGCTGCCGCCGCGCATGCTGCGGCGGAACAAGAAACTCAAGTCCGGCGAGATCTGGACCAGCTACTACTACAACGGCCGCGACGAAAACGGCAAGCGCAAAGAATTCCCACTGGGCAGCGACCTCAACGAGGCCAAGCGCAAATGGGCAGAATTTGAGTGCAAGCCTGTGCCGGTCGACGCGACGCTGATGCAATTCGTGTTTGAGAAATACGAGCGTGAAATCCTGCCGAAGAAGGCAGTTGCAACCCAGCGTGAGAACGGCGGCTCGCTGCGCCAGCTGCGCGCCGCGTTCGACCGCGCGCCCATCGATGCCATCACGCCTCACGATATCGCCCGCTACCGCGACGCGCGCACTGCGAAGGTGCGTGCCAACCGCGAAGTCACGCTGCTATCTCACGTATTCAACATGGCCCGCGAGTGGGGCTTCATGAAGGGCGAGAACCCCTGCAGGGGCGTGCGTAAGAACAAGGAGAAGCCGCGCGACTTCTACGCCGACAAGGAGGTGTGGGACGCCGTCTACGTCCAAGCGTGCAGGGAACTGCAGGACGCTATGGATATCAACTATCTGACCGGCCAGCGTCCAGGCGACGTCCTGCGGATGAAAGACGCCGATATCCGCGAAGGCGCGCTCCACGTGCGCCAGGGTAAGACCAACAAGTTCCTGCGCATCATGCTGGAAGCCGGCGGCGTCAAGTCCGAACTGTCCAGCGTGATCGAGCGCATCCAATCGCGCCCAGGCCGTGCCAGCGGATCGTTCCTGGTGACGCTGGCCAACGGTGACCAGGTGAAGCAGCACCACTTGCGCCTGCGCTTTGACGCCGCGCGTGTGGCCGCAGCGAAGGCCGCCGATGAAGCGAACAAGAAAGACCTGGCCAAGCGCATCAAGCAATTCCAGTTCCGCGACATCCGCGCCAAATCGGCCAGTGAGATCAGCGATATGAAGGCCGCCAGCGAGTTGCTGGGCCACACCGAGGAAGAGATTACCGGCCGCGTGTACCGTCGTGTCGGTCAGGCGGTGACGCCGACCAGGTAACCAGCAATGCACCTGTCACAGGCCCGGTTCCGTACCGGGCTTTTTTCATTTCTGGCACCGAAAAAGTGTGAAATTTGAAGTGCGCGAAAACAGGGGTTGCGGAGATCGTCTCCGCAACTAGCCTAACGGTAACGCTGAAAAGCGGTGCGCGGTGCGGTGCGGAGAGCGGCCCGGAAATAAAAAAGCCCTTGATTATCAAGGGCTTAATTAAAGTATTTGGCGGAAACGGTGAGATTCGAACTCACGAACGGCTCACACCGTCGGCAGTTTTCAAGACTGCTGCCTTCAACCACTCGGCCACGCTTCCTAAGTGTGCAGCATTATACAGATTTCCTGCACTAAAACCACCCGCCAGCTATCACGCCGCGCGGGTCGATTGCCCAGGCAGCCAGTTTTCGCGCAGTGCGCGCTCGAAGGCGTCGGCTTCCAGCGGCTTGGAGAACAGGTAGCCTTGCACTTCATCGCAGCCGGAATTTTTCAGGAAGGCCAGCTGCTCTATCGTTTCCACGCCTTCGGCGATCACTTTGTGCTTCAACTGCTGGGCGATGCTGATAATGGTGTTGGCAATCGCGCAATCGTTGGTGTCCGATGGAATCCCCACCGTGAATGAGCGGTCGATTTTCAGCGTGTCGATCGGGAAGCGTTTTAAATACGACAGCGATGAGTAGCCGGTGCCGAAGTCGTCCAGCGACAGTGTCACGCCCATGGCGGTAATCCGGTCCATGATGCCGATTACGCGGTCGATGTTGTGCATCAG
>Ga0187843_10001495_pt1 | contig 14693 bp, 16 predicted proteins | sample SpaLakP09_SKY_43_FD_134516 | JGI IMG/M metagenome (GOLD analysis project Ga0187843, IMG submission 134516) | Oligotrophic lake water microbial communities from Sparkling Lake, Wisconsin, USA - SP09_SKY_43 | ecosystem: Environmental > Aquatic > Freshwater > Lake | place: USA: Sparkling Lake... | reverse complement strand
CTGGCACGCGCTGGCTTCGTAACCCGCGATGCACGTGAAGTTGAACGTAAAAAAGTTGGTCTGCGCAAAGCACGTCGCGCAAAACAATTCTCGAAGCGTTAATTTTCACGCTCTGGTGCGCTGTTCGCAGCGCATCATCAGAAAAGCCGCCGGCCTTGTGTCGGGCGGCTTTTTTGCCATCTGGCGTGGCCTTATGGCGTGACGCTTTGCGCGTCACTGCGCCGTCACACATGCCCTGCTAAAATGGGCGACCTATTCTCTGCAGCACCTCATTCAAGGAAAGAACATGATCAAAGTTGGCATCGTCGGTGGCACCGGATATACCGGAGTGGAATTATTGCGCCTGCTGGCCGTCCATCCCGATGTACAACTGACCGCCATCACCTCGCGCAAGGAAGATGGCCTGCCCGTGGCCGACATGTTCCCATCCCTGCGCGGCCGCGTGAATCTGGCGTTTTCCTCGCCGGACAAGGCTGATCTGCGCCAGTGCGATGTGGTGTTTTTCGCCACCCCGCACGGCGTGGCCATGGCGCAGGCGCCCGAGCTGCTGGCGGCTGGCGTGAAAGTGATCGATCTGGCGGCCGACTTCCGCATCAAGGACCGTGCCGTGTTCGAGCAGTGGTACAAGATCGAGCACACCTGCCCGGAACTGCTGGAAGAAGCCGCCTATGGTCTGGCTGAACTGAACCGCGATGCCATCAGCCAAGCCCGTCTGGTTGCCAATCCGGGTTGCTACCCGACCACCATGCAGCTGGGCTACTACCCGCTGCTCAAGGCTGGCGTGATCGACGCGGGCGGCCTGATTGCCGACTGCAAATCGGGCGTCTCCGGTGCTGGTCGCAAAGCGGAAATAGGCACCCTGTTCTCGGAAGCCAGCGATAACTTCAAGGCCTACGGCGTAGCAGGTCACCGCCACACGCCGGAAACCGTGGCCCAGCTGCAGAAATTCACCAGCTCGCCGGTGGAACTGGTGTTCACCCCGCATCTGGTGCCTATGATACGCGGCATGCATTCGACCCTGTACGGCCGCCTGACCCGCGACATCAGCAATGAAGAACTGCAGGCCCTGTTCGAACAGCAGTACAAGGATTCCGCCTTCGTCGACGTGATGCCGTTCGGCTCGCATCCGGAAACTCGCTCCACCCGCGGCTCCAATATGCTGCGTCTGGCCCTGCATCGTCCGGGCAATGGTCGCACCGTGATCGTGCTGGTGGTGCAGGACAATCTGGTGAAAGGCGCTTCCGGTCAGGCTGTGCAGTGTATGAACCTGATGTTCGGCCTGGCGGAAAATACCGGCCTGACCCAGATCGCGCTGCTGCCGTAAATCAAATGCAGGCAGGCTGTGGCAGGTAGATTAGAGGCTACCTGCCTGCCAGCGGAAAGCCTGCCATGATCGAGATCGACAGCCTGATCGGGGAACAGATGCGTGTAGTCGGGCATCTGATGTTTCGCGGCGGGCTGCGCATCGATGGCGTGGTGATCGGCAACGTGGTGGCCGAAGCAGGCCAGCATGGTTATCTGCTGATAGCTGCCAATGGCCGGGTCGAGGGCGAGGTGTGTTGTGAACACGTCATTCTCAACGGCGAAATAAAAGGTTGCGTGATTTGCGCTAATTTGCTTGAAATGCAGCCACATGCCCGCATCATCGGCGATGTCTGGTATAAAGCGCTGGAAATGCATGGCGGTGCCAGAGTGCTGGGGCATCTGCACCCGTTGGAAAGTCGAATTCAGGCCGCGGCAATTATGCGCCCAAAAGCATGATTTTCGCCAAAGGACTATAATGGATCAAATTGTTCTACCTAGGAGTGTGAAATGAACGCTGTCGCCGACGCACAAGATGTAATGCCAGCACCAATTATCTTCACCGATAGCGCGGCTGAAAAAGTCGCTCAATTGATCGAAGAAGAGGGCAATCCGGATTTGAAACTGCGCGTATTCGTACAGGGTGGCGGCTGTTCCGGCTTCCAGTACGGCTTCACCTTCGATGAAATCGTCAACGAAGACGACACCACGATGGTGAAAAACGGCGTCCAGCTGCTGATCGACTCGATGAGCTACCAGTATCTGGTGGGCGCCGAGATCGACTACAAGGACGATCTGGAAGGCGCACAATTCGTTATCAAGAACCCAACTGCGAGCTCGACTTGCGGCTGCGGTTCCTCGTTCTCGGTCTAAGGGCCGTGCGCCGGTTTTTACCAGCAGCTACTAAAACGGCGGGCAACTCCGGTTGCGCCGCCGTTTTTCATTTCCGGGGTCTACTGTTGTGACCCGCTGTTTAGGCGGGATACAGGGCGCCGAGGATGCGCTCGCCGCTGGCGCCCGTGACAGCGGGCAGGTTGCCCGCCAGCCGCGCCGTAAAGCGCTGGCCTAGCCACGCAAACGCCAGCGCTTCCACATGGTTGGGCGCCACACCCAGCGCTTCGGTCGAGTGCACGCTGGTCTGCGCGCCCAGCTCATTGGCCAGCAGTTGCATCAGCAGGGCGTTGTAGGCGCCACCACCACATACATACACTGCGCTGGCTTGGTCGCCTTCAGCATCACTGTGGATCGCCTGGGCCAGCGTACGCGCGGTCAGAGCGGCTAGCGTGTGCTGGATGTCGGCTGGATTGGCGTTGGTCGCAGCGGGACAGGCTGCCAGATGCTGCTCCAGCCAGGCCATGTGGAACAGGTCGCGCCCCGTGCTTTTGGGCGCGGGCAGGGCAAAGTATGGCTCGCGCAGCAGGTTTTCCAGCAGTGCCGGCATCAGCTGGCCGCTGGCGCCCCACGCGCCATCCTGATCGTATGCGTGGCCCAGATGACGCTGTATCCAGCCATCGAGCAGGGCGTTGCCGGGGCCGGTATCGAAACCGCGCACGCCAGCCTCGGACAGTATGCTGATGTTGGCGATGCCGCCGATGTTGGCGACAATGCGGGTCTGGCCCGCCTGAGCGAACAACGCATGGTGGAAGGCCGGCACCAGCGGTGCGCCCTGACCGCCGGCGGCTACATCGCGACTGCGGAAGTCGGCAATCACGTCGATGCCGCACAGTTCGGCCAGCAGGGCAGGGTTGTTGGTCTGGCGCGTAAAGCCCAGCTCGGGACGGTGGCGTATGGTCTGGCCGTGCACGGCCACAGCGCGGATCTGTTCGCGTTGATGACCGGTCTGCTTCAGTAGCAGGGCCACACAGTCGGCATACACCCGCGCCAGCCCGTTGGCGGCCAGCGCTTCGCGCTCGATTTCATTGCTGCCGTCAGCCTGCAGCGCCATCAGCTCACTGCGCAAGCCGGGCGGGAATGCAAGGAAGGCAGCGCCCAGCGTGGCTATGCCGTGCGCATCGATACGGGCCAGCGCGGCGTCCACGCCATCCATGCTGGTGCCGGACATCAGGCCGATAAATAAACTCATGTGGCGTTCGCTTTCTGTTGCTGGTAATTGAGTGGGCCTGCCGTTGGCATTGCGCTTGCCGGACTATACGTCCATGCAAGAGTATAAAAAAAACAGGCCGCCGCGGCGACCTGAGTTTTGTTGCTGCTAGCTGTCTAGCGGTGCTGGTGCGTCTGGCCAGCTTACTTGGCTGCCACGCGGGTGCCGCGCGAACCGCCCGGCTGCAGCAGTGCGAAGCGGTGCGCCATGTCCGAAGCGTAGGTTTTGAAGCGGCTCATTTCGGCTGCCGTCAGCGGTGCCTGTTGTTGCACGTTCATGGTGTTCGGGTCGCGCGCGTCGCCGCCCACACGGAATTCGTAGTGCAGGTGAGCGCCGGTGGACCAGCCGGTAGTGCCGACATAGCCGATCACGTCGCCCTGGCTGACTTTCGTGCCCTTCTTGATGCCATTGGCGAAGCGGCTCATGTGGGCGTAGGCCGTGGTGTAGTTGGCCCAGTGCTTGATGATGACGAAGTTGCCGTAGCCGTTCTGGGTGCCGGCGAAATCGATCACGCCATCACCGGCGGCACGGATAGGGGTGCCGGTGGCAGCCGGGAAGTCGATGCCTTTGTGGGCTTTCCACTGGCCCGAAATCGGGTGTACGCGCATGGCAAAGCCGGACGAAATCCGCGAGAACTCGACGGGCGACTTGAGGAAGGCTTTTTTCAGCGATTTGCCGTCGAAGCTGTAGTAGCCGCCGCCCTGCCTGCTTTGCGGGTCTTCGAACCAGACCGACTGGTAGGTGGTGCCCTTGTTGGTGAACTCGCCAGCCAGCACGCGGCCTGCGCGGACGAACTCGCCATCCTGCCAGAAGGTTTCATAGACCACGTTGAAATGGTCGCCCCGTTTCAGGTCGCCACGGAAGTCTATGCTGGTAGAGAACATCTCGACGATCTGTTTGACGATGCTATCCGGCAGCTTGGTGCCGTCTTCACTGGAGTCGGTGGCCGCGTACAGGGTGGAGCTGATGGTACGGGCATGCATTTCCACCCGGCGTTCCAGTTTGGCAGCTTCTTCCTGTGCCACGAAACCAGTGCCCTTGCGGGTAATGCGGATGTTTTTGACGGGAATGTCCTTGCCGTCCACCACCACGGCGCGCAGCCATTGCAGGTTGCCGTCTTCATCGGTCTGGGCCTGCACGCGTTTGCCCGCCTTGAGCTGCATCACGCCTTTGGCGACGCTGTCTTTCTTGATGAAGGTTTCGGCCGCTTCGTCATCCACGCCCAGACGGGTGAGCAGGGTAGCCAGCGTGTCGCCGGCACGGATTTTCTCTTCGTGGACGAATTGCTCGGTAGCGGATTTCTGCTCGATGGCGGCGATCTGGGCGCCCAGGTCAGGTGCGACAACGTCTTCCTGTACCGATTTGACGGGCAGATCCGATGCATCAGGCGCCAGTGGTGCAACGCCGGCGGCACCGAAAGCACATACTGCAAGAAACAATGCAGACGCGCTGACTATGCGCGCCTTGCGCGTCGAACCTAGCAGACTGAACAAGCGTGAGCTTGTGATTTTATGTATTTGGTTCATGCAATCAGTTAAAATTTGCCGCTTGAACTATTCGGTAAGGTTTTATTTTTTCTTCTTGTGGTCTAAGTTCGTTTTCATACGGCAATATTGATCGATCAAGGATTATATCAAAATCTATCCGCTATCTACCCATTTCTGAAAAATACCGCCCTAAAAATTATGACTACTAATGTATCGACATCGCCGGCTGCGAATGAAACCCTGCCTCTGACAGATGGTGTACTGGAGGCGCTCGCCATCACGAAACGCGGTGTCGATGAGTTGCTGATTGAAAGCGAATTTGCCCAGAAGCTGGCCCGTTCGGAAAAGACCGGCGTGCCGCTGCGCATCAAACTCGGACTTGATCCAACCGCTCCCGATCTGCACCTGGGCCATACCGTGGTGCTGAATAAGATGCGTCAATTGCAAGATCTCGGCCATCAGGTAATTTTCCTCATCGGTGACTTCACTTCCATGATCGGTGACCCGTCCGGTCGCAACATGACCCGTCCGCCGCTGACCCGCGAGCAGGTCGAGCAGAATGCCATGACCTATTTCAAGCAGGCTTCGCTGGTGCTCGACCCGGCCAAGACGGAAATCCGCTACAACTCCGAATGGTGCGATCCCCTCGGCGCACGCGGCCTGATCAAGCTGGCCTCGCACTACACGGTGGCACGCATGATGGAACGCGATGATTTCAGCAAGCGTTTCAAGGGTGGGACTCCGATTGCCGTCCACGAGTTCCTGTATCCGTTGATGCAAGGCTACGATTCGGTGGCTTTGAAGGCCGACCTTGAGCTGGGTGGAACCGACCAGAAATTTAACTTGCTGGTTGGCCGCGAGCTGCAGAAGGACTATGGTCAGGAGCCGCAGTGCATTCTGACCATGCCGCTGCTGGAAGGTCTGGACGGCGTGGAAAAGATGTCCAAGTCGAAGAACAACTACATCGGCATCACCGAAGAGCCGAATACCATGTTCGCCAAGATCATGAGTATTTCCGACGTCATGATGTGGAAATACTACGAACTGCTGTCATTCCGTTCGCTGGCCGATCTGGCGGCTCTGAAAGCGGCGGTCGAGGGCGGCGCCAACCCGCGTGATGCCAAAGTGGCGCTGGCGCAGGAAATCGTCGCGCGCTTCCACTCGCAGGCCGCAGCCGAGCAGGCGCTGAACGACTTCGTCAACCGCTCCAAAGGCGGGATTCCTGACGATATCGCCGAAATCACCGTGCCGGGCGCTCCGGCCGGCATCCAGCAGCTGCTGAAAGCTGCCGGTCTGTGCGCTTCCGTGTCGGAAGCAGGCCGCATGATCGAGCAGGGCGGTGTGCGTATCGACGGCAGCGTCATCAGCGACAAGACGCTGAAAGTCGACGCCGGCACCTTGGTGCTGCAAGTCGGCAAGCGCAAGTTCGCCCGCATCACGCTGACGGCATGATAGGGCTGCTGCAACGGGTCAGCAGCGCCAGTGTGGTGGTCGATGGTGCCACCATCGGCGCCATCGAGGGCGGTCTGATGGTGCTGGTGTGCGCCGAACGTCACGATAGCGAGCAGGAAGCCGACGCCTTGCTGAACAAGCTGCTGGCCTACCGCGTGTTTGCCGACGCGGCGGGCAAGATGAACCGCAGCGTCACGGATACGGGCGGCGCGCTGCTGCTGGTGCCGCAGTTCACGCTGGCGGCGGATACCAACTCCGGTACCCGGCCTTCGTTCACGCCGGCTGCCGCGCCCGCTGAAGGCAAGCGCCTGTTCGATTATTTTCTGGCGCAGGCGCGCTTGCGCCATCCGAAAGTCGCATGTGGCCAGTTTGGCGCCGACATGAAAGTCTCGCTGACCAACGACGGCCCCGTGACATTCTGGCTGCAGACCCGGCCCAAGGCAGTCGCCGCTTCGTAACACCGGCAGGCGTGACGGCGACTGCCTGGTCTGCGGGCAGTTTCGCTGCCGCCGTTCGGTCACGCCGTCATGCGTGGCGTTTTCTTGAAATCATATGAATAACAGCACCATACTTCTGATCCGCCATGGCGAAACGCCGTGGAATGCCATCCGCCGCCTGCAGGGCCATACCGATATTCCCCTCAACCAGGAAGGCGAACGCCAGGCCGCCGCGCTGGCAGGCGCCTTGATCGAGCAGGGCGTGGATGTGCTGGTGGCTAGCGATCTGCAGCGCGCCATGCAGACGGCGCAGGCCCTGAGCCGGCGGCAGGCCGGGCTGGCATTGCAGACTGACGCGTGCCTGCGCGAGCGTTGCTACGGCGTGTTCGAGGGCATGCTGTATAGCGAGATCGCCGAGCAGTATCCGGACGACTATGCGCGCTGGCAGGCGCGCGAGGTGGATGCCGTGATGCCTGACGGCGAGCGGCCGGCGGAGAGCTTCCGCCAGTTCTATCAGCGCTGTCTGGATGCGATCGCCGGCTGGGCCCGGCGCCATCCGGGCCAGACCATCGCCATCGTGGCTCACGGCGGTGTGCTCGAATGCGCCTACCGCGCCGCGCGCGGCATGAGTCTCGACAGCCCGCGCGATTTTCAGGTGAAGAACGCCAGCATTAACCGTTTTGTCTGGGATGGCGCGCAACTCCAGCTGGAGCATTGGGGCGATGTCGCCCACCTGGCGCCGACCGCGCTGGACGACATTATCTAAGGCCAGACCGTCGTCACTACATGCCGTTGCACGCGGTCAGCGACCGCAAGTATGAAAAATAGTGCTTATTATTTGAGCAGCTGATGGGTTAAAATAGAGGGTTCCTTCCTTCGCCTCAGGTAACTCAGTGCAAATCGGTCCTTATGTCCTGCGCAACAACGTTTTCGTCGCTCCCATGGCCGGTGTGACGGATCGTCCGTTCCGCCAGCTGTGCAAACAGCTGGGCGCCGGCTATGCCGTATCGGAAATGGCAGCCTCGAATCCGCGCCTGTGGGCCACGGAAAAGAGCTCGCGCCGCACCGACCATACGGGCGAGATGGAACCGAAAGCCGTGCAGATTGCCGGTGCCGATCCGCAGGATCTGGCCGATTGCGCCCGCTTCAACGTCGAGCGCGGCGCCCAGATCATCGATATCAACATGGGCTGCCCGGTCAAGAAAGTCTGCAACGCATGGTGCGGCTCGGCCCTGCTGCAGCATGAAGCGCTGGTGCAGACGATATTGAAGACGGTGGTGGCGGCAGTCGATGTGCCCGTCACATTGAAATTCCGCACGGGCTGGGACCGTGCCAACAAGAATGCGCTGACCATCGCCCGGATGGCCGAAGACGCCGGTATCGCCATGCTGACCCTGCATGGCCGTACCCGCGCCGACGGTTACAAGGGCGAGGCCGAATATGACACCATTGCGGCGGTCAAGCGCTCGGTTTCTATCCCCGTGGTGGCCAATGGCGATATCACCACGCCGGAGAAGGCCCGCTACGTGCTCGATGTAACGGGCGCCGATGCAGTCATGGTAGGGCGCGCCGCGCAGGGCCGCCCATGGATCTTCCGCGAGATCGACCATTATCTGCGCACCGGCAGCCATCTGCCGCCGCCGCTGGTGGCCGAGGTCAGCCACCTGATGGACGAGCATCTGCGCGCCCACTATGCGTTCTACGGCGAATATCTGGGCGTGCGCACGGCACGCAAGCATATCGGCTGGTATGTGCGCGAACTGCCCGGTGGCGAGCCGTTCCGACAGCGTATGAACCTGCTGGAATCGACCGACGAACAATTGCAGGCCGTGGCCCAGTTCTTCGAATCGCAGGCCGAGTACGGCGAACGGTTACAATACGGCCCTTCGCCGCAGCCGGAAGCCGAGCGAGAGGCGGCCTGAACTGGCCGCCGGCAGAGAAAAAGACGTCAAAAAAGTCGGATAAGAACGGTGAACACCGCGGCCACAAGCCCCTCGTGATTCATCCGCTTTACAGTTAAATAAATACAGCGAACGAAACAAAATGAGCAAAGAAAGTATCCAGGAAGTAGTCCAGAAGAGCCTTGAAGAGTACTTCAACGATCTGGGCGAGCAGCAAGCCTCGAATATCTATGACATGGTAGTGCTGACGGTAGAAAAGCCGATCCTGGAAGTGGTCATGCACCGCGCCGATGGTAACCAGTCGCATGCCGCGCAGATGCTGGGCATTAACCGCAATACCCTGCGCAAGAAATTACAGGAACACGGTCTGCTGTAAACCGCGCTCTTTCCGGCATCAGTGGCTGGGGACGGCCGCTGTGGCCGGCCGTCAGAATATCGTTTTGCAGCACCTTGCAGTGCATTCCGCATCGAATCCGCATCGGATAGCAACGAATACGCATCGTATATTTAACCACCCGTCCAGTTCACGCTGGACCCCCACTAGCCTGAAAAGCCATGATTAAACAAGCTCTCATCTCCGTATCCGACAAAACCGGCGTGCTCGATTTCGCGCGCGCCCTGTCCGCCATGGGTGTCAACATCCTGTCGACCGGCGGCACGGCCAAACTGTTGGCCGACAACGGCGTGGCCGTGACCGAAGTGGCCGATTACACCGGCTTCCCGGAGATGCTCGATGGCCGCGTCAAGACCCTGCACCCGATGGTGCACGGCGGTATTCTGGCGCGCCGCGATTTCCCTGAGCACATGGCCAAGCTGGCCGAGCACAGCATCCCCACCATCGACATGGTGGTGGTGAATCTGTATCCGTTCCAGGCTACCGTGGCCAAGGATGACTGCACGCTGGAAGACGCGATCGAGAACATCGATATCGGCGGTCCGGCCATGCTGCGTTCGTCGGCGAAAAACCACAAGGATGTGGTGGTGATCTGCGATCCGGCCGACTACAGCAAGGTGCTGGACGAAATCAAGGCCAACGACGGCGTGGTCAGCTACGACACCCGCTTCGGTCTGGCTACCAAGGTGTATGCGCACACGGCCCAGTATGACGGCGCCATCGCCAACTACCTGACCAGCCTGGACGCCAGCCGCAGCCACGCAGCGCGCAACGCCTATCCGCAGTCGCTCAACGTGGCCTTCGAAAAAGTGCAGGACATGCGCTACGGCGAAAACCCGCACCAGTCGGCCGCCTTCTACCGCGACGTCACGGCCACCGCAGGTGCTCTGGCCAACTACCGCCAGCTGCAAGGCAAGGAACTGTCGTTCAACAACATCGCTGACGCCGATGCAGCCTGGGAATGCGTGAAGAGCATGGGCGGCTTCGACCAAAGCGCTGCCTGCGTCATCGTCAAGCACGCCAATCCATGCGGCGTGGCACTCGGTGCCAACGCCGTGGAAGCCTACAAGCGCGCCCTGCAGACCGATCCGACCTCGGCCTTCGGCGGCATCATCGCCTTCAACGTGGAAGTGGATGGCGCTGCTGCCACCGAACTGGCCAAGCTGTTCGTCGAAGTGCTGATCGCGCCATCGTTCACGGCGGAAGCCAAGCAGATCCTGTCGGCCAAGCAGAACGTGCGTCTGCTGGAAATCCCGCTGGGCACGGGCGTTAACGCCATGGACTTCAAGCGCGTGGGTGGCGGTCTGCTGGTGCAGTCGGCCGATGCCAAAAACGTGCTGATCTCGGACCTGAAAGTCGTCACCAAGCTGCAGCCTACCCAGCAGCAGCTGCAGGACCTGATGTTTGCATGGCGCGTGGCCAAGTATGTGAAATCGAATGCGATCGTGTTCTGCGGTAATAACATGACGCTGGGCGTGGGCGCTGGCCAGATGAGCCGCATCGATTCGGCCCGCATCGCTTCGATCAAGGCGCAGAACGCCGGTCTGAGCCTGGAAAATTCGGTGGTGGCGTCGGACGCTTTCTTCCCGTTCCGCGACGGTCTGGATGTGGTGGTGGACGCTGGCGCGCGCTGCGTGATCCAGCCGGGCGGCTCGATGCGCGATCAGGAAGTGATCGATGCAGCCGACGAGCGCGGCGTGGTGATGCTGTACACGGGCACCCGTCACTTCCGTCATTAATCTTTTAGCAGCAGGGCTGCGCCGCGCACCAGCGGCGTGGCTAGGATGGCTGGCGCGTCTGGGGTGATGCGCGCCGGGCTAGACCTTACAGTGTGGCGACCCGGTTCAGGTCGCCACACTGTTTTTATATACAGCATTCAAGTTTCGCGGTTACAATCGCGGAATGATAATTCTCGGCATAGACCCAGGCTTGCGCACCACCGGCTTTGGCGTCATCCAAAAGCACGGTAGCAAGCTGCACTACATCGCCTCCGGCACCATCAAGAGCGGCGAGGGCGATCTGCCGGCCCGCCTCAAAGTGATACTCGACGGTGTGGCCGAAGTGGCGCGCACCTATCAGCCTGACTATGCTGCCATCGAGCAGGTGTATGTCAACGTCAATCCCCAGTCCACCCTGCTGCTTGGGCAGGCGCGCGGCGCCGCCATCTGCGCGCTGGTGTCGGCTGAACTCACCGTGGCCGAATATTCGCCTACCCAGGTCAAGCAGGCCGTGGTCGGCACCGGGCGTGCCGTCAAGGCGCAGGTGCAGGACATGGTGGCGCGCCTGCTGGCGCTGCCTGGCCTGCCCGGCACCGATGCCGCCGACGCGCTCGGCGTGGCCATCTGCCATGCCCACAACCGTGAAACCCTGACGCTGATCCAGGGACGTAGTCAGAGTCCTGGCCAGCGCGGCGGTCCGGCGGAAGGCACGGCATCTCACGGCCCGCTGGCCGGCTTGCGCATGCGGCGCGGCCGGCTGGTCGGCTGAACGCTTAACGCTGAACTTATTAGGCTGAAATCTTAAGGCTGAACATTTACTAAAGGCATTGCAATATGATCGGTCGTCTCTCCGGTATTCTGCTCGAAAAAAATCCACCCCAGCTGCTGGTCGATTGCGGCGGCGTCGGCTATGAAGTCGATGTGTCCATGACCACTTTCTACAATCTGCCCGGGGTGGGCGAGAAAGTGGTGCTGTTTACCCATCAGGCCATCCGTGAAGATGCCCATCTGCTGTTCGGTTTCGGCAATGCCGAGGAGCGTGCCGTGTTCCGCCAGCTGATCAAGATTACCGGCGTGGGCGCGCGCACCGCGCTGTCCATCCTGTCCGGCATGTCGATCGCCGATCTGGCCCAGGCCGTGACGCTGCAGGAATCGGGCCGGCTGGTCAAAGTGCCGGGCATAGGCAAGAAGACTGCCGAGCGTCTGCTGCTGGAACTTAAAGGCAAGCTCGGTGCCGACATCGGTGCCGGCGGCGCCCATGCCGTGCCGGATTCGCAGTCCGATATCCTGAATGCGCTGCTGGCGCTCGGTTATTCCGACAAGGAAGCCTTGCAGGCGCTGAAAACCGTGCCGGCCGGCGCCAGCGTTTCGGACGGCATCAAGCAGGCGCTCAAGGCTTTGTCGAAGGGCTGATGTCAGTCGTCGGGTCGATGCGCTCCGAGGTGGCGGTGCTGATTGCAGGGCTGACGCCGGGCGATGGAGCAGCGCTGGTCGAAGCGGTGACGCTGGTGCGCACAGCTTCGATGGCTTGCAGTACGACCTCGGGCGCATCCTTTTGCAGGTAGTGGCCGGATTCCGCCACCACCTGCAGCTGTGAGGCTCCACTTAGACGCAGCCAGTCTTTGCGCAGCCGCTCCAGCATGGTGCGGAACGCGGGCGTGGCGCCGGTTTCGCTGATGCCGCTGACCAGCAGGCGCACGGGCATGGCCAGCGGCTGGCGCTGGTCGAGCTGGTCGAGGCAGACCGTCTGGTCGCGGAATTCGCGCCGGTTGGCGCTGCTCAGACTGAGGGCGTTCATGCTGCGCACCACAGCGGCCAGGGTCGGCACCTCGCGCTGCATGCTGGCCCAGTGTTCGGGATGGGTGGGATCGAGCAAGACCATGCCGGCTACTTCGGCTGGATACAGGCGTGCATAGACATACTGGTACAGGCCGCCTATAGAATGGCCAACCAGCAGATAGGGCGCTGCGATCTTCTGCTGCTGTAGCAGAGCATGCAGTTCGCGCGCGATGGTGCAGGGATCGCGCGTGCCCTCCACGCTGGCGGCGTCGCCATAGCCGGCGCGGTCGTAGGCGAACACGGCGCCGTGCTGCTGCAGGGCAGGTAATATGGGGCGCCAGGCCTGCTGGCCGTCGCCGAGGCCGGCCTGCAGCACGACGGTGGGCGCGGCGTGTGCCGTGCCGATGCAGAATGCGACAGCGGCCCAAGCGGCGCAAGTGGCACAAGCAGCGCAAGCAGCGCAAGCAGCGGAAGCGGCGGAAGCGGCGGAAGCGGCAGCATATCTGGCTGGCGCAGCGCAACCAGCGAACAGGTGGCGCAACATGGGCGGTATCCTTTCGTTTCAGTATGGCGGGGCCCGCACAGTCTAAACCAGTTGAAAAGGCCCGCGTACAGGCCGCCCTTGATAAAATCATTACCTGAACCTTTTACTGGCCCGGCATGACTATCCAAACCGACAATTTCACTGAACAGCGCATCATTGATGCGGCGCCATCTTCGCCTAACGAGGAGGCCATCGAACGGGCGCTGCGGCCCAAACTGCTCGATGAATACGTTGGCCAGGCCAAGATCCGCGATCAGCTGGAAATCTTTATTTCGGCGGCGCGCAAGCGCAGCGAGGCGCTCGACCATACGCTGCTGTTCGGCCCGCCGGGGCTGGGCAAGACCACGCTGGCCAACATCATCGCGCGCGAGATGGGCGTGAACCTGCGCCAGACTTCCGGTCCGGTGCTGGAACGGCCCGGCGATCTGGCCGCGCTGCTGACCAATCTGGAAGCCAACGATGTGCTGTTCATCGATGAAATCCACCGCCTGTCGCCGGTGGTCGAAGAGATTTTGTATCCGGCGCTGGAAGACTACCAGATCGACATCATGATAGGCGAGGGGCCGGCCGCACGTTCCGTCAAGCTCGACCTGCAGCCGTTCACGCTGGTGGGCGCCACCACCCGCGCCGGCATGCTGACCAATCCGCTGCGCGACCGTTTCGGCATCGTCGCCCGGCTGGAGTTCTACAACACGGCGGAGCTGACCCTGATCGTCAAGCGCAGCGCCATGCTGCTCAAGGCGAATATCGATGACGACGGTGCCCATGAAATCGCCCGCCGTGCGCGCGGCACGCCCGTATCGCCAACCGTCTGCTGCGCCGCGTGCGCGACTATGCCGAAGTGAAAGGCAATGGCGACATCACCAAGGCTATCGCCGATGCCGCGCTGGTGATGCTCGATGTGGATACGGTGGGCTTCGACGTGATGGACCGCAAGCTGCTGGAGGCGGTGCTGTACAAATTCGGCGGCGGGCCGGTCGGCATCGGCAATCTGGCCGCCGCCATCGGCGAAGCGGCCGATACCATCGAGGATGTGCTGGAACCGTATCTGATCCAGCAAGGCTATCTGCAGCGCACGCCGCGTGGCCGGGTGGCCACGGCGGCGGCCTATAAGCACTTCGGCGTGAATCCGCCCCGTACCAGCCCCAACGGCGAACTGTGGGAACTGTGATGCAGATCTGGGTGGATGCCGACGCCTGTCCCGCCGTCATCAAGGAAATTCTGTACCGCGTGGCGGACCGGCTGGCCGTGCCGCTCACACTGGTGGCCAACCAGCTGCTGCGGGTGCCGCCGTCGCGCCATATCCGCGCCGTGCAGGTGCCGGCCGGGGCGGATGTGGCGGACCGGGAGATAGTACGTTTGCTGGCGCCCGGCGATCTGGTGGTGACGGGCGATATCCCGCTGGCGGCCGACGTGCTGAAAAAAGGCGGGTATGCGCTCAATCCGCGCGGCGAGTTCTACACCGAGCACAATATCGCGCAGATGCTGACCATGCGCGCCTTCATGGATGAATTGCGCGGCAGCGGCGTGGATACGGGCGGACCAGCGGCCTTCAGCCAGAGCGACCGGCAGAATTTT
>Ga0187843_10001494_pt1 | contig 14694 bp, 14 predicted proteins | sample SpaLakP09_SKY_43_FD_134516 | JGI IMG/M metagenome (GOLD analysis project Ga0187843, IMG submission 134516) | Oligotrophic lake water microbial communities from Sparkling Lake, Wisconsin, USA - SP09_SKY_43 | ecosystem: Environmental > Aquatic > Freshwater > Lake | place: USA: Sparkling Lake... | reverse complement strand
GTCTTCAGGCACCAACAACCGGGTATGGGCCGAGCAGGTTTGACCGCTGTTGAGCAAACAAGCAGCCAAGCTGCCTTTCACCGCGGCTTCGAAGTCGGCGTCAGGCAGGATGATGCTGTCCGATTTACCGCCCAATTCCAAGGCGACACGTTTGACCGTGTCCGCGGCCAACGCGCCCACCAGTTTGCCGGCCCGGGTTGAACCCGTGAAGCTGACCATGTCCACGCAGGGGTGGCTGGCCAAGACCTCGCCGACCACCGGGCCCAAGCCATTCACCAGGTTGAACACGCCAGCGGGCACGCCGGCGGCATGGATGATCTCGGCCAAGATCATCGCGTTCACAGGTGCAATTTCGCTGGGTTTCAAAACCACCGTACAGCCTGCAGCCATGGCCGGTGCAATTTTCAGCGTGATCTGATTCAAGGGAAAATTCCAAGGCGTGATGCAGGCCACCACGCCAATGGGTTCGCGCACCACCAACGAGTGGCCCACCTTTTCTTCATAAGAATAGGCACGAGCGACTTTGGCCGCATTGCCCCAGTTGAACACCGGTCCTCCCACCTGCACCATTTTGGCGAGTTTGATGGGCATGCCCACTTCGCGGGCTATGGCTGTGGCCATCTCATCGGTTCGGGCTTTCAAGCCAGCAACTATTTTGTCAATGTAAACGCACCGTTCTTCCACGCTCAAAGCCGACCAAGCCGGTAAGGCGGCGCGGGCAGCCAACACAGCTTGTCCGGCCTCATCGGCTGTTCCTTGCGGTACGGTCGCCATCACCGCTTCGGTGCTGGCGTCATGCACCTCCAAAATCGCTGCGGATTGGGCGTGTTGCCATTGGCCGTTGATGTAATGGCTTTCGTAACTGGTCATGGGAATTCCGAAACGGTGAGTGAAATGATTGTAGGCAGGCTCAGTGCGCGTGGTGCGCCCAGAGTAAAAAGGCTTCTCGACCCTCACGCAGCAAAGAGACTTCTTGGCCCACGGGCAAGCACAGCTTGGTCGGCACATGGCCAAACGGCAATCCGGTCAGGACAGGCGATTTGATTTGCGAACGCAGCCATGCCAGCACGCTGTTCAAATTGAAACCTTTGTCATGAGGGCCGAGTTTGAAGTCCGTGAAAGACCCCAACACAATGGCTTTTTGCGAGGTCAACACCCCCGCATTCAACAACTGCGTCAGCATGCGTTCGATGCGGTAAGGATGCTCGGCCACGTCCTCCAAGAACAGCACGCCGCCCTGCACGCTGGGCATGTAAGGCGTGCCTACGAGGCTGCACAGCACGCTCAAGTTGCCGCCCCACAAAATGGCGTGTTCGGCCAACAAGGCTTTTTTAGGCAGATGGGCCAGATCAGAAGAAGGCAAACGCCAACCCGCGCCCTCCCCCCTGCCCTGCACCATGTCGTCAAAACAGGCCAAGGTGATTTCGTCGAGGTTTGCAGCGCCAAAGTCACTGGCGGCATGCGGCCCTGCCCAGCTGACCGCACCTTGTTTGGCGAGCAAGCCCATTTGCAATGCCGTGAAATCGCTGTGCCCGACCCAGCGGCTGCCCGATTTGATCGAGGATGCGATGGCCTTGTAGGACAACTTTTTCAGCAAGCGCGTCAGGCCATAGCCGCCCCGCGTGGGCATGATGATGTCGGCGCCGCTGGCCGCTGCTCGGCTGATGGCCAGCAAGCGGGTGTCGTCGTCTCCCGCAAACCGCTGATCGGTGCTGAGGGCGTCCGGGTCAAGCTCGACATCATGTCCAAGTTGAGTGAGCCGCTTCACGGCCAATTTCAGCGCAGATTTGTCGCGCAACGCGCCGGAAGGTGAGTAGATGTAGATATGCATGTTTTTTTTCTGAAAACGCATTGTCGGTCAGTATCGATAGATCATCCCAAATGCTTGAGCGCCAAAGACGCCACTTCATGGCCATGTTCTTGCACAAAATGCCCGGCCTGTGGCATCAACACCGGCGGGGGACAACCACGGATCTGGCGATGTAAATCCCGCATCACCGCTTCCCCCAAGACCGGGTCTTGTTGACCTACCACCATCAAGCTGCGGCCGGACCATTGGTTACGCCAAAATCCCTGCGCTTGGCGCGAGACTGCGGCACCCTCGCTGTCTTCAAATTCGGGCACCATGGCTGGAAAAGCCCGCAAAGCAGCGCGGTGGCCGGCATCTGGAAACGGGGCGTTATAGGCCGCGCATTCGTTTTCAGTCATGTGGGGGTTGCCTCTGGCGAAAAGCTTGGCCACATCAAAGAGCGGCTTGTCCGCGCACATTTGCCGCCACGCCAAGAACCCGGGACTCAAGGGGTTTTCGCCTGTGGCCAAGGTGGTGTTCATCACCAGCAGACCTTGGTAACGCACAGGGTCAGCCATGGGCAGGGTGAGGCCCAGTAACCCGCCCCAGTCTTGCACCACGAGATTGACGTTGTTCAAATCCAGCGCATCAACAAATTCAAGAAGCACCCGTCGGTGCAGATCAAAACGGTGAAAACTGTCCTTCTTGGGCTTGTCGCTCTTTCCAAAACCTGGCAAATCAGGGACCACCACACGGTGTCCTGCCTGCAAAAACACGGGAATCATCTTGCGGTAGAGGTAACTCCAAGCGGGATTGCCGTGCAGACACAGCCAAGTGACGCGCGCTTCTTGTGGGCCCTCGTCGAGGTAGTGCATGCGCAAACCATGCAAACTGGGCAAGTCGTTCAGGTAATTCGGCTGCCAAGGGTAGTCGGGGAGATTTTCAAAACGTGCATCGGGGGTGCGCAAGGCGTCTTCGCGCAATCGACGCTCCGCTGATCCGGATTTATTGACAAGTCGCTGGGATTTGAAAAAGCGTTGAAGCAGCGTGCTGGCCTCCGCAGCCCTCACCCCGCCCAAGGCTTGGGTTTGGTGGTTGAGTTGGGGGTATTCGAATAAATTGACAACAGAGCCCGCCGCACCGGTTTTCGGCTCGCAAGCGCCCCACACGACGCGCTTCAAACGGGCATTCAGCAACGCACCGACGCACATGGCGCAAGGCTCTAAGGTGACATAAAGCGTGCAGTCGTCCAGCCTGTAGTTGCCCAACTTTTGAGCAGCCGCCCGCAGTGCCAGCACTTCAGCGTGCGCACTGGGATCGTGCAAAGCAATCGGCGCGTTGTGGGCTTGCGCCACGACTTCACCATTGCACACCACCACGGCACCAACAGGGACCTCCCCTGCTTGGCAGGCTGCTTCAGCTTGTTGCAAGGCCAAACCCATGAAGTTTTCGTCGTCCATGCCGCATGTTACCCAAGGCGCTTGCTTAGTCGCGCTGGTAATTGAGCAACCGCCCGCGGTAAGGTGTGGTGTCGTTCAAGGGGCTCAGGATTTCTGATTGGGTCATGCCAAAACCATGGGAAAGCATCGCCCGATTGAAGGCCGCGCGCTGGCCGCGGTTGGGGTCGATGATCAGCACTTGGGCATGAGGGGCGGCATGACTTTGTATGAAACCCGCCAATTGCGCCGGATGGTCGCGCTCGTAAAGTACATCGCTGCCGATGATCAGATCGAACTCGCCCAGCAATGGGTTTCTGCGCTCCCAATGCCCTTGAACATAAGGCAAAAACGGCAAGCTGTTCAAGTTCAAGTTGGCACTCAAAAATCGTTGGGTATAGGGGTGGTAATCAGAAGCAGTGACCACGCCCAAACGACGGTGAATCACCAAACTGGCCAAACCCAAGCCACAGCCAATCTCAAGGATGCGCCGTTTCTCCAAGGGCCAGGTTTGCATCAGGTCGGCCATTTTCTGCGCCGACGGCCAAACCAAACCAAAAAGAGGCCAAGTGGCAGAAGACACGCCTAAAGCCAGCGCGATGCCATCGGGATCATGGAATTGTTGTTGGTTCAACAACGAGCGGATGTTCAACGCCGCGCCACCGGCAACTTCGATTCGTTCTTGTTTAACGAGATAGCCCAATCCGTTGTCGGATGGGCTGGTATTCAAAACCGCCGCTTACGAGGGCCGCTCGGGCCTTTGCCTTCAATATGCCTGAAGGTGATACGACCCTTGGTCATGTCATAAGGAGAGAGTTCGAGGGTGACTTTGTCGCCAGCCAAGATGCGAATGTGGTGCATACGCATCTTGCCTGCGGTGTAGGCCACGAGTTCGTGGCCGTTGTCCAGAGTGACACGGTAGCGCGAGTCAGGAAGCACCTCGCGCACCAGGCCGGACATTTCCAACATTTCTTCTTTGGACATCTGAATGTCTGAGAGTCTGTTGGATTAATCGGCTGTTTTGATGTTGGACGCTTGCAGGCCTTTGGGGCCGGTGGTCACTTCAAAGCTCACGCGTTGACCTTCAGCCAGGGTTTTGAAGCCTTGGTTTTGGATCGCGGAAAAATGGGCAAACAAATCTTTGCCGCCGTCTTCGGGAGTAATAAAGCCAAAACCTTTGGATTCGTTAAACCATTTCACTGTACCTGTTGCCATGTATTGCATTTCTTTAAAAAAAAGGGAAGCCCCCCTCGGGGTCGAAGGTCAAGAAGCGTGTGACGAAGGGAGAAATACCTAAAAGGGCAGAACTAGAAACGAACAGCAACGACATAACTTGATAATCGAGACTTGAACTATGCCTGCCTTTAGATTAGAAAGCAATCTTTATTTGTGGTTATTGGGCTAATATGGGCAATATGAGTGAAATTCGCGTCTTGAAACAAGTTTTGCAGCACTATCGAACGATTGCCGTGGTGGGTTTATCAGCCGATTGGTTCCGCCCCTCCTACTTCGCCGCCAAGTACATGCAAGCGCACGGTTACCGCATCGTGCCGGTCAACCCCAAATACCGGGACATCTTGGGCGAGCCCTGTTACCCCGACTTGGCCTCCATTCCCCATCCGGTGGACATGGTGGATGTGTTTCGAAAACCCGCCGACACCCCCCAGATTGCAGTGGAAGCCGCCGCCATTGGCGCCAAGGTGCTTTGGTTGCAACTTGGCGTGGTCAATGCGCAAGCGAAAAGCATTGCCGAGCAAGCGGGTCTCACGGTGGTCATGGACCGTTGCGTGAAAATTGAACATGCCAGACTCTTTGGCGGACTGGGCTGGTTTGGCGTCAACACCGGTGTCATCTCTGCACAGCGACAAGTTCCCCCGGGTTTGACAACCCATGACTGATCGCAAATTTGGATTCGATACGCTCAGCTTGCATGCGGGGCAAATTCCCGATGCCGCCACCGGCAGCCGTGCCGTTCCCATTTACCAAACCAGCGCTTATGTGTTTGACAGCCCTGAGCATGCGGCCAGCTTGTTCAATCTGCAAACTTTTGGCAACGTCTACTCACGCCTGAGCAACCCAACCGTGGCTGTGTTTGAAGAACGGATGGCATCACTAGAAGGTGGCCGCGCCGCAGTGGCCACCGGCAGCGGCATGTCGGCGCAAATGATCGCGCTTTTGAATATTTGCGAAGCCGGCGACCAGATTGTGGCGGCGCGAACGCTTTACGGCGGCACCCACACCCAGTTGAGTGTGAATTTCAAAAAGCTCGGAATTGACACGGCCTTTGTGGACTCCAGCGACCCCGAAAATTTTGCCCGCGCCATCACCCCGAAAACCAAGGCGCTCTATGCGGAAACCTTGGGCAATCCATCTTTGAATGTGTTGGATATTGAAGCGGTGGCCCGAATTGGTCAACAAGCCGGTGTGCCGCTGTTCGTCGACAACACCTTTGCCAGCCCTTACTTGTGCCGCCCGTTTGAGTGGGGTGCGGCGATTTGTGTGCATTCAGCCACCAAGTTCATTGGGGGGCACGGCACGACCATGGGCGGTGTCATTGTTGAGTCGGGCCAGTTTCCCTGGGATAACGGCCGTTTCCCATCCATGACCGACCCCTCGCCGGGCTACCATGGGGTGCGGTTTTTTGAAACCTTTGGCGACTTTGGTTTCACCATGAAATGTCGCATGGAAGGTATGCGCACCTTTGGACCGGCGCTCTCACCGTTCAATGCATTTTTGTTATTGCAAGGCGTTGAAACGCTGTCCCTGCGCATGGACCGCCATTGCAGCAATGCTTTGGCCGTGGCGCATTACCTCGAACAACACCCCAAAGTGGCTTGGGTCAATTACCCCAGCCTCGCCAACCACCCTGACCATGCCTTGGCCCAAAAATACATGCCTAAAGGGGCGGGTGCAGTGCTGAGTTTTGGCGTGAAAGGTGGCGCATTGGCGGGTCAACGATTTATTGAAAACGTCAGCTTCTTGTCGCACGTGGCCAATATTGGCGACGCCAAATCCTTGGTCATCCATCCGGCATCCACCACACACAGGCAGTTGTCCGAAGCGCAACAAATTGCGGCCGGTGTACCGCCCGATTTGATTAGATTGAGCGTCGGGTTGGAAACCTTGGATGATATTTTGTGGGATATCGATCAGGCTCTTTCAACCACCTGAACGCCAGCCCTTGGCAGCCATGGGTAGAAGCCGCCCGAACTTCAACCCCAAATAAACCAAACCACAATCAAGCTGATCAAGGTGTATTTGGTGAGCTTGTAAGCCGTTCGGTTCCACTGCTTGAAAGCTCTGCGTTGCGTTTCGAATTTGTCGTGGTACCGCGTCAGTTTATTGATTGCACCCGTTTGGTCGCGACCATCGTTGGGCGAACTCGCTGCTGACATGACCACCCGACTGAACCACTTATTCAGTGCTGACACCCAAGCCACGGTGACGGGGCGCTCTATGTCACAAAACAAAATGATGCGGTTGTGCGCCGTGTGGTTGTAAGCCTCGTGAATATAGGTCTCGTCAAATACAACGGCTTGCCCATCGCGCCAACTATGGCGCTGGCCATCGACATCAATGTAGCAAGCGTCATCGTTGGGGGTGACCAAGCCCATGTGAAAACGCACCGAACCGGCATAAGGGTCACGGTGTGGGTTGAGTTGACCGCCCGGTGGCAACTCGGCAAACATGGCCGCTTTCACCGAAGGAATGGAATGCAACAGCGCCACCGTTTTGGGGCAGAGTTCAAGTGCGGAAGGGTGCTGTGCGTCGTACCATTTCAAATAAAAACGCTTCCAGCCATATTTGAAAAATGAATTGAACCCTAAATCGTCGTGATTCTCAGCTGCTTTGATGCGTTGCATCTCGGACAACTTCAGTGCTTCATCCCGAATGTCCTGCCAGCGTTCTTCCAACACTTTGAGTTCAGGAAACTCGCTCAAGGGAATGTAGGGTGTTGTGGGCACCCGTGAAAACATCACCATCAAGGCATTGATGGGGGCGAGCAACACCGAATGGTCCAAAAACAGACGTCTCAGGGGCAAGCGCACCTTTCCGCGGAAGTGGCCAAACAACACGGCAGATATCCAGAGAAGAACGATGATCCATTTCATGGGATGTCCTTCACTCCCACTCGATGGTCGCAGGTGGTTTGGAGCTCACATCCAAAACAACACGGTTGATACCACGCACTTCGTTGATGATGCGCCCTGACACTTTCTTTAACAAGGCATAGGGCAATTCGGCCCAATCGGCTGTCATGAAGTCGCTGGTGACGACAGCGCGCAACGCGACAACGTAATCGTAGGTGCGGCCGTCGCCCATGACACCCACACTTTTCACCGGCAAAAACACCACAAAGGCTTGGCTGGTGGCCTCATACCAATTGCTCGGCAATTTGCTGCCCGCAAACGCCACCAAGGCGGGGTCGCCATCGAACGGTGTATTTCGAAGTTCTTCAATAAAGATGGCGTCGGCGCGGCGCAGCAAGTCGGCATACTCTTTTTTCACCTCGCCCAAGATGCGAACGCCCAAGCCCGGCCCTGGAAAGGGATGTCGATACACCATCTCATAGGGCAAGCCCAAGGCCATGCCCAGCTCGCGCACCTCGTCCTTGAACAAGTCGCGCAATGGCTCGAGAAGTTTCAAACCAAGCTGTTCGGGCAAACCGCCCACGTTGTGGTGGCTTTTGATGGTGACGGCTTTTTTGCTTTTGGCGCCGCCGCTTTCGATCACATCAGGGTAGATGGTGCCTTGCGCCAAAAAGCGGGCACCTTTGTGGCCACCATTGCCGGCCTTCAGTTTGGCCGCTTCTTGCTTGAAGACGGTAATGAATTCACCGCCAATGATTTTGCGTTTGGCTTCCGGCTCTGCCACGCCTGCCAGTTTGCCAAGAAACAATTCGCTGGCGTCGACACGGATCACATGGGCATGCAATTGGCCAACGAACATGTCCATCACCATGTCGCCTTCATTTAAACGCAACAAGCCATGGTCCACAAACACACAGGTGAGTTGGTCGCCAATTGCGCGGTGAATCAAAGCCGCGGCCACTGAAGAATCGACACCACCCGACAAACCCAAAATAACCTCTTCGTCACCCACTTGTTGGCGAATGCGCGCAACGGCTTCTTCCACATAGTTGCCCATCACCCAATCGGGCGAAGCGTGACAAATCTGCAGCACAAAACGGTTCAGGAGTGCCCTTCCCTGCATGGTGTGTGTCACTTCGGGATGAAATTGCACGCCATAGAAGTGCCGGGTTTCATCGGCTATGCCAGCGATGGGGCAACTCTCGGTGCTGGCCATCAGTTTGAAGCCCGCGGGAAGTTCAGTCACTTTGTCGCCATGGCTCATCCAAACTTTCAACATGCCATGGCCTTCGGCAGTGCTGAAATCTTCAATGCCGTTCAATAGTTCTGTATGGCCGCGTGCACGCACTTCGGCATAGCCAAATTCGCGTGTCACACCCGCCTCGACCTTGCCGCCCAACTGCTGGGCCATGGTTTGCATGCCGTAACAAATGCCCAACACAGGAATGCCCAGTTCAAACACGGCATCAGGGGCGCGGTCGTCTTCTTCGTAAACGCTGGCATGGCTGCCCGACAAGATGATGCCTTTGAGTTTGTGCGATTGGGCGTAAGCGTGAATCCAGTCGTCGCTGACATCGCACGGGTGGACTTCACAAAAGACATGCGCTTCACGCACGCGGCGGGCAATGAGTTGCGTGACTTGCGAGCCGAAATCAAGAATCAGGATGGTGTCGTGGGACATGGGCATTAATGGGCAACAGGCGTCTTCATCAAATTATTCTGCGCGGTAATTCGGTGCTTCTTTGGTGATCTGCACATCATGCACATGGCTTTCGCGCATGCCGGCAGCAGAAATTTCAACGAACTCGGCTTGTTGTCGCATGGCTTCGATGCTCGCACAACCGCAATAGCCCATCGAGGCGCGAACGCCCCCCGCCATTTGGTAAATGATGCTGACCATCGATCCTTTGAAGGGGACGCGACCTTCAATTCCTTCGGGCACCAGTTTGTCAGCATTGGGATTGCCGGTTGTGGCTTCCTGAAAATAACGATCGGCACTGCCCTGCTGCATCGCGCCAATGCTGCCCATGCCACGATAGCTTTTGTAGCTGCGGCCTTGGTAGAGGATAACTTCACCCGGTGCTTCTTCGGTCCCCGCAAACATGCCGCCCATCATCACCGTGGACGCACCGGCGGCAATGGCTTTGGCAATATCGCCGCTGTAGCGGATACCGCCATCGGCGATGAGGGGAATGCCTGTTCCCTGCAATGCCATGGCGACGTTATCGATGGCTGTGATTTGCGGCACGCCCACCCCTGCCACGATGCGGGTGGTGCAGATGGAGCCGGGGCCTATACCCACTTTTACCGCATCGGCACCGGCTTCTGCCAAAGCCAAAGCAGCTGCGCCAGTGGCAATGTTGCCGCCAACGACATCGATCTGGGGATAGTTTCGCTTGACCCAGCGAACGCGTTCAATCACACCATGGCTGTGGCCATGGGCCGTGTCAACCACGATGGCATCGACCCCGGCCTTGACCAAAGCTTCAACACGCTCTTCAGTCCCTTCACCAACACCAACGGCAGCACCCACCCGCAGTCGACCGGAGGGGTCGCGAGCGGCATTGGGAAAACTGGTTTGCTTGTTGATGTCCTTGACTGTGATCAAGCCTTTGAGCTCAAAAAGATCATTAACCACCAATAAGCGCTCTAACTTGTGTTTGTTGAGCAGGGCCTTGGCTTGCTCAGGCGTGGTGCCTTCAGGAACGGTGATCAGCCGTTCACGCGGCGTCATGATCTCTTTGACCTGGACTTCATAACGTGTTTCAAAGCGCAAATCGCGACCACTGACGATACCGACCACCTTGCCCCCTTCACAAACTGGGAAACCGGAGATACCGAGTTGGTCGGACAAAGCCATGACTTGGCGCACGGTGTGTTGTGGGGTGATGACCACGGGGTCGAGCAACACACCACTTTCGTAACGCTTGACTTTGGCCACTTCGGCCGCTTGCTGCTGAGGGGTGAGGTTTTTATGGACGATGCCCATGCCACCTTCTTGTGCGATGGCAATGGCCAAACGCGCCTCCGTGACCGTATCCATGGCCGCTGAAACCAGTGGCAAATTCAGGGCGATACGACGTGAAAACTGGGTGGAAAGTTGGGTGTCCTTGGGCAGGACCTGAGAGAAGGCTGGAACCAACAAGACATCGTCAAAGGTCAGCGCTTTGCCAAGTAGGCGCATGGGTTATCTCCAAAAGATAGATCATACCGACTCGGCCAAGTGCTGATTTATGATCATTAACAGCAATCTCTGCGCAAGGGAAAAATCAAATTCATGGTCACGGGTCTCTTTCAAATGCCCAAGCCACAGAGTGGCGTGGATATGACAGCCCAAAAAGAATGGATCAAACCTTTCGTTGAATTGTTCACGATCATTTGTTTCTTGATCGCTTTTGTGATGGCCTTGCTGGCCACAACGCATTACAGCAACTGCGTCCTGTTCATTGCCAGCGGTGTATTTTTCTGCATTTGGCTCGCGATTCGATGGGGTGCCCCAGCATCCTGGGCGGTTCACGCGACAACCCTGATTGGCTGTGCAACTTGTGTTTACATCATCAGCAAAACCGGGGGCACGGTGTCTGCGGCGATGGTTTTTTTGAGCATCTTGGCCTGGATGCCATTTCTTCTCTTAAACCTGAAATCAGCAGTGGCATGGTTGATGGTGCAAGCAAATGCACTTTTATTCATTTTTCTGGCTTCCCAAAAGGGCTGGATCACAGTTCAAGCCGACGTCTCAACCGACATGACTTACTGGCATTTGTTCGTCAAAATTCAAGCTGCGTTGTGTCTGATGCTGATCTTGAATTTTTTGGCGCGTACGCGGCGACAGCAAATGACGGCATTGCAACAACGCGGACAAGAGTTGCAAGCCTTGCATTCCGAGCTTATTCGGGCGCAAAGTCACAAAGACGAATTCATCGCATCGGTGGGCCACGAATTGCGTACCCCCATGAATGCCATCTTGGGTTTGAATGGCGTGCTAGGAGACCAAATTAAAGACGATGCTGTCGATTTGCGACGGGTATAGATGATCCGAAAATCGACCAGTCATTTGCTGGCAGTGGTCAATGACATTCTTGATTTTTCACAGTTGCAAGCAGATCGCATGGTTTTGTCCCTGCAAACCATGGCTTTGAAACAGCATGCCCATGCGCAATTCGAACGTCTCAATCAGGGCGCTAACTTAAACCAAATAGATTGCCAATTGGTGATTGATGAAGAACTGCCTGATTGGGTTTCCTTGGATCCGAAACGATTTTCGCAAACCATCGACAACCTGATCGAAAACGCTTTGAAATTCACCAATGAAGGCCGCATCATCCTGCGTTTTTTGAGTATCTCACATGGCCTGCGGGTTGAAGTTCAAGATACGGGCATTGGCATGACTGATGAGCAAATGGCCCAAGCCTTCGGTCGTTTTGAAAAATCATCATCACCCGCCTTCAAGATCTACGGTGGAACCGGTTTGGGTTTGTCAATCTGTGAAAAATTAGTTCGCTTGCAAGGTGGTCGCATTGGTGTTGAGAGCCAATACAACAAAGGCGCTTTGTTTTGGTTTGAAATACCCCTCACGCCGGTAGCCGAACCGCCAACAACTTTGTCTGCTGATGAAGTAGCCCGATCGACACACGTCCCGACCCATTTCTTGATCGTCGACGATCATCCTGTCAATCTCATGGTGGCTCAGCAAATGGTTAAGAGGACGTGGCCGCTTGCCAAAATCAGCACGTGTCAAAGCGGCCCATTGGCATTGCAATTCATCGACAACAATGATGTGGACATGATCTTGCTCGATATGTTCATGCCCGACATGGATGGATTGGCTGTCGCCCGAGCCATCCGAGAACGCCCTTCGCCTCGCAACCAAGTGACCATTTTGGGCTTGACCGCCAGCAGCAACGCGACGGACCACGCGCTGTGCACACAAGCCGGCATGGATGGCTTGATCTTCAAACCCCTTGAACAAGACCAACTGTCAAGCGGTGTGGTGCACGCGATCCAGTCATCTTGGAAAAAGCGATGAACGCATCGTCTCGTTTTTCCCGCTTTATCGAACTCTTGCCGCCACGCATGCGTGAAAGCCGCATGTTGTTCGTTTATTGCATTGGCTTGGTGTTCATCTTCTCCATCATCATGTTGGGGATTCTGACGCCGTCGCTCGCATCAGTAGAAAGTCGATATGGTGGCATTACCGCCATTAGCTTGACCCTGATTTTGTTGACGCTGGGCATGCCCTTGAACATTGGACTGTCCTTGGTTGCGGTGTATATCGCTGCAGATGTGACTTGGGCCGCATGGTGCAGTCAGGGACTCTATTCACCCCGCATTCACTGGCTCTTCATCATTCCTATTCTCATGTCGCAGATGGTGGGGCGTCGTGCGGGGTGGTTGTGGACAGGCATCATTTCTCTGCTTTTCATCTTCATGGCTGTGGCCACCCATCAGTCATGGTTGCCGCAGATGACCGACTATGACAGGTCCCATGAGATCTATGGCTTGGTGGTTTATGTTGTGACAACAGCGTGTTTGATCGGGGTGAATTTGTTTTACCAAGGCTTTACAAATCAATCGATCAAAGACATCAAACAACACAACCACGAATTGGAAGTCAAGCGCCAAGATTTGCAGAGTATTTTGGATATTCGTGACCAGTTCATTGCCTCGGTGAGCCATGAATTGCGCACACCCATGAATGCCATCATGGGATTTAATGAATTGCTGAAAGAGCATCAGTCCAACAACCCCAAAGCGCAAGAAATATTGAAACTGACCCACCAATCCGGTGAGCATTTGTTGACAGTGATCAATGATGTGCTGGACTACTCCCAGTTTCAATCCGGAAAATTAGGCATTCATCCTGAGGCATTTGCGATACGCCAACTGGCCAACAGCGCCTTTGGCTTGTTCGTTAATCGCATCAAGAGCATGCGACTGGCTTTTGAACAAACCGTCGATCCAAATTTGCCGGAATGGATATTGGCCGATCGTCACCGGGTCATGCAAGTGTTGGTGAATTTATTAGGCAATGCAATCAAGTTCACCCAACAAGGACACGTCAAGCTTCGCATCCAAAAGCAACAAGATTTCATTCGCTTTGAGGTGGAGGACACCGGTATTGGCATCACCCATGCGCAACAAAGTTTGGTTTTCGAGCGCTTCTCACAAGCCACTGCACAAACGCAGGATCTGTATGGCGGCAATGGACTGGGTTTGGCCATCTCCAAGCGCTTGGTGGAACTCATGGGCGGCGACATTGGCGTTGAAAGCACTTATGGCGTTGGCAGTTGTTTTTGGTTCACCCTGCCGCTGATTGAAGCCTTGCCTGCGCTGGATGTTGAAGCCTCGGAGAGCCTCAATACGCGAGATTTCTATCAACGTCCTTGGCACTTCTTGATTGTTGATGACATGGACATCAATCGACTGCTGTTGCGTCAAATGCTGCAAATGACTTGTCCCCAAGCCAAGATCAGCGAAGCAGAGCATGGCTTGTCCGCCTTGGCCATCATGAAACTTTCGAAGTTTGATTTGGTTTTCATGGACATGGTCATGCCGCAAATGGACGGCATTGAAGCCTGTAAACGCATCCGGGCTGAATTGACAGACCCAGACCGCTACACGCCGATTTTGGGTTTGTCCGCCAATGTCAATTTGATCGACCGTGAGCGATTTTTACAAGCCGGGGCCGATGGTTTTTTACTCAAACCGTTTGAACGCAAAGTACTGATGGAAACCACAGAACGCTTGCTGCTGTCTTCAAAGAAAAAAACAAACCTCGCCAATGGCCCAATTGACAAAGCAACCTGAGGGGAAATCAGTAACCCTGTTTTCCGCCTGCGCGGCGTTTGGCAAACAAGCCCGTCGAACGACTGCCCTGCTTTTCAAACCGCTCACGCCGAGCCACTTTGGGGTCCACGCGCAATCCGCGCAATACCTCCACCCGATCTGTATTGGTCAATATCCGATTGGGGTCTGCGGGCTGGCCCCAGATCGCCACATGCCATTGCTCATCGTCCCATTGCCAGTCCAGGCAAACCTGGTGCAAATAGTCCAAGGCCATGCTGACCGTCGCGGCAACGGGTGCATCCCATTCGTAACTACGAATTTCACGCGGTGCCCAGCCCAACAAGATTTGGATTTTCATCGAGGGTAAACAACTTCTGCGCGCTTGACAAAGGCGTCGACCAGGGTAGCAGCGATGCGGTCAAACACAGGCCCCACCAAGGCACCAAACACCGAGTCAAAGCTGTAACTCAATTTCAGTTCTACACGACAGGCCTGTTCTTCACCCAATGGAATGAAATTCCAAACACCATCGAGTTGTTTGAAGGGGCCATCAATCAGTGACAACTTCACTTGTCGCCCAGCGACATGGGCG
>Ga0187843_10001490_pt1 | contig 14711 bp, 19 predicted proteins | sample SpaLakP09_SKY_43_FD_134516 | JGI IMG/M metagenome (GOLD analysis project Ga0187843, IMG submission 134516) | Oligotrophic lake water microbial communities from Sparkling Lake, Wisconsin, USA - SP09_SKY_43 | ecosystem: Environmental > Aquatic > Freshwater > Lake | place: USA: Sparkling Lake... | reverse complement strand
GTCTACTGCGATATTCCAAATCTGCGGATCACGGTTACCTCTACGATCCATATGATCATAGACCACGTGCAGCACTTCATGACCTACAAGGAATTCTACTTCCTTGACCTTCAGCATCATAATGAAGCGGCTATTGTAGTAGAATTTTTGACCGTCTGTGGCAGCAGTAGAGCACCACTCATCAGCATTGATGAGGGTCAGCCTAGTAGCCAAATTGCCAAAGAAAGCATGGCGTAGAAGCAGACCAATTCGCGCAGTAACCAAACGCTCGCGGGCTTGTGCGTCGATCTTGAGGTCGGTTGGGCCAACCAATTTTTCAAACTTTTTGCTACGCTTACGCTTTTTAGTGGGATTGATTACCTCACTCATTTGAATGGGCAGAGTATAAAGTGCGCTAATAGTCATATCGATCCTTTTCTATGATACTGCTATTATAGCAGTGTCCGTATTTATTGTCAACCTTCAATGCAGGACCCTATGTTCGCCCAAAATGCTGTCCAGTGCATCCATTAAGACCAAATCCATATTGGATTCAGGACCAAGGTCTAGTGCATCGATATACAGTTGGATTTCTGTAGTAAGGTTTTCCATTTCCTGTTCCGTACCAAGTTCCCTGTTAAGGATATTGGTATCAAAAATCACCTTGAATTTCTTTGTGTCGATCATACTGCTATCCTTAAAAAAAGGGTGAGAATAATTCTCACCCAAAGGTAAGAGTATTACCTCTTACCTGAGTAGTAGACAACTGACACCAATCAGTTGCCTGCTTCAACAATGTACTTGCCATATTTCTTATGGAAAGTATCGAAGTTCTTGAGTTGAACGGGATCGATGGGCAGCTTGTAAGTTTTGAGGGCAATCTTTGCACCCATAACAACCAGCTCCGTTTCGAAGTTAGCCATGATATAGTTAAAGAAGTTATCAGCCATCACATGGAACTCTTTGTTGCTGACCCGCTTGTTATCCAGTGCATCTTTCAATTCATAGCACATAGAGATAGTCAGCGAGTACATTGCCGAGATTTCCTTGACTTGCAGATCCATGACCTTGCCAGACAGAATGTCAGTGGGCGAGGGCATTTTGCCGGACACTTTGCGATGAGCCATGAACTTGACTGCCAGACCGTCACCAACTGCACCTGCAACCAGATTGAACAGAGTATCGTTATCGGTGTCGTCATCATCAAGCAGGTCGCTGACAAAGCACCATGAACGAGGAGTTGGGAAAGCTCGGCTGCTGGAGTTACTATCAGAATCGTTGAGATCCTGTTTAGCAAAACTCAAGTAACCAACTACGTCCTTGTGAATCTTTTTATCCACTGCCCAAGTCTGCCATGAAGCAAAATCACTACGCATTTCCAAATGCAAGAAACGATTAGCAAGGGGCTTGGGCATACGATAAGTCACGCCCTTGTCTGACTAACGATTACCTGCAGCAACCAGCACAACATTCTTGGGCAGCTTATACTTACCAATTCGTCGGTTGAGAATAAGCTGATACGCTGCGGCCTGCACACTTGGCGGGGCAGCATTCATCTCATCGAGGAAGAGTACGATAATGGGATACTGGTCAGCCAGTTCCTGATCAGGCAGTTCGATTGGGGGAGCCCAATCCATCTTGCCCAGTTCTTTGTTATAGAACGGGATACCACGAATGTCAGTGGGTTCCATTTGCGACATACGCAGGTCGATCATATGACCGCCCAGTTCTTCGGCAATCTCGGCGACAACCTCACTCTTGCCGATACCGGGAGGACCCCAAAGAAAGATGGGACGCTGAACCTTGAAAGACTTGAGCAATGCTTTGCGGACCTGAACTGAGGTAAGCGTAAGATTGTCTGAAACTGATGAAGCCATTTTTGCTACTCCTGTTGTTTAAGTGTGAAGTGTGAAGTGATTATATAGAATCAGGGATTTATTGTCAAACAGATTATTGCGCGCCAGTCCAATGAACTGACCCAAAATTTCCAGTCAGCACATTGCCACGGCTAAAATTCTTAGCGGGTGCTGCCCAAGATGCTGCCTTTAGAATGTCGCCGGCCTTGAATTTGCCATCGTCTTTTTTGACGATAAACGAATGCACCGACCGTTGACCGCGAGCGCCAGAGATAACCTTGATATACTTGCTGCCTTCTTCGATAGTCAGTCCAGCACAGAATTCCGAAACATTCTCGGTGCGAATACGCACGATGTTTTCATTAGCACTATCAGCGACAGAGATCCATCGCGCATAGTCATTAGCGATAGCTGCCAAGTAGTTTTCGATTTCGATTTTCATTAAAATTCCCATATTTCAGTGTATAAGAGTATTATACGCCCTAATCCATTTATTGTCAAGCGGTGAACCTACCCGCCCAACCACGATCAACCCGTTCTTCAGTAAAGACAAAGGTATTGGTATGTTTGTTATTTCTCAGTTTAGTATACATTGTTCCCAGTTTTCCTGGATTCAACTTATTGAGCGGGTACAGCACTTCACCATTCTTATCATAGATAGCTACAGAATCCTTAGTTTTTACCAAGACCCCATCTTGATCGTACTGACGACCAAACTTCACGATGGCATCTAAGAATTTTTCATCAGTACTAGGCTCACCTATTACAAAAATGCTATCTTCACTGACTTTGCGTTCTTCGGGAGTACCTTGGTTTTCTATCCAGTATCCATCAACATAAAAGAAACCAAGGCCAAGATTTCTAATGTCGGCCGCTAAAGCCGCGTTTCTACGCAGGTTCTCTTCTTTAGTGTACTCCCCCCTAAAACCAGTTAGCAATGCAACTGGGCGGTCACTATTAAAATGTTGCCAAACTCTGGATAAGCTTGCTTCTAATACAATACTCATGAGTTTTCCTTTTCTAAATAACTATTTAATAGCAATCACTCAAACCTTGACGCCAAATGTGTTCAGCTTGGGTTGCAGCGAATTGATCAGTTCAGTCTCGCGGGCATGAGCGGGGCGCTTGCCACGAACGATTTCTAACTTTCCAAAAACAAAACGCTCGCCACCATGTTCGCGCAAAGCCCGCGAAAGACCCCAATCTTTGTTTTCAGCAAGTGCCCGTTGAAGATGCTTTTGCATGCGGCGGCGAAGAGTCTTAAAGACGCTGCCATTGAATGACAGGGCAGTCAGGCCAATGTACTGCTCAAGGGTCACTTTATCTTGGATAAAGTAAATCACTTGATTGCGATCGGTCCTGCGCTTGCGGGTGATTGTCGAGTTCATAAAGCTATTATACACTGATGCCCATTTAATGTCAAATCTAGGGTTAGACACAGTTTTGTGACATTTTTCATAGTGTAAGCCTGAGTTGACATGTAAACTCAAGTTTACATCAGTTCATAAGCTTGGCCATGAGGATCAATTTCTCTAAATGTGTGATAGCTTTGTTAGTGTCCGCTAACTTTTCAGTTAGGGCTGTGCGAGTTGTAGTTCGGCGATAGATAACTTCTAGTTTAGAAACTTCAGTTACCATTGCGTCAATATTTTTTAGCATTTTGTATAGGTCTGGGTTATACTTTATTTCAGTTAACTCTCGCCTGATCTTAGTTGATACTGTTTGCCAATCAGTTGCTTGCTTTATTTCCATGATGTTACTTATTTTCTAGTTCCGTTAAATTTTCTTTAAAGACTTCCCAACAATTTTCCCAAGTCCATCGTTCACTAGATTGTTTGACTTTATCTCTGTTTAGTAATAAACATCTGTCTATGCTAGTAGATAAATCATCACACATGTATCCTGTTACGCCTTCTTCTAATATATCTAGTGGGCCCTGTACAGGGAATGCTGCTACGGGTGTTCCCAAGCTTAGAGCTTCTATAATAACTATGCCAAATGTGTCAACTAAACTGGGAAAAGCAAATACATCAGCCCAAGCATAACAATCTGCTAACGCTTGACCTGTTTTGTATCCTAAAAACTCTACCCCAGGATATTCTCGTTCTAATCTTATGCGATCAGGACCGTCACCTACGATATGAATTTTATATTTATGTTGTAGTTTACATAGCGCATCCAAATTCTTTTCTTTACTTACTCGACCTACATACAAGACTAGTGGCTTTAAGCCTATATAATGATCGTGATTCCATACTCGACTTGGCTGTAGGTATTCACGATCTACTCCCCTAGTCCAAGCTACTATGTTAGTTTTAAATTTATGGTCATATAACTGATCTACCATTGATTGCGTAGTTGTCAATACTCTGCCACTATGCTTATGAAACCAACGAACATATGTATAAGTAAAGGATTCAGGTATACTATATATCTTTTTAAGAAATTCAGGGAATTTAGTATGATATGAAGTATTATAAGCATACCCATTCATATCGCACCAAATTCTAGCGGCTAAGCCTACCGGCCCTTCCGTAGCAATGTGAATATAATCGGGAGATAACGCCTTGATCTTTTTGCCAATTTTCCAAGGTAGGGAGAGTTTAACCTCAGGGTAGCCAGGACAATCAATATGGTAAAACTGCCCGGGGTCAAGATAAACAATATCGTACCCATCACGATCAGCGTGAGTTTGAATGTTTTGGAAAGTTGTGACCACGCCATTGATTTGAGTTGGTAAGTTATCTGTTACGATGAGTATTGTTTTATGCATTTTCCCTCGACTTTAAAACCATTGAATTTTAATTGGTATCGCATAGTTTGTAAGCTTTGCTCACACGCTTGTTGGGTAGGGAATTCTAGTGTAATTTTACCCGGAATATCTTGCGGGTTAGTAACACTAACTGCTAGAAGAATCATCAGCCACATCTTTTTTGTCCTGTGCCCAATGTATTATTTCCCATCTGCCATCATGATGTTCTACTAGGGCGGTGCAACTTTCTACCCAGTCACCATCATTCATGTATGTAATACCATTTACTTCTTTAATTTCAGCCTTATGTATATGACCGCATATTATTCCCTGAAAACCACGCTTCTTGGCATAAGCAGTAATAGTTTTTTCAAACTGAAACATAAAATCAATAGCTTTTTTTACTCGGTGTTTTAAGAATTGACTTAAACTCCAATAACCAAAACCCATACGATGTCTTACCCAATTGAACCTGCTATTTAGGTCCAAAATAACATCATATGCTCTGTCGCCTAAGAAACTTAACCATGGCGCTAATCTGGTAATACCATCAAATAAATCACCATGTACTACTAAATATTTTTTACCATCTACGCCTATGTGTGTAGCTTGATTACATATTATAATGCTGCCAAAACTAACACCATATGGTATCATTGGTCTTAAAAACTCATCATGATTGCCTGCTACATAGATTACTTTAGTATCTTTTTTAGCATGTTTTAAAATTTTACGAACAACATCGGTATGGCTTTGGCGCCACTTTAGCCTATTCTGTTGGATTTTCCATGCATCGATTATATCACCAACCAAGTACAGAGTTTCACAAGTGTTTTGACTTAGAAAATCTACAAGTAGCTCGGCTTTACAATTTTTGGTGCCCAGATGCACATCACTGACTGTTATTGTTCTATATTTTTTTGTCATACTAATATTTATCGTTTTTTGAGTTTAGGGAGTATTACACACATATTACACGACATTGTTGAGGGCGAAGGTAAAATAAGGGCCCTAAAGCCCTTATTTTGATATATCAGCTAATTAGAATGATTTTGCTACTGATAGAACAACTGTGTTCTTGTATAGTGACTGACCTGAAACTGTCATAGCAGATTTAGCACTGCTACCATAGTTGTTGTTAGTGTAGAAGTGACCACCAAATACCCAACCTGCTGCGTCATAAGAAGCACCTACACGATAGTCAGTGTAGTCTAGTGAAGTGTTATCATTGATAAAGGTACGACCAACGTGAGCACCTAGAGTGATCTTGCTAGTAACTGGCTGTGCTAGATCAACTTGATAGTAACGTGAACCTACACTGTTTGCTACACCAAAGTAGTTGTTTAGTGATTGGCTAACTTTTACTGTAACTGGACCATAACCTACACCAGCATAAACTTCGCTAGTACCAAAAGTTGATGCGCGTGAATAAACATAGTTCATTGTACCAACATCGATGGTTACGCCTTTGTAAACATTTTTCTTAAAGCCTAGATATAGATCGCTTTCGATGCCGGCGCTGGTAGGAAATAGTTCGCTACTAACTGAACTGTTCCAGTTGCCAACATAAAAGCCACTCTTATGAGCATAGTCTACGCCACCTTGAACGGCTGCACCATTTTGAGTTTGTGAGATACCACGAAAACGATAGTCAGTAGTTAGACCTAAGTTTCCTGATAGACCTGCTACTTGAGCGTGTGCGCTACCAAATGCAGCCATGATTAGTGATGCTAGTAAGATTTTTTTCATTTATATTCCTTTTAAAGTTGTGAAAATGTATTTTGCATACTGATTATATATCGTTTGTATGCTGGTGTCAATAAAAAGTTTAGTTATTTGGGTGCCTCAAAGACATACTATTCGGGTAGGATAATAGCCTCGGTGATTTATCCTACATATAGTTATCTAACTCCTGTGAATTTATATGCAGTATCCCAATTTGGATGTCCTTGGTCTCTATTACTCAATATTGGTTCTTTATCTAGGTTCCAATCGATATCGAGTGTTGGATCATTGTATATAATACCAATTTCCGATTGGGGTGCATGATAATTGTCTATCTTATAAGAAATACATGTATTAGGTACTAACGTAATAAATCCATGATAACAACCTCTAGGTATAAACAATAATTGTAACTGCTGATCAGTTAATATAACCGAGCACGATTGGCCATAGGTAGGACTATCTATTCTAGCATCAACCATAATATCTGTCAAGCTACCATTGAGTAAGGTGACCAATTTAGCCTGCGCATTTTCTCCAGACTGAGCATGTAGACCACGAACGGTACCCTGATTAGTTGTAAAACTAGTACACTCAAGAATAAAACGAGTACCGTTTAAGTATTCATCGCTCCAACTTTGCCTAAAATTTTCAGCAAACCATCCACGGTTATCACCATGACGAGCTAACGTAAACAACTTGGCGCCTTTTATAGGTAAATCTGTTACTTGCATTATCATACTTCCTTATTGACTAATTAATAATATAGCCTTTATTATGTTATGATCCTAGTAAATGGCTGTTTGCCCTTAACAAACACTACCATACTATCATAAAATGAAATTTGCCCTATATCCTTAACCATATCCAATATCAATGGAGACAAGTCATGTGCAGTTTGAAAGTGAGCTAAATGTAATCCATCGATTAATTGCTTAGCAAATTCAATAAAAGTTGTAGAATTTTTATTCATAGCATTTTTATAAGAACCACCGTGACCTGGATAATATGATGTGTGAGTATCCTCGCAAATAAACACTCCGCCATTTTTGATCTTGGGCCATACTTTAAGAAAAGTTATAATTTGTTGTTCCATAGTATGACCACCATCATCTAAGAAACAATCAATATCTCCGATTATTGGTAGTGTTTTATCCCAAAATTCACCACTGCTTTGATCACCTAAGATAATTGATGCTCCCTCAACTTTATCGATCAGCGGCGCTATATCTATTCCATAAATTTTTGCGTTTGGACCAAAATAATCAATCCATGATTTTATTGATCCTCCTTTGTATACCCCAACTTCAACAAATACAGGGGAAGTATTCCTATATTTCTCAAAATATTGATCATATACTGCAAAATAAGGTTCCCATTTATCCCAATTTGGGTATTTACTAAAAATTTCTTTTGTACTCATGTTATTTATCCTTGGAGGTTAATGTCTGTAGGTACGCAATATTATCACACATTGAGTATTTACACTTTAAGTTACCCTGTGTATGAAATCAGAGCAATCTGATACTTTATGAGCCTGAGACTTATTATATTCATTTGCTGATTCTATTGTAAGTCCTCTACCAAAATTAGTGTGTTGCCAACACCTATGTGCTTGTATATCAGCCATTCCTATTTTTGTCTGTAACGCTAATCTTCTAGATAACATTTCAGGGCTAGATATACAATTCGCATAGTGAAAAATTAATGGATTTACTGTATTCCATCCCTGCTGAAAATGTCTACCACGCTCATATACTATGTCATTAAAATTATGTAAACTTCTAGCCCATCTGCCGGGAAGATTATGAAAATCAGTTTCATAAGAAACCCCGTACTTCTTTTGTTCCCATAATTTTTTAGATTTGTCTAAACTACCAGTAGGATCCCAATCAAAAAAGCTAATACTTGGAATTAAATATTGTAGTTTTTGGTGGGACGGTATAAACTTATCACTGACGTTTCCTACTAAAAATTCAGTTGTATTTAACGCAATACGCCAACCTTCTATACGATTTTCCCAATATTGTATTTCATCATTTGATAATCCTGAATCAAATTCTTTATGTATACTAGGAACCACTAACCAATTTGGACATATTTCTTTTATGATATTTACTGAATTATCAGTGGAAGAATAATCAATCAATACGCCGTGATCAAATATCTTCTTATGGTGGTGTAACCACCATGGTAATAAATATTCTTCATTAAAAAAATGTGTTATAACAGTAGCTTTCATAATTGTCTCTCTATTCTTGGGAAATAACGCAAGAATTGATCATTACTATTAGTTCTTGCTTTTTTAATCTTGTTTTTAATTTCATTGAAAAAATTCCAAGCCAATGGTACAAATAGTATTTTACTATCAGAATTAAAATCATTAAGCCGATCTATACTAACAATAGCACAGCTAGTGCCGGGTGTGAATTTACCTTGCTTTAATGGGTTATCATCAATAATAAAATCTAATTTGATGTTACCAAAGTTTAGTAGAGTATTACCTTTAGCGGCGGCGCCATACCCAACTAACACATAGTCTTGGTCTCGATGTTGGTTAATTGTTTGAATTAACTGATCCATGTTAGCTCTAACTGTTGCTTCCCAACGAACGTAGGTATTTTTACTTAGCAGCCCGTGTGAGGCTTCAAGTGCAATAATATTTTCTACACGTTTTTTATTAGTTGACAATTTACTTAATACAAAAATATAACTGTTCCCGTGTATGGGAGTCTTAATTACGTCAATTAAATTTAACCCGGTACGACGAGCTAGACTGTTCATTGAATTAGCATTAAAGAAGTTTATGTGTTCATGGTATATAGTATCGAATTCGTTGTGTAATATCATATCAGCTTGACTAGTTTGAATAAACAATACTGTATTATCGTTCATTAGTTCAGCACACGAAATTATAAAACCATGCGGGTCAGGATTGTGAGCAAAAACATTCTGCGCTATCATAATATCATATTCAATATTTTTCAATTTAGAAATAGCGCCGGGTCCAAAAAAATCACAAATTATATTATGGTTGGCACTGCTTCTATCGTATAGATTTTCTGCTGGATCAATCCCGTACGTATCAACTCCTAGCACTTTAAAAAAATCAAGTTGTGTACCATCATTACATCCAATATCTAATACTGTTTTGGCATCGGTAGAAAATTCTAAACAAAACTCAGCAAACCATTTGGAATAATCCTTGATAGTTTGATTAGTGCCAGTGGCATATAAATAATTTTTATAGATAATTGTAGGATCTACCGTGTGACTTAATTGTACATGATAGCAACCTTCACACAGTCTTACACCCAATGGGTAACAAGATTCAGTTTCGTCGGGTGTATCTTTATAGCTGTTAGCCAGTGGCTGATTGCCTAAATCTAGCGCCGTATGAATATTATCGGAGCCGCATGCTAGACATTTTGTATTTTCTGTAACATGATTCATATTTTTAACCACCTATCGTTATTTAAAGTCCAATTAACCATTTGCTCAATTCTGGTATCAAAACTATATTTAGGTTCCCATCCTAATTTTTTCATATACTCACCATTTAATGCGTAACGAAAATCATGTCCAGGGCGCTGTGTGTCATACCCAATCATAACATATTTTAATTCTTTTTCGAGTATATAAGCAATTTTTTGTGCCACATCAAAATTTGATACTTCTTGTCGTCCTACGATATTAAATTTAGGGCACGTGGCGCCTCCAAAGTCATCAATAGCAAGTGGAAATTCTTTATGTGGTAGATTCATAATAAACATAGTAGCATCTGCTACGTCTGCTGCATGAACCCAATGCCGAAGTCCACTCTTTGTGCCTGTCTCTTCATCACAATGAATAGTGACCGGTTCATCGGCAAGAATCTTACGCATAGCAATGCCAATAAACTTTTCCGGCGATTGACGTTCACCAAATACATTCATTGTATGTGTACAGTAAATAGGCATACCATAGGTATTTTCATACGCGACACATAATTCTTCAGCACCTGCTTTGGTTGCCGAATAAGGACTACGACTATTGTAGCGATCCCGTTCTCGGTATTCCACTCCTTCAGGCGCTGAGCCAAACACTTCGTCCGTACCAAAATTGATAAATTTTTCTATATTGGGTAAATGATGTCTTGCATACTCTAACACATTGCAAGTTCCTACAACATTATCTTGCACAAACATCATGGGATTTTCAATACTACGGTCAATATGGCTGCCGGCGGCCATGTGAATAATACTATCTATTGGTCCAATTTGTTTTACCAATTGTAGGTTAATTTCAGCTTTTAAATCATGGTGTACTATTCGCAACCGTTTCATCGTTTCGGGGCTGAACTCTTGTCCAATTTCGGCTAATCGATTTAAATTTCCTGAAAAATCTAATCTATCCATGGATACAATATTGTATTCAGGATGTTTGAGTAATCTTCGAATCATGTGGTGGCCAATAAATCCGGCACCACCGGTAACTAATACGTTTTTCATAGGTTATTCCTTAACATAAATATATTTAATCTCATCGTCCGCCATAGATAAAAAAATAGGGGCTACTGCCCCCATTAATTATCCCAAATAAGATTTAATAGTATAGCGTCAAGCATTTAGCTGCGCCACCTGCTCGCATAAATTCGCTTAAATCAAACTCTTGCACTTTGTAACCAAGCCCTTGTAATCGGTCTGATGCACAGGTGTTACTAGGAATAAAGATATTATTACCTAGAGCTACCAAATTGCAAGCAAATGCACTAGCATCTTCTTCACTTATTTCTATCCTAGTTCTAAATGCGCTGCGAATAACTCTTTGGCTATCCTCTGAAAATGCACCAGGATACCAAATTACTTCACCATATGGTAGAGGTGCAAAGCAAGTATCTAAATGATACCAACGGGGATCAACCAACTCTAATGTATTCATACGAACCCATAGAATTCTAGTCAATTCTTCAGCTACTCTAGTATCTGTTCTAAAGCCAGTGCCCAGCCAATGACGGCCTAATTTATCTACTAAATGATCGCCCTCGCCCTCATATGAATGAACAGTTTGAACTGTGATTAGTTTATGCTCACTAAACCATTTTTTAAAATGCTTTTCTTCTGCACGCCGTTCAGATTTGCTAAACTTAGATACGATTGCTTGATTGTTTCTAACAATGCCAGCATTGGCAGTAAAAACTAAATCGGGTAAATTTTCTACTCCTGGCAACACTTCTACTTCAGTTACATCTGAGATAGCATCTCGCAATAGAGTCCATTGTTCACGGGCAAGTGATTGATTTACACACCCAATATTAGCAGACATCCATGGGTTGATATCATAAGTAACTCCAAAGAATTGGGGATCGCACATTAGAATTTTCTTCATAGTTTATTTACACCCAAAAAGAGAGCCTCGACTTGCTTTTAGTATGATAGTGTGAGGCTTTTGTTTCTTTCTCGCGCTTGGATTCCGATTCACCTTTGTGTTCGGCGTTTGCGTTTTTTGATGAACTCTTGATAACATTAACAGAATCAACTAGCTGCCTAGCTACCTTATATTCAGTGTTAACTGGGGCAACAGTCACGGGTTGATTTTGAGCAACAGATACAGCCATAGCATAGGTATTGGTACTGATATCAGTGTATTGTTTGACTGACTCAGTAGCAGATAGCCTAGAAGTAGCACTGCCTAGTAATGAGTTGATCCAAGTAACGGTGTCAGTGCTAAGAGAACCAGCTTGCCTGATAGTGTTAAACATCTGAACCGAATCAGTTTGCAGTGTAGCATTGCCCAAAATAGAGTTTACTATACCAGAAGCGGTAGACATACTAACTGCTCGACTAGAATCGGCAGTAGTATGTTTTGTGGAAGATACGGGTAGATCCAAATAATTTGGACCTTGGAAGCCTGCAATAGGGGAAGTAATGTTCATAGTTCTTCCATCATTAAAAACTACATTATACAGATGTTGTTATTTAATGTCAACCTGTTTATATACCCAAAAGAAAAGGCCCTTGCGAGCCTTTCCTGACTATTTGGTTACAAGGTTGTCAACCCCGGAGATCATGCTGCTAGAGCGAAAACCTCATCATTAGATGCGTTAGCATTTATAGTTTTTTGTCTCTACGGCCGAGATAATCCCAACCCTAACGGCTTTAACATTGCCGATTCTCCAAGTTCATACTAATCACCATGTCGAAACTGTGTCATCCCCATCAAAAGCACACATAAAACTAAGATTTCGCATAGCTGCCTTAGTCGCTTGCTATCAGCGTATGTGCTTATGGTGGAGATGCCGGGCTCTGCCCCCGGGTCCACAATGCTTTTCTGTTCTCTTCAACGAACAATACTATTTATACACTGTTCGATGGTAAAAGTCAATACTGTATTTGCCCTTTTATATCTTCAACAAACCCATCATATTGCTTCATTAATTCTGCTTTTATTTTAGCAAAGTCAAGTTGTCTGTCCAATTCTTCTTCAAACTCTACCCTAGAAGCATTAGACATTATATCAGTAAGATTAGTTTTGAACTCATCTACTGAAGCACTGATCGTTACCAAATAAACAGTACCCTTAGCTTTACCTCTCATATCATTATCAGTTATTTTAAAGTGTATCATTTATTCACCATTTTATATTATTATGTTCATCCACTTCTACCCAAGTATGATCGCCCATATACTTTACTTTTGCGATATATTCAAAGTGATGTGGAGCACCAGCTGACCAATCTTGTGGGCCCATTATCATCAATACTGTGCAGTTTCTATTCGTATCCTGTGCTATCCAATAATAACCACCATGTGTAGTATTAAAGTTATAATTAGCACTATGTATCAAATCTGTAATATCTAGTCTGCGCTTTATTTGATTGGCTTGCGATTGCAATACATTTACTAACTCCATGATACGGTTGTATTCTTGCTCTGCATACATACGGGCAGAGTTTATCATCAAGTCTTTTTTCTCGCGTACAGGTACTAGTTCAAATTTGGGGGCACTAACATCTGTAGGGTAGGGAGTGACGTTTTTATTAAAGAAGGGAACAAGTGTGCCCCCTACATTAATATCAAAGCTAGTTCTACCTTTAGCTAAATTACTAGGTTTTTCTGCGTCATCTGACATTATTAAATTTTTCCCTTAGCCAAGGCCAATCATAGCTTAATTTTAACTTATCTATATCTCCCCCAACTTCTTCATAATACTGAACAGCATCTCTAGCACCCTTGACACACATTTCAGCATATTCACCCTCAGCGATAGTTAGCCATATATTTAAACGATGCTGACTAGTGGGAGAATTATCTTTTTTAAGTTTAATACACTCTCTAAATGCTGTTCTCCAAGTACTCCACTCATCTGTATTGAATTGTGCGATACCTGAGTTTAACTCTATTACTTCATGCTCATCATCTAGTGTAAAGTCTAATCCTATACCTCTATTAATTAATGTTAGTTTTTTGTTATAAGCAATCATTGCTTGATGACCATATTCTAGTCCGTTGAGGGGATTGGTAGCGTAAAAGATATAATGCTTTGCTTGTTGTAAACGGTCTGGTTGCCAAGACCAATCAAACTCTTCACTGATTTTTAATTTAGCAAACACGGTAAAAGCCCAGGGTGTCTCACTTGCTTCTAATGCTGCATGATAAGCTGCTACCCTACCGTTTACTCCATCTACTCTTACTACTCTGTTCTTTGTGTGTTTAGTTACTTCAAGTAAATGTTCATAGTTTTCTTCTGCTCTCATTTCCCCATTGCTTAAGAATACGATGTCAAGTGGATTAGATTCAGCTAGTTTTGTAGCTTTAACGATATGTGGGTAATCGTAAAACTCTTTTTTAACATACTGAGTCACTTCTTGAGGCACGGTTATCACGCTAGCACCTGTACTATTTACTATAATAGATTTTTTTGTTCTGTCCCAAAGCGACATTGGTTCTTGTTCAGCTATAGTTAAGTTAAGATGATCATTTGTTACAAAGGTAGCATATGGGAAATTAAATGGCTGAGTTAAATTATTAAAGTGATTATCGCTGTTTGATACAAATTTTGGCGCGAGTAGTCTGGTAGTCTTTTGATGTTGATTATAGTTAAGCTTTTTATAATCTTCCAACTTCACCATACTATCAACTACTTTACTAAGTGCGTTTATATTAATAAAGAATGTATCACCGAATTTCTGTTTACTACTGGGAAACACATGAATATCTTCTTTAGCGTAAGGATCGCAGATATAAGTAAAATCAAAGTTACTATAGTCACATACTGAGCTACATACCCATATATAGTGTTCATTTTTCTTTTCTACTTGATCCAATATCTTTTTGAATACACTCAGATAACTATCGTCGTATTTTACGATAGAAACAGTTTTACCCCTGACTTTTCTAGTTATCTGTTCAACTACAGTT
>Ga0187843_10001489_pt1 | contig 14711 bp, 15 predicted proteins | sample SpaLakP09_SKY_43_FD_134516 | JGI IMG/M metagenome (GOLD analysis project Ga0187843, IMG submission 134516) | Oligotrophic lake water microbial communities from Sparkling Lake, Wisconsin, USA - SP09_SKY_43 | ecosystem: Environmental > Aquatic > Freshwater > Lake | place: USA: Sparkling Lake... | reverse complement strand
GTACAGACCACCCGCCGCCAGTATACCGGCCTGACGCATGCCGCCGCCGAGCATCTTGCGCCAGCGCTTGGCTTCCTTGATCAGCGGCTTGCTACCGCACAGCACCGAACCGACCGGCGCGCCCAGACCTTTGGACAGGCACACGGAGACGGAGTCGAAACCGGCCACCGCCGCGCGCGGGCTCACGCCCAGCTTGACAGCAGCATTGCAGATGCGTGCGCCATCGAGGTGGGTAGCCAGGCCGCGCTCATGTGCCAGCGACGTGGCCTGCTGCAGATAATCGAGCCCCAGCACCTTGCCGCCAATGGTGTTTTCCAGCGCCAGCAAGCGGGTACGGGCAAAGTGTATGTCGTCCGGCTTGATCTGCGCCGCAATGTCGGCCAGCGCCAGACTGCCGTCAGGCTGATTGCTGATAGGCTGCGGCTGTATGCTGCCCAGCACCGCGGCACCGCCGCCTTCGTAGCGGTAGGTGTGGGCTTCCTGCCCTACCAGATATTCGTCACCACGGCCGCAGTGCGCCAGCAGGGCCAGCAGATTGCTCTGCGTGCCCGACGGTGCAAACAGCGCCGCTTCATAGCCGAACAGATCGGCCGTGTAGTCCTGTAGCTGGTTGACGCTAGGGTCGTCGCCATACACATCGTCGCCTACTTCGGCCGCATGCATGGCAGCGCGCATCGCCGCACTTGGGCGGGTGACGGTGTCGCTGCGTAAATCCAGCCATTGTTCATTCAGCCCGCTCATATTCTGTACTGCCCTCTTAGCTTGTTTGCGCGGCCACTTGCTGCGTATAGAAACGCTGACCCATTTCTTCCAGCCCCAGCGTCTCCAGCACTTCCTGCAGACGCTGCGAAGGCCGCTGGCGCGGCAGGTCCTTGTAGGTGGCGATGATCAGCTCATTCTTCATCGAGTGCTCCCAGCCCACCAGCTCCGTGACATTGACCTGATAGCCATGTGCTTCCAGCTGCAAGCAGCGCAGCACATTGGTGATCTGGCTGCCGAATTCGCGCGTATGGATAGGATGGCGCCAGATTTCCGTCAGCGCCGACTTGGCCAGCGATTTGCCCTTGTTCTTCTTCAGCACGGAGGCCACTTCGGCCTGACAGCACGGCACCAGCACCATGTAGCGCGCCTTCTTCTTCAGCGCGAAATCGATGGCGTCATCGGTGGCCGTGTTACAGGCGTGCAGCGCGGTGACGATGTCGATCTGCTCGGGCAGCAGCTTCGATTCGGTGGACTCGGCCACCGACAACGGCAGGAAGGACATACCGGGGAAGTTGAATTGCTGCGCCAGTTCCTGTGAACGCTTGACCAGTTCTTCGCGCGTTTCGATGCCGTAGATATGCGAGCCGTCATTGAGCGCCTTGAAGAACAGGTCGTAAATGATAAAGCCCAGATAGGACTTGCCGGCACCGTGATCGACCAGCGAAATGCTGCCCTTGGTTTCCAGCAGATCCTTGAGCAGCGGCTCGATGAACTGGTACAGGTGATACACCTGTTTGAGCTTGCGGCGGCTGTCCTGATTCATCTTGCCGTCGCGGGTCAGGATGTGCAGTTCCTGCAGCAACGCGACGGTCTGGCCTTCGCGGATTTCCGGCATATTGTCGGCGCCCGTAACGGTCGCGCCGATTTTGCTCATGCTATTGCCTGCACTCTTGCCAGCGCTCTTGCCGGCGCCGTTAGCAGCCACGGCTGCCTTGTTCTTATTTGGCTTCATCGATCCACGCCTGTTGGATTGCTTCCAGCACCTTCTCGCCACCGCGCGTTTGGTCGTCGTCAAACTCTTCCAGTTCAACGATCCAGTTGTGCAGATCGGTAAAGCGTATCGTCAGCGGATCGATATCGGGAAACTTGTCGTAGAGCGCCTCCGCAATCGCGCTGATGTCCGTCCACTTCATTTCAGTGACCGCCTTCGCTAGCGTGGTTGATGGTGTACTTCGGAATTTCGATCACCAGATCTTCATTCGCCACCACGGCCTGGCAGGACAGGCGCGACACGGCTTCCAGCCCCCATGCCTTGTCCAGCTGGTCTTCTTCGTTCTCGCTCGCTTCGCTCAGCGAATCAAATCCTTCGCGCACCAGCACGTGGCAGGTGGTGCAGGCACAGGATTTCTCGCAGGCGTGCTCGATGTGAATGTCATGCTCCAGCATGATGTCGCACAGGGTTTTGCCAGCGTCAGCTTCGATGACGGCGCCGTCCGGGCACAGTTTGGCGTGGGGCAGGAATACGATTTGTGGCACTTGTAACCTCTGTAAATGTTTAAACGACCTGATCCAGCTTCTTGCCGGCCAGTGCGCTGCGCACGCTGCGATCCATGCGGCGCGATGCAAATTCTTCCGTACCTTGCGCCAGCGCTTCCACTGCCGCCTTCACGGCACTGTGATCGACTGCGCCGGCCTGCGACTGTGCGACCACGCCGCGCACGCTGGCGATCAGCGTATCCAGTGCAGCACGCTCTTCCTCGGACAGCAGCGCGCCATCTTCAGCCAGCGCCGATTCGGTCGCCAAGATGATGCGTTCGGCCTCCACCTGCTCTTCGCGCAGGGCGCGGGCCTTCATGTCGACGTCGGCAGCCTGATACGAGTCCTGCAGCATGCGCGCCACATCGTCGTCACCCAGACCGTAGGATGGCTTGACGCTGATCGAGGCTTCCACGCCCGAGCGCAACTCGCGTGCCGAGACGGACAGCAGACCGTCGGCATCCACCTGATAGGTAATGCGGATACGCGCCGCACCGGCCGCCATAGGCGGAATGCCGCGCAGCTCGAAACGGGCCAGCGAACGGCAATCCGTCACCAGCTCGCGCTCGCCCTGCAGCACGTGCACGGCCAGCGCCGTCTGACCATCCTTGAAGGTGGTGAATTCCTGCGCGCGGGCGCAAGGTATGGTGGAGTTACGCGGGATGATCTTCTCGACCAGACCGCCCATGGTTTCGATACCGAGCGACAGTGGCGTCACATCCAGCAGCAGCCAGTCGTCGCCGGCAGCACGGTTACCGGCCAGCAGATTGGCCTGTATCGCCGCACCCAGCGCCACCACTTTATCCGGATCGATGTTCGCGTGCGGGATGGTGTGGAAGAAGTCGCTCACGGCACGCTGCACATGCGGCATGCGGGTAGCACCACCCACCATCACCACGCCATCGACATCGTCTGCATCGACATTGGCGTCGCGCAGCGCTTTCTTGATGGCGTTCATGGTCTTGGTAATCAGATGCTTGGTGATCTCGTGGAAAGTCTCCGCCGTGATCTTCAGATGCACTTCTTCGCCTGAACCGAGCACCGCATCCACTGACACTTCATCCTTGGAAGACAGCAGCTCCTTGGCTTCGCGCGCCTTCACCATCAGCACGGCCGTATCCTCTTCCGACAGCGGCGCCAGTTTTTCTTCCTGATGGATATAGCAGAACAGGCGGTGGTCGAAATCGTCGCCGCCGAGCGCCGAATCGCCGCCCGTGGACAGCACTTCGAACACACCCTTGCTCAGCTTGAGGATGGAGATATCGAACGTACCGCCGCCCAGATCGTACACGGCGTACAGGCCTTCCGAGCCGTTATCGAGGCCGTAGGCTATCGCCGCTGCCGTCGGCTCGCTGAGCAGACGCAGCACATTCAGGCCGGCCAGTTGCGCCGCATCCTTGGTGGCCTGACGCTGGGCGTCGTCGAAATAGGCAGGCACGGTAATCACGGCGCCTACCAGATCGTCGCCGAGCGTATCTTCGGCGCGCTGGCGCAACGTGGCCAGAATCTGTGCCGACACTTCCACCGGGCTCTTCACGCCGGCGATGGTTTTCAGCTGCACCATGCCGGGCGTATCGAGGAAATCGTAAGGCAGGTTCTCGGCGTAAGCGATATCGGCCAGACCACGGCCCATGAAGCGCTTGACGGAAACGATGGTGTTCTTGGGATCGGTAGTCTGCGCAGCCTGCGCCTTGTAACCGATGTTGGCATGGCCGTTCGGCAGATAACGCACGACGGAAGGCAGCAGTGGGCGGCCATCCTCGTCGCTCAGCACTTCGGGTATGCTGCTGCGGACGGTCGCAACCAGCGAGTTGGTGGTGCCCAGATCTATCCCCACCGCCAGCCGGTGCTGGTGCGGTGCAGTGGACATGCCGGGTTCGGAAATTTGCAGAAGGGCCATGTAGTGTATGCCGTGCGGCTCTGATTAAATAATGGGCCGGGACATGCCCGGCCTGAGTCTCTCTGTACTGCCAGTGTCTGTGCTGGCCTTGCTGTGGCAGGTGCTTGAGCTTCCCTGCCACCCCGCCCGTTCAGGCGTCTTCCAGCAGGCTCAAGGCGCTGTCTATCTCTTGCTTCAGCTTTTCGATGAACATCAGCGCACGCACACCCTGTGCTGCCTGCGCATAATCGTTGCTGGTGATCTGCTGTTCGATGGCGGCCAGCTGCGCCTTGCGCTCGCGCCGCAGTTGCTGGTCCAGCCCTTCCAGCGCTTCCACGTCCTTGGCCGCGCGAGCATCGCCCAGCTCTTCGCGCCATTCCATCTGCTGCATCAGGAAAGCCATAGGCATGGCCGTATTCGATTCCGTCTGCAGATCCACGCCATGCAGCTCGCACAGATACTGCGCGCGCTTCTGGGGATGCTTCAGCGTCTGGTAGGCCTCGTTGGCACGGGTGGCCCACTGCATGGCGACGCGCTTTTCGGCGTCGGTAGCGTTGACGTATTTATCGGGATGGACACGGTTCTGCACGTCGCGGTAGGCGCTATCGAGCGCCGCCGCATCAACGGCAAATTGCAGGGGCAGATTGAACAGCTCGAAGTGGTTTTGCATGACTGGTCAGATGCGGAAGCTTTCGCCGCAGCCGCAAGCGTCTTTCTGGTTCGGGTTGTTGAACTTGAAGCCCTCGTTCAGACCTTCGCGGGCGAAATCGAGTTCAGTGCCATCGATGTAAGGCAGGCTTTTCGGATCGACGAACACTTTCACGCCGTGCGATTCGAACACATTGTCCTCATCAGCCACTTCGTCCACATATTCCAGTTTGTAGGCCAGTCCGGAGCAGCCCGTGGTACGCACGCCAAAACGCAGGCCTATGCCTTTGCCACGGCGTTCGATATAACGGTTGATGTGTTTCGCTGCTTTTTCGGTCAGGGTGATAGCCATTTGATTCTCCCGCGCCGCGCCACGATGGTGGCGGCGGCGTGATTGTGTTACGAGCCGGAGCTCAGCAAACTTAGGCGCTAGCCGGGTGTTTGTTCTGGTAATCCAGAACAGCTGCCTTGATGGCGTCTTCGGCCAGAATCGAGCAGTGGATTTTCACCGGTGGCAGTGCCAGTTCTTCGGCGATTTCCGTGTTCTTGATGGCCAGCGCCTGATCCAGCGTTTTGCCCTTGACCCATTCCGTTACCAGCGAGCTGGAAGCGATGGCCGAACCGCAGCCATAGGTCTTGAACTTTGCGTCTTCGATCTTGCCGTCGGCGCCCACTTTGATCTGCAGCTTCATCACGTCGCCGCAAGCAGGTGCGCCCACCATGCCGGTGCCAACGCTGTCATCGCCTTTTTCGAAGGCGCCCACGTTGCGCGGGTTTTCGTAGTGATCGAGTACTTTTTCCGAGTAAGCCATGTTTATGCTCCTAGTAATTCTTAAAAATTAGTGCGCTGCCCACTGGATCGAATTGATGTCGATCCCGTCTTTGAACATATCCCACAGTGGCGACAGTTCGCGCAGCTTGCCCACTTTGGACTTCATCAGTTCGACGGCGAAGTCGATATCGGCTTCGGTGGTGAAGCGGCCGATGGTGAAACGGATCGAGCTATGTGCCAGTTCGTCGCTGCGGCCCAGCGCGCGCAGCACGTAGGACGGCTCCAGGCTGGCCGAAGTACAGGCCGAACCGGACGATACGGCCAGGTCTTTCACGGCCATGATCAGCGATTCGCCTTCCACATAGTTGAAGCTCACATTCAGGTTATGCGGCACGCGGTGATCCATATCGCCATTGATATAGGTTTCCTCGATTTCCTGCAGGCCTTGGGCCAGACGGTCGCGCAGCGCCTTGATGCGCACAATCTCCGTATCCATCTCGACCTTGGCCAGACGGAAGGCTTCGCCCATGCCCACGATCTGGTGGGTAGGCAGCGTGCCCGAACGCAGGCCGCGCTCGTGGCCACCACCGTGCATCTGCGCTTCGATCCGTACACGCGGCTTGCGGCACACGTACAGCGCGCCTATGCCTTTAGGGCCGTAGGTTTTGTGGGCGGTGAAGGTCATCAGATCAACCTTGGTCTTCTGCAGGTCGATCGCCACTTTGCCCGTTGCCTGGGCAGCGTCGCAGTGGAAGATGATGCCTTTCGAGCGGCACAGTGCGCCGATTTCGTCGATCGGCTGGATTACGCCGATCTCGTTATTCACCAGCATCACGGAGACCAGGATAGTGTCCGGGCGGATGGCTGCAGTCAGCTGCTCGATGGTGATCAGGCCATTGTCCTGCGGTTCCAGATAAGTGGCCTCGAAGCCGATGCGCTCCAGTTCACGCACCGTGTCCAGCACCGATTTGTGCTCGGTTTTCACGGTGATGATGTGCTTGCCCTTGGTCTTGTAGAGCTGTGCAGCGCCCTTGATCGCCAGATTGTTCGATTCGGTCGCGCCCGAAGTCCAGATGATTTCGCGCGCGTCGGCATTCACCAGCGCTGCCACGTGACCGCGCGCCTCTTCCACGGCTTTCTCCGCCGTCCAGCCGTACATATGGCTACGCGAGGCAGGATTGCCGAACTGTTCGCGCAGGTAGGGAATCATCTTCTCGGCCACACGCGGATCGATCGGCGTGGTCGCCGAGTAGTCCATATAGATAGGGAAATGCGGGGCCGTCTGGAACTGTACAGGCGCGATATTTTTTTCAGGGGCGTTCATCTGGTAACTCCGGGTTAGGGGGCGCTCAACCGTGAGCGGCGTGGTTGCGATGCAGCACCACGACGTTCTGTTCAGCGTTCTTCAACTTCTGCTGATCGACCAGATCCTGCAAGGACACGGAATCAAGGTAATCAACCATTTTTTCATTCAAAGTGGCCCACAGTTCTTGGGTCATGCAGCGGGCGCCGCTGGCGATGTCGGCGCCATGGCAATTTTCCTTGCCGCCGCACTGGGTGGCGTCGAGCGGCTCGTCCACGGCGATGATGATGTCGGCCACCGTCACCTTGTCGGCGCGGCGCGCCAGACTGTAGCCGCCGCCAGGGCCACGGATGGATTCGACGATCTCGTGGCGACGCAACTTGCCGAACAATTGCTCGAGATAGGACAGGGAAATGGCCTGACGCTGGCTGATGCCGGATAGCGTGACGGGGCCTTTGCCCTGGCGCAACGCCAGATCTATCATCGCAGTCACAGCAAAACGGCCTTTGGTGGTCAGACGCATCACTACCTCGGTTGGGTTAAAATATCGACCCCACGGCTTCCCTGAATAAGCGGATTAGTTGATCGAATTAGTCAAGTATATCAAACTTTAAGGAAGTCTGCCCGCGCCCCTCTGGCCCCGCCTGCCCCGCCCGCCCCTGCAGCAGTTTCATGGGCCCGAACAACGCATGCATGTCGGCATTGCCGATAAAACTCAGGTTGTAAGGATGCTCGGCCCGTATCTGCGGAAACTTTTGCATTAATGGCAATTTGCTCAGCACTTCCGCGATCTTCCCCCACAGAATCAAGGTCGGCACCTTCTGAGCCTGTTCGGCCAGCCCTGCCATCACCGTCTGGAAAAACGGCAGCCAGGCTTTCGCGTCTTTCACTGGAGCAACGTGATGACGGAACACCAGCGCTGCGTTCAGCAGCAGAAAACCCTGCTCCGTCAGCTTGCCCTGCAGTTCGGCCAGTGTGCGGATATGACTGCCCTTGCCCTCGTGGGCGCGCAGCGCAATCGCCGCCATGGCAGCGCCGCCCGTATCATCCAGATCAAGCTGGCCATCCGCCACCAGCAGCATTTTCATGAAGTTGCGCAGCGAAGTGGCTTTGTTGACGGGCTTGGACAGGCCGCCGCCCAGTTCATCCGACCACAGGCTGCCCACCGCACCGTCCATGAAGCTAACGCCGGTAGCGCTGGCGGCACGCGGATACGGCCCCTCGCCTACCAATACATAGCGCACCTGATCGAGCGGCAGGGCAAAGGCGGCGAACAGGCGCTGCTCGGTCGGCAGGTAATCGTCCTGCGCCAGTTGCGGCAGGTAGTCGGGCGTGGCCGCCATGACGGCTTCCAGTCCCTGCACCAGCAGAGGGCGCCATGATGCATGGGCACGGTTCAAGGCTGGAAGAAAATGGCTAGGTATGGTCATCGCTGGTCGCTGGTTGATCTTGCAGTAATTCCGCCCGCCTGGGCCGCTAAGAGTCCGGATACGCGGGGCGGCGCCATTTTACCGCCTTGCCCCTGTGGTTGCCGATACCACGTTAGAACTATTGTTCGCCTTAACAGGCTTGCAGCGATATGGTTTTTCTTGCACTATGCAGAGCGCATCCTGTCTGAATCTGCCGTCCGTCCATGTGAGGATAATGTGAGCACACCCGATATCTCCCGTCTCAAAATCGAACGCAGCGCCAGCGGCCAGATCGCCGGCACCGGCCGTCGCAAGCGGCGCTGGCTGCGCATCGCCCTGCTGCTGGCAGCACTGGGGCTGGGCGCCAGCGTGGCATTGGGCCGCTTCAGCGGCAAGACAGCAGTCGAGACAGTGACGGTGGCGCTCAGCTACCCGTCCCAGAGTTACACCCTGCTCAACGCCACCGGCTACGTGGTGGCCCAGCGCAAGGCTTCGCTTTCGTCCAAAGCCACGGGACGACTGGAATGGCTGGGGGTACTGGAAGGCAGCCAGGTTAAAAAAGATGAAGTGGTGGCGCGGCTGGAAAACCGCGATGTTTCAGCCACGCTGGGCCAAGCGCTGGCCAATGTCAAGGTGGCGCAGGCCAATCTGGATCAGGGACAGGCCGAGCTGGCCGATGCACAGGCCGGCTTCCAGCGCACGGGCGAACTGCTGGCACAGAAGTTCATTACCGCCTCGGCGTATGATGCTGCGCAGGCCCGCCTGAACAAGGCCAAAGCCAATATCGCCGGCTATCAGGCCGCCATCGCAGCCGCCAAGGCCAATGCGCAAGTGGCACAGGTGGCAGTGGACCAGACGCTGATCCGCGCACCGTTCGATGGCGTGGTACTGACCAAGAACGCCAACGAGGGCGACAACATCACGCCGTATTCCTCGGCAGCCGACAGCAAAGGTGCCGTCGTCACCATCGCCGATATGAGCACGCTGGAAGTGGAAGCCGACGTTTCCGAGTCCAACCTGAGCAAGATCCGCGTCGACCAGCCTGCCGACATTACGCTCGATGCCTTCCCCGAGCTGCATCTGGCAGGCACAGTCTCGCGCATGGTGCCTACCGTCGACCGCAGCAAGGCCACTCTGCTGGTCAAAGTGCGCTTTACCGACCACGACCCGCGCGTGCTGCCCGATATGAGCGCCAAGGTGGCCTTCCTCGCCAAAACCGTGCCGCCGGAGGACCGCCAGCCCGTCACCACGGTGCAGGCCAGTGCAATCGCCACCCGCGACGGCAAACCGGTGGTATTCCTGCTTGAGGGCGAGAAAGTCAGACTGGTCGCCGTCACGCAGGGACGCAAGCTCGGTGAGCTGGTGGAAGTGAAAGGCCTGAAAGCCGGCGACAAGGTGGTGCTGACGCCGGACGCCAAACTGCAGGACGGTGCAGCCGTCAGCCTGAACAAGAAATAAGCGGCCATGAGCGAACCACTGGTACTGATAGAACACCTGACCAAATCCTACCGTCGTGGCGATCAGGTGGTGGAGGTGCTGCGCGATATCAGCCTGAATATTCCGGCCGGCGAATTCGCCGCGCTGATGGGGCCTTCCGGTTCGGGCAAAAGCACCCTGCTCAACCTGATCGCTGGCATCGACAAGCCCGATAGCGGCGTCCTGCGCATCAACGGGCTCGATATCGCCGGCATGGGCGAATCGGATCTGGCGCGCTGGCGTGCCCAGAACGTGGGCTTCATTTTCCAGTTCTACAATCTGATGCCGGTCATGACAGCCTATGAAAACGTGGAACTGCCTCTGCTGCTCACGCCACTATCGCGGCGCGAGCGGCGCGAACGGGTGGAACTGACGCTTTCCATGGTCAATTTGGCTGACCGCATGGACCACACGCCGAATGAACTGTCGGGCGGACAGCAGCAGCGCGTGGCCATCGCCCGCGCCATTGTCACCGATCCGACCCTGATCGTGGCGGACGAGCCGACGGGCGACCTGGACCGCGCCTCGGCCAGCGAAATTCTGGGCTTGCTGCAGCAGCTGAACCAGCAACTGGGCAAGACCATCATCATGGTGACGCACGATGCGGCAGCGGCAGCGCGGGCGCGCACGTTGATCCATCTGGAAAAAGGCGAACTGATCGCCGGACAGGCGGCCTGACACCATGTATTCGCTGCGGCTGATCTTCAAGAACGCCATGCGCCACAAGCTGCGCACCGGCCTGACCGTGCTCGGTCTGGTGGTGGCGATCTTTTCCTTCGGCCTGCTGCAGACCGTGGTGGACGCGTGGTACGCCGGTTCGGAAGGCGCATCGAATACCACCCTCATCACCCGCAACAAGACCTCGCTGGTATTTCCTCTGCCATTATCGTATCAGGCACGCATCCGCGCCGTGCCCGGCGTGACGGGCGTTGGCTATGCCAACTGGTTCCAGGGCGTGTACAAAGACCCCAAGAATTTCTTCGCCCAGTTTGCTGTGTCGGGCGAAAGCTATCTGAATATCTATCCCGACTATCTGCTGCCGGCCGAGGAACGCGCCGCCTTCCTGCACGACCGCAAAGGCTGCATCGTTGGCCGCAAGCTGGCCGACCAGTATGGCTTCAAGGTCGGCGATACCATTCCCCTCAAAGGCACCATCTACCCCGGCAACTGGGAGCTGGTAGTGCGCGGCATCTACGATGGCCGCCAGAGCAGCACCAACACCGCCACCCTGTTCTTCCACTGGGACTACGTCAACGAAACCGTCAAAAAGATCATGCCGCGCCGCGCCAACCAGATCGGCGTGTATGTGGTGCAGATCAACCAGCCGGAAAATGCCGCCAGCATTTCTGCGGCAGTGGACAAGGAGTTCGCCAACTCGCTGGCTGAAACACTGACGGAAACCGAGAAAGCCTTCCAGCTCGGCTTCGTCTCCATGTCGGAGGCCATCGTCATGGCCATCCGTGTGGTGTCTTTTGTCGTGATTATCATCATTGCTGCCGTGATGGCCAACACCATGGCCATGAGCGCACGTGAACGTCTGGGCGAATACGCCACCCTCAAGGCGCTCGGCTTCGGTCCCGCCTTCCTCGCGCTGATGATCTTCGGCGAATCCATGCTTCTGGCACTGGTGGGCGCGGCCATCGGCATCGCCATCCTGTTCCCGTTCGCGGCCTTCCTCGGCAAGGTCATGGGCACCATGTTCCCCGTCTTCCAGGTGTCGCAGCTCACCGTGCTGCTGCAGGTGGTGGCTGCACTGACCATCGGCGCGATGGCCGCGATTGCACCGACCATACGCGCCGTGCGCATCAACATTGTCGACGGCCTGCGGAGCATAGGATGAAGATTCCACTGTCTTACGTTGCACGCAATCTGTGGGCGCGCCGCCTGACCACGGCGTTGACGGGCGCGGGTCTGGCGCTGGTGGTGTTCGTGTTTGCCACCGTGCTGATGCTGGACGAAGGCCTGCGCAACACCATGGTCACCACCGGCGAATACGATAACGTGGTGCTGGTGCGGCGCGGCGCCGAAACGGAAGTCCAGAGCGGCATCGACCGCATGCAGGCCAACATCGTTGCCAGCCACCCCGCGATTGCGCGCGATGCAGCAGGGCAGCCGTGGCTATCCAAGGAAACCGTGGTACTGATTTCGCTTATCAAGCGCGATTCGGTCCAGCCTTCCAACGTCATCATCCGCGGCATTGCGCCCCACGCGCTGACGCTGCGCCCGCAGGTAAAACTGACGGCGGGACGCATGTTCCACCCCGGTGCTTCCGAGATCATTGCAGGGGCCAGCATTGCGCGCCGCTTCAACGGCGCCGGCATAGGCGAGAAAATCCGCTTCGGCCAGCGCGAGTGGACGGTAGTAGGCCTGTACGACGCAGGCAACAGCGGCTTCGATTCGGAAATCTGGGGCGATGCAGACCAGCTCATGCCGGCCTTCCGCCGCAATGCCTATTCGGCCATGGTGCTGCGGCTGGCCGACAGCCGCCAGTTCGACCAGTTCAAACAGGACATCGAGAACGATCCGCGCCTGACCATAGACGCCAAACGCGAACAGACCTTCTACTCCGACCAGTCGAAAGCCCTGTCTACCTTTATCAGCGTATTGGGTCTGATTCTGTCGGTAATCTTCTCCATTGGCGCCATGATAGGCGCCACCATCACCATGTACGCCTCGGTGGCCAACCGCGTGGGCGAAATCGGCACCTTGCGCGCCCTGGGCTTCCAGCGCCGCAGCATACTCGCGGCCTTCCTCAGCGAATCCATGCTGCTAGCCGTGGTGGGCGGCGCGCTGGGGCTGGCTTGCGCATCGATGATGCAGTTCATTTCCTTCTCCACCACCAACTTCCAATCGTTTTCAGAACTGGCCTTCGGTTTCCGCCTGACCGCTGCCATCATCGTAAAAACCTTGCTGTTCTCGCTAGCCATGGGCGGCATAGGCGGCTTCCTGCCCGCCCTGCGTGCAGCCCGCATGCCTATCGTGGATGCCTTGCGTGCAGCCTGAAGGCCGCTACGCGCTAGCCCCGCACGTCCCTGCCGCCAGCCCACCACAGCATCTGTGGCTTTGCTGCGCGATTTGCGGCAGCTTTACCACAGCGCGCAAGGCACGCCAAAACAAAGCATGCTAGACTCAAAAACATACGGTCCATACTACAGCAATAGCCACCCAAGCAGGCCAGCATGCCACACCAGCGCCGCCCACAAGTTGCATCCTGCGCCAGCCTGCTGAGCGTTATGGCGATGCTGGCCGCCTGCGCTCTGCCACTGCCAACCCGGGCCGGAGAGCTGTTACCGAGACATCTGCCGGTTGCCGAGTATCTGCGCGAACTGCGCCAGCAATTACACCAGCAACTAAGCCAACAACTAAGCCAGCAACTAGGCCAGAAGGGAGAACCGCGACGGCGTCACTGGCGCGATGCCGCCAGCCTGCGCCTGCCTATCCCCACGCCCCCCGACAATGCCAGCAGCCTGCTGCCAGGCCAGCCGGCCCAGCCACGCACCAATTTGCAGCACGCACCCGCTACGGGTAGCTGGCCGGATGCGTCATCATCCGTCTTCGAACGTTTCTGGTGGCAGATTCTGCTTGGCGGCTCCCTGATCATTCTGCAAGGGCTGCTGATTTCAGCGCTGATCTTTGCCCTGCGTTCGCGCCGCGCCACGCTCGACGCCCTGCACGACGAACGCAACCAGCTGGAGGCCCGCGTACTGCAGCGCACGCAGGAACTGATGCAGGCAAACGCCAAACTGGAACTGCTGGCCACCACCGACCCGCTGACAGGCATAGGCAACCGCCGCCGCATGACCGAGCAGATCAACCGCGAACTCGATCGTGGCCGCCGCTTCGGTCACCCGCTCTCGCTGCTGATGGCCGACATCGATCACTTCAAGAACGTCAACGACCATTATGGTCACGAGGCAGGCGACCGCGTCATCATTGCTGTCGCCCGCACACTGGCGGAAGGCGTACGCAACATCGACATGGCCTCGCGCTTCGGTGGCGAAGAATTTGTGCTGCTGATGCCTGAAACGTCGATTACGGTGGCCACCAGTGCTGCCGAGCGCCTGCGGCAGGAAGTCGCCAATCTGGAAGTCAAGGGCGACAAGGGTGAAAGCATCCGTTTTACCATCAGCATAGGCGTGGCCATGGCGCCGCCGGAAAATACGCTGGAAACACCGTCTACACTGGTGTCACGTGCCGACAAGGCGCTATATCAAGCCAAGGAAATGGGCCGCAACCGCGTCGTGTGCAGCGGCTAGGCCGGCGCCATGAAAAAAGGCTGCGCATGGCAGCCTTGAGTTTTACTCGGCATCCGGCTGCTGCGCCGGGTGGGCCTGCTGGAATGCCGGCAGTTCGGCACAAGCATCATAGATGCGCTGGATGATTGGATAGGGGGCCAGATCCAGCTGGAAGCGCAAGGCATTGAACACCTGCGGCACCAGACAGCAATCGGCCAGTGTCGGTGTGTCGCCGTGGCAGAAGCGGCCAGTGCGGGCATCCGTCGCCAGCAATTGCTCAAACGCCGCCAGCCCCGTACCCATCCAGTGGTGCAGCCACGCCTGCTTCTGTTCTTCCGTCACGTTCAGCACGCCGGTCAGATATTTGAGTACCCGCAGATTGCCCAGCGGGTGGGTATCCGCCGCGATGGTCAGCGCCAGTGCCCGCACACGCGCACGGCCAGCGGCATCGGCTGGCAGCAGCGGCGCGTTGGGACGGCTCTCGTCCAGATATTCGATGATGGCCAGCGACTGGCCTATGGCAGCAGCGCCATCATCCAGCGCAGGCAGCAAGCCGGCAGGATTGATCGCACGGTAAGCCGGCTGCAGCTGTTCGCCGCCATCGCGCAGCAGATGCACGGGCACGGCGTCATAAGCCAGCCCTTTCAAGTTCAGGGCAATCCGCACGCGGTAGGCGGCGGAACTGCGGAAATAGGTATAGAGCTTCATGATTAAACCCGGATTGTATCGGTTAGTCGTTTCAGTCCTGCGC
>Ga0187843_10001483_pt1 | contig 14749 bp, 13 predicted proteins | sample SpaLakP09_SKY_43_FD_134516 | JGI IMG/M metagenome (GOLD analysis project Ga0187843, IMG submission 134516) | Oligotrophic lake water microbial communities from Sparkling Lake, Wisconsin, USA - SP09_SKY_43 | ecosystem: Environmental > Aquatic > Freshwater > Lake | place: USA: Sparkling Lake... | reverse complement strand
GTGATCGGTGATCTTGAAGATCTCGATGCCCTTGGCCAGCAACATGCCGTAGAGGCGGCGGAATTCCTCCATGTCGCCCTCCACCTCCAGGCCGTAATGCTGCATGTTGACTTCGCCGCGCACGGCTTGGGCCGGTTCGTCCACGCGGATGAGCGCGATGTCGTGGTGCTTCTTGCCGAAGGACAGGAACACCCAGCGCTCGGCGCGGGCCGTCACCGTCATGCCCAGCACGTCTTCGTACCAGGGAGCCGAACCATGCGGGTCCTTCACGAACAGGGCCAGGTGGGTGCGGCGGATGCGCGGCTTGACCTGCGTAGCCGGGGTGGCAGTGGCGGACATGGCGCCCTCCTTTGTGTGGTTGGTCTAGTCGATCGATTGCGGATGGGCGTGCACCGGCGCCACGAAAGGCGTCCACGCCACCGAGGTGATCTCGCTGAAATCGCGCCATTCCTTGTACCAGCTGCGTCCGCCATCGGTGGAGCGCAGCAGGTAGCCGTACTTGGTGCCGGCAAACAGCAGTTGCGGATCGGACGGATGGCCGCCGAAGGCCCACACCGTGGAGTTCGGCGCGGTGTGCAGCACGCTGGGCTGCCAGCTCTGGCCGCGATCGTCGGAACGATAGATGCGGGTGCGCGTGCCGGGCGTGCCATCGCCGATGGCCAGCAGTAGCGCATTGCCTTGCGCATCCAGCGCCTGGATGGTGCGGGTGTAGTACATGCCGTCGAAGCGTTCCTTGGAGGCCTTGGCCGTGAAGCTGGCGGCATCGTCGGTGCTCTCGCAGACGGAGTTGACCGTCACCACCACATGCTTGACCGGCGTATCGGCGGTCGCGGGCAGCACGGTGATGGCGTGGATATCGGAATTGTTGATGCCACGGCCGGGAGTATCGATGCGGTTCCAGGTATCGCCTTCATCATTGCTGCGCCAGGCACCGCCCTCTTCCACGCCGAACCAGACTTCCTGCGGCACATCGGCGCGCACGAAGATGGTCAGGATGCGCGGCTTGTGCACGCCCGAGCAGAATTCCGGCAGCTCCACATCCAGCTGTTGCCACGACAGGCCGCCATCGCGCGAGCGATACATGCGGGCGCGTGACGGTGCGCCGGTACCGGCGAAGACCAGCTTGGGATTGCTCGGACTGAAGGCGATCGACCAGACGGTCTGGTCGTCGGCCGGCGAAGCGATGCGCTTGAAATGGGCGCCGCCGTCGGTGCTCAGGCAAATGCCGGCATCGGCACCGGCCAGCACGCGCGACGGATCCGAGGGATCGACGGCCAGGCTGCGTACCACGCCGTCGAATTCGATGGCTTCCTTCAGGCCCAGGCGGTGCCAGCTCGCGCCATTGTCGACGCTGCGCACGATGCCTTGGCCGGCGGTACCGACCAGGATGGTTCCTTGCATGATGGTGTCCTTTCAGTGGTTCAGTCTGCTCACAGGTAGATGCCGCGGGTGATGCCGCCATCCACCGCAATCGATTCGCCGGTGATGGCCGCCGCACGCGGTGAGGCCAGGAACAGCACGACGTCGGCGATCTCTTCCACCTGCAGCACGCGGCGGATCGGCGTGGCCTTGGCATAGTTCTGCTCGACCTGCCCGGGGGTCAGCCCTTGCAGCTTGGCTTCCTTCTCATAGAGTTCGTGGATGTGCGGGGTCTCGACCACGCCGGGGTGGATCACGTTGACGGTGATGCCGTCCGGACCGAGCTGGTCCGACAGGGTCTTGGTGAGATGGCAGATGGCCACGTTGCGCATGCCGGACAACTGCTTGCTGCCGCGGCCGGTGAGCCCGCCGATGTTGATGATGCGGCCATAGCCGCCGGAGCGCATGTGCGCAGCGGCCGCCTTGGCAAAGCGCATGTAGCCGACCACCTTGATGTTGATGTCTTCAAGCAGGCCTTCGGGGCTGGCGTGCTGGATTTCCGAGCGCACCAGGCCACCGGGATGGGCTGCGCCATTGACCAGGATGTCGATGCCGCCAAAGTGCTGCGCGGCCTGTGCCACGGCCGCTTCCACCTGTTCGGTATTGCTCACGTCGGCGGCCACGGCGATGACTTCGGTGCCGGTGGTGTGGGTCAGTTCCTTGGCCACTTCTTCCAGCTTGCCCTTGCTGCGCGCGACGATGGCCACGCGCACGCCTTCGCGCGCCAGTGCCTCGGCCACTGCCCGCCCGATGCCCAGGCTGCCGCCGGTGACGATGGCGGTCTTGCCTTGCAGATTCAGTTCCATGCTTGCTCCTTGTTCTATGCCGTGTGGTGCGTCGGATGTGATTGATGCGGAAATGATTTACAGCGCCATCTCGATCAAGGCCGGGCCGCTGCCGGCAAAGGCCGCCTGCAGCTGCTGCTGCAATTGCAGCGCAGTCTCGGCGCGCGAGGCGGGCACGCCATAGGACTGCGCCAGCGCCACCCAGTCGATGCGCGGATGATCGAGTGCCGTCATCTGCGCGGCGCGTTCGCCCAGCGGCGCGCCGTCGCGGCGCAGTTCATTGCGCAGGATGGCGTATTGGTGATTGGCGGCGATCAACACCACGACCCGGGCGCTTTCATGGGCCAGCGACCACAGGGTCTGGATGGTGTATTGCGTGCTGCCATCGGAGAGCAGGCCGACCACGGTGCGCTCCGGGCAGGCCACCGCCGCACCCAGCGCGACCGGCAGGCCCTGGCCGATGGCACCGCCGGTATTGGTGAGCACCGTATGCGGGCGCGCCGCATCCGACACCGCATAGAAGGGATAGCCGCAGGTACCGCCCTCGACAGAGACGATGGCGTGCTCGGGCAACTCGCGCGCCAGCACGGCGGCGATCTTCTGCGGGTTCAGTTCGCCCTCGGGCAGCGCTGGCAAGGTGTGCTGCGGCACTGCGTAGGGCGGCGCACCGAGCGCATCGGCCAGTTGTTCCACGCGCGCCGCGGCAGGACGGCCCGGCAGGCTGATGGTGAGCAGGCGTTCGGGCGCCACCAGCGCACTGGGATGGCCGACATAGCCGAAGTAGGTAATCGGCGGCAGCGCGCCCACCAGCACGACCAGGTCCGCCTCATCGAGGACCTTGCGCGCCGGCTCGGGGAAATACGGCAGGCGGTCGAAGGAAGGCAAACCCTGGCCGCGCTCGGCGCGCGCCGGGAAAGTTTCTGCATAGACGCTGCAGCCGGTATGGGCGGCGATCCGCGCCACGGCGCGCTGGGCGCGGGCACCAAGACCACTCTCCTCGCCACCGCCGCCCAGCAGGAAGACCACGCGCTTGGCCTCGCGCAGGCGCGCCAGTGCCTGGGCCGGCTGGTAATCGTCTGCTGGTTCCGCGGGTTCTTTCACGGCGGCCACGCTATGGGCCTCGGCCATGTCGGCGAACTGGAAATCGGCCGGGAAGATCAGCGTACTGCCCTGCCCGCCGGCGGCCGTGCTCTGGCGCACGGATTGAGCAGCGGCAGAGGCGATGTCGTCAGTGCCGGTGATGCGATGGACCCAGCCCGAGACGGGACGGGCCAGCGATTCGATATCGGAAGTCAGCGGTGCGTCGTAAGGCAGGTGCCAGCTGGTGTGGTCGCCGATGATGTTGACGATGGGGGTGCGGGCGCGGCGGGCGTTGTGGAGGTTGGCGATGCCATTGGCAAATCCGGGCCCCAGGTGCAGCAGGGTGCTGGCCGGACGGCCCAGCATGCGGCCATAGCCATCGGCCGCGCCGGTGCAGACGTTTTCCTGCAGGGCGACGACGCAGCGCAGCCTGGGAAAACTTTCCAGGCCACGGACCAGGTCCAGTTCGGTGGTGCCGGGATTGGCGAAACAGGTGTCCACGCCTTGGTCCAGCAGACCGGCCCATAAGGCGTGTGCTCCGGTGTATCGGGTCATTTCTCTTCCTTTGCCGCTGGCGGCCAGCGCCGCGCACAGGCGCTTCTACAGGATCGGGCAGACCAGCCGGGCCGCGGCGGCAGGCTGGTTTGCGGTATCGCAATCATCCCCGGACAAAATCATGTATTCTCGTATAGACGAAATCTGTACATAATTCTGCTGACCGGCTCAATGTTTTATTGCTTGATTTTGAATATAAGAGATTTGTGCAATAGCCTTGAGCCCAAATCGGCAATTGGTGACGACCCGGCGTACCTGGCGCTTGGGTGGTCGTAGAATGCCTGCCACCGGGCCCCGTGGCCCTTACTGCCCTAGACCATGAATAGCCTGAGCCGCATGCTGGAAGTGTTGACCTTGTTCAAGCCCAGCCAACCCGTCATCGACATCGACATCATCTGTGCCCAGCTGGGCTACACCCCCGCCAGCGCCTATCGCTACGTGCGCGAACTTGGCCATGCCGGTTTGCTGGTGAAGATGCCGCGCGGCTATGCCGTGGGTCCGAAGGTGATCGAGCTGGATCGCCACATGACGCAGTTCGATCCCTTGCTTGCGGCCAGCCGCGACATCGTCGGCGACCTGGTGGCGCAGACCGGGCTGGAGCTGCTCATCAGCGAGCTGTATGGTTCGACGGTGATCAACATCCTGCAGGAGTCCGGCAACAATGACGCGCGCCTGAACTATGGGCGCGGCACGCCCATGGACCTGTTCCACAGCGCCACGGCGCGGGTGATCCTGGCCTACCTGCTGCCACGGCAATTGCGCAAGCATTTCGATGGGGCCACGGCGGAGGAACTGCGGCTGGTGGGGAGCAACTGGAAGGATTTCTCGAAGGTGATGCTGAAGATCCGCAAGGAGGGCTATTGCGTCAGCGAGGGTGAGCTGGACCCGGGCAAGACCGGTATCGCCGCGCCCATCTTCGATGAGAAGCAACGCATTCTTGGCAGCATCACGCTGGCCGGCAACACGGAACGGGTCAACGCATTCAACCGCGATTTCCTGTCGGGGCTGATTACGGATGCGGCGCGCAAGATTACGGCGCGCATTGCCGGCTGAATAACCGGCGACCACCCTGCGCGGGACAGCTGTACCGGCACTGACTTCCGAAATTTTCTTCTGACCTAAAGGGCAATTTCTCACCAACAGTCACTTCATTACCATGGCACGCTTTATTCAATCCCGCCATCCTGATGATGACTGTCCGCAGATCGACGAGCGCCAGCAAGCAGCTTCAAAAGATAAACCGCACCGTTCCCGGCCATCATCAGAGCTGCGTGCAGACAGGTGTTTCCCCTTGCAACAGAACTCCTGCGCTCATGGCGAGACTGTTACTGACAGCCGCCGTTCTTGCCCCCGCCGGCAGCCATGCCCACCCGACGAGGAATATTCGCGTGACCAATACTGGCCAGTATTCCGGATATTTAGCCATCTCAGCTTTCTATTCTGTGCACATGCCGGAAATGGACGCTACAGAATCACAAACTTCGACAATTGCTTCATTTACGATTTGATCAATCGTACGAGTTTAGTCTTCGAAGGCTATTTCAAGGGCAGAATTCCCAACCTGCACACAGGCGCTGGATATCCGAATCCGCTTCTAGAACCTGAAAACCCGTCAGCCTCAGAAAGACAATTCAAGAATCTTCCCTCGCCGGGAGCATCCGCCGCTAATGACGATCAGTCGGCACTGGAACTTCAACGGGGCGGACTGGATTCGGAAACCCATACGCAATGCCTCGAGACCATTTACAAGAATCTGTCATACAGGACGCCATGGAGTTCTCAATCGTTTCTCGCCCGTCTTCACAACGAACATCGACTGGATATGGACGCCTACGGGCAACTGGAGTGGGCGGTCACCTGGCTGACCAAAGCCGGAGAAAAGGCGTCCAGCCTTCATGGCTGGTCTGTCCACCAGATATTTACATTGGTGACCGGCATGTTGTACGCCCATATCGACCCAGATGACAGTTTCGAGATCATGGAGATAAGCAAAGCGAGTTTCCATGCCTTCCGAAAACGGATCAATGTGATGTTTGACGGCTTCTTCAAAGGGGAACTTCCGGACATGGCTGTGTTTAAAGAGACCAATCCATTGCTGGACTGAATTGCGATCGTCTCGCCCAGAAGCCGCCGGTTCGCCAGCTGTTGCGCACGGCAACGAGAATAACACCGGCTTGGTTCTGCACATGCGAAAGAACGCATCAACAATCTAATTCCTCATTTTTCACATGAACCCACTCACCATTGTTTTCGAGAATTTCCCCCTCTGCGACCAGTTCTGTGAGCAGTCTTTCTTGAACCAACTTCAAGAAAGACGCCGAATCGATATGGAGGCTTACTGGAAACTGGAATGGGCCTTGATCCAGTTGGCATCCTCGTCCGATGATCGCCCACGCGATCATTACTGGCCGGTTTTCCGGATTTTTAGCTGTCTCTGCAGCATTTTCCAAGAGCATGAAAAAGATGACTACTATGGAATCATCAACTTCGACGGCTGGTTCATGCGAGGGCTGAAAGATCGGATAACCGCAGTCTTTGAAGGCTACTTCAAGGGCCAACTTCCCGACATGCCCGACCGCCCTGAATTTGTGAATCCATACCTCAACAAATCACGTCTGCTGGCCTCACAAAAAGAAATTGAAAAATCTCTGGCGCTCGCGAGCACTGCCAATGCTGATCACCCCAATCCACCTTATGAGGAAGAAGGCGTGGAACTGGACATCCATGCCCAATGCATGGAAATCATTTATAAAAATTTGTCACTTGAGATGCAGTGGTGCGAGCAATCGTTCCTCGGAATTCTTCACGAAAAGCAGATACTCGACATCGATTCCTACTGGCAGCTGGAATGGGCAATTCTTTGGCTGACCACAAACTTGGGACGCCGTCCAAGCCCGCACTGCTGGACTGTCCACCGGCTATTCACCCGAACGACGAACATGCTGTATGCCCATATCGATCCCGATGATGAATTCGCAATCAGTGAGGTAAGCAAGGAGCGTGTCTACGCTTTTCTGAAACGCATCAACGCTGTGTTTGAAGGCTTTTTCGCTGGGAAGGCACCGATTATCGATGACAGGTTCGGCGAAAGAAATCCACTCCTCGGCCAAGAGATCTGCACATGAGGAAAACAGGTATGCACCTTCTTCCACCAAGACACACCTCATCGTCAGAGCGACACAAAAGGATCGCCAGTGAACTGGGCAAAACTAAGTGAGCACAAGGAAGTCCATCTTTTTAGGGGATCACTCATCCGATTTTCGGCCTCCTACCCATTCGAAGATGAAGTCGTAATGATCATGTGCGACTCCGCGACTGGCGATTTGAGATTGGGACTGATCCCCATCTCCGGCAAGGAAGCAGGATACAACTGCTTCACTATGTTTCCTGAACAGGCGCTCAATGATGACGGCTCAATCACGGCCGGCATGATTTACGAAAATTGGGCGGCCTGGATATCGGCGGAATGGAGTCCTGATAGTGCCTGGATACTGCATGAAGGTTTAAGCGCAGGTGATCTGCAATGAGACTGATATCTCTCGGCATGCTTTGCTGATGCACGAGCCAATTGACTGATGCTGCATTGATCTATGCACATCAGGAAGACGAGCATATCCCGGGCTCTACGCCTATCTCTTCAGGAACGAAAAATGCAATGGTTAAAACTGAGCGAACACAAAGACACACCTATTTACCGCGGCTCATTAGTAAGATTTTCCGCATCATATCCGTTCGAAGCTAAAGTAGTGATGATGGTGTGTGATTCTCATCTGGGAAAAGGTCGATTAGGGCTGATCACGATCTCTGGCAATAAGGCCGGATTCAACTGCTTCAGCACATTTCCTGAACACGTACGCCATGCAGACGGGTCGATCACGGCCGGCATGATTTACGACAACTGGGCAACATGGATAGATTCTGAGTGGAGTCCCGACAGTGCATGGATATTGCAGAAGGGCTTGCACGTAGAGGACTTGAAGCACGAGGCGACCTGAAACCGCAACAAATCATTGATCAGAATTTCCCGTACGGCAGGCAATGGAGCGCCAAATTCTTTCTACTGAAATGGACTGTATTGGAGCTCACGACAGACCAGATGAACTATCCTCGGCATTTGAGCCACTCAGTCTTCCCGGTCTTGCTCTGCGCAACCGGTCTGTTATACGGCCATATCAATCCCGGCGATGATTACGAGATCAAGGATGTCGTGCATCAATCAAGAAAGTGCAGGGAGCCCGCCTTTAAAGGCTGCTTCACAGGAAGGCTTGGCGACATGCGGGTGTGTGAAGAAATCTACCCTCTGCTGGACTGAGAGGGAGATGCCATGAAATACCAGGGCCGGCCCACCCTATCCATCGACCCCGCCTCAATTACTGAAACACCTTCTGCCCCACCCTGCGCGCCGTCTGCGACGGCAACTCCCCGAACAGCTCCTGGTAATCCTCGGCAAAGTGGCTCAGATGGAAAAAGCCCCAGCGCGAAGCCACGTCGCCGATGGACGCTTCCTGGTGCGTGGTGGAGAGCAATTCGCGCCGCACGCCATTGAGGCGCACGCAGCGCAGGTAATTCAGGGGCGTGGTCTCGGCCACCGTCTGGAAACTGTTCTGCACGGTGCGCCGGCTCACCTGCAGCCGCTGGCATACCTCGAAAATGCTGGGCACGTTGGCCGCATCCACGATGGCCTGGCGATGCAGCTTCTCGACGATGTAGCTGCGGGTGGTGCTCATCTGGCGCACGGGATCGGAATCCGGTGCCGACAACAAGCCCAGCAACTCACCCAGCAAGGACGACTCCAGCGCCTGCTCACGCTGCTCCGCCTGCGCATCGGCCTGCCACTGCCCGCCATCGATCTGCAACATCGATTGCGAGAAGATGTTGAGCAAGCGTTCGCGGCAAGCCCGCAAGCCTTTGGGCGGTACCTTGATGACCGGCTGCCGCAGCAACGCACTGATGCGGTCGGGATCAGGCATCTGGTGCAGGTGCTCCTCGAACAGGTCGCGATCAAATGTCAGCGACAGCAGGTCCGTATCCATCGGCATGTGGAACATGAATTCCTCGCCGCCCTGCAGGAACAGGATGCTCTTCTCATCAGCCTCGCGCCCCTGCACATGCGCCGCACCCGGTGCGGCAATCGGGAAGGCGAAGCAGATCTGGTCCTTCGGTGCCTCGCCATGCTGGACCACGCGCTTGTTGATGCGCTCGCGGAAGGCGTGGCAGCGCCGGGTCGACAACTGCATCAGCGAGCTCTCCAGCTTGCCTGCAGAAATCTGTGCATAGGTCTGCTTCCACGCGCCAATGGCGGCGGCGTGCACATGCACATCCTGAAAACGGTGAATGCTTTGCAACATGGTCTCTCTCCAAGTGAGCCGCGATTGCCCCCGCGAGCGTGGCTCTGTCTCCATGCATTTAACGTGCCTGCATTTTCATTGTTTTGATGGGATGTCTGCGTCAGTGCAAGGGACCTGGATGAGATCCGGTCCGGGGGCCGCGCAGCGTCTGCCTTTTCGGCTAATTTTATGCAAATTTATCTCAATGCCAAAAATTAGCAAATACTTTTACAATTTTCAAAGCCGTAAGGCTCGATATTTCAAAATAGTGCAACTTTAGTTTTTTATGCACAACATCAATGCAGCCCGGACAAGAACAGGGCAGCCCTTCTTTCCGTGCATCAACAGCGTCGCCGCCGTCGCCAGCCGAATTGCTCATTTGGGCTAACTGCGCGGCCCTGCCCTCTATACATTCTGGCTCCATGCAGGCCCAGGTGCGCCCGTCCGCAGGACGCTGCGCATGACCCGCATGCAGTCTCCCGACAACCCACCACGAGAATGAGCATGTCTCTCCATCTTCAGCACTTTATTGCAGGCCAGGCCAGCGAGGCCTCCGGTGGCCAGCGCATGAACCTGGTCAATCCCATCAACGAGGAAGTCTACGCCAGCGCCGCGCAAGGCACGGCCGAGGACGTGGCGCGGGCCGTGGCGGCGGCACGCGCGCAGCTGGACGGCGGCGCATGGAGCCGGCTCTCGGGCCTGCAGCGCGGCACCCTGCTGCACGCGCTGGCCGCACTGGTCGAGCGCGATGCCGACCTGCTGGCCGACATGGATGCCAATGCCATCGGCCGCTCGCCCATGGAGCCGCGCATGATGGACGTACCCAACGCGGTGAGCCACCTGCGCGCCGCCGCCGGCTGGGCCAACCAGATGGAAGGCCGCACCATTCCCACGGCCGGCTACATGGGCAAGCCCACGCTGTCCTACACGATCCGCGAACCGATCGGCGTGGTCGGTGCCATCCTGCCCTGGAATGCGCCGCTCATGATCACCAGCTGGAAGGTCGCCGCGCTATTGGCCGCCGGCTGCACGGTGGTCATCAAGCCGGCCGAAGAAACCCCACAATCAGCCCTGCACCTGGCGCGCCTGGCGCAGGAAGCGGGCTTCCCGGATGGCGTGATCAATGTGGTCACCGGCTACGGCAACGAAGTCGGCCGTGCATTGTGCGAGCATCCGGACGTGGCCAAGATCAGCTTCACCGGTAGCCCCGAAGCGGGCCGCGCGATCCAGCGCATCGCCGGGGAACAGTTCAAGCGCGTGACGCTGGAACTGGGCGGCAAGAGCCCGCAGATCGTGTTCGACGATGCGCCTTTCGAAGACGCCTTGTTCGGCTGCACGCTGGGCCTGTTCGTCAACCAGGGACAGGTATGCGCGGCCGGTTCGCGCATCCTGGTACAGCGCAGCCTGGCACAACGCTTTGCCAAGGCACTGGCCGAGGCCGCCGCCGGCATCACCGTAGGCGATCCGCGCCAGCCGGGCGTGCGTATGGGGCCGGTGGCCAAGAAGGCGCAGTTCGAGCGCGTCAACCGCTACATCCAGCAAGGCCTGGACGAGGGGGCCACCCTGCTGGCCGGCGGTGTCTCGCGGCCGGACAAGGGCTGGTTCGTGCAGCCGACGATCTTTGCCGATGCCAACAACGGCATGAGCATCGCCCGTGAGGAAATCTTCGGGCCGGTCGGCACCATCATCAGCTTCGATACCGAAGAAGAGGCCATCGCCCTGGCCAACGATTCGCGCTATGGCCTGGCCGCCACCGTCTGGACCGGCAACCTGGCCCGCGCACATCGGGTGGCCGCTGGCGTGAAGGTCGGTGCCATCGGTGTCAATTGCTGGAGCCCGCTGGATGCCAACCTGCCCTGGGGCGGCATCAAGGACAGCGGCATGGGCCGCGAAGGCGGACTGGCCGGCGCATTGGCCTATACCGAAGAGAAGACCATCACGGTGCTGCTGGCATCCTGAAGCCGTCGCGCCGGATCATCGGCGCACGGGGCAACAACGCGGTGCGGCGCAAGCTGTGCCGCGTTTTTTTGCGCCTGAATTCACGCATGAATTCACGCATCAAATCAGGCTTCTTTCCTGTACCAAAAAACGCAGCCCAAAGAAAACGGGCCTCGCAATGCGAGACCCGTTGAGCGGCCGTTACTGCCCGTACCACAGCGCGTACTACAGCTTGTGGCTGCCCAGCGCAGCGAAACGCACCGGCGCACAGCGGCGCAGGCGGCTGGCCAGCATCACGCCGATGACGATGGCCAGCGGGATCATCGAGCACAGCGCCCAGGACATGGATTTGCTGGCCCCGGTCAAGACATCGAAGTGCAGGATGGCGGTGCAGAGAATGTAGAGCAAGGCAACCAGCGAGACGGCCGGCAGGATGCGCACCCGCCAGGCGCTGTCACAGGCCTGCGGACGCCGCCGGAAATAGCAGATCACGGCCGCCGAAGTCATGATCATCAGCAGCATCAGGCACAGTGCGGCCAGGCTGGAAAACCAGGCGAACAGATGCAGGATGGGATGCGCCCCCGAGACCGCAAAGAGCGTCACCACTACGGCCGCAATGGCGCTCTGCAGGGCCGAACCCATGTGCGGGCTTTGATAGGTCTTGTGGGTGGTGCCCAGCAGGCGGTGCAGCAGGCCGTCCCGCCCGACGGCATAGAAATAGCGGGCGGCAGAACTGTGGAAGGCCAGCAGGCCGGCATAGATGCTGATGACGAAGAGGATGCGGATGACGGCCGTCAGTCCGCCCCCGGCATAGTGGTCCGACATGACGTAGATGAAGGCGGTCGGGTCCTGCATGTGTTCCAGCAGTTTGACCACCTTGTCGCTGCCGGCCCCGATGATGAGCGCCCACAGCGAGATGCCGTAGAAGGCGCCAATCAGCAGCACCGAGGTATAGGTGGCAATCGGTATCGCACGCTTGGGATTCTTGGCCTCTTCGCCATAGATGGTGGTGGCTTCGAAACCGATGAAGGCGGCAAAGGCGAACAGAAGGCCGATGGAGGGCGTGCCGCTCATGACATTGGCCGGTGCAAAGGAATCGAGGTTGACGCCATGATCGCCGCCGGCGCGCAGGATACAGAAGTCCAGCACCAGCACCGCCAGGTATTCGGCCACCACCACCACCGACAGCAGGCGCGCCGACAGGTCGATGTTGCGGTAACCAAGCACGGCCACGCTCAGCATGGCCAGGGCCGCATAGACCCACCAGGCCAGCTGCAGTCCGAAGATGTCAAAGATGGTGGCCGACATCACCCCGCCGAACATGCCATAAAGTCCGATCTGCAGGATGTTGTAGGCGAACATGGCCAGCACCCCGGCCACGCCGCCGGCCATGCCGCCCAGGCCGGCGCTGGAGAAGGCATAGAAGCCGCCGGCATTGGTGACGTGGCGCGCCATGGTGGTATAGCCGACCGAGAAGGCCAGCAGCAGCAACAGGATCAGCACCAGCAAGGCCGGTGTGCCGGGACCGTTGCCGAGCATGATGCCGATCGGAAATCCGCCGGCGATCACGCTCAAGGGGCTGGCGGCGGAGACCACGAAGAAGATGATGAAACCTACGCCGAGAGCGTTTTTCCTCAGCGCATTTTCTTCCTTGTCTTGCGTGCTGCAATCGAGCTGGCTCATCGGACCCTTACCTTTTCTGAAAACACCTGCGTCTCGTCATCGCCGTGGCAGCGGACAGTGTTACGTCCGTGCGCCGGCATCTTGCGCGCCCTGCGGGCAGCGTGAGGGGTGATGGCATTCTAGAGAGGGGCGGCTTTTTTCTTTAACCCAAATTGGCAGTCCGGCAGAGGCCGGACACGGCAGTGCCGCCACGTACTCCTGATGGATTGTAGGCGGCAGCCGTGCGAAAAAGTAAGGAAGGCAAGCCGGAAAGACGGCGGCACGGCCTGCACTGTGGCAAGCCGGCCGCACTGGCTGACGAAGCGCTGACGGCGCGCTCCCGTGGGAAGGGAATCAGGCCGCCAGGCGGCGTTCGATGATCTCGTAGGCGCGCAGCATGCCGGCGATGCGGGCGTGTTCAAAATCAAGATACAGCGGGCTGTCCTGACGGTAACGCACGATGCGCCTGCCCTCGTGGAAGATGCGCAAGCTCATCTCCCAGCCATGCTGTCCCTGGCAGGCAATGACCCGGATATCGTGGCCCCGGTATTGGGCGTGGTGGATCTGCTCGCGGTCGTTGAGGAGCCGGCGGCCATAGAGCCGCAAATCACTGCGCGGACACATCATGCCTCCCGCACGCGCTGTGCGCTGCGGCGGCGCCCCGCCCCCAGCACCAGCACGAAGAACAAGGGGACGAACAGGACCGCCAGCACCGTGGCACTGACCATGCCGCCAAACACGCCCGTGCCGATGGCGCGCTGGGTCTCGGCACTCGCCCCCGAGGCCAGCATCAGCGGCACCACGCCCAGCGCAAAGGCCAGCGAAGTCATGAGGATGGGACGCAGCCGCAGCACCGCCGCCTTGATTGCCGCCTCCACCAGGCCCGCGCCCTCGGCGCGCAACTGGCGCGCAAACTCGACGATGAGGATGGCGTTCTTGGCCGAGAGCCCGATGACGGTAATCATGCCAACCTTGAAGAACACGTCATTGGGCATGTCACGCAGGATCACCGCCGCCACCGCCCCCACCAGGCCCAGCGGCACCACCAGCATGACCGACAGCGGAATGCGCCAGCTCTCGTACAAGGCCGCCAGCACCAGGAACACCACCAGCATCGACAAAGCCATCAGCATCGGTGCCTGGGCCGCCGACAGGCGCTCCTGCAGCGACTGGCCGGTCCAGGCCACGGCAAACCCGGGCGGCAGTTGCTGCGCCAGCTTTTCCATCTCGGCCATGGCATCGCCACTGGCCACGCCGGGCGCAGCACTGCCGGAGATGCGCACCGCCGGGAAGCCCTGGTAACGCTGCAATTGGGTCGGCACCACCTGCCATTGGGCTTGGACCATTTCCGAGAGCGGCACCATGCCGCCGTTCTGGTTGCGGACATACAGCTTCATCAGGTCCTCGATCTGCATGCGCGATTGCGCCTGGGCCTGGATGATGACCTGCTGCATGCGGCCCGCATTGGGGAAATCATTGACATAGAAGGAACCCATGGCCGCCGAGAGCGTATCGCTGATGCTGGCAAAGGAAACGCCCAGCGCGGCCGCCTTGTGGCGATCCACGTTGAGCTGCAGGCTCGCGCCCGGTGGCAGGCCATCCGCATACACGCCCGCCAGCTTGGGGCTGTGCGCCGCCAGTGCCAGCAGTTGCGCTTCGGCCGCCTTGAGCGCAGCGTGACCCTGGTTGGCACGGTCCTGCAGGCGCATGGCAAAGCCGGAGGAATTGCCCAGCTCCTCGATGGCCGGCGGCAGCAGGCTCATGACCATGCCATCCACTCCGTTCTCCATGGCCGCCTGCGCATGCTGGGCCTCGATGGCGGCGGTGGAACCCTTGCGCTCCTTCCAGTCCTTCAGTTCGGTGAAAGCCATCGCCGCATTGGGGCCGGAACCGGAGAAACCGAATCCCAGCACCGACAGATTGGCGCCGATATCCTCGCGCGTTTTCAGATAGCGCTCGAACTGATCCACGGCGCGCGCCGTG
>Ga0187843_10001481_pt1 | contig 14753 bp, 14 predicted proteins | sample SpaLakP09_SKY_43_FD_134516 | JGI IMG/M metagenome (GOLD analysis project Ga0187843, IMG submission 134516) | Oligotrophic lake water microbial communities from Sparkling Lake, Wisconsin, USA - SP09_SKY_43 | ecosystem: Environmental > Aquatic > Freshwater > Lake | place: USA: Sparkling Lake... | reverse complement strand
GCGGGTCAGCTCGGCGCCGTTGCCTCGGATGGACACGCTGGTGCCCTCGCCGAAATCACCGCGGTCCAGCGCCACGCCGGCTATGCGCGAGATCGCCTCGCCGATGTTGCGGTCAGGGAAGGCGCCCACGTCCTCGGCCACGATGGAATCGATAGCGGTAGCGGAATTCTTTTTGCGGTCGATGCTGGAACGCTGCGACGCGCGCGTGCCGATGACCATCACCGAATCTAGCTCCGTGGTCAGGCCCAGATTGGTCTTGCTGGCCTCGTCCTTCTTGGCCGCGGTGGCGGCAGCGGCAGCAGCTGCCGGCTTGGCCGCAGCCGGTGCGGAGGCAGCCGCGGCAGGGGCTTGAGGGGCTTGCGCCTGCTGGGCCAGAACCGGGGTGCCGGTGAACAGGCAGGCGATGGCCAACGCGATGCCGCTCTGCTTGCGCACGCACGCTTCGCCACGGGTGATTTTCTTGTTCATTGATCGGGTCTCCATGATTTTTGTGCAACGAAACTGCATGCCAGCTGTCTTCGTTGAACGCAGTCTAGGGTCGCCACTTTGATTGCAATTCTTTGTAAAGAAAGAATCAAATCCGTGAGCAATACCGATCCGAACAAACCCTTGGCGGCACCTGGAAATGAGTTTCCCGAGCGTGCCAATCTGGGTTTTCCATTTGAATATCGGTATAGCTGCCGATATTTTTGGAATAGGTCCCGAGCCGGCTGAAACAGAGCGGGGGGCTCGATCGCCCGCAGCTCCGCTCGCCTGTTCAGGGCTTGCGCTGCAGCCAGGCCTCCGGCACCGCGATGACGACGATATTCATGCTGCGCTTGTCTTCCGACAGCATCGCCGACTGGATCTGGATCTTGCGGCCGTCGCGGCTGAAGGTCGGGTGCGGATGGTCTGCCGCCGTCGTCAGATGGCCAGTGCTGAGCAGCATCATTTCGCGCGTCTTCCGGTCGATCAGGTAGAGGCTTCGGCTGAAGTCGTCGCCCACCGCGAAGCGTCCGTCAGACGAACCGTGCACATGCCAAAGGCCGCTGCCCGAGGGCGTCTGGCCAACGATGTTCATCTCGCGTGTGCGCAGGTTGATGATGGCTAGGCCGGACGGCTTCTCGCGCGTGCCGGCGTTGCCCCAGGCGGCGTCCTGCCCGGGGTTGGCGCCGTCGACCGCAGTGCCGTCCTTGGCCACACCCTGCACCGGCCGGTGGCCCATGATGGCCAGCGCCACTTCGTCGCGCCCGATGAAGGCCTCATGCGTGACCCATTCATAGCTGGCTTCCGGGTAGAGCGGGCGCAGGCCCGTGCCGTCGCCGTTGACGTACCAAGTGCGCTGAGGCGACTTGCCACCGGTCTCCCAGCTGAACACCAGTTCACCGGCCTGCCAAAGATTGGCCTGGATATGGCCGATCTGGAACGGCACCGAAACCACATGCTTGATCTCGCCGCTGGCGACATTGATCTTGGCAATACCGTTCGGCCCAGCGCCCATGTTACGCGGGCCGAAGGGCGGCTCGATCCTGGTGCCCTGTGGCAGGCGGTCACCTGCGTACTTGCCACCGACGCGGAAGTACAGCCACTGGCCGTCGGCATCGAGCGCGTTGTCGCCCACCGCTTCCATATCAGCGCCGATTACGCCGATGACGCGCTGGTACTGCTCGGCTGCTTTCATCTTGCCGGCAGCGCTGTCGGCGAAAAGCTTTTCCAGATCGACCTCGATCGCCTCCTGCGCCTTCGGCATGGCCTTCACTGCGCGCAGGAAGTAGAGCTTGTTGACCGTCTGCGAGACATTGAGCATGCCGTTGAAGCCGCCCTCGGTCACCTGCACCAGGTCGCCGCTCGCCTCGTTGACAGCCATCGCCTCGCCCCGGGCGCGGTTGGAGCGGAAGATCAGCCACTTGCCGTCCGCCGTCCAATGCGGATGGCTGGGGTAGATCTTGGAGTCGCCCTTGGGCTGGCTGGTCAGAAAGACCAGCGGCGTGCCGGTCACCGGGTCGGTGACCACCTTGCGCTCGGAGGGGAAGCGCTGGCCGATCTGGGCCGCGGCGCCCTGGCTCAGGCACAGCAGCGCGCCAAAGAGCAAAGGCAAGAGGGACGCTGTTCTTGGACGCATGGGGGTCGGGCTCGTCAGGGTGAAGATGCGCGACTCTAGACCCGCAGACCTCTGCCAATCGCTCAAGCTCTTGCGTCTTTGCCCGCCGCCGGACCGACCGGCCCCGAAAGCTTTTAGCATGCCGGCCATGACTACCAAGCCCCTGCTCTCTTTGCTGATATCCCTTTCGATCGGCATACTGGCCTGCGCGCAGGCCTTGGCGCAAACCGATCCGCCGCCGCTGGCCACCACCGACCCGGCACGCGCCCAAGTGGTTCTGCCCGAGCCGGCCAAGCCGCAACTGCCGTCTTTGATCCTGATCGGCGACTCGACCGTGCGCAACGGCCACGACGACGGCCAGGGCCAGGGCGCCAAAGGGCAATGGGGCTGGGGCAATCCGATCGCGCTCTACCTGGACCTGAACCGCATCAATGTCGTCAACCGCGCCGTCGGCGGCCTGAGCAGCCGCACCTACATCAGCAGCGGGCACTGGCAGCGCACGCGGGCCCTGATCAAGCGCGGTGACACGGTGCTGATCCAGTTCGGCCACAACGACAGCAGCGCCGTCAACGACAACAGCCGCGCCCGCGGCACGATCAAGGGCGTCGGCCCCGAGAGCCAGGACATCGTCAACATGCTGACCGGCCAGCCCGAGACCGTCTACAGCTACGGCGCCTACCTGCGCGGTTATGTGAGCGAGATCCGCGCGGCCGGCGCCACGCCCATCCTGATCTCGCCGATCCCGCGCAAGCGCTGGGACGAGCAGGGCAAGATTGCGCGCGCCGCCGGCAGCTATGGCGGCTGGGCCGCCGAGGTGGCGAAACAGCAAGGCGTCGGCTTCATCGACCTCAACGAGGCCGCCGCCCAGCGCTACGACGGGCTCGGCCGTGATGTCGTGATGACCCTCTTCCCTCAGGTCACGCCGGACGAATCGGTGCACACCAACTGGGCCGGCGCAGCCGTCAATGCGCAACTGGTGCTGGCCGGCCTGCAGCGCCTGAACGCCCTGCCGGCCGAGGCTTACGCCGCCCAGGTGGACGAGCGCCCGGTCGTCGAGGCCAGCAAGGTGGCAAAGGAAACGGCCCGCGACGCCCGCCTGCCCACGCTCTTCATCGTCGGCGACTCGACCGTGCGCAGCGGTGGCCAGAACGGCGCCTACGGCTGGGGTGAGCGCATCGCGCCCTTCTTCGACGCGCAGCGCATCAACGTCGTCAACCACGCCATCGGCGGCCGCAGCAGCCGCACCTTTCTGAGCGAAGGTCGCTGGGACGCAGTGAATGCGCAACTGAAGGCCGGCGACGTCGTGCTGATCCAGTTCGGGCACAACGACGGCGGCCGCATCGGCGACCCCGCCATGAAAGGTCGTGCCTCCGGCGCCGGCACCGGTCCCGAGGTGGTGGAAGACGTCAAGCCCGACGGCAGCCGCGAAGCCGTTCACACCTTCGGGTGGTACCTGGCGCGCTACATCGCCGACGCCCGCGCCAAAGCCGCGACCGTGGTGATCCTCTCGCCGATCCCGCACAAGGACCGCTGGATGGAAGGCCGCGATTTCGAGAACTTCGCTGCCTGGGGCGCCCAGGTGGCTCGCGAAGGCGGCGCGAAGTTCATCGACCTCACGATGCTGATCACCGACGCCTACCGCGCCGCTGGCGAGGCGCAGGTGCAGGGTTTCTTCTCCGACGCCCGCACCCACACCAACGAGGCCGGTGCCCGCTTCAACGCGGCCCAGGTCGTGCGCGGGCTGAAGGCGCTGCCGGGTCAGCCACTGGCGCCGTTTTTTGCGCAATAAGATCGGCCTGAATGTGCTTCTGAGCCGATTCGGCCGGCGGGCGGCTGCGCAACCATACCCGCCGATAACTACTTCGACGGCTGGGTCTGAAGCTCGAACTCCACCACCAGCTCATCGCTGACCGCCAGCAAGCCGGCACCGACCGAGAACGGGGTGATGCCGAAATCGCTCTGCCGCAGTACCAGCGCACCGCGGACCTTGACCCCATCAGCGCCAATCTCTGCATGGAGCGGCAGCCACTGCTCGCGCCTCTGGCCATGCAACTCAATCTCCACCCGGGCTGCCAGCTTGGGCGCCTCGCCGACGATCTGCAGCGAGCGGATGCGCACCCAGGGGAAGGCTTCGGCCTGCAGACTGCCATCGCCCAACATATTGGCCCGAGTCGCGGCCACGGCTTGCGCTGACAGCACCGAGGCCCAGCCCAGGCCCAGGGCGGCACGCAGCTCGGGCGCGTCCAGCAGCATCTCGTCGAGCCGGAACTGCAGCTCGAAGCATGCGCCGGCCATGCCTTCGTCGGGCCGCCAGGACATGCCTTCCAGCCTGGGCACGGCCAGCACATGGTTGTGACCCAGCCGGGCCGCGCGGCCGGCGCGGAAGACGTGTATGCGCAGGGCCGAGGCGGCGGCATCGAGCCGCTCCAGGCGACCGCCCTCGCCCGCCTGCATAGCAAAGCGCTGCGCAAGTGGCAGCGCTTGCGGCGGTGCAATGACCGGCGGCGGCACGCTGCCGCAAGCGGCCAGCAGCAGCAACACGGCACTCAGGCTAGGGAAAGCAAGGAGTCGAATAAAAGGCATTTGACAGACGAGGCGAGAGCAGCTGGACTAGCATAGCGCTTACAAATACGGAGACAGCTATGGCCGCCAGCCCCTTTCGCCCCGCGCTTGATTTGATGGTGCAATACGCCCACTACCACCGCGACCGCCGCAATATCGCCACCCATTTCGTCGGCATCCCGCTGATTGTCTTCGCCCTCGGCGTGCTGCTCGCTCGCGCGCAGTTCGACGTGGCGGGCCTGCACACCAGCGCCGCCTGGCTGGTCTGGGCGGCTGCAACCGCCTGGTACCTCACCCGTGGCAACCTGGCCCTGGGCCTGGCCACCAGCCTCGTCAATGCGGCGCTGTTCGCGCTGGCCGAACCGCTGGCGGCCGGCAGCACGGCGTCCTGGCTGGGCTGGGGCGTGGGCACCTTCGTCGTCGGCTGGGTCGCCCAGTTCGTCGGCCACTACTACGAAGGCAAGAAGCCCGCCTTTGTCGATGACCTGACGGGCCTGTTGATCGGCCCAATGTTCGTCGTCGGCGAGGCGCTGTTCGCGCTGGGCTGGGGCTCAGGGCTGCTGGCCGAGATTGAGCGCCGGGCCGGGCCGACGCACCTGCGCGATCTGGCGCATCCGACCGCATGACAACCGTCCTGGTGATGGGCGCCGGCTCGGTCGGCTGCTATCTGGGTGGCGTGCTCGCCGCGGCAGGGGCGACGGTGCATTTCGTCGGCCGTCCGCGCGTACTGGGCTTACTGCGCGAGCATGGCCTTACCGTGAGCGATCTGGAAGGGCGCAGCACCCACCTGGCACCCGCCTCGCTGCATCTGCATGAGAGCGTGCCGCCCGGCCTGGCGCCACTGGTCACACTGCTGTGCGTGAAGAGCGGCGCCACCATCGAAGCGGCGCAGAGCTTGCAGCAGGCCCTGCTGCCGGGCAGCGTGGTGGTGTCGATGCAGAACGGCATCGGCAATGCCGAGCGGGGCCAGGCCGCCGCTTCGGCGCTGGACTGGCGTGCCGGCATGGTGCCCTTCAATATCGCCGAGCTGCCGGGCGGCTGCTTCCATCGGGGCACCGGCGGCGCGCTGGCCGTGCAGTCCGAGCCCGGCGATACGGCACTTGAAGCGCTCAAGCAGGCCTTCCTCAGTCAGGGTCTGAAGCTGCGCCTGCAAGCCGATCTGCGTGCGGTGCAGTGGGGCAAGCTGCTGATCAACCTGAACAACCCGGTCAATGCGCTGTCGGGCCGGCCGCTGCGCGCCGAGCTGCTGGAGCGCGGCTACCGGCGCTGCTTCGCGGCACTGCAAAACGAGGCCCTGCACCTGTTGGAGGCCGCTGGCATGCCGGTGGCCCAGCTCACGGCCCTGCCGCCCGCCAAGCTGATTAAGATGCTGCGCCTGCCGACGCCCATCTTTCGCCTGCTGGCCGCCAAGATGCTGAAGATCGACAGCAAGGCCCGCTCCAGCATGGCCGACGACCTGAGCCTGGGCCGCACAACCGAGATCGATGCGCTGAGCGGCGAGGTCGTGCGCCTGGCCCAGCGCCTGGGCCGCCAGGCCCCACTCAACGCCCGCATGCTGGCACTGGTGCAGGCTTGGCCGCAGCGGCCCACGCCCTACGCGCCGCGGGAACTGGAAGAGGCGCTGGGGCTTCGTTGAGCTGGCGCTGGTCAACAATGGGGGCATGACGACCCCTGATGCCCTCGCTTCCGCCGCGCCGCTGTTCATCGTGTTCAACATCGGCTCGGGCCATGGCGATGCCGATGCGGCCCGCCAGTCCATCGCCAGCGCCTGCTTAGCGGCCGGTCGTGCCCATGAGGTGCTGGTGGTCGATGACCCGCAGCGCATTGCCGAGCTGGCCGCCCAGGCGGTGCAGCGGGCGCAGCAGTCCAGCCCGGTGCGCGGCATCGTGGTGGCGGCGGGCGGCGATGGCACGATCAATGCCGTGGCTCAGGCCACCCTGGGCAGCGGCTGCGCCTTTGGCGTGCTGCCGCAAGGCACCTTCAACTACTTCAGCCGTACGCACGGCATCCCGGCCGACATCGATGAAGCCATGCAGGTGCTGCTTAACGAAACCGCGCAGCCGGTCCAGGTTGGGCTGGTCAACGAACGCGTGTTCCTGGTCAATGCCAGCCTAGGGCTCTACCCGGCGCTGCTGGAGGATCGCGAGGCCTGGAAGCAGCAGTTCGGCCGAAGCCGCTGGGTCGCCATTGGCGCAGGCCTGGCCACCCTTCTGCGGGTGCACCGCAATCTGCGCCTGCGCATCGAGGTGGAGGGGCCGGACGCGCCCGTGCCGCAGTTGCGCGAGCTGCGCACGCCCACCCTTTTTGTTGGCAACAACGCACTGCAGATGGAGCAACTGGGCTTCCCCGAGGCACAGGCGATCGATGCCGGTGAACTGGCCGGCATCGCCCTGCGCCCAGTGGGTCGGCTGTGGATGCTGTGGCTGCTGCTGCGCGGGGCGATGGGTCAGCTGGGCGCGGCCGACAAGATCGTGGACTTCCCGTTCAGGCAGTTGACGGTGCGGCGAGCGCGGACCTTTGGCGCGCGGCGGATGAAGGTCGCCACCGATGGCGAGATCACCTGGCTGTCGCTGCCGCTGCAGTTCCGCGTAGCGCCTGAGCCGCTGTGGCTGGTGCGCCCGAGCACCGCCGCGCCCGAGCGGGCCGGGCCATGACGGTCTTGCTGCAAGTCTCCGACCCGCATTTCGGCACAGAACAGCAACCGGTGCTGGAGGCGCTGGTGCGGCTGGCGCAGACGCAGCGCCCGGATGTGCTGATGCTTTCGGGTGACATCACGCAGCGCGCCCGGCCCAGCGAGTTCGACGCCGCGCGGGCTTTTATCGATCGCCTGCAGGTGCCGGCCGTGCTGGCGATCGCCGGCAACCATGACATCCCGCTCTTCAATCCGCTGGCTCGTCTGTGCTGGCCCTATGCGGGCTTCAAGCGGGTGTTCGGCCCCGTGCTGGAACCGCAATTCGAGAACGATGCGGTGCTGTTGCTGAGCGTGAAGACCACCCGCCGCTGGCGCCACAGCGATGGCCAGGTTTCGAGCGCCCAGGTCGAGCGGGTGGCGAAGGCACTGGCCGGCGCTCGGCCCGAGCAGTGGCGCATCGTGCTCGTGCATCAACCGGTGGCCGTCACGCGCGAGCAGGATCGCCACAACCTGTTGCATGGCCGCGCCCACGCGCTGCAGCGCTGGGCCGAGTCGGGGGCCGACCTGATCGTCGGCGGGCACATCCACCTGCCCTTCGTGTTGCCGCTACAGGCCGGACTTGAACGACCGATGTGGGCGGTGCAGGCCGGCACGGCGGTCAGCCACCGCGTGCGCGCCGATGCGGGCAACTCGGTCAATATCATTCGCCTTGCGCCGGCCATGGGGGCTGGTGCGCCGCGTCGACCCTGCCTGATAGAACGCTGGGACTTCCAGCCCGCCAGCCAGGACTTCGAGCGGGTGTGCGTTCATACCTTGGGAGTGATTGATGGTGTTGACTGAGGCATTGGCCGAAGCACTGGGCCGGCAGGCCGTAGCGGTTTTCCTGGCCTTGCTCGGCTTATTGCTGCTGAGCACGGCGGCGGGCTGGTGGACGGTGCGCACGCAGTTGTTGCCGCGCGTGAAAAGCCGCCTGCCGGCCACCGCCTTTGTGCTGATAAACGCTCTGCTCGGCTTCGCCCTGGTGATCGTCGCGGCTGCCCTGTTCGCCGAGGTTGCGGAGCACCTGGCGCCGCGGCAGGCGGGGTCGCTGGCGCTCTTCGACGAGGCTTTGACCGCGTCACTGCGCCAGCATGTCGACCTGGGAGTGCTGCAGGTGTTCGCGCTTCTGACCCATTTCGGCGACGTGCTGACCCTGAGCGTGCTGGGCGTTGCTGTCGCCCTGCTGATGTGGTTCACGCAGCAGCGCATGCTGGCCCTGGGCTGGGTGCTGGCGACGGGCGGCAACGCACTGCTGAACCCGCTGCTCAAGCGCATCTTCGAGCGGGTGCGGCCGGTGCACGAACACGGCCTAGTCAACGAGCTGGGCTGGAGCTTCCCCAGCGGCCACAGCTCGGCCTCGGTGGTGGCGTACGGAATGCTGGCGTATCTGGGCTTGCGCACCTTGCCACCGCGATGGCATCTGCCTGCAGTGCTAGCTGCGGCGGCACTGGCATTCACGGTCGGCTGCAGCCGAGTCTTCCTGCAGGTGCATTTCGCCAGCGATGTGCTGGCCGGCTTTGCGTCGGGGCTGGCCTGGCTGACGGTGTGCATCGTCAGCGTGGAGCTGGGCCGCCACTACCGCCCTTGAGGCGGCCAGTGCTGCAGCGCCAGATCGACCCCACCCTTGCGCGAGGGCCCTCCCGGCTTCTTGGCCGGCGTACCAAGCGCAATCCAACCCAGCAGGGTCTCTCCGGGTTCACAAAAGGCCGCGGCGATCTCAGCATCGCGCACCTTGGCTCCGCTGAGCATCTTGCCGCCGAAACCCAGCAGATGAGCAGCATTGAGGAAGTTGGCGATGGCCCCACCGATGCAGGCCCATTGCTCATGCGCCGGCACCTGCGGGTGACCCAGGTCGATGCGAGCCAGCACGGCCACCGTCACCGGTGGGCGCAGCGCGCGCTCGGCATCGATGGCGGCGCCCGCCTCGTCCTTGCCGGCACGGCGCGCGGCGGCGGCGAACAACTCGGCCATCCTTGTGCGTGCCGCGCCGCGCACGATCTTCAGCCGCCAGGGCAGCAGCTCACCGTGGTCCGGGCCACGCAGCGCGGCCTCCGCCATCTGCCGCAATTGCGCCTCGTCGGGCCCCGGTTCGATCAGGTGCTTGGGACCGACCGAAAAGCGGCCGAGCAGTGATTGCAGGGCCAGAGTGTTCGGGGCAATTTCTTGCGGGCTTGAACTCATCATCAGAAAACCAGGGTTCGCCAGGCTGGATCGGCCAGCCGGCCCATGAATTGAACGGCGCCACCATGGCCAGCGCATTCGGGGATCAGGCCGTCGCGGGCCAGGCCCTGCGCGTCCAGCGCATCGGTGCAGGCCAGCAGCACGGCGCCATGCAACACCGCCTCCTGCATCGATTGGTAGACGGTCTTGCCATGCCGCTCGGAGGCCCGCAGGCCGGCCGCCACGCCGGGCTGCAGCAAGAGCACCGAGCGAGCGGTGAAGTAGATCTCCACCCGCAGGTCCATTGCGGCTGCTGCGGCGGCATGGAAGAAGGGTGTGGCCAGGCGCTCGGGCGCACCGGGCTCGGTCGCCCATAGCAGCATGGCAAGACCTGTCACTGCAACTGGTTCAGCCATGCGTAATGCTCCATCGCAGCGCGGGCCACCTCGCCCGCCAACAGGGCTGCGCTTTCTTGCGCCAGCAGGCGGGGCTGCATCAGCAGCAACCAGCCCTCGCCGTAAGGATCTCGGTGCACCAGCTCCGGCGCATCCTCCAGCCGCTCGTTCACGCGCAAGACCTGACCCGAGAGCGGCGCCTTGACCGAGACAATGGACTTGGACAGTTCCACCACCGCCATCGAGCGGCCCTGCTCCAGCGCGCTGCCCACCGTCTTGGGTCGGCACATATAGATCTCGCCCGAGGCCTTCAGCCCCAGCGCGGTGATGCCCACCTGCGCCGTGCCGTCGGGCAGCAGGCGCGCCCAGGTCTGGTGCTCGACGAGGTAGAGCAGGTCTTCGGGAATCTCAACGCCGTGGATCAGCATGGAACGCCGAATTGAAAGGGCGGAAGGGAATGGGAGTCGAACCCACCCGGCGACGCGTGGCGCCACCCACTGGGTTTGAAGCCCAGCCGACACACCGGTGCCGTTTCCCCTCCGTTGAAAACAAAAATCATCATGCGGCCGTCGCATGGCTGGCAAGGAACAACTCGGAGTCCGCGCGCAGCTTGTGCACCTCGCCCACCCGGCGCAAGAGCCCCACGCGGTCGAAGTACTCGAGAATCTGGATCGCGCGCTTGCGACCCAGGCCGGTGGCGTCGCGAAACCCCGCTGCCAAGACCTGACCCTCGCTCTGCCGCGCCAGCTCACGTGCCGTGCCCGCCAAGGTAGCGATATGTTCGCCAGCGTAATAGAGGTCTTTCACCACTTGATGTAAATCGCCCTGCTGGGCCAGGCGGGCGAGCGTGGCGCGCATCAACGCCTCGCCCTCCTGCGCGTCACGGGCCAGGTCACGCGCCCAGGCGCCCTCGAAGCGGGCCTGCTGCAGCATCGGTGAGATCTTCTGCGCGATGCGAGTCTCTACTGCAGACAACTGCACGCCGTGCGCGGCCAGGTGGACAAAGGCGCCGCGCTGAGCGATGCGGCCGGCAGCGCGCAGGCGGGCAAGCAGCGCCCGCCACAGCGGCTCCGGCAAGCGTGGAGCAGTGAGGCGGCGCAGGCGCGCAGCATCGGGGCCCAGTTCGTCAGGCTGGCGGGCATGGAACTCGGCCAGGCAGGCCAGCAAACGTTGGGCCAGCGCTTCGGCCGCGACGTCGGCCAGGGTCCAGTCGGCCTCGGCCTCGTGGATGCTCAGGGCGCCCTCGGCTGGGGTCAGGACTTGCGGCAGGCCCTCGGCGCGGGCAAAGCGGCGCAGGTCCAGCCCGAGCGGCGCGGCCGTCAGCAAGGCCTGCAGGCGTTCGGCTGGTGTAGCTTTCTGCAAGGCCACCAGCTCAGCCAGTCGCCCGGGCGTGCGGCGGTAGCGGGCCGGGGCGAACGGGTCCAGCACCAAGCCGCCGGCGATCGTGCGGCTGGCGCTGCCATCGCGCAGCACGATGCGGTCGCCACGCCAGGCACCGATCGGCTCGCGCAGCAACAACTGCACCCAAGCCTCGCCCCCTGGTTGCAGCGCTTCGCCCTCCAGAATGGCCACGCTGCCCAGCACCGAGCGGGCGCCCAGATGCACATGGACGGGCGTGCCCGAGCGCAACGCTTTCGCCTCGGCCGGCCACAGGCGCAGGCGGGCGTCAAGCCGGTCGGTGGCCAGCGCCGCGGCCGGTGCAGCCAGCCACTGGCCGCGCGACACATCGTCCTTTGCCAGTCCCACCAGGCCGACGGCGCAGCGCTGGCCGGCATGGGCTTGGGTGACCGGCTGATTCTGAGCATGCAGGCTGCGCACGCGTGCATGTTGTCCGCGTGAATCCGGCGTTAAGGACAGCTCATCGCCGATACGAACCTGCCCGGCATGGACGGTGCCGGTGACCACGGTGCCGACACCGTCGAGGCTGAAGGCACGGTCGATGGCCAAACGGAAGGCCTTGTCATCGCCGCTCCCGCGCTGCGGCGTCGCAGCTTCGGCAAACAGCAGTTCGCGCAAGGCCGCCAGCCCGAGCCCGGTCGGCGCGCTCACCTCCAGCACGGGGGCCTTGCTCAGGCTGCTGCCGGCCAACAGTCCAGCGATCTCTGCGCGCACCGCGACCAGGCGTTCGGGCGCAGCGCGGTCGCACTTGGTGATGACGACAGCGCCCTGCACGATGCCCAACAGGCTCAGCACCGCCAGATGCTCGCGCGTCTGCGGCATCACGCCATCATCGGCGGCCACCAGCAGCAATGCGTAATCGATGCCCGAAGCACCGGCCAGCATCGTGTGCACCAGGCGCTCGTGGCCGGGCACGTCGATGAAGCCGATGCGTTCACCCTGCGGCGTGTCGAGGAAGGCGTAGCCCAGTTCGATGCTGATGCCGCGCTTCTTCTCCTCCGGCAATCGATCGGTATCGACACCGGTGAGTGCCCTCACCAGCGTGGTCTTGCCGTGGTCGATGTGCCCCGCCGTCCCAATGATCATGTGGACCCCTCGGCCGGCGGGTACGCCGGGCGATCCCCCAAGGGGACGGCGATGCCTGCCGGATCGACCGGCAAGCACATCGCCAACCGGGCCGGCTCAGCAGCGGCCCAGCGCTCGGCCCGAAAAAAGCATCTCATCAAGTTGTGATCTCCTTGGCTGCGATCGTGTACTTGAAGCTGTCAGGTGCCAACTCGTCGAAACGTCCGCTGGCGTTCTCGCCCTGCGGGTACATCAGGAAGGGCAAGGTCGCCTTGCCGGCGCCGCCGGGGAGCATCACATCGTGGCCGGTGTTGTAGGCCACCCAGTTGCCTTCCCAGCTACCAAACAAAGCCTTGTTGACCGGGGCGACCAGCGGGTTGGCGGGATCCTTGATCCAGTCCGGGGTTTCCTGGCGCATCACCTTCAGCACATCGGCCGGGTCCATCGCGACCCAGCCGTATTGCTTCAGGAAGACCTCGGCGCGGCAATGCTGGGCCCCCTTCAGATTGGCAGGGTTGCCGCTCAGCTCCTTATAGCCGAAGGCCGATGGCACCAAACGCAGGCCGTAGACATCGCGCGCCGGCACGCCCACCGAGCGGCACAGGCCGACAAAGATCGCGTTCAGGTCGGCGCACTTACCGCTCAGGTTGCCTGTTTCCAGCATGGTGCGTACGTCACCGGTGCCGCAGCCGCGCACCTTGGGGTCGCGGTGCGCATTGGCCACCAGCCAGGTGTAGATCGCGCGGGCCTTCTCGACATCAGTCTTGGCGCCGGCAGTGGCCTGCAGCGCGGTCTTGCGCACCAGGCCGTCGATGGGGATCAGCTCGGTGGCCGTCAGGTTGGCCTTCAGCACCGCCGGGTCTTCGCTGACCCGACCCGGCTTGCTCCAGTCGACCGCACGGCCGCGCGTCTGGAAGCGGCTCGTCAGCTGCAGGGTGGGTTGCTTCTGCGTGGCGGGGAACTCTGCGTAGAGCATGCGCACGCCCTGCCCGACATCGGACACGATCCGCACCTCGGCGGCGTTGCTGGTCCAACTCTGGCCGAGCGTGTGCTGGTAGTCGGTTTCCACATCGGGCATCGGCAGCCAGACTCGTGTCACCCCCTGGGCGTCGGCCACCGCGATATTCATCGTCATCTCGAAGCTGCGCCAAGGGCCGACCTGAGGCTCGAAACGGCGCGGTGCAGGTGTGGATACAGATGCCTGGGCAAAGGCCAGCATCGGCAGGGCCGAAGCTACGGCAGTCGCGCTGCCGCCCTTGAGCAGATGGCGACGGGTGAGGGTGTTCTTCATGGGGTGTTCTCCTTCAGTGAGGTTCAGCAATCAAAGCAATTCGGATATCCATTGCCGCGCCTGCGCGCCATTCCAGTCAAGCTCGCCGATGACCGAGAAGCGCGCACGGCCGTCCCGGTCGACCACCACGCTGGTGGGGAACATGCGCGCGCCCCAGGCGCGCGAAGTTGCGCCGTCACTGTCGCGCAAGATCGGCAGGGTGATCGGCATCTGCTGCATGAAGCGGCGGATCGCCGCATCGGTCTCGCGGTGGTTGACAGCCATCACCAACAGACCCTGGCGCTCGAAGCGCTGGGCCAGCAGCTCCAGCGCCGGCATCTCTGTGCGGCAGGGCTCGCACCAACTGGCCCAGAAGTTCAGCAGCACCACCTTGCCGCGCGCCTCGGCCAGACTCCAGCGCGGGCCTTCGAAACCTGCCAGGTCGAGCTTGGGTGTGTGCTGATTCTTGGGCCAGGGTCGACGCAGGAACCCCTCCTCCGCAAGAGCCGAAGCAAGATTCATCGAGGCGAGCGCCGCCAGCAACAGATCACGCCGCTTCATCATGCCAATGCCTCCGTGAGTGCGGCGAGCTGGCGGGTCAGCAGCTCGTCCTGCTCCAGACAGCGCAGGTCGAGCCAGAGACGGTCTTCGTTGATACGTCCCAGCACCGGCTGCGGCAGGCTGCGCAGCGCGCGGGCCAACTCGTCCAGCGCCGTGCCCACGCCCCTCTTGCCGGTGCCGGCCGGCGCGATCACCAGACCCGCCGAAGGCAGGCTCTCCACCGGCAGCGAGCCCGAGCCGATCTGGCCTTGCATCGCGCGGACTTCGACCGCATAACGCGGTGCGAGTGCTGCACGCATCCCCGGCAGCAGGCGGGCAGCCTGCTGCTCGATCTCGGCAAGCGGCCGGGTCAGCAGGCGCAGCGTCGGCAGGTCCTGGGTCAGGCGATCGGGTTTGAGATAAAGCCGCAGCGTCGCCTCCAGCGCCGCCAGCGGTAGCTTGGACATGCGCAGCGCACGCTTCATTGGGAACTTGCGGATGCGGCCGATCATAGCCTTGGAGCCGACGATCAAGCCGGCCTGAGGGCCGCCCAGCAGCTTGTCACCGCTGAAGGTGACGACATCGCAGCCTGCCTTGAGCATCTCCTGCGGC
>Ga0187843_10001478_pt1 | contig 14774 bp, 8 predicted proteins | sample SpaLakP09_SKY_43_FD_134516 | JGI IMG/M metagenome (GOLD analysis project Ga0187843, IMG submission 134516) | Oligotrophic lake water microbial communities from Sparkling Lake, Wisconsin, USA - SP09_SKY_43 | ecosystem: Environmental > Aquatic > Freshwater > Lake | place: USA: Sparkling Lake... | reverse complement strand
GCACAGAGCAACAAGTACAATGGGAGTTTGTGGTCGTTTGAAAGCTAAAACAGTGTTATATCTGCATGGCTTTGCCAGTTCTTCGCAATCGGAAAAAGCAGTATTGATTCGGCAATTTTTTCAAAGAGAGCTCAGCCATCATCAATTACTGGTACCGGATTTGCCATATACCCCGCAAGAAGCGGATGAGTTGTTGCAGCATATTTGCCGACAAACACCGCCTGATGTTGTCATTGGCAGTAGCTTGGGCGGTTTTTTAGCCACTCGGTTGGCAGAACAGTTCAATTGCCAAGCAGTATTGATTAATCCGGCGGTTCATCCGCATTTATTGTTGCGCCAACACCTCGGCCGTTATTATCATCCAGTACTGGCTAAACATTATGATGTGGATGCCACGCATTTACCGATATTGGCAGCGCAACAAGTGCTGCGCTTAGCACAACCTTCGCAATATTTGGTGTTATTACAAACCGGCGATGAAGTACTAGATTATCGCCAAGCGCTTGAATTTTATACCGGCTGTCATTTGGATTTGACCGAAGGTGGCGATCATGGTTACCAAGATTTCGAAAGTCGCTTGCCAGATATTGTGAAATTCTGCCAATTAGCGTAAAACCCTGTTTATTGATACAGTAATTTGATTTTTTGCTCGAACCGGTCTGTTTGCCGGCACTAATCTGGAATTCGCTATGACTGAACAACTGTACAACGCCGACTCGATTGAGGTGCTGACTGGGCTTGAACCGGTGCAGCGCCGTCCGGGCATGTATACCGACACCACCCGTCCTAACCATTTAGGACAGGAAGTAATTGATAACTCGGTCGACGAAGCGTTAGCAGGGCATGCTGACACGGTACAGGTCATTTTACATCCTGATCAATCGCTGGAAGTGATTGATAACGGTCGTGGCATGCCGGTAGATATCCATCCAGAAGAAGGTGTCAGTGGCGTCGAGTTAATATTATGCCGGTTGCATGCGGGTGGTAAATTTTCAAACAAAAACTATCAGTTCTCCGGTGGTTTGCATGGGGTCGGAATTTCGGTGGTCAACGCCTTATCAACCCGTGTGGAAGTTGCAATACGCCGCGATGGCAATGTCTATGAAATGGCGTTTGAGCATGGCAATAAAGTGTCAGAACTCGCCGTTACTGGCACTGTAGGTAAACGCAATACCGGAACTCGAGTGCGCTTTTGGCCTGATCCAAAATACTTCGATTCTGCCAAAGTTTCTGTCAGTCGCATGCTCCACGTGCTAAAGGCCAAGGCGGTGTTATGCCCTGGGCTTACCGTGAAGTTTGACGACAAAGTCAATGAACAAACGTACACCTGGTGTTATATCGCAGGGATCCGCGATTACTTAATTGAGGCCGTCAAGGACATGGTTGCGCTGCCTGAACAACCGTTTGTCGGGGCGTTCAGTTCTAGTCTCGAAACGGTTGACTGGGCCGTGTTGTGGTTACCGGAAGGCGGCGAGTTAGTCACTGAAAGTTACGTCAACTTGATTCCGACGGCGCAAGGCGGCACGCATGTGAACGGCCTGCGACAAGGATTATTAGAAGCACTGCGCGATTTCTGTGAGTTCCGCAATCTTTTGCCACGTGGCATTAAACTAACGCCTGAAGACGTCTGGGATCGTTGTGCTTATATTCTTTCATTGAAAATGCAGGAACCGCAGTTTGCCGGTCAAACAAAAGAACGGTTATCGAGCCGCCAAGCCGCTAGTTTTGTCACAGGCGTGGTCAAAGATAGTTTCAGTTTGTGGTTAAATGAACATACTGATATTGCGCAGCAACTCGCCGAATATTGCATTAACAACGCGCAAAAACGCTTACGCGCAGAAAAGAAAATTGTCCGGAAAAAAGTGACTGCAGGCCCTGCGCTCCCAGGAAAATTAGCCGATTGTAGCGCCCAAGATGTCAGCCGAACCGAACTATTTTTAGTTGAAGGGGATTCTGCAGGGGGCTCGGCAAAACAAGCGCGAGATCGTGAATTCCAAGCGGTGATGCCACTACGCGGTAAAATTTTAAATACTTGGGAAGTAGAATCTGAACAGATCCTCGGCTCGCAAGAGGTGCATGACATCTCGGTCGCGATTGGCATGGATCCAAATTCGGCGGATTTAACGCAATTACGTTACGGCAAAATCTGTATCCTCGCCGACGCTGATTCTGATGGATTGCATATTGCAACCTTGTTATGTGCGCTATTTATGCAGCATTTCCGCCCATTGGTAGATGCCGGCCATGTGTATGTGGCGATGCCGCCGCTGTATCGCATTGATATTGGCAAAGACGTCTATTACGCCTTAGATGAAGAAGAGAAAAATGGCATCCTGGATAGGCTCGAAGCTGAAAAGAAACGTGGAAAAATTAACGTCCAACGCTTTAAAGGGCTAGGCGAAATGAACCCGTTACAGCTTCGCGAAACCACGATGGACCCGAATACTCGACGTCTAGTGCAGTTAACCATTGACGATTTACGGCAAACCATCGAAATGATGGACATGCTATTGGCAAAAAAACGGGCAAATGATCGCAAAGATTGGCTGGAATCTAAAGGTGATCGCGCTATCGTAGTGGTTTGATCGCGGAACTTCAGTATACTGGCGACTGCTCAATTATGCATTTTGGCTGAATTATTATAATGAAAAAAATCTATCTGCCTTGGTTGATACTCGGTTGTCTAATCCCCTGTTATGCCGCAGCAACTGGGGAAACGCCGGCGCCTGCCGCCACTATTGTTCGCGAAGTCGCAGAACCATTACCCGCTTGGCTGTTAGAAATCCAGCAGAAAAAATTCCAGAAGCCGCAGCAGATGCTGCAAATTGCCTTGGCCAAGGAAGCGGAATCGGCGAAATGGCCCAAGCCACTGCAAGCAAGTTATTTTAACGAAATAGCGCTCATTTATGAGATGTTAGGTCGGCATCGTGATCAATTGGCAACTGCTGAACATGCGCTAGCATTAATTCCTCAGGCGGAAGATAGAACCAAAATTGAATTGTTATTCAGTATTGGGTTTGCGCTAGAAATGCACCGTGAGTATGGTCAAGCCAATGACTACTACGAAAAAGGCATGGCTCTTGCCAAAAAAATTGATGACCAGAAGATGCAAATCCACGGCTTATTGAATTTATCAGCGATGCTGCAAGAAGATTATCAAGAGCAAGAAGCGTTAGAAATGCTCAAAGACGCTTATGACCGCGCTGTAGCGTTAAACGATAAAGAAATGCTAGGGGCAGTGAAGGCCGAACTCGGCTTAATGTACACCGGCCTTGGTAGTGATGAAGAAGCGCAACAGCTGCTCCAAGAATCGTATCGCATTTATGATGAATTAGGCTGGGAGAAAGCCAAAATCAGCATTTGGTATAATCTTGCCTCGACTTACCGCTATATCAATAAAGCGGAGCAAGCTCTTGTTTTATTTGAAAAAATGTTAAAAGTCAGCCTGATCGACGAAGATCCGGTTAATTTGTATTTTGCCTACATGGGCATGGCGACGACTAGTCGTCAATTAAAGCGGGTCGATGTCGCAGTCTCTTATTTAGAAAAAGCCGAGCAGTATTTGCCTCATTTGCAATCGACCTTTCAATTAAGTGTCCATCATTTTGAAAAAGCGCTTATTTTCAGAAGCTTAGGGCAAACCAGCTTAGCAATGCAGGAAATAAATATAGCGACCGAACAACTACAATCTGATAAAAATGTCTCTGACAAATTTTATCGTCTGCACTTTGAAGAGTTTCGAGCAAGGCTTTACGCCGATTCCGGTGATTTTGAAAAAGCCTACACCACGCTAAATCGGTTTTTCCGCGATTATGTTGCGTTACAAGATGATAAACGCGATTTACAGGTGCAGAAGCTACGGTTAGGCTTTGATGCAGAGCGGCAAAAAGCCAAAAACGAATTGCTGAAAAAAGACAACGAATTACAAGCGTTACGGTTACAAGATGTTGAACGTAATCGGCAAGTTCAGCATTTGTGGATTAGTATTTTTGCATTTACAAGTTTGATTTTATTGACATTATTGGTATGGCAGTGGAAGCGTCGTCGTAAAACGTTACCAACCACTTAACCTCATCACGGGATTTTATGACCGACATTATTTTAACAGCTGACGGCATTGAACAACGACCACTGCGCTCGTTCACTGAAGAAGCATATTTAAATTACTCCATGTACGTCATTATGGACCGCGCTTTGCCGCATATCGGCGATGGGTTAAAGCCAGTGCAACGCCGTATTGTGTATGCAATGTCTGAACTTGGTTTGTCGCACTTGGCAAAATACAAGAAATCAGCGCGTACTGTCGGCGACGTATTAGGTAAATTCCATCCGCATGGCGATTCGGCCTGTTACGAGGCGATGGTGTTGATGGCGCAGCCATTTTCCTACCGTTACCCGTTGGTGGATGGTCAAGGCAACTGGGGCGCACCGGATGATCCGAAATCGTTCGCGGCGATGCGTTATACCGAAGCCAAATTGTCGCGGTTTAGTGAGATCTTGCTGACCGAATTAGGTCAAGGAACCGTGGACTGGGTGCCGAATTTCGATGGCACTTTGGATGAACCGAAAGTACTTCCTGCAAGGCTTCCGCATATTCTGTTAAATGGCATCACCGGTATCGCTGTTGGTATGGCAACCGACATACCGCCGCATAATGTCCGCGAAATCGTCAATGCAGCTTGTCATGTACTGGATCATCCTGACGCCTCGGTTTCCGATTTATTGCAGTACGTCAAAGGCCCAGATTACCCGACTGACGCTGAAATTATTACGCCTGTACATGAGCTTGCAGCTATCTATGAAAATGGCCGTGGCAGTGTGCGCATGCGCGGTCTTTACACGCAAGAAGATGGCGACATTGTGATTACCGCTCTGCCGCACCAAACTTCTGGCGCGAAAGTGCTTGAGCAAATTGCCGCGCAGATGAATGCTAAAAAATTGCCGATGGTGTCCGATCTACGCGATGAATCTGACCATGAAAGTCCATGTCGGATCGTCATTGTGCCGCGTTCAAACCGTATCGATGTCGAACAATTGATGCAGCATTTATTTGCCACTACCGATTTAGAAAAGTCATACCGGGTGAATTTAAACATCCTTGGGCTTGACCATAAGCCGCGGGTGAAGAACTTACTGGAAATTCTCAGTGAATGGTTGGTATTCCGCCGCGACACCGTGCGTCGGCGTTTGCAATATCGATTAGATAAAGTGCTTGATCGCATTCATGTCTTGGAAGGTTTGTTAATTGCCTTTTTAAACATCGATGAAGTGATCCGCATTATCCGCCAAAACGACGAGCCGAAGCCGGTATTGATTGCCCACTTTGGCATTACTGAACGTCAAGCTGAAGCGGTCCTTGAGCTAAAGTTACGTCATTTAGCCAAACTGGAAGAAATGAAGATCCGTGGCGAATTGGACGAGTTAGCCAAAGAGCGCGATCACCTGCAAAGTATTTTGGGTTCTGAAGCTAAACTCACCAAGTTAATTCGTGCTGAGCTGCAAGCGGATGCCTTAAAGTATGGCGATGATCGGCGCAGCCCAATTGTGGCGCGCGGTGAATCTAAAGCCTTGTCAGAAAAAGAGTTATTGCCAAGTGAAGCCGTGACGGTTGTGTTGTCGGAAAAAGGCTGGGTGCGCTGCGCCAAAGGTCACGATGTTGACGGTAACTCTTTACAATACAAAGCTGGTGATGGCTATAAATCATCGGCCATTGGTAAAAGCAATCAATATGCGGCCTTTATCGATAGCAGTGGCCGCAGTTTTGCCACTGAAGCGCATGACTTGCCTTCCGCACGCGGGCAGGGCGAACCTCTGACAGGTCGTTTCCAAATGGTTGCAGGCGAGAGCTTCGAGCATGTGTTGATGGCCGACGACAGCCAACAGCTGTTGCTTGCCTGCGACGCCGGTTATGGTTTTGTTGCGAGTTTCTCTGATTTAGTCAGTCGTAACAAAGCCGGTAAAGCCTTGTTAAGTCTGCCAACTGCTGCAAAAGTATTAACGCCATTAGCCATCAAATCGCCAGAAACTGACCAAGTTGTCGCGATCACTAATGAAGGCAGGATGTTAGTGTTCCCAATTGCCGAGTTGCCAAAACTCAGTAAAGGTAAGGGCAACAAAATCATCAGTATTCCGTCGGCGCGGGCTGCAAGTCGCGAAGAGTTTGTGAAAATTCTGGCCGTCGTACCTGCCGACAGTGGGATCACCTTAGTTGCTGGTAAACGCAAGATGACCATCAAGGCCTCAGATCTAACGCATTATGTTGGTGAACGTGGTCGGCGTGGTAATAAGCTACCCCGCGGCCTGCAACGCATTGACGAGTTGTTAGTGGGCGAGGTTCCGGGCGAACAGGAAGCATAAGTCGAACTTGGCGGTGAGTTGGTCCAATTTGCCGCCAAGTTCATGTGTTTTATCCGCCATACGCGACAGATCAAACCAGCCATTTCAATGATTACCGTTATACTGGGCGGCGTCATCTCGCTGAGGAATTCATGTGTTAGCAGTTATTCGTTTGTTTTTAATTACTTTATTTATTGTGGTCGCGTCGACAATTGGCATCGTTATTTGTCTGGTGCGGCCATTTCATCGGAATAATGTGGGCTTGTTTTCGAAGTGGTACAGCAGTGCCTCACGTATCTTTGGTGTGCAAATTGAATTTCGGCGTAAGCCATCGTCTGCCGCAGCGATGCCTTGTGTCTTTTTGGCAAACCATCAGAATAACTATGATTTGTTTACCATTAGTGGTGCGCTTATTCCAGGCACTGTCACTATTGGTAAAAAAAGCCTGAAATGGATCCCATTTTTTGGTCAGTTGTATTGGTTAGCTGGCAACATTTTAATTGACCGTAATAATAAATCTCGGGCAGTAGGTGCCATGCAAGGCGCGGTTGACCGCATCAATAAAGACAAAGTGTCGGTATGGGTATTTCCGGAAGGCACACGCAGTTACGGCCGTGGTTTATTGCCATTTAAAACGGGTGCATTTCATATTGCGCAACAAGCGGGTGTACCAATTGTGGCAATTTGCATGAGCTCAACGCAAGGTAAAATTAAGCTAAATCGTTGGAACAATGGCAAAGTCATTATCGATTTTTTAGAGCCCGTGTATCCAGATGAACTTGGCGTGCCTGTGCGTGATTTGGCCGAACATATGCGGCAGATGATGATGGATAAGATTGCCGAGCTTGATACTGAGCTGGCCAACGATTACACTTCGCAATCAACCACAGTAACAGGATGATTATCATGGAAAATTGGCTCGAATTTACCGAAGAAACGGTTAATGCCTTGTTGGAAGACGGCAGTGATCCAGATGCGGAATATACTATTGAACACCATTTTTACCATGTAGATTTTGCCCGTTTGGAAAAAGTCGCGGTCGAAGTCTTCAAACTTGGTTTTGAAGTCACTGATGCCGAAGAAGTCGAATTTGAAGATGGCGGCAGTGCTTGGGTATTTGATGCCATTCGCGAGCAATCTTTAAATGCAGAAACTATCACGGCAGATGCTATTAAGTTAGAAGCTTTAGCCCAGAAATTCGGCGTCGAATACGACGGCTGGGGCACCTATTTTGAAGGTGATGAAGAGTTCGACGAAGACGACGAAGAGTAAGTCGCGATTTGAATTTATACCAAAAGGAGCCAAGCGCTCCTTTTTTATTGCGTTAATTTCTAGAACTGCCGCACTAAAAACCTTAGTGACGTGCTGTTATGCTAAAAACTAAAGAATTAGTTGATCACGGAATGAACTTTAGTTAGTATCCTACTAATTCATTAGTAGATGAGGCTTTCAGCGATGGCCAGACAAAAATCCACGGAGCTTACCAGTGCAGAACAAAAGATCATGCAACTGCTGTGGCTGCATGGCGAGATGACAGTGCGGGATATCGCCGCATTGCTCAGTAATGAACAAGCGGTGGCTTACACAACAGTGCAAACGCTTTGTCGGATATTGCACGATAAAGGCCATGTCAGCTGTGTGAAACATGGCAAGGCCTTTGTTTATAAGGCTTTAACGGTACAGCAAGAAGCAAGAAGCCAAGCATTAACTGCCTTGCTTAAAAAGTTTTTTGGCGGCTCGCCGGCGTTATTAGCGCAGCATTTAATTACTGAAGAATCACTTTCTGCTGAATTAGCCAAGCAGCTGCAAGGTAAAATCGATGCTGTTGCAGCAGACCCGTCGACAAATGTCGGTAATGTTGCTGCAGACTCGTCAACTAATGTCGGTGATGTACCACGGACTGACCGTGGTTATACACAATCAACTTGAAGATGCTTTTTTTGCGGGAAATAAAAGTGCTTGAGGCAAGGCAGCATTTGGAAGCTTTGGTTATTCCAAAGCGACAAGTGCTAACGCGGCTTCAAGGGCTTTTAGGCCCGTTGCTGAAAGTGGTTGAAATGGCTTTTCCACAACAGCTCAAAACGAGTATCTTCAGGTTGCTTGGGTATATACCCAATCAACTTGAAGATGCTTTTTTTGCGGGAAATAAAAGTGCTTGAGGCAAGGCAGCGTTTGGAAGCTTTGGTTATTCCAAAGCGACAAGCGCTAACGCGGCTTCAAGGGCTTTTAGGCCCGTTGCTGAAAGTGGTTGAAATGGCTTTTCCACAGCAGCTCAAAACGAGTATCTTCAGGTTGCTTGGGTATTTATGCAGGCGGATTGCCAATTCAATGTCATTTGCATGGCTCAGCGGTTGGTTTATTTGCAAGCTTTGGCTCATTTGCAAGCGTTGGAGAAGGTGCTGGTATGTTTGAAGTTAGCTGGTTTGCCTTTTATCTAATTCTCCATCTGATGATTTCGGCGTTAATCTTGCCTTGCCTGTATTTCATTGGGGAACGTTTGCCACAACCTCAGTGGCTGCTGCGGTTGTGGAGCTTCGCGGCAGTCATCGTGTTTGTGCTACCGATATTGTTATTGCAACCTTGGGCACTTGATCGACAAGTACTGCCTTGGTTTCATGGCAGTATCCAATATTTGAACAGTGCTCCGCAGCTCTCGTCAAACCAGCTCTCTTCAATTCAGCTTACTGAGGACGAGGCAGATAGCGATGTAAATGTTCAAGCCAACCCTGCCGCAAATCTCAATCCTGTTACGTCACACGTAGCAAACCTTCCAAGCAACGACGAACTCTTGAGTGTGCGCCAATATAGTTGGCCGGTGCTTTCCCAAGTGATCTATTTGTTCTCTCCTGCGATGTGGCTTTGGTTATTGGTGCCACTAGGCATAGCTTGGCAGTTGCTGCGATTGTTTGGCAGTTACCTGATATCTCGTCGGATTTACCAACAGGCGTTGCCGCTAGGTGAGTATGCAACACCATCGTTAATGACGACTTTGACGCAAGTGAGTTCATTGGCAATCAAAGTTCATTCAAATGTCCCAAGCGCGATGTTACTCGGATTGCGTAAGCCGGTAATTGTGTTACCACAAGGTTATCTCAGCCAATGCTCAGCGTCAGAGCTGGTGTTGATAGTCAAGCATGAACATGTTCATTACCAAAACCAAGATTTATATACCTACAGCCTTCAGCAAGTGGTTGGCTGCTTGTGCTGGTGGAGTCCAGCTTGGCGAGTGATCGGTAAGCAATTGGAGCGATGGCGTGAGTTACGCTGCGATCTGCAGGTGAGTGCTAGCTTGGCTGAACCAAGTCGTTATGCGCAAACCTTGTTAGATTGTGCAAAGCGTATGCATTTAGCCAAAGCACCAAGCGTTTCACAGTTATTTGTGCAACGTTGGTTGCAACCTTCGATGCTGGCTCTGCGTATTGACGCCGTGTTAAGTGGTCAGCAACCTCAGCATCCTTGGCGATTTCGCACTTTACTGTTGTTTATGTTTGGTTTCTGTTTGGGCATTAGTTGGCTGGCCCAGCGCTGGCAACTCGCGGATTTACCGGCAAAACATGCGCAAGTTCGATTAAGCCAATTGCAACCGCTTGCTAGTTTGTTGCAGGCGGTGGCGGCTAACGATCGCGCCGAGGTCATTCGTTTATTAGACCAAGGCGCGCCACTGAATCTAGCCATGCCAGGCGAGGGCAGTGCGCTGATGGTCGCCGTGAACCATGGCCTTTTCGAGCAAGTCGAATTGCTGCTAGCTCGTGGAGCCGATGTTGAAGTGAGTAGCCGCGGTGATGGCAATGCATTAATTATTGCCGCCAGTCAGGGCGATCTGAAGCTAGCTAAACGTTTGCTGGACGCAGGAGCTAACGTTAACGCGGCAGTGCTTGCTGATGAAACCGCCTTAATTAATGCGAGTTATCGCGATGATTTCGCCATGGTGCAATTACTACTTAATCATGGCGCTGACATTAATTTACAGGTGGAAACACCCATATCAGATGGTCCAGAAATGCGTTCGCCGCTTAGTCGAGCAAGGACTCTGGCGATGCGGCAATATTTGATAGCCAAGGGGGCTCGATGATGCCTCCCTAGTCAACCTCAGCGCTAATTTATTCAGCTAAGTTACCAAGCTAAATTCCAAGCAAAATTCCAAGCAAAAATACGGTTATTGCCGTGTTTGGACTGCTTTTACCCAAAATTTGTCGAACTTACGAAATGCACAAGGAGTCATCATGAAGCAAACACTGGGAAAAATATTCAAGCGATCCGCCGTGATTATCATGGCTGTAATGGCGCTGCTGGCGATACCCGTGATCTGGTATTTCAGTGTTGATTGGGTGACATTGCCCGATGAAGTCCCGTCAGCACAACAGTTGTACCGAGCTGAATTTCAAAGCTCGGCTGATGCAGCCTTTACCTCACTCAAACAAGCGCAACAACTGCAGAAATTCCCAGGACTCACGGTGGCTATCGCCTACCAAGGCACATTATTGTGGTCGGGAGCTGTCGGTTATGCCGATGTTGAGGCAAGAACACCGGCCACTATCGATAGCCAATTTCGCATTGGTAGCACCTCAAAAGCGGTGACGGCAACAGCCATAGCGAGGGCTGTTGCCGCTGGCAAAGTCGATTTAGACGCGCCAATCTCAGCCTATCATCCTTCGTTGCCAAACCCGAAATGGGCGGCGTTGACCTTGCGCCAACTGCTTTCGCACACTGCCGGTTTGCCGGGCTATGGTGAAAATACCGATCTCATCGGCGTTTGGCATACCTTAATTAAACAAAAGCATTTTCCCGATGTGGATGACAGCTTAGCGTTATTTGACCAAGCTGAGCTGCAATATCCTGCTGGGCAAAACTTCTTATATAGCTCTTTTGATGTCAACTTAGCGAGCAGTGTGCTACAGCATGCCACACAACAGCCTTTTCTGAATTATCTAAACGCGGCGGTGGCTGAACCGTTACAACTCAAGAGTCTGCAAGCCGCCGACCAGCCTTATGCTCAGCAAGTAAAGTTTTATCAGCAGCTTAGCAACAAGCAAGTGAAGCCACATTGGCCGGTAAATTTGTCGCAGAAATGGGCTGGTGGTGGTTTAGCCGCGACGTCCAAAGATTTAGCCATGTTGGGAATGGCGTGGTTAAACCCTGAATTTATACCGCATAACATCCAACAACAGTTCTGGACTAGGCAGCTGCTTAGCAATGGTGAAGTCAACCCGCAGAATTATGCTTTGGGCTGGCGCGTGAGTCGCCGTAACTTTTTTTACTGCGATGATATGGCGTTACTGAGTAAAGAGCTCACATGGATCCATCATGGTGGTGTCTCCGATGGCGCGCAAAGTTGGTTGGTGGTTTATCCGGAATATCAATTGGTGCTGGCGATGAATACCAATACTGTCAAAGAAAACTATTGCGACTTTGCAGGGCAGGCGGCCGCTATTGTTCGACCTTTTATGCGACAAATCGCACCTGAGTTATTTGTAAATTAAGAACTTCGCCAACGAAGTGACGATTTGCAGTAAATCAGTATCTAAGTTAGTCATTTAGTCAGTCAGTGAACTGGAATTGCTGACAATAAAAAAGCGACCACTTCATCAGTGGTCGCTTTTTCAATTGCACATTACTGCGAATTTAACGCGGTAACCTCAGTCAATTACAACGCAGCAATTTGTGCTTGTTGTGCAAGTAACTTGCTAATAGCAGCTTCTGCGTCAGCCAATTTCTCACGCTCTTTGGCAAGCACTGCTTCTGGTGCTTTGGCGACAAAACCTTCGTTCGCCAGTTTGCCAGCAACCCGAGCGGCTTCTTGCTGCATTTTCTCTAATTGTTTAGCAATACGGCTTAATTCCGCTTCTTTGTCGATAAGACCAGCCATCGGGATCAGGAGGTCCATTGCGCCTAACAACTGCGCAGCACTGGCTGGTGCTGTATCGTCAGCGCCAAGCACCGTGATGCTTTCCAGTTTCGCCAAATTCAGCAGCAGTGCGCGGTTTTGCTCTAGACGACCAGCATCTTCGCTCGTTAAGTTACGCAGCAATACTGGCAATGGCTTCGTTGGTGCGATGTCCATCTCACCCCGAATATTACGAATAGCTAAAATGAAGCTCTTCACCCATTCGATATCCGCTTGTGCGGCTGGATTAATCAGCGCACTGTCGGCCGCAGGGTAAGCTTCATTCATGATGCTGACGCCCGCAGTAAAATCTTTGTTTGCCATTGGCGCAACCCGCTGCCAAATCTCTTCAGTGATAAATGGCATAATTGGGTGCATCAAACGCAGCAGTGATTCTAAAACTGTGACCAGTGTGCGACGAGTGCCACGTTGCTGAGCTTCAGTGCCTTTGAATAACACTGGTTTTGTCAGCTCTAAGTACCAGTCACAGAATTGGTTCCAAGTGAACTCATACAAAGTATTGGCAGCCATATCAAAACGATAGCTATCCAAGTACTGACGGAATTGGCTAACCGTTTCTTGGTATTGGCTTAAAATCCAATGATCCGCAAGCGATAACTCAATGTCGCCGCCGTTAAGACCGGTGTCTTTTTCTTCGGTCATCATCGTCACATAACGGCTGGCATTCCACAGCTTATTGACGAAGTTGCGATAACCTTCTAAACGCTTCATATCCCAGTTGATATCGCGACCGGTCGAGGCTAAAGCAGCAAGCGTGAAACGCAGTGCATCAGTCCCCGTGGCTTCGATGCCTTCTGGGAATTGTTTTTTGGTTTGGTTGCCAATTTTCTCTGCAAGTTGCGGCTGCATCATGTTGCTGGTGCGCTTTTCTAGCAGATCTTCCAAGCTGATACCGTCAATCATATCCAGTGGATCGATGACGTTACCTTTAGATTTTGACATTTTATCGCCATTTTCGTCGCGGATAAGACCGGTGACGTAAACCGTTTTAAATGGCACTTGTGGCTTGCCGTTTTCATCTTTGATGAAATGCATGGTCATCATGATCATCCGGGCAACCCAGAAGAAAATGATGTCAAAACCAGTCACTAACACGTCGGTTGGGTGGAAGGTTTTTAAATCTTCCGTGTTATCTGGCCAGCCGAGCGTTGAGAACGTCCAGAGTGCCGAGCTAAACCAAGTATCCAATACGTCGTTGTCTTGGCGCAGGCTCACTGAGTCCGCTAAACCGTGTTTGGCGCGAACTTCGGCTTCATTACGGCCCACATAAACTTTACCATCGGCTGCATACCAAGCAGGAATACGGTGACCCCACCACAGCTGACGGGAAATACACCAGTCTTGGATGTCACGCATCCAGCTGTAGTACATGTTTTCGTATTGTTTTGGCACAAATTGGATGTCGCCGTTTTCAACCGCTTCAATCGCAGTTTTCGCCATCGGCGCAACACGCACATACCATTGGTCGGTGAGCATTGGTTCAATCACCACGCCTGAGCGGTCGCCGTAGGGCAGGGTGTTGTTCAGCTCTTCAACTTTTTCCAGTAAACCTTGCGCATCCAAGGCCGCGACGATGGCTTTACGCGCCGCGTAGCGGTCAAGACCAGCAAATTCCGCTGGAATAGCAGCGGTCATCGCAGTGTTTTCTTCGCCGTTGGTGAAGAAGCATTCGCCAGTTGCGCGGATCGTCGCATCTGGGGTCATCACGTTGATCATTGGTAACTGGTGACGTTTACCGACTTCGTAGTCGTTAAAGTCATGGGCAGGCGTGATTTTCACACAGCCTGAGCCTTTGTCTTTATCGGCATGCTCATCAGCAACGATTGGAATACGACGATTCACCAGTGGCAGCAGAATTTCTTTGCCAATTAAAGACTGGTAACGCTCGTCGTCTGGGTTTACCGCAACAGCCGTATCACCCAGCATAGTTTCTGGACGAGTCGTCGCAACGACGATGTAGTTGTTGCCATCTGCAGTGGTCACGCCATCAGCAAGCGGGTAACGCAGATGCCAAAAATGACCTTTTTGGTCTTTGCTTTCAACTTCTAAGTCAGAAATTGCCGTGTGTAATTTTGGATCCCAGTTCACCAAGCGTTTACCGCGGTAAATCAGATCGTCTTCATACAAACGCACAAACACTTCTTGCACGGCGTTGGATAAACCAGCGTCCATGGTGAAGCGTTCTTTTTCCCAGTCGACGGAGTTGCCTAAACGGCGCATTTGCGAGGTGATGGTGCCACCTGATTCGGCTTTCCATTCCCAGACTTTTTCGATAAAGGCATCGCGACCCATCGCGTGGCGATCTGGCAGATTCGCCGCCGCCAGTTTGCGCTCAACCACCATTTGCGTGGCGATACCGGCGTGGTCAGTACCCACTTGCCATAAAGTATTTTTGCCTTGCATGCGCTTGTAGCGGGTGAGGGCGTCCATGATCGTTTGCTGGAACGCATGGCCCATATGCAGGCTGCCAGTGACGTTTGGCGGCGGGATCATAATGCAATAAGCGCCGTTGCTGTTATCACCTGACGGCTTG
>Ga0187843_10001476_pt1 | contig 14783 bp, 10 predicted proteins | sample SpaLakP09_SKY_43_FD_134516 | JGI IMG/M metagenome (GOLD analysis project Ga0187843, IMG submission 134516) | Oligotrophic lake water microbial communities from Sparkling Lake, Wisconsin, USA - SP09_SKY_43 | ecosystem: Environmental > Aquatic > Freshwater > Lake | place: USA: Sparkling Lake... | reverse complement strand
CGGTCAGCTCCCAGATCAGGAAGGCGATGAAGAACACCACGGCGGTCACGGCCAGCAGCACGATCTCGGTGGAGGCGAACCAGTCCTTTTCCTTGCCTTCATCGAGCATCAGCTGCAGGGCGGCTACCCACACCACCATCAGGATCAGCCCCACGCGATCGATGGGCAGCTTGCTGGTCTTGGTCTCGAAGCGCTTGAGCATGCGCCAGCCGAGATAGCCGCAGATCAGCGCCACCGGCACGTTGATCCATAAGATGTAGGGCCAGCTGTACTGGTCGCACAGCACCCCGCCCAGGATCGGCCCGGCAATCGGCGCCACCAGCGTGGTCATGGCCCACAGGCCGATGGCGGCCGGCGCTTTTTCCTTGGGGAAGATGCGCAGCAGCAGGGTTTGCGACAGCGGCATCAGCGGGCCACCCGCTAAGCCCTGCATCACGCGGAAGGCGATCAGCATGCCCAGCGAATTGGCCAGCCCGCACAGGGCCGAGAACAGCCCGAACATGACCATCGAGAGGATGAACACGCGCACCGTGCCGAAGCGATTGGCCAGCCAGCCGGTCAGGGGCACGGTGATGGCTTCGGCCACTGCATAGGAGGTGATGACGTAGGTGCCCTGGCTGGTCGAGGCGCCCAGGGCCCCGGCGATGGTCGAGACCGAGACGTTGGCAATGGTGGTGTCGAGCACCGCGATGAAGTTGGCGGCGGCCAGCAGGATGCCGGCGCCCACCAGCTGGCCGCCGGTCAGCGGGGCCTCGAAGGGACCGGGCTGGGCGGCAGGCTTGGGGGCGGGCAGGTCGCCCGCCGCTGCGCTTGTTGTGGATGACATGATGGGTCTTTCCTTGTGCTCGCCGGATTACAGCGCGCCGGCCCGGGTCTCGGCGCTGGCCGACTTGGGCTGGACGTCACCGGCCTGCATCTGGCCGCGCGTATCGATCTCCACCACCATCGACAGGCCCACCGACAGCGGACGCTGCGCCAGTTCCTTGGGATCCAGCGAGATGCGCACCGGCAGGCGCTGCACCACCTTGATCCAGTTGCCGGTGGCGTTCTGGGCCGGGATCACCGCAAAGGCCGAACCGGTCCCGCCGGAGAGGCCGGTGACCACGCCGTGGTATTCCACCGAGCCGCCATAAATGTCCGCCTTCATGGTCACCGGCTGGCCGATGCGCACCTTGGTCAGTTGTCCTTCCTTGAAGTTGGCATCCACGTGCATCTGCTGCAGCGGCACCACCGACAGCAGGCTGGCACCGCTCTGCACGCGCTGGCCGACCTGCACCTGGCGGCGGGCGATGACGCCATCCACCGGGGCGCGCAGCACGGTGCGCTCCAGGTCCAGCTTGGCTTGCGCCAGCTTGGCGCGGGCCAGGACCACTTCAGGATTGTCGGCCACCGTGGTGTTGGCGGTCAGCACGGTGCTGGCCTTTTCTGCACCCTGGGTGGCCTTGATGTTGGCACGGGATTGCACTTCGGCGGCTTCGGCCGCCTTCAGGTTGGCCTGGGCGGTCAGCAGGGCAGTGCGCGCATTGCTCAATTCTTCACCCGACACCGAACCCGACTTGGCCAGGGCCTCGCGGCGCTGCAGGTCGATCTCCGCGCGCTTCATATCGGCCTGCGCCGACAGCAACTGGGCACTGGCGCGCTTCTGCTCGGCTTCACGGGCCAGCACCTGGGCGGCCAGGCCGGCATCGTTGGCGAAGTAGCCCTTGACCTTGCGTTCGGTGCGGTCCAGGTCGGCGGCGGCCTGGTCCACGGCCAGCTTGGCATCGGCGTCGTCGATGCGCACCAGCACGTCGCCCTTCTTGACGGCCTGGGTATCGACCACGTCGACGGCAGCCACGATGCCATTGATGGCAGGAGTGACGGTGGCCACTTCGGTGGCGGTGTAGGCATTGTCGGTCTCGACGTAGCGCGAGCCGATCAGGTACCAGTAGGTGCCATAGCCGATGGCGGCGATGGCGACCACGCCGCCGAAGATGGAAAAGAGCTTCTTGCGCTTTTGTGCCGCGGCCGCCTTGGTGGCTGCTTCATTGCGCTGACGGGTTTCTTCGGCCAGGGTGTGGGCCGCTTGGGGATCGCTGTGGGACATGATGTTCAACCTTTCGCTTGCTGTTCGGTGTGGGGCGCGATGGCGCTGTCTTGGCTCTTGCTGTCGTCGGCGGCGCGGTAGCCGCCGCCCAGGGCGCGCACCAGCGCGACATCCAGGGTGAACAGGCGCGAGCGCAGGTCGGAGAGCTGGCGCAGGTTGCTGATGAGCGTGTCCTGCGCATTGAGCACGTCGAGGTAAGTGTTGAGGCCGCCGTTGTAGCGGTTGCTGACGATGCGATAGGCCTCTTCGGCGGCGTCCGCTGCGGCTTGCACGTCATGCAGGCGGCCGGCCAGGGCTTTCTCGCTCACGCCGACGTCGGCCACGTCCTGCAGGGCCTGGGTGACGGCCTGGTCGTAGTTGGCCACGGCTTCGTCATAGCTGGCGCTGGCCGAGCGGAACTGGCCGCGCAGGCGGCCGCCATTGAAGATGGGCAGCGAGATCGCCGGGCCGAAGCTGCCGATGTCGGAGCCGCTGCGGGTGAGCATGTCGATGCCCAGCGACTGGAAGCCGAAGTAAGCCGACAGGTTCACATTCGGGTAGAAGGCAGCACGCGCCACCTTGATCTGCTTGCCGGCCGCTTCGGCGCGCAGGCGCGCGGCCACGATGTCGGGACGACGGCCCAGCAGTTCCACCGGCAGTTGCGCGGGCAGGCCGAAGGGCTTGGACAGGTCGATCTGCGGACGTGCCAGCTGCAGGCCGCGATCCGGGCCGGCCCCGGCCAGTGCGGCCAGCTTGTTGCGTTGCAGGGCGATGGATTCGTCAGTGGCTTTGAGGTCGGCCTGGGCGATGGCGCGGCGCGCTTCCATCTGCTTGACCGAGCCGCGTGTCTCCAGGCCGTTGGCGAAGCGCTGGTTGAACAGGTCCAGCGTTTCTTCACGCACCTTGAGCGCGGCTTCATTGGTATCGCGCTGGGCGTAGAGCTGGGCCAGGTCGGCGTAGGCCGAGGCAATCGAGGTGGCCAGGGTGATGCGCGCCTGGGCGGCATCGGCCCGGCTGGCTTCCAGTTCGGAGGTGGCCGCCGCCAGCGCAGCGCGGTTCTTGCCCCAGAAGTCGATTTCGTAGCTGAAGTCCAGCGTAGCGCGGGTTTCGTTGTTGTAGCCCTTGGGCACGAAGTCCGGCGGCACGCCGTTGTTGTAGGACTGCTTCATGCGATCCAGCGAGGCATTGCCGCTCACCTGCGGATAGAGCGCCGCGCCTTGCTGCTGGGCCGTGCCCTCGGCCTTCATCAGGCGGGCCTTGGCCACGGCCATGGAGGGCGCGCTTTGCAGGGCTTCGGCGATGAGGCCGTTCAGTTGTGCGTCACCGTAGACCGTCCACCACTGGTCGCTCGGCCAGGCGGCTTGCACGGCTGTGGCGGCCAGGGTCTGGCTGCTCTGGTAGTGGTCGATGGACTTGGGTTCGGCGCGCGCACCGAGATCGGTGAAGGAGGCACAGCCGGCCATGAGCGCCGCCGTCAGCACGGCCGCCGAGACCGCCGCCGCCCGCCGCCACGGCAGGCCAGGCCGCTCGGACCGCAGCGCCGGATCGGGCGCGCGCTGGTCGGGGAGAGATGAGTTCTTGTTCATTTGCGTGGAGAGTGGAGTGAACGACTGAATCTGAATTTCGATGTTTAAAAACTGTACAGTTCAGTATAGTATTCGGTTTTATGAAGTGTCAAGGCGCTTTGCGATAAATTGCTCGTCTTTCTGCGGCATTGCCGCAACAGGGTTTTTTGGCCGCGATTTGAGGGCAATCCGGCGGCTTTCGGCGGCATCGTCGCCTATAATTCGGGATTGGCTGGTTTTCTGGCCGGCATCACAGGACAATCATGCGCAAGAAGAGTGAGGAACGGCGGCAGCAGATGATCGACATCGCTGCCGAGGTATTCAACGAAATCGGTTTCGAAGGCGCCTCCATGGCGGAAATCTCGGCCCGTATCGGGGGGTCCAAGGCCACGCTGTACAACTATTTCAGCTCCAAGGAGGAGATCTTCGTGGAGGTGATGATCAAGCAGGTGGGTTGCCAGTTTGAAGAATTGTTCATGGCCTTGCGTAATGAAGACGAAGTACGCGCAGCTTTATTGCGGCTGGCCAGTCATTATCTGGGGGTGGTGTTCCGGCCGGAGATCGTGGCGGTGAGGCGGCTGGGGATGTATTACGCCGGCAAGTCCGATCTGGGGCCGCTGCTGTATGAGCGCGGGCCCAAGCGCGGCTGGACGCGCATTGCCGATTTCCTGAAGGTCAAAATGGAGGAGGGCAAGCTGCGTGCCGCTGATTCCTGGATTGCGGCCATGCAGTTTCGCGCACTGATCGAAGCGGAATGGATGGAAGTGCGCATGCTCAACGTGGTCACCGAGATCCCGGCGGATCAGCTGCAGGCTTCCGCGGAGCGGGCGGTGGAGGCTTTTCTTTATCTGTATCAGCCGCGCTGAGGGGATCTTAGAAGCTCAGTGCGGCGGCGTGCCGGTAGTCGATCAGGGCGCCCATGGGCGTCTGAGTCCAAGCCTGTTCCCGGTGCGAGGCTTCGGAAATGTCATTGGCGCTCATCTTGGCAAAGCGCTTCTTGATGGCCAGCAGCAGGCCCAGTTCGTCCTCGTCGAAGTAATTGCGGTCGGCACTGCGCAAGGCCCGCACCTGGGTTCCTTCCATCGCGCCGACCTGGACCTCCGCCTGTTCGATGAGTCCACGCTGCTCCAGCAAGGAAAACAGCAGGCGGAAAGCCGACGGCACCGGTCCGTAGGGCAGGCGTTCGTAAGCCAGCCCCGAGAGGCTTTTTCCTCGCTGCTGGTAGTGCTTGAAATCGCTGTAGAAGAGCAGCTTGTTGAGTTTGGTCACGAAGACACCCTCGCCTTCGCTGAGCAAGAGCACGACTTGTTCGAGCTTGTCCAGATTAAGGCGCTCGGCAGGCGCGGTACGCGCGGTGCTCACGAAGGCCTTCTCCAGTGCAGCGGCGCCCGCCTGCTTTTCCAGTTCGGCCAGCAGCCGGGTACGCACTTGTGCAGCAAGATCCCGCGCACTGCGGACCAGTTCAATGAGGGTGTCCACAGAGCCCATTGCCATGCGCATGGACTTGTCATGCGCGTCGGACTGCAGCTTGCCGTTTTCGTAGCGGCTCACGGTGGCCACGCCCCAGCCCAGTACCGCAGCCAGCTCGACCTGTGACAGCCCCAGCGACTTGCGCCAGGCGATCAGCCTGTCCGGCTCGACCATTGCATGCCGCGCGCGATACAGCGCGCGCGCCTTGACCAGGCTGTCTTCCATGTCCAGCGTCTGGAAGCTCTCGCCACAGCGGTCGCAGGCAAAATAATCCACCGGTACCTCAAACGTTTCCTTGTTCACGGTACGGGCTTCCGTCGTGCTGACAAGATGCACGGTTCCGTCGCCAGCACAGTTGGGGCAAATTTCAAAGGGCTTCAGGTCCATCACACACTCCATTGCACAGGGGGCTTCTTGAATGGGAACTGCATCGCTCGTTCAGGCGGATGAAATGACATGCACGTGGTCCGGCGTCCCTCGCGTGACACTGCCAGACAGAGCTTGATGTACACGCGATGGATCCGCTGCTCCCGGCCCATGTGCTGCGCTACCGTCTTGCCGAAGTGCCAGACCCAGCCTGTGCCCCAGTCGTTCTGGCCGGGGCCGTAGCTGTAGTCCTCGATGCGGAGCTGCTTGAGCTCGCGCACTACATCCACCATCTCGAAATCGATTTGCGCCATGAATTCCAGGGTCTTGCGCTGACGCGACAAGATGATGTCCCGCGAGGGCAAGGCACCCAAGCGGGTGAGGAAGTGCTGCACCTGCAATCGGGTCGCTGACATGGCGGGAGCTCCAATTTTAGATCAATTGATAAGTAATCAAAGATAAATAATCAATTGATGTTGCCTGTGGGATACGTTGAGGTGTGATGTTCCCTCAGGCCGTCGCGCAGCGGTTTCGAAAAGATGGGATAAACCGCAACAAAATGAAGCCGTAAAAAAGCCGGGCTTGCCTCAACGGCAAGCCCGGCTTCCCCCGAATCGGGACCAATATGAATGAATTCAGCGCTGATGCACCCGCACCCCCGCCGAATAGGTCGCAGCGATGGCGCGGTCGTCACCCAAAATGGCCAGTGCGAACAATTGTTCCTCCAGGCTGTCGGTAGTGGCACTGCGGCGCGCCAGCAATGGTGTGGCCTGCGGATCGAGCACGATGAAGTCGGCATCACAGCCCGGCGTGAAGCTGCCGATGGTCCCTTCCAGCTGAAGCGCGCGGGCACCGCCCAGCGTGGCCAGATAGAACATGCGCTGCGCCGGCAGGTAGGTGCCGCCCATGCGCGCAACCTTGTAGAGTTCGTTCATGGTTTGCAGCATCGAGAAACTGGTGCCGCCGCCCACGTCCGTGGCCAGCGACAGCGGCACGCGCGCCGCATCGGCACGGGCAAAATCGAACAGGCCGCTGCCCAGGAACAGGTTGGACGTCGGGCACAAGGTGGCGGCCGATTGCGTGGCCGCCATGCGGGCGCGATCCTGGTCGTCCAGCCAGATGCAGTGCGCATACAGCGCACGCTGGCGCATCAGGCCGTAGCCGTCATATACGTCCAGGTAGCTGCGGGCATCGGGATAGAGCTCCTTCACCCATTTCACTTCATCCGTATTTTCGGCCACGTGGGTTTGTATATACGTGTCCGGATACTGCGCTGCCAGCTCGCCGGCCAGCTTCATCTGTTCATGGGTGGAGGTCGGTGCAAAGCGCACGGTGATGGCGTAATGCTGGCGTCCCTTGTTGTGCCAGCGCCCGATCAGCTCCTCGCTCTCGCGCACGCCCGACTCGGCCGTATCACGCAGGAAATCCGGTGCATTGCGATCCATCAGGCACTTGCCGGCCACCATGCGCAGGTTGCGTGCATGGCTGGCCGCAAAGAAGGCATCCACCGACTGCGGATGCACCGTGCAATACACGGCCGCACTGGTGGTGCCGTTGCGCAGCAGTTCGGCCAGGAAGAAATCGGCCACCTCGGAGGCGTGTTCCGGCTGCCGGAAGCGGCGCTCGGCCGGGAAGGTGTAGTTGTCCAGCCAGGGCAGCAAACCCGGCGCGGGCGAACCGATGATGTCGGTCTGCGGATAGTGGATGTGGGTGTCGATGAAACCGGGGCAGAGGATCTTGCCGCGCAGGTCTTCGATGATGGTCGCGGGCGGCAGGGTTGCGGCCAGCGTGGCGTAGTCGCCGGCCGCCTGGATCTTGCCGTCTTGTACCAGCAGCAGGCCATCGCTGTGCCATTGCGTGGCGTGTTCGTCGAAGGCGGGATCGTTGGTGAAATACAGCAGGCTGGCGCGGTAGGCTTGCAGGGATGGGCTCATGGTGTTTCCTCGATGCAGGCGGCGCCGCGCGCACGGGCGCGGGCCGTCGATTCAGTGGTCATCATACTGGAAGGCAGCGTCGTGACGATGCTTTCCGTGTTGCGAGAGTGGAATCGAAGGGCAATCCGGTGCGATCAGCCAAAACGTGTCGACAGGATTCCCGGAAGGGGTGACGGCAGGGTGTTCCTTCAGCCTCTGCCGTCCAGAGCGTGTGTGGCCAGACTCAGTGGCCATGCCTTGGGTTTGGGTTGGGTAAAGCGCAGTTCCCACAGTTGCATCAGTTGCGCCACCACCGCAATGGCGATGCTGGCAGGCTCCTTGCCATAGATGCCGGGGATGCCGATGGGGCAGGTCATGCGTTCCAGCTGCGCCGCCGAGAATCCGCGTTCAGACAGGCGATGCTCGAACTGCTTGCGCTTGGTGATGGACCCGATCAGCCCGAACCATGCCGCATCTTCACGCTTGAGGATGCGTTCGCTCAGTTGCTGGTCGAGGGCGTGGCTGTGGGTCATCACGAGATAATACGCGCCGGGTTCGGCCATGTCGACCGCAGCATTGGGCACGTCGGTGGCCTCAATGCGGATCTGCGGCGGCAGGCCGGGCGGGAACATGTCCTCGCGCTCATCCACCCACAGCACCCGGCAAGGCAGGGTCGACAAGACCTTGACGATGGCCGCTCCCACATGCCCGGCACCGAACAGCACCACCTGCGGCTGATGCGCCCGGCATAGGTCGAGCAGCCAGCGGCGTCCTTGGCCGTCGCGCACCAGCTGTGTCTGGCGTGCGTGACGGATGACCTCCGGCGGCAGGCCGAGGCCGGATGCATCGTTCTCCAGCAGTTGCATGGGCGCGTCGTGATCCAGCGGCAAGGCGCGCCAGCGGTCAGTGCCGCTGCACCAGGCCTGTTCCAGCGCCTGCCAGGTGCGCAAGGAGGTGGCCCCGGCATCGATACGCTCGAAGCAGAGAAACACCACACCGCCGCAACACTGTCCCAGGCTCGGCCCGAGCGCGATGCGTTCCAGTCGTCGCTGATCGGCCAATTCGTCGGAGCCGGCCGCCAGCATGGCCCGCGCGATCTGCGCCGCGCGCCATTCGAGGTGGCCACCGCCGATGGTGTCGAACTGGCCCTCGGCGGTATAGAGCATGCGCGCGCCCGGCTCGCGCGGGGTCGATCCCTGGATCTGGGCCACCGTCACCAGCACTGCCGGGATGCTTTCCTTTTGCATGCGGCGTAATGCGCTCAGCCATGTGCTCATGATGTTTCTCCGCCGCGTATTACTGGGTGAGCGTGGCCGCGCGCACGGCATCGACCGCGTCGAGGATGGCCTCGCTGGTGGCCGGTGCGCGCAGCGGCGGATTGACGCGATGCGCGCCTACCGACGAGACCGCATCGCGGATCGCCAGGAACACCGAGAACGGCAGCAGCAGCGGCGGCTCACCCACCGCCTTGGAGCGGTGGATGGTGTCGGACACATTGCTGTTGGCATACAGCGCCGTGCGGAAGGCTTCCGGACAATCCGAGATGGCCGGGATCTTGTAGGTGGAAGGGGCATGGGTCATCAGCTTGCCGTCCTTGTTCCACCACAGTTCCTCGGTGGTCAGCCAGCCCATGCCCTGGATGAAACCGCCCTCGACCTGGCCGATATCCAGCGCCGGGTTCAGGCTCTCGCCGGCGTCATACAGCAGGTCGGCCTGCAGCAGTTTCCATTCGCCGGTGAGGGTGTCGATGACCACTTCCGACACCGCCGCCGCATAGGCGAAATAGAAGAAGGGATGGCCGTGCATGCGCTTGGCATCCCAATGCACCTTCGGTGTGGAATAGAAACCGTCGGACCACAATTGCACCCGTTGCAGGTAAGCCTTCATCACCAGCTCGACGAAGGGCAGGGATTGCTCTCCCGCCAGCACCAGGCCATCGGCAAAGCGCACCGTTGCGGCCTCCACGCCAAAATGACGAGCCGCCACATCGGCCAGCCGTGCGCGGATCTGCAGGGCGGCATCCTGCGCCGCCTTGCCGTTGAGATCGCTGCCGGTGGAGGCGGCGGTGGCCGAGGTGTTGGCGATCTTGCTGGTATCGGTGGCGGTGCAGCGCACCTTCTCCAGCGGCACGCCCAGGGCGTTGGCCACTACCTGCGCGACCTTGGTGTTCAAGCCTTGGCCCATCTCGGTACCACCGTGATTGACCAGCACCGAGCCATCGGTATAGACGTGCACCAGCGAGCCGGCCTGGTTCAGGTGCGGCACGTTGAAGGAAATGCCGAACTTCACCGGCGTGAGCGCCAGGCCCTTCTTCAATACCTTGCTGCCCGCATTGAACTCGGCCACGGCGCGGCGGCGTTCCTGGTAGCGGCTGCTGCGTTCGAGCTGATCGACCAGGCCGTGGATGACGTTGTCTTCCACCTTCTGGCCATAGTGGGTCACGTTGCGCGCCTCCGGTCCCTCGGCGTCGCTGGGCCCGTAGAAATTGTTGCGGCGGATCTCCAGCGGATCGCGTCCGAGGTTGCGGGCGATGTCGTCGAGGATGTATTCGATGGCCAGCGCACCCTGCGGTCCGCCGAAGCCGCGGAAGGCGGTATTGGATTGCGTGTTGGTCTTGCCGCACATGGCGTGGATTTCCACGTCCGAGAGATAGTAGGCATTGTCGAAGTGGCAGACCGCGCGCGTGGCCACCGGGCCTGAGAGGTCGGCCGAGAAACCGGCGCGCGAGATCATGTCGATCTTGGCCGCGACGATGCGCCCGTCATCGTCATACCCGATCTCGTAGTCATACGCAAAGCAGTGGCGCTTGCCGGTGACCATCATGTCGTCGTCACGGTCGGCGCGCAGTTTCACCGGGCGCCGCAGCTTGGCCGCCGCCACCGCCGCTGCGCAAGCCCACAGTGCCGACTGCGATTCCTTGCCGCCGAAGCCGCCGCCCATGCGCCGGCATTCCACCAGCACATCGTGCGAAGCCAGTTTCAGGACGGTGGCAATGTGGTGCTGCATTTCGCTCGGGTGCTGGGTCGAGCAATACACGTGCATGCCGCGTCCCTCCTTGGGGATGGCATAGGAGATCTGTCCTTCCAGATAGAACTGTTCCTGCCCGCCCACATCGAATTGCCCGCGCAGCTTGTGCGGTGCGAGCGCCAAGGCCACCGCCGGTTCGCCACGCGACAGATGCATCGGCGGCAGCACGTAGGATTGCGCCGCATGCGCATCACGCGGGGTCAGGATGGGCGGCAGTTCTTCGTAGTCGATCACGGCCAGTCGGGCCGCGCGGCGGGCCTGGTCATGGCTGTCGGCCACCACGATGAAGACCGGCTGGCCCACGTATTGCACCAGGCCATCGGCCAGTACCGGGTCGTCATGGATGATGGCACCGCATTCGTTCTCGCCCGGAATATCGGCAGCGGTGAAGACGGCACGCACACCCGGAGCGGCCTTGACCTTTTCCAGATCGATGCCGCGCACCCGCGCGTGGGCCTTCTGCGACAGGCCCAGTGCCGCATGCAGGGTGCCGTGCAGCTCGGTGATGTCGTCGGTATAGGTGGCTTCGCCGGTCACGTGCAGGATCGCCGATTCATGCGGATGCGGCTTGCCCACGGTGGCCCAGTCCTTGGGCGGCTGCACCAGGGTGTTGAGGAATTGTTCGGTTTGCTTGTTCATGCGGTTCTCCTGCAGGTTCGGTCCAAGGGCTTCACGCGGCGCTGACCGCGAAGGCGCGCACATCCTGGCGCGCCAGGGGCGCATCGGTGCGCGTTTCCAGCCAATAGCGATAGAGCAGGTTCTGCGCCGTGCGCAAGCGATAGGCGGCGCTGGCCCGCATGTCCGACAGCGGTGCGTAATCCTGCGCCAGTGCGGCCATGGCCGCCTGCACTTGCGCTTCGCTCCAGGCGCCGCCCTGCAGCAGCGCTTCGGCGTGGGCCGCGCGCTTGGGGGTGGCGGCCATGCCGCCGAAGGCAATGCGCGCCTCGGCGATGGTGTCGCCGTCCATGCGCAGCGCGAAGGCGGCGCAGACCGCAGAGATGTCCTGGTCGAAGCGCTTGGAGAGTTTGTAAACCCGGAAGCGCACGTCCTTGCGCGGCAGCGGGATGCGCACGGCCTGCACCACTTCATCAGCTTGCAGGGCCGACTTCTGGTAGGCCAGGTAGAAGTCTTCCAGCGGCATCACGCGCTGGCCACGTACGCTGGCCAGCACGATCTGCGCGCCCAGCGCGATCAGCCAGGGCATGGAGTCGCCGATGGGCGAACCATTGGCGACGTTGCCGCCCAGCGTGCCGGCATTGCGCACGGGCAGGGAGGCGAAACGCTGCCAGAGTTCCGACAGCTCTTCCGGATAGTGGCGCGCGGCTTCAGCATAGGCCTCTTCCAGCGAGACGCCGGCGCCGATCTCCAGCATGCCGTCCTGCACCTGCATGGCGCGCAGTTCTTCTACGCGGCCGATGTAGACGATATCGCCCAGCTCGCGCATCTGCTTGGTCACCCACAGGCCCACATCGGTGGAGCCGGCCAGGATGCGGGCCTTGGGCATGTCGGCGCGCAGTTGCACCAGTTGTGCCAGCGTGCGCGGGGCGTGGAAGGTCTGGCCGGCATGCGTGACGGCCAGCGGCGTGTCCTGGTCGATGGCGCGCAGAGCAGTCTTGACGGCCTCGCGGTCGAACTCGACCTTGGGCAGTTCGCCCATGCGGCGTGCCGCATCGATGATGGGACGATAGCCGGTGCAGCGGCACAGGTTGCCGGAGAGGGCGTCGTCGATCTCGCGCTTGTCGGGCGTGATGCCGTCCTTGTCATGCTTGAGGTACAGGCCCCACAGCGACATCACGAAGCCCGGTGTGCAGAAGCCGCACTGTGAGCCATGGCATTCCACCATGGCCTGCTGCACCGGATGCAGGCAGCCGTCGGACTGCTTCAGGTCTTCCACGGTGAACAAGGCGCGGCCGTCCAGCGTGGGCAGGAATTGGATGCAGGCATTGACCGTCTTCAGTTCCAGCTGGTCATCGCGCAGTTCACCCACGACCACGGTACAGGCCCCGCAATCGCCTTCGGCACAGCCTTCCTTGGTGCCGGTGCAATGCAGGTCCTCGCGCAGATGCTGCAGAACGGTGCGGGTCGTGGGTTGGCCTGCTACTTCGTGGGTCTGGCCGCGAAAGTAGAACTGGATGGGGCGGATGGTCTCTGGCATTTGGCTTTTACTCGAAATGGATTGTCTACAAAACAGACTGCTTTATGGCGCGCTCCAGGGCGTATCGTGGGGCGTGCTTCTTGTTGTTGGATCTGCTTTCAGGCGGCACCTCCGCTTGGGGCGGTGGCCGGCCTGTGGTGTCTCCCGTGGCCAGATGGCATTCAAGAAACGTGCCGGGGTCGTCAAAAGAGGAAACGGATTGTCCGCGGATGATTGTTGCGGACGATTGTCGGGTTCCCTCTTGTCACGATCCCGAAGAGGCGGCCGGTTTGTCACCGGGCTGCCTCTTCGATTTTTCCTTTTGCTTCATGAGGCGGCGTGGCCGCTCATTCACCGCCGAGGTAGATGATCTTGAACAGGAAGATCGCGGCGATGATCCAGATTACCACTGATACATCCTTCATACGACCCGTCAGCAGCTTCAATCCGGCATAGCTGATGAAGCCCAGCGCCAGGCCATTGGCAATGGAGTAGGTGAAGGGCATCACCAGTGCGGTGATCACGGCCGGTACGCATTCGGTGGTGTCTTCCCAGTCGAGTGCACCAGTTCGCGCAGCATCAGGCAGGCCACGAAGAACAGCGCCGGTGCCGTGGCGTAAGCGGGGACCACGCCAGCCAGCGGGGCGATGAACAGGCACAGCAGGAACAGCACGGCGATGGCGACCGCAGTCAGGCCGGTGCGGCCACCGGCCTGCACGCCGGCAGCGCTTTCGATGTAGGCGGTGGTGGAGGAGGTGCCCAGCAGGGAGCCGGCGACAATGGCGGTGCTGTCAGCCATGAGGGCCTTGTTCAGGCGCTCCATCTTCCCATCCTTCATCAGTCCTGCACGGGTGGCCACGCCCATCAGGGTGCCGGTAGCGTCAAACAGCTCGACCAGGAAGAACACCAGCACCACGTTCAACAGGCCCATGGAAATGGCCCCCTTGATGTCCAGCTGCAGGAAGGTCGGGGCGATCGAGGGCGGGGCGGCGAAGATGCCGGAGAAATGGTTGCCGCCGAAGACGAAGGACAGCACCGTCACCAGCAGGATGCCGATCAGCAGTGCGCCACGCACCTTCAAGCGGTCCAGCGCCACGATCACCAGGAAGCCGATGATGGCCATCACCGGGGCCGGCTGGTGCAGGTCGCCAAGGGTGACGAAGGTGGCCGGATTGGCGGCGACGATGCCGGCGCTCTTCAGGGAAATGATCGCCAGGAACAGCCCGATGCCTGCCGGGATGGCCGTGCGCAAGGACTGCGGGATGCTCTTGATGATCAGCTCACGTACCCGCAGCACACTCACCAGCAAGAACAGGCAGCCCGAAATCAGCACCGCGCCCAGCGCAGCCTGCCACGGGAAACCCATGCCCTTGACCACGGCATAGGCAAAGTAGGCATTCAAGCCCATGCCAGGGGCCAGGCCAATCGGATAGTTGGCATACAAGCCCATGATCAGCGTGCCGACAGCTGCCGCCACACAGGTGGCCACAAAGACCGAGTCCTTGGGCATGCCGGCATCCCCCAAAATGCTGGGGTTCACGAAGATGATGTAAGCCATCGTCAAAAAGGTGGTCAGGCCGGCCAGCAACTCCGTGCGGACGGTGGTGCCGTTCTCTTCCAGGCGGAAGAACTTGTTCAAGGCGTTCATTGTGGGTTGTCTCCGTTTGGTCCGTTTTTATGCGCCGGAAAACTTGCCTGGCATTGGCGCTGTTCATGCGCTTGGGCATGCGTCAGGGCCGGGGGCAGGCAAAAAATGGGCGGTGCTGGTGGGGGTGCTTTTCGCATTGTTTTGGCAGCGTTGCTAATGTCGTTGAATTTCATCTGAGGGATGTAAGGGCTGGCACATAGCCATTATTAACCTGGAGTTATAACTGGGATATTGGGCGGAAATCGGCGCTGGCGCTGGAGATTGTTGCTGCGCATTGGTGACACGGAGGTATCGAATCTTGTGTTTCGCAGGCGAGATTTTGCCAGTTTTATCTGGTGGGGGCTTTTTGGGTCGGGGTTTGTTGTTTTAGGGAAATTATTTGCTTGCTTGCTTGTTTGCTGGCTTGGGTAGTCTGCACGGAATGCTTTCCTGCGCTCTAGCTTAATTATTTCCTCTCTCCGGGCGGAACGGAGCGCCGGGGGCGGCCCGGCAGCCGCTCACTTTTCTTGTCTCGCCAAGAAAAGTAAGCAAAAGAAGGCGACCCCAAAGAGCCAGCCCTCCTCCGGAGGGTCCCCGCCGCAGCGAAGCGAAAAGT
>Ga0187843_10001475_pt1 | contig 14784 bp, 11 predicted proteins | sample SpaLakP09_SKY_43_FD_134516 | JGI IMG/M metagenome (GOLD analysis project Ga0187843, IMG submission 134516) | Oligotrophic lake water microbial communities from Sparkling Lake, Wisconsin, USA - SP09_SKY_43 | ecosystem: Environmental > Aquatic > Freshwater > Lake | place: USA: Sparkling Lake... | reverse complement strand
TTGACCGGAACATTACCCCTGCGCGACAGGCCGGTGGGCAGATTGGTCTGGGTTTGTGATGCGCTCGCGTTGCGGTCCGGTTAAAGGGCCGCCACGGTTCAGCGGTGATCGCCTGTGGCCAGCCGGTGCGGGGATCGGGAGAGGGTGGTGTGGCAGCAGTCGAGCAGAGGGCCCCGGCCCGTGCATACTGGGCCCGGTATTGCGATGCGCTACCGGGCAATTTCATCCATACAAGCCATTCATTTATCTGGCGGTGTCCGCTGCTGTAGCACCTGCCGGTTTACTGCACCTTATATACATTGGACGACAGCTGCAGCGTGGCATCAAAAGTGACCGGTGGGCGATGCGGGTGCACTTTCAATACGGCATCCACCCGGAAGCGCAGATGTCTTTCCATTTCGCGCGGGGCATCCAGGTTGACGCGCACCCTGGACAGCCGGGGTTCATGCGTCTCGATGGCGCGTCGCAATTGTTCACGCAGCAGTTCCCGGTCGTCAGGGTTCAGCAGGCTGATGCCGCTCAGATCGGGAATCCCAAAGCGCAGCATGCTGCTGCTGGCCAGGGGGTAGGCATCGAACAAGTCGTCCAGCGGCATGGTGCGAGTATTGAGCAGGGCTTCCAGATCGCGCGCCAGTGAGCGCTTGAATTGGGCGAGTTCATACAGCATGGCTTCGGGCTGGCGCGAGCGCTCCGGCTCGTCATCCAGCAGGCGGTCGAGTACGGAGGGCTGGATCAGGGCGTGACGACTCAGTGTGCTCATGTCAGCTGGCAAACAGCTTGCCCAGCTGCTTGGCCAGCAACCAGCGGTAGGTCATGAAGATGCCGCAACCCGCAATGGCCAGCAGGGCGAAATACAGCCATAAGGGCAGCTCGTGCCGGACAAAGGCCTGAAAGCGTTGTGGCAGCTGGGCATTGGGGGCGAACTCCGCCTTGCCGCCGCGCACTTGCTGGATTTCCTGCGCCAGCTTGTGGGTCAGGTAGCCCAGTTTTTCTTCTCCTTCCAGCAGATATTTACCCTGAAAGCCCAGCAGCAGGCAGCTGTAGAACACTTCTAGTGGCTCGATTTGCTGTGCCGGCTCCAGGCGCAATTGTTCCAGTCGACTGAAAAAACCTTCACCCGCCAGATGTTCGCCAAACAGACGCAATTGCAAGGGCATGCGTTCCCATTCGTCGCGCAAGGGGAAGTCCGACGACAGAATGATTTCATCCATCAGCGCACAAAAGGCGTATTTGGAATAGTTGACTGCATTCATGTCCTTGTTGAAATTGCGCGCATTTTTCTCGTATTGCGCCAGAAATTGGTCGACACGGCGGTTGAATTCCACCGCGCTGCCAGGGGCATTGCCGTCTTTCAACAGAAATAGCAGATAAATGCCGTCTTCCAGCATCTCGCGCAGGCTGGGAGCGGCCGACGGGGTGACCGCCAGTGGGCGTTCTTGGTTGGGGAGGGCAGTAGCTTGGTTCATGGCCTTATCAGCGGAAAACGGCAATCAGTTCGAGTGACAGATTGGCGAGGGTTTGTGGGAGGTAGATGCAGATGCTGCGTGACTGCAGCATGCGGCCAAAAATATCTCCGTGCGGTTCGAGGGCGAAGTAATGATTGCCAACCCGCACCGGCACGGCGGACGGTGTCTGCGCCGCATGGCTGAGCGCTACGCCGCGCAGCGCGGAGTTGAGGATTTTCTCCACATCATCCGGCGCACCGATCTTGAGTTTCAGCGGCACGTTGTCGATTACCTGGCTGGCGGGCATCTCGCTTGACACTGATAGGTAGAAATCCACGTTATCCAGCAAACGGTCGCTTTCCAGTCGGCCAATAAAGAAGGATGGCTTGGGCGAATGCAGCGGGATGATGGTGTAGCGCGCCGAGATGACGGTCTCCAGCAGTTCGCGGATTTGTTGATCCAGAACCGGCAGTACCAGATGCAATTGCTCATGCCGGTAGGCGGGAATGTCCGACAAGGTATACAGGGTGGCGAAGGTTTGCAGCTCGCCACAGAACTCGGCGAGTGCCATGTAAAGCTCTTCCGGGTGTAGCGGGCTGCATTGCGACAGATGGCGCAGCCGGGCGAAGTTGCGATTTACCGTATGCAATAGCCAGAAAGAGCTGATGTCAGTGGAGCCATATTCAACAACGCTTTTTGATCTTTCGCGATGGCTGTTGCTCAAAGACTGGTTTTTCACCAACAAAATGTCTAATAGCCGACGCAGCAGCTGCTGAATCTCGGTTGAACCCTCGGTGGTGAGCAGGGGCGGAATGAAGCCGCTGCAGACACGCCATTGTCCTGTTGCGTCCTTTTCCAGTTGGCATAGCGGAACTGATTCGTAGCCGTCACGGTTTTCTTCCTCGAACATCAGTTTGATGTCGAGTTCAAGTGTGCTGACATCCGCTTCCAGTGCCTGTGTGTACAAGTCGGCAACTTCACTGCTATTGCTCACGAAGCGAGTAGGGCGATTGAGCGCCTCCCCGCTGCGCGTATTCCCCCCGTATGGCTGCAACTGGGCAAGGCAAGCATAGAGGGTGGTCTTGATGCCAAGCTGGGGAACGGTGGCGCACTCCCGCGACAGGGGCAGTGCTGCATTGCCGGGTGCCTGGTACAGCGTGCCGTCGCGAAATAGCACGGTCAGGGCATCGATACGCACCATGCCGGCTTTCAGTGCTGTTTCATCTACTTGCAGGTGGCTGATGCCCCAGCGATGTCGGTCTGACAGGTGTAGTAGCTGTGCGCTTTTTTGTTCTAGGAACAATGACTGTTGCTGGAAATGCTGTGGCCGCAAAAACATGCCTTCGCCCCACAGAATTCTTTTTGCATATTGCATCTTGTCATGACCTTGCTTTTGCAACGGAGGATCAATGCGGCGCATTGATTTAAACGATGCTTTTAAGGAGTTTTACTTAGTAAAAATATCATTTGTCATATTTATGGCAAATGGGATGTACATAGCAATAATTAAATATTCAATTAATGGACTGATAACAAACGTTGTTAAATTGCAACAGAACAGATTTTTTTACCGGACAAATCAACGCAGCTTGCTGGTGCACTCGGCTGGAGGCTGTGAAGATTGGCCCGGAATTGCGATGTTCTTGGCAGTCACGGGTTGCAGAAAGCAATCGGCAGCCTTGAACACCAGTCCGCGGCTCTTGATGGCATCGGCATCAAACAGCAACCTCCAGTAGCCTGGGTCTGGTCGCCTGAAGAAACCAACCACGCCAACGTAGCGCGTTTCTTCGCCTATGGTCTCGCTGTCAGTCACTGATTTGCCTGGAATCATGGTCAGTTCTTTGCTGGAAATAAGCGTGTTTCCTAGCAGATCCTGCTCTGTTTTCCCCGCCAGCAGGGCATCCATGGTCATCCTGTTGAATGCATCGGCACTGCGCAATTGGTAGATGTGCACCACCACGGATAGCGGTTTTCCCTGTGCATCACGGTTCAGGCCGACGGTGCTTTCGCCGTGGATGGCGATCATTTTCGGGCCGCCGCATGCGCTGAGCATCAAGGGGATCAGGATGCCTGCCAACAGGCTTTTGCGGTGACTTTGCAAATTAAATGTCATTGGAAAATGCTCGTTCCTGATTGAAAAAACTGCATAGCATATTCTATCGGTACTTTTACTAGTTCTTACAGCTATCATCTCTGGAAAATAAATTACATTATAATATTCTTTTTGCGTATTGTTACATATTGTGATAATACTTTAAATGCAATTATGATTCTCGGGTGTTGATTGTGTCATGCAGATGATTTTTGCCTTGCCGGTACTGGTTGCCTTGCTCGTACTGCTGCTGGCTTGGGTTGGCTGGCGTTACTTCTTGGGAGTGGGTGCCTTGGCGCAAGCGCATCCACTGCAGGGTCCCGGCTCGGCTGAGGGGCTGCTGTCAGAGCCACCGTTGAGTATGGAGGATGCTGCGGACTTGGCAACGCTGCCTGCTGGGTCAGTTGCCAATGCTCAGCCACAAGTCCCAGGGGTAAGGCACAGCTTCCGCTGGTTGCTACTTCCCTTGTTGTCCTTGCCCGTGGTGGGTTTGGGGGTGCTGCTGGTGTTGAATATGGGGCGCTACTATCAGCGGCCGGACTACGTGGCCCAGGAGTACGCCCAGACCGAGCGCATCAAGCAGACGCTGCAGGAAGAGAAACTGGTGCCGCCACCAGCCTTGCCGCCAACTGCTTTTGTCGATGCCCAAGCGGAAAGACCTAGTCTGGACATCAATCATGCAAACCGTGACTGGAGTCGTTTGAATCCGGCTTTTGTACAAACAGTGTTGCGGGTGATGGCGGCGATGAAAGAACGTGGTTTTGCCATGGTTTTGCTGGAAGGCTATCGCAGCCCGGAGCGTCAGAACGCGCTGGCTACGCAAGGTAATCATGTCACCCAGGCCAAGGGAGGGGAGAGCAAGCATCAGTACGGTTTGGCTGTCGATCTGGCTCCAATCCGTAATGGCAAGGTGGTGATCTCCGAGCGTGATCCGTGGGCGATGCAGGCGTATCAGGCCTTGGGTGAGGAGGCGCAAGCTGCCGGGCTTACCTGGGGTGGTAATTGGAGTTTCAAGGATTTTGGCCATATCGAACAGACAGGCTCAATTCGGGCTTTGCTGGCTAAAAAATAGCCCTTCTTTTAATTTTTGCTAAGTGACGGTTATGCAAGGTTGGCTTCGGCATGGAAAAGTGGCATCGGCAATCGGTTTTCTGATTCTGATCGCTCTGATTTGGTTTATCGGCCCCTGGATGGGGCTGGCTTCCCAGGAGGCACGCCTCGGCTGGATTCTCGGGGTCATGTTGCTATGGGTGCTGACTTTGCTGGTGGGGCAGATACTGACTCGCCGTGCAGGCGGCCTACTGGAGAAAATGCTGCGCAAGCAGGCAGACGACGCAGTGATCGGTGCGGATGCCGGCAAGCGGGCCGAGGTGACCTTGTTGCGGCAAAAGCTGCTGGCAGCGGTGGATACCCTGAAAAAATCCAAGCTTGGCAGCAGTAGCGGTAGCGCAGCTTTATACGAACTGCCTTGGTACATGATTATCGGCCACCCCGCGGCCGGCAAGAGTTCGGCGATTTTGCAGTCGGGGCTCACCTTTCCGTTTAGCGATAAAAGTGGCATTCAAGGGGTGGGTGGAACGCGTAATTGCGATTGGTTCTTCTCTACCGAAGGGGTGCTGCTGGATACCGCCGGCCGTTATGCGACGCATACCGAAGATCGCGTGGAATGGCTGGAGTTTCTCAAGCTATTGAAAAAATACCGTGCCAAAGCCCCGGTGAACGGCATCCTGATCGCCATCAGCCTGCCCGAGTTGGCTCAGCATAATAGTGAAGGCTTCGCCACCTACGCGCGGCAGATTCGCGAGCGCATCCATGAGATGTGCAACACCTTTGGTGCCCAGGTGCCGGTGTACCTGATGTTTACCAAACTGGATTTGCTGGGTGGCTTTGGTCAGTTTTTCCTGGATGCAGATGACGAGGCGCGTGCCCAGGTATGGGGTGCCACCTTGTCTGCAGAACAGGGTAATGGCTTCGATGTCGGTACTGTGGTGGCGCAGCAGTTCGAATTGCTCTATCGCGGGCTGGTTCAGCTTGGGGAAGACAAGCTGGTGCAATATCGTGGTAGCCAGGTAAAGCCTGCCCATTTTGCATTTCCCATCGAATTTCATGGGCTGAAGCCGGCCGTCGTCAAGTTCATCAAGCTTTTGCACGAAGATGACCCCTATCACGCACGGCCTTTGCTGCGCGGATTTTACTTTACCAGTGCACTGCAGGAAGGTGTGCCACGCATCGTGGCCGCCAATCGGGTACAGGGTCAGTTTGATCTAAGCCCCTTGGGCAAGGATGCCAAGCAGCCGCCGTCTTCATACAGTTTTTTCTTGCGTGATTTTTTTCGCGATGTTCTGTTCCCGGATCAGCATCTTATTTCGCGGCAGACCGCACCTGGTGGTGGGCGTTTGCGCTTGACCGCCATGGGTGTTGGCGTATTGCTGCTGGCGGGGCTGGCCGGGGTATGGTCGTGGACCTATATCGGCAACCAGCGGCTGATCGAACAAATCGCGGCAGAGCGCGCTGAAGCCGGCAAACTGGCGAGCAGTGGCCAGCTCTACAATAAATTGAAATCCTTGCAGTTGCTGCAGCAACGGCTGGAAGAGCTACAGGCCTATCGTAAGAATGGTGCTCCGTGGCAGCTGGGTTGGGGCTTGTATCAAGGCGATGCCCTGGAAGCAGGGCTGCGCGCAGAGTATTTTGCCGGTTTGAAGCAAGTCATGCTGCAACCGGTGCAGCGTAATCTGGAAGCCACCCTGGTGGCTTACAAGCCGCAAGCAGAAGCTGCGCCTGTTGTTAAACCGGTGCCGGTCGTTACCGACATGCCCAAGCCCGTGGCAAAGCCGCCAGTCAAGCCCAAGCCGCGGCCGCCACGCCATGGCAACAGCCTGCCCAATATCAAGTTGAGCGCGCTGGGCTGGCCACAGAAAGCGACTGCGGCCGAGAGTTCCAGTCCGGTGGCAGAAGCTGCGCCAGCCACGGCCACGAGCAATCAGTCGCGCCAGCTGGATGCCGGCTACAACGCACTGAAAACCTATCTGATGCTGCATGATCGCAAGCGTATGGATGAGGCGCACCTGATTGACCAGATCCCGCGTTACTGGCGGCCCTACCTGGAAAGTCAGCATGGGCAGTATTCCGTGGACGAGGTCATGGGCGTTGCCGAGAAGCTGGTGGCTTTTTATGTCAGCCAGATCCATGAGCCAGACCTGCCGCTTATCGAGAACAATGCTCAGGTAGTGGCTGCCGCGCGCGAAGTACTGCGTGGTTCCTACAAGCATCTCTCGGCTGAAGAGCGTGTTTACAATGAAATTCGCGCCCGTGCCAACACCCGTTTTGCTCCGCTGACGGTTGCCCGCATTCTGGATAACCACGATCTGGACATCATGGCCAGTAGCCAGATGGTAGAAGGGGCGTTTACCCGCGAGGCCTGGAATACCTACGTCAAGACGGCGATAGATGAGGCGAGCAAGGGCGAAATCCGCGGCGATGACTGGGTGCTGGCCTCTTCCATGCAGGACAACCTCGGCCGCGATGGCAATATCGAGAAAAACCGTGCGGCCTTGATGGCCTTGTATCGTGCTCAATATATTGCGGCCTGGAAGAAATTCTTGCCCGGCGTCACCACGCGCGATTTCACCAGCCCGGCGCAATCGGCATCGGCACTAACCCGCCTGTCCGACAAGCAAAACTCGCCGATCAAGCTGATTCTGGCACGCGCTGCAGTAGAGACTGCCTGGGATAACCCGTCAGAACTCAACCGCTCGCTGGAAAATGCCAAGCAGTCAGTGCTGGAGAAAACAGCTGATTTCATCAAGGGCAATGACGGACAAGCACAGCCCAAAACCGACAAGCAATATGGCGAGGTAGGGCAGGTATTTGCCGGCGTAGCCTTGCTGGTCAAGGGTGATAATCCGCCGATCAATGGTTATCTTGATCAGTTGGCCAAGCTCAAGGCCAAGCTGGCGGGAATTGCGTCTACCGACGAGCCCGGCCCGCAGGCCCGCAATACGCTGCAAGCCACGTTGAACGGATCTGGCTCGGAACTGGCCGATACGACGAGCTATGTCGACAACTCCCTGCTCAGCCAGGTGCCCGCTGACACTGCTGCAATGGTACGTCCGATGTTGATCCGGCCTTTGTCACAGTCCTATTCCGCCATCCTTGCTCCGGCACAGCAGGATATCAACCAGGCCTGGGCCAATGAGGTCTTGCCGCAATGGCGTCAGCTGGCCAGCAAGTATCCCTTCAGCGACTCCAGTACCACGGCCTCGGTCGCCGAGATCAATCGCTTTGTCAAAGCCAATGATGGGGTGCTGGACAAGTTCATCAACAAGTATCTGAACGGCCTGGTGCAGCGCAAGGGCGACACCTTGGTGCCGCGTGCCTGGGGTAATCAGGGGATGCGCTTCAATCCGGAGTTCCTCTCCAGCGTTGGCCGCCTCAGCTCTTTGGCCAGTAACCAGTTGCAGGACGGTGAAAACAGCCGTTTCGAATTGCAGCCGCAGCCAACACCAGGGCTCTCGGATATTTCCTTCGTGATTGACGGCCAGGAGCTGCGCTATCGCAATGGGCCGCAGACCTGGCAGCCGTTTACCTGGCCCGGCAGCGATGCGGGTGGTGGCGCACGCATTCAGGTGGTGTCCTACAACGGGGCGGTCAATGTCATTGCCAACCAGTCCGGCCGCATGGGACTGATGCGTTTGCTGGCCAGTGCCAAAGTGACACAGGACAGCCCTGATCTTGCCCAGTTGAGCTGGCCAGCCGGCAAAGCCGCCGATGGTCAGTCCGTTCATTTCAATTTCCGTATGGTCGGTGGAGTCAACCCTTTGCAATTGATCAAACTATACAAATTGACGCTGCCAGAGCGTGTGACCTTGTAACAGGAAAACAGTCACATGGCCTTTAATTTCAAACGTGCTCAAGATGTGCCGGCGCAGTTTTGCATTTTTGGCAAACTGCCGCGACGTGGCGATTTCGTCCGCATCAATGCGACACATCCGGCCGCCACTCAGCTGGATACGGTATTGGCAGAAAGTATCCGGCAACTCGACACCGCTGCCCGGATCGATGGCTACCGCGCCATGCCACCCACTTCGTTTGTCATCCGCTCGCGGGATGGCGCCTGGCTGTCGCTCGGGGTGATCCATCCCAGCCATGATGAAAGTGGCCGCAACTACCCGCTGGTGGCTGCGTCCTTGCTGCAATCTGATGGCCCGCAGCCGCCGATTGCCGTGCTGATGCTGTCCAATGAGCTGTTTTTCAATGGTTTGCAAGAGCAGCTTGGCAATGCCATCGACAATGCAGTCGAAATGCTCGCCTGCCGGCAATACCTGGAAGAACAGTCCATCTTCGGCGCCAGTTCGGCGGCAGATCTGGAGTTGGCTGAGCAACTGCTCAGCAGGCATCTGTCGCTGACCCGTCCCGAGTATCTGGCGGGATTGCTGCGCCAGCATGGCGATACCGATATCGAAGCCTTGCTGTTGTCATTCGTGTTTCATAGTCAGTTGTTGCGCAAATTCAAGGACAGTCTGTCAGCACAAACCTATTTGCTGCCGCTGCCTGCCGGCGAGGGCGAGGAGATGCTGGCTGCCGTGACCTGGCTGTCACTGTTTTCGGCGGCCACGGCCGGCATGCGGGATATCCCGGTGCAGTGTCTGATTATCCGTCAGCCACAGGCCAGTTATCTGGCCCTCGTGCCGGGTGCATTGAGTGAGCATCTGCTGGCACAGTGCTGGGGTGTTCCCCTCGATGCTCGTTGCATCATTGATGTCGATGACGAGCAGGCGCCGTGGCGCAACCATCAGTCCTATGCGGAGGCAGCTTATATTCTCAGCCGACGGCTGACTGATCCGCACTTTTCGGTAGCTCAGCTTTGCGATGTGATGGCCAGCCTTTCGCGCAGCCTTGTTTAATCTTTTTGGCGATTAGTTCAAACCTTGGGGAGTCATGATGGCTAACGAAAGTACACAAAAGAAATTGTCGCGCGTACGTCCGCCGCGCGTGCAGATTACCTATGACGTTGAGATCGGCGATGCCATCGAAACCAAGGAGCTGCCCTTTGTCATGGGTGTGCTGGGCGACTATGCCGGCCACAGCAAGGACCCGCTTCCCAAGCTGAAAGAGCGCAAGTTTGTACAAATTGACCGCGACAATTTTGATGAAGTGCTCAAGGGCATGGCGCCGCGCCTGGCGATGAAGGTCGATAACAAACTGGCTGATGATGAAAGCCAGTTGGGCATTGAACTGAACTTCCAGAGCCTGACCGATTTTGAACCGCAAAACGTCGCCCGTCAGGTGGAGCCCCTGAACAAACTGCTGGCCGCGCGCCAGCGCCTGGCAGACCTGCGCAACAAGATGGCAGGCAATGACAAGCTGGAAGAGTTGCTGGATGACGTTGTGCGCGATACCGAAAAGCTGCGTCAGATCAGCCAGGGTAAGAATGACAAGGCGGGTGAATAAGCGATGAACGCGGAACAACAGCTCAATACTATCGAACAGACTGCTGCAGCCAATACTTCCAGCCTGCTGGAAAGCATTATCGAGCAGAGTCACGTTGCTACCAATGACAGTGAAAAAGGCCATGCCCGGGATTTGATTTCAGAGCTGGCCGAGCAGGTGCTGGAAGGTAGCGTGACCATTTCCCGTGATCTGAGCGCCAGTCTGGATGCGCGCATCGCCGAAATCGACGCGCTGATTTCCGATCAGCTCAATGCCATCATGCACCAGCCGGATTTTCAGAAGCTGGAAGCCTCTTGGCGCGGTCTTAACTATCTGATCAAGGAATCTGAAACCAGCACCATGCTGAAGATCAAGGTGCTGAACGTTTCCAAGAAGGATTTGGTCAAGGATTTCAAATCGGCTGCCGAGTTTGACCAAAGCGCCCTGTTCAAGAAAATCTATGAAGAAGAGTACGGTACTTTCGGTGGTGCTCCTTATGCTGCATTGGTGGGGGATTACGAGTTTACCCGTCACCCGGAAGACTTTTACCTGCTGGACGAACTGTCACATGTGGCTGCTGCAGCCCATGCACCGTTGATTTCCGCTGCGGCACCCGGACTGTTCGGCCTGGAAACCTTTGCCGATATCGGCAAGCCGCGCGATCTGGCCAAAATATTCGACACGGTTGAATATGCGAAATGGAAGTCGTTCCGTGAGTCCGAGGATTCACGCTATGTCGGCCTGGTTTTGCCGCATGTGCTGGGGCGTTTGCCGTATGGGCGTGACAATGTCCCGGTGGAAGAGTTTGATTTTGAAGAAAATGTCGATGGCAGCAACCACGACAAATACCTGTGGACCAATGCGTCCTATGCCTATGCCGCGCGTTTGACCGATGCGTTTGCCCAGTTCGGCTGGCTGGCGGCCATTCGCGGGGTTGAGGGGGGCGGGCTGGTGGAAGGCTTGCCGGCACATACCTTTAAAACCGATAACGGCGAAGTGGCCTTGAAGTGCCCGACCGAGGTGGCGATTACCGATCGAACCGAGAAATTGCTGTCGGATCTGGGCTTGATTTCATTGGTGCATTGCAAGAACACGGATTATGCCGCCTTCTTTGCTGGCCAGTCGGTACAGAAAGCCAAGACATACAACACCGATGCCGCCAACGCCAATGCCAGACTGTCCACCCAATTGCCTTACATCTTTGCGGTATCGCGTATCGCGCATTACATGAAATCCATCATGCGCGACAAGATCGGTAGTTTTGCTTCCCGCCAGAATGTGCAGGACTACCTTAATACCTGGCTGGCGCAGTACGTATTGCTGGATGACTCGGCCAGTCAGGAGGCCAAGGCGAAATATCCCTTGCGCGAGGCACGGGTGGATGTGGTGGAAGTGCCGGGCAAACCTGGTGTTTACCGAGCAGCTGCGTTCTTGCGACCCCACTTCCAGCTTGATGAGTTGACCATTTCGTTGCGTCTGGTGGCGGAGTTGCCACAGCCCGCAGCTTAATTGGTGATTGTGGAGGGTATCCTCCGTTTTGTTCCTGCTTTAAGGAGAAGTAATAATGGCTTTTGATGCATTCCTGAAAATTGATGGCATTCCTGGTGAAAGTACTGACGACAAACACAAAGACTGGATCGAAATCCTGTCCTTCGCCCATGCTCTGGAACAGCCGGCGCAGTCCACTGCCAGCTCGGCTGGTGGTGCCACTGCCGAGCGTGTAAACCATGCTCCCTATCAGATCACCCATTTCCTGGACAAGGCCAGCCCGAAGATTTACGAGGCTTGCTGCACCGGTAAGCACATCAAGGAAGTTGTCATCGAGCTGTGCCGTGCGGGTGGTGACAAGGTGAAGTACATGGAAATCAAGATGGAACAAGTCCTGATCTCCAAGGTTGAGCCGACGGGTTCTGCTAATGATGCTGGCTTCCCCAGCGAAAAGGTTAGCTTCTCCTATGGCAAGATCAAGTGGACCTACACCCAGCAGAAACGTGCTGACGGTACTGGCGGCGGCAATGTAAGCGCTGGCTGGGATCTGACCAGCAACAAGACTATCGCCTGATTCCTGTGAATTGAGCATAGCGCCCGCTCCGCCCTGGAGCGGGCTGTTTTCCGCTTTTCTCGGATGTTTGTCATGAAGCAATTCTTGTTAGCCTGCCTGTTTTCCTCGCTATTGGCTGGATGTGCCAATACGTCCCCAAAGCTGGTGGACCCTGTAGCAGCAGCGGCTGCGCAGAAAATGGCGGCTGATCGCGCTGCGCTGGAAAAAAAGATTGATGCCAATATGGCGATTGATCCCAATTTCATCCCCTTTGACAAGATGAGCCCCAAGCTGGACCCGGTTGGGCAGGGGCAACTGTTGCGTTTGCTTCCGCAATTGAAAGCCAGCAAGTCTGTTGTCATTCGCGGTCATTGTTACCGTGGAGATGTAGGCAATGCCAAGGCGGCAGCACAGGCGCGTGCCATTGAAGTGAAAGATTTTCTGGTTGGAACCGGTTTGCTGGAAAGCAGGATATCCATCCGGTTTGATACCGAGCGCAAGACCCACGGTGTGCAGTTGATTTTCAAATAATCGGAACCGCCAGCCTTGCTGCCAGTTCGCTTGAGCGCGACATCGCTGCTTGCCTGTGAGCTGCTGGCTGCCAACGGGCAGCGTGCTATATCGGTTTGGTCTTGTTGCGGGGCGTTGTCACTGTCTTGTGAGGGGCGGTAATGCTGCCTTGGGTGGAAAAATACTGCTGCAGGTAATGTTCCAGTGCGGCTGCATCCAGCGGACGGGCGTAGAAGTAGCCCTGAAAGGTATCGCAGCCGTTTTCCCGCAGAAAAGCCACTTGTTCGATTTGTTCCACGCCTTCGGCGGTGATGCCCAGCATCAGGCTTTTGGCCAGCATGATGATGGCCTTGCACACGGCAGAGTCCTGGCTGAGTGCCGGTGTATTGCAGATGAAGGAGCGGTCTATTTTCAGCCGGTCTACTGCCAGGTCTTTCAGCACGGCCATGGACGAGTAGCCTGTGCCGAAATCGTCAATGGCCACGGACACGCCCACGGCTTTCAGTTCTTTCAGGATACGTTTGCTGTCCTCCAGTGATTGCAGCACGCTTTCGGTGATTTCCAGTTCCAGCAGGTGTGGTGGCAGGCCGGAGTTTTGCAGCACGGCTGCCACGCGCTGGCGGAAATCTGCTTCGACGAACTGCATGACTGATACATTGACTGCCACCTTGAGCGGGTAATGGAAGCTGGTGTTCCAGCGCTGTGCTTCGATGCAGGCCTGCTCCAGCACCCAGCTGCCTATTTCCTGGATCAGTCCGCATTCTTCGGCCACTGGAATGAATATCGCCGGTGGGATGTCCTGCTCGACATCCCGCCAGCGCAGCAGGGCTTCGAAGCCGATCAGCACGCTGTCCTCCACCCGGATCAGCGGCTGGTAGTGCAGGGTAAAGTGCTGTTCCTTGACGGCCTGGCGCAGCCGCTGTTCCAGCCGCAGCCGTTCGTGCACTTTTTCTGCCATGGATTCATCAAAGGTGCAATAGCGCCGCTTGCCGGATTCCTTTGCCTCGTACATGGCGCTGTCGGCGGCGCTGAGCAGTTTTTCCGCGGTGCGGCCATGCTGCGGGTACATGGCAATGCCGATGCTGCAGGTCACCACGATGGTTTCATCCCGTGCTTGCATCGGCTGTTCCAGCTTTTCCAGCAGGCGCCCGGCAATCGCCGTGCAGTCTTCCTCGCTGCTATGCGGGCAGATGATGAAAAATTCGTCGCCACCAAAGCGTACCGGGATATCCGAGCGGCGTATGGTTTCACGAATGCGTTGTGCCACCACTTTCAGCAACTGGTCGCCGGTTGCGTGTCCCAGCCCGTCGTTGATCAGTTTGAAGCCGTCCAGGTCGATGAATAGCAGTCCCATGCGGCTGCCATTCATTTCTGCCCGCTGCAGTTCGATGGCCAGTTGTTCGTTCAGCAGGTAGCGATTGCCCAGTTCGGTCAGTGCATCATGAAAGGCCATGCGGTTGAGTTCGATTTCGGCTTTCTTGATGGAGCTGACATCGGTGCAGCCAATGATGTAGTGCGAGGGGAATTCATTGTCGTACGACACCAGGCAGATGTGTTCCCAGGCGGGGAATTGCTCGCCGTTCTTGCGCTGGCACATCACTTCGCCATGCCATCCCACTTCTTTCATCTGGCTGATGCTGTGGTAAAAGTCCGGCGTGTGCTTTTTGACATGCAGCAGTTCGTCGATGTCCTGTCCCAGTATTTCCAGCAGGGAAAAACCGGTCATGCGCAAAAAGGCCGGATTGGCCGATTTCACCAGCCGCTCGGCATCGATCACCACAATCCCCTCGGCCGTGGACTGGAATACCGCGCCGGCTTGCTGCAATAGCTGTTCGGACTTGATGCGCTCGCTGATGTCGCGCAGCACGCCGATCTGCTTGGCGCTTTCCTGCCATTGCGGCTCGTACTCCTGTACCGACATCTCCACCCATACCGCTTCGCCATCGTCCGGGGTGATGGTGGTGATCATGTCCACCCGGCCGCGGTCCTTCAGTAACTGGTTCAGTCGGCTCTGGTCGGCAAGCTCCAGTAGCCGCATGAACGGCGGCGTGGCCTCCTGGCGCGGCTCCATGGCCAGGCCGGTGATCTTGCCGAAGTAGCCCTGGCCGGTAAACAGCGATTGCTGTTGATCCCATTCCCAGATGCCCAGCTGGGCAGTTTCCACCGCCAGCATCAGCAGTTTTTGCTGTTTGTGCACTTCGAGTTCGGCGGTGCGGCAGGCCAGTGCCATGCGGATGGTGGCGTTGAGTTCGCGTAGTTCGAAGGGT